>ERZ1740065.622-NODE-622-length-19540-cov-6.066872_pt1 | contig 19540 bp, 16 predicted proteins | sample MGYA00581738_ERZ1740065 | MGnify/ENA primary metagenome ERZ1740065 (study PRJEB43018, sample SAMN04849749) | marine metagenome | isolation source: floating plastic debris | place: Pacific Ocean | collected 2008-09-01 | study: EMG produced TPA metagenomics assembly...
TCATCCTGAACAACGAACGCCTCGGCATGGTGCGCCAGTGGCAGGAGCTGCTGCACGGCGAGCGCTACAGCCAGTCATGGTCCGAGGCCCTGCCCGATTTCGTGAAACTGGCCGAGGCCTTCGGAGCCAAGGGCATCCTCTGCTCCGATCCGGACGATCTGGACGATGCGATCATGGAGATGATCACGCATGACGGGCCGGTGATCTTTGACTGCCTGGTTGAAAAGCACGAAAACTGCTTCCCGATGATCCCCTCGGGCAAAGCGCATAACGAAATGCTCTTGGGCGAAGCCCAGACGCAAGGCGTGATCGACAGCAAGGGTTCCGTGCTCGTCTGACCGCCACGAAACCACAAGGCGGTGGCGCGCGGCGCCCCGCCCGAACACCTGATCAAGAAGGCTCGCACAGATGTCCGCACTGAAGATAAGAAAAGGCGCCACCAGCCATTCCGCTTACAACCTACGGCCCACGTTCTCGGACGTGGTCGAACGGCACACGCTGGCGGTGCTGGTGGAGAACGAACCCGGCGTGCTGGCGCGTGTCATCGGGCTCTTTTCCGGGCGCGGCTACAACATCGACAGCCTGACCGTCGCGGAAGTGGATCACACCGGGCACCTCAGCCGGATCACCATCGTGACCTCAGGCACGCCACAGGTGATCGAACAGATCAAGGCGCAGCTCGGGCGCATCGTCTCGGTGCATGACGTGCATGATCTCACGGTCGAAGGCGCCAGCGTCGAACGCGAACTGGCGATGTTCAAGGTCTCGGGTACCGGCGACAAGCGCGTGGAAGCGCTGCGGTTGGCGGATATTTTCCGGGCGAGCGTTGTCGATAGCACGCTGGAAAGCTTTGTTTTCGAGATTACCGGCGCGCCGGAGAAGATCGACGCATTCGCAGACCTGATGCGCCCTCTGGGCCTGACGGAAGTCGCCCGCACCGGCGTTGCCGCCCTGTCCCGCGGGGAATAAGCCGATCAGGCCTCGGAGGCCTGCGGATAGTGTTGCCGGACACCCGCGTCGCGCGGCTCAAACGGAATGATTTTTGCCGACGGGCGCGGTTGTGCATCTGCTGACGCGCTTCGGCGCAAGGCATCCGGCAATCCTGCCCCAGCTTGTTCCAGCACGAGACGCGGATTATGAGCCCGGCGCATGGAGGCGTGCACTTCCATGTCGAATTGAACCACATCCCCGGCGTCAAAGAACGCATCTGAATGAAGCAGGTCATCTGCTGAATTCAAAAATGCCAAATCGCCTTGATCTTCGCACCAAATAACCGCCTTGCGGTCCGATGCGTCGCTCCACAGAACAACGCCAATCATATTTAAATCCAATCCTTCTGCCTGCCCTATATTGGTACCAAGAAGTTAACGGCACAGCACATGATAAAATCAGCACCGTACGCTTGGAATTTGTGTCGCCCTCCTCTAAGCTTGACACAATTACGATCTGCAAGTGACGCCAAATAGCGTCAAAACCGCATTTCAACCTGTAAATGAATAGCGCTAACACTGCATACCGAGTAGTATGCCTTGGCAGCGACGAGGCCGAGGGACGAAGATGTCGTTGACCGCCAGAACACCAGCGCAGCTGCGCAGCATGTTTGGGTCCAATCTGCGCATGCTTGCGTCCGACTACCCATCTGTCTCCGCGCTCGCGCGCGACCTCGGCATCAACCGCACCCAATTCAACCGGTACCTGAGCGGCGAGAGCTTTCCACGGCCCGATGTACTGGCACGGATCTGTACTTTCTTTTCCGTCGATGCACGGGTCCTGCTGGAACCCGTGGACAAGATCAGCCCCAGCGCCGGACTGATCTCCAGCGAGTACCTGCGCGACTTCATGGGGCCCAGCATTCAACCGGTCTCGGAAGACAGCCTGCCCAGCGGCTTCTATCAGTTTGCCCGCCGCAGCTTCGTGAAAGACGATCAGTTCGTGCGCGGGCTTGTCCTGATCAAACGCGAGGGCAACAACACTTTCATTCGCGGCTATGAACCAAAGATCGCCATGGCGATGCAGGGCATACCGGCGGACCCCCCGGCGCGGGAGTATCGCGGCTTTGTCATGCAGATCGAGGATGGGTTCGCCGCGACCGTGGCGCGCCGTAACGCGATGACCGCGTCCTTCAATTACCTCAGCCGCGTCACCTCGTTCCAGAACAACTTCTGGGTCGGGTATGTGGCGCGCACGGTGCGGGAGAACTCCTCCAGCATGCGCATGACCCGGTTAGTCTATGAATATATTGGAAAAAATCCGTCCAAGATCCTGTCCTGCGCGCGCAACGCGGGGTTCTGTCAACTGGATGACCTGATGCCGTTCCACCAGCGCCTGCTGCAGCCGGACGACCCTTTCCGCTAACGACAGGCAGCGGCAACCGCATGTCGCCTGCGGGAAACTCGGGTCGCTTTGAGCGTCGCGCCACACGCGTTTTGCCGTATCATCCTGCTGTGACCGCAGGGAGACAAGCCATGGACCAGAGCCAGACAGATCTGTCAAACGTTCGCCGCCCGATCGCCGAGGCAAACGGGTTGCCAAACGCGCATTACACCGACCCGGCGGTTTTCGACGAAGAAAAACACGCACTGCTCTATGATGGCTGGTCCGGTCTCGCGGTGGCGGCGGATGTTCCCGAAATCGGCGATGCGGTACCGCTGAACTTCCTCGGGATGCCGCTGTTGCTCATACGCGACCGCCAGGGCCAGGTGCGCGTCTTCCAGAATATCTGCCGTCACCGAGGCATGATCCTTGTCGACGCGCCGCGCAAGATCGAAGGCGCGATCCGCTGCCCCTATCACAGCTGGTGCTATTCAACGGAGGGACGTCTGGTCAGCACACCCCATGTGGGCGGCCCGGGACAGAACAAGCATGACGGCATCGACCGCGCCCTTCTGGGCCTGATGGAGGTGCGCAGCCACATCTGGATGGGCGTCGTCTGGATCAATGTCTCCGGCACCGCGCCGGACTTCACGGTGGCAAACGCGGACCTGCTGGCTCGCTGGGCCGAGTTCGACAGGCCTCTCTACCACGGCGGCGCCGACAGCACCTTCAAGCTGGAGGTGAACTGCAATTGGAAACTGGCGGTAGAGAACTACTGCGAAAGCTATCACTTACCCTGGGTGCATCCCGGATTGAACAGCTATTCCCGTCTGGAAGATCACTACCACATCGAGCAGGCGGGCCTTTATGCGGGCCAAGGCACCTTCGTCTACCGCCAGATCCGGGGCGAAGGCGACGAAGTGTTTCCCGATTTCGAGGGGTTGAGCGACAAATGGGATACGGCAGCGGAATACATCACCGCCTTTCCAAATGTCCTGCTGGGCGTGCACCGGGATCATACCTTTGCGATCATTCTCGAACCGCAGGGGCCCGAGAAAACCTGCGAGCACGTGCATCTCTTCTATGCCACGCCACAGACAGATGACGATCTGCGCGCCCGGAATGCCAAGCAATGGAAAGAGGTGTTCGTCGAAGACATCTTTGTCGTTGAGGGCATGCAACGGGGGCGACATGCCGTGTCTTTTGACGGCGGGCGGTTCTCGCCGGCGATGGATGGGCCGACACATCTCTTTCACGCCTGGGTCGCGGGTCGGCTGGATCACCAGAGAGCGATGGTTCAGGCCGCTGAATGAAACCTTTGGAGGCGCGTCTTCTCGCCGCGCATGCCGCGGATGATCGGGAGGCCCTGGTCGCGCTTTATACCGAAGCTGCGGATCAGAGTGACGAGGCCGACGCGAGGGGCTTCTTTCTCACCCACGCCTATGTCTTTGCGCTGGAGCTTGGTGCACCACAGGCATCGGCCTTGCGGCAGCGGTTGGTCGAAATGGGCCGCGAACCGCCGCTTCAGGAGGTTTCGGACAAAAGCCGGTAGAGATGCCAGGAGGCATGACCAAGCCAGGGCAGAACAATCCACAGGCCAAGAAATCCGGGCAGCATCGCCGCAAAGCTGAGCCCGGCGATCAGCGCGGCCCATGTCAGCATGACCGCCGGAGACCGGCGCACAGCACCGATGCTCGTGATCATCGCGGTGATGAAATCGATCTCGCGGTCGAGCAGCAGGGGCAGACCAATGACGGTGATGCTGTAGATGAGCAGCGCAAAAGCGCCGCCGACCATTGTGCCGAAGCCCAGCATGCTCAGGCCGTTCAAGGTTAGGAATACCTCGTAAGAACTTGATATATTTGTCATTGTGGTCAATCCAAGAAAGAGCGCAAAGATCATGTGCCCCAGGAAAAACCAGAACAGAAAGATCACCACCATCATCGTGCAGAGCGAAGGCAACTGGCGCAAACGTTGCTGCCAGATGACGCCAAAGACCGCGCCGGGCGGCACCGGCAGCCCGGCCTGCAGCCGCCGCGACACCTCGTAAAGCCCCACGGCTGCAAAAGGACCCAGTAGCGGAAAACCGATGGCGGCGAGCACCAGCCAGAAGCTGTGCCCGGTCACCACGGTGATGGCAACCATCGCCCATCCTGCCAGAATGTAGAAGCTGGCGAAGGTCAGCCCGTAAAAGGGATGTCTTCGGAAATCCCGTGCTCCGCGGCTCAACGCTTCCCTGAGATCCTCAAAACGGGCCGGGCGCAGGCTTGGCGCCCCCATTGCGAGGTCAGCTGTTGCCGATGCTGCCATGACGATTCCTCCCTGTCACCGGCACAGTATAGCATGCGCGCGCACCTCCCCGACCTGCGTCAGATCAAGGCGGATGCCGGTTCTCAACCGCTCTGCGCCTCGGCCCGCGACTTGCCGGAAACATCCAGCGCCAGCGTCGCCGCCATCAGCCCGTCGAGATCGCCGTCCAGCACGCCCTTGGTATCGGATGTCTCGAAGTTGGTGCGCAGGTCCTTCACCATCTGGTAGGGCTGCAGAACGTAAGAGCGGATCTGGTTGCCCCAGCCTGCATCGCCCTTGTTCTCATGGGCCTCGTTGATCGCGGCATTGCGCTTGTCCAGTTCCAATTGATAGAGCCGCGATTTCAGTGCTTTCATGGCGATATCGCGGTTCTGGTGCTGAGATTTCTCCGAGGATGTCACGACAATGCCCGTCGGATGGTGCGTGATCCGCACGGCCGAGTCCGTTTTGTTCACGTGCTGCCCACCTGCCCCGGACGACCGGTACGTATCCACGCGGATGTCAGAAGGGTTCACCTCAATCTCAATATTGTCATCGACCACCGGATAGACCCAGACCGACGAAAACGACGTGTGCCGCTTGGCCGCGCTGTCAAAGGGCGAAATACGCACGAGCCGGTGCACGCCGCTTTCGGACTTCAGCCAACCATAGGCATTCTGGCCGCTGATCTTGTAGGTCGCCGATTTGATGCCGGCCTCGTCGCCCGCGCTCTCGGCCTGCAGCTCGACCTTGTAGCCCTTTTTCTCGGCCCAACGGACATACATGCGTGCCAGCATCGAGGCCCAGTCACAGCTTTCGGTGCCCCCTGCCCCGGCATTCACTTCGAGGAAAGTGTCATTGCCATCGGCCTCGCCGTCGAGCAGTGCCTCAAGCTCCTTCTGCGCCGCCTTCTCTTCCAGCGCCTTCAATGCCGCCTCGGCGTCGGTGACAACTTCCTCATCCTCTTCCATCTCGCCCAGCTCGATCAGCTCGATGTTGTCGGGCAGGTCCTGCTTGATGCTCTCATAGGTCTCCAGCGCGTCCACCAGGGTCTGCCGCTCGCGCATCAGCTTCTGCGCCGCTTCGGGATTATCCCAGAGGTTCGGGTCTTCCACCCGCGCGTTGAATTCCTCGAGGCGAAACGGGGCGGTGTCCACGTCCAGCCGCTGGGCCAGCAACTCAAGCGATTTCTGAATCTTTTCAACGGTGTTCTGTGCGTCAGCGCGCATGGGGCAAGCCTTTGGCGTTAAGTCTGAAAGCGGTGATAAACCAGCGCCCAGCCAGCGGCAAGAGAGCCGCCGGCCTGCGACGTCAATAAAGCCCGCCGGAACTCAATGTCCCGAAATCGGCCTTGGGTCCAACCGTCGCGGTCTCCCCGGTCGAGGTTGTCACCTGCTCCGTCTGGCGCGCGCCCACCTCTTCGAAGAGCGGCAGGTTTTGTCCCATGGCAAAGCCACCGTCATAGGTGATGCCAAAGATCGGCTGCTCACCTTCGCGGAAATATTCCGCCACCACGGCCTCGCCGGTTGCCGTATTGTCCAGACGCGCACCGGTGAAGCGGTCGATCTTGATGAACCGCCCACCGGGGGGTACCGCGAAGGGACCGCCGCCGTATTTCTTGGTCGCCTCTTCCATGAACTCCTGGATCACCGGTCCGCACATGGTGCCGCCATAGGCGCTGCGCCCCAGGCTGCGGGGCTGGTCATATCCGATATAGCAGCCCGCCACGATATTGCTGGTGAACCCGACGAACCAGACATCCTTGGCGTCGTTGGTCGTGCCCGTCTTTCCCGCCGTCGGCACGGGCAGGTTCACGTGGGCCGCCGCTGTGCCCCGGTCCACAACCCCGCGCATCATCGAGGTCAACTGGTAGGCGGTGATCGCATCCATCACCTGCTCGCGGTTGGAAATGATCTTGGGCGGCAAGCCGGGGTCGAGGCTTGCCAGTTCGCAATCATAGCAAAGCCGGTCGTCGTGGCGGTAAATCGTCTTGCCATAGCGATCCTGCACCCGGTCGACCAGTGTCGGGCGCACCCGTTCGCCACCGTTGGCGAACATCGCATAGGCGGCAACCATCTGGTAGAGCGTGGTTTCTTCCGCCCCGAGCGAGTTGGCCAGGAAGGTGCCCATGTTGTCATAAACGCCGAACCGCTCGGCGTAATCGGCCACCACATCCATCCCGATCTGCTGCGCCAGCCGGATCGTCATTAGGTTCCGGGAGCGCTCGATGCCTGTGCGCAAGGTGGTCGGTCCATAGAATTCACGGGACGAGTTGCGCGGCCGCCAGAGCCCCTGCGGTGTATTCACCTCGATTGGGGCGTCCACGACGATGGTCGCCGGGGAATATCCGCTGTCCAGCGCTGCGGCGTAGACAAAGGGTTTGAAGCTGGAGCCCGGCTGGCGCTTGGCCTGTGTGGCGCGATTGAAGACGCTGGACTGGTAGGAAAACCCGCCCTGCATGGCAATCACGCGGCCGGTGTTCACATCCATCGCGACAAAACCGCCCTGCACCCGTGGCACCTGCCGCAGGGTCCAGCGCAGGAAGGTGCCGTCCTCGTCCGACGTCATGGCGCGCACATGCACCACGTCGCCAATCTCGAGCAAGTCACCCGCAACCTGCGCCTTGCGCCCGAGCGTGCCGTCCTCCGACCGCTTGCGTGCCCATGTGACATCCTTGGCGGTGATGAAATGACCGTCTTCATCCTCGGTCACGCCCTCGATCCCGACGCGGGCATCGTTGCTGCCCACGGACAACACAACCGCCGGATACCACGGGCCATCAAGGTCAATGTCGCGCGCCATCTTGGTCTCGGCCAGTGCCGCGCGCCAGCTCTCTTCCGTCTCCAGCCGCGCCGGGTCGATCTTGATCCGGGCTTCCCGCCAGACGCCTTGACTGCGATCGTATTTCTCAAGCGCACGGCGCAGGGATGCCGCGGCAATCGGCTGCATCTCCTGATCGATGGTCGCCCGTACGGTTAGCCCGCCGGTAAAGAACTCACCCTCGCCAAAGTCTTCCGTCAACTGACGCCGGATTTCATCGGTGAAGTAGTCGCGCGGCGGCAGCTCGGCCTTGAAGCTCTCGAAATCGCCGTTCTGGACCGAACGCAGCGGGGCGTTCAGCTCGGCCAGCAGCGTCTCCTGGCTGATATAGCCATTCTCCATCATCTCTTTCAGCACAAAGTTGCGGCGCGCCAGCAGCCGGTCCTTCTGTCGTACCGGGTGATAATCACTGGGTGCCTTGGGCAGCGACGCTAGGAACGCCGCCTCATGCGGCTCCAGATCGCTCAGCGGCTTGTTGAAATAGGTCTGGCTCGCCGCCGCCACACCATAGGAGTTCTGACCAAGGAAAATCTCGTTGAGATAGAGCTCCAGGATCTGCTCCTTGGTCAGGGTCTCTTCGAGCCGGGCGGCGAGGATGATCTCCTTGATCTTGCGCTCTGCGCGCCGGTCACCGGAGAGCAGGAAGTTCTTCATCACCTGCTGTGTGATGGTCGAGGCGCCACGCACGTCCTGCCCGCGCGACATCACCGCGTCATAGGCCGCCGCCGCGATCCCGCGCAGATCATAGCCATCATGCTGATAGAAATTCTTGTCTTCCGCCGAGATAAAGGCTTGCTTCACCAGATCCGGGATCGTTTCTGCCGGCGCGAAAAGCCGGCGTTCCTTGGCAAATTCATCGATGATCTGGCCCTGTCCGGAATAGATCCGGCTGATCGTGGGCGGGGAATACTGCGCCAGCGATTCGTGACTGGGCAAATCGCGGCCATACATCCAGAAAACCGCGCCAACCGTCAGCGCCACCATACCGATGGCCATGGTGATCGTGGTGAAGATGCCCCCGAAAAAGGACAGGAAGAAACGAAACACTGGGTAAAGCGCCTTTCTGCTCTGGTCAGGCTTACATATAGGGATTGCGGGTGACCGCGTCAAAACACGATCCGGAGCCACAAAGGCCGGAACCCGCCGGTTTCGGGCACGAGGATGCTATTGGCGCACCAATGGACGTTTCGCCGCATCCGCATCACGCCACGCCAGAATCGACCGGGCCATACCGCCGACGATACCCGACCGCCACACGGGATCCCGCAGATTGAGCAGATCGCGCTCGCTGGACAAGAACCCGACCTCGACCAGAACCGAAGGAATATCGGCTGACTTGAGCACCGAAAACCCCGCATTGCGCAGCGGTCGGCGGTTCATCGGCCCGCCTGCCTCGGTCATTCCCTTGATCAGCGCCAGCGCCAGCGCTTTCGACCGCGGCTCCGTTTCCTGACGTGCGAGGTCCAGCATGACGCTGGCAACCTCGTCATCGGATCCGGTCAGATCGGTGCCCGCAATGATATCCGCGCGGTTGTGACGGGCCGCCAGATGCGCGGTGGCCTTGTCGCTGGCTTCCTGCGATAGCGTGTAGACCGTCGCGCCATGGGCGCCCCCCTGGCTCAAGGCATCCGCGTGCAGCGAGAGGAAAAGATCCGCACCCGCGCGATGCGCAATCGCGACGCGCCCCTCCAGCGAGACAAAGACATCCTTCTCGCGGGTCAGAACCACGTCGACATCGCCCGCGCGCAACAGTGCTTCGCGCAGCTCAAGCGCGATCTGCAGCATCAGTTCCTTTTCATTGACCTCGCCGCGCTCCGCACCCGGGTCCACACCGCCGTGACCGGGATCGATGGCCACCACGAAACGGTCATCCACCAGCGGGGCGACGACCTCCTGTGGCACAGGCTCCGGCCAGAGCGCGTTCTCCGGCGCGCCTGCCCTGGCAGCAAAGACATCCGCCGAGGCCGGCGTCAGACCAACGCGCAATACGGCACGACCGGATCCTTCGTCCACCGACATGCCGATCTCTTCTGCCAGGAGCGGCTCGGACAGGTCGGCGACGAGCCGTGACCACCCGGGTCGGAAATTTCCGAACCGCACATCCGTGACCGCGGCTTCGGCATCGATCAGATCCTCGGCGCGCACGCCGGACCAGTCGACCTCTCGAAAATCCATGACCAGCCGTCGCGGGGAGTCCAGCGTGAAGACGCGAAACGGCACCCCCTGGCTGAGGTGCAGCACGATCTCGGTATCACCGAACCACCCTTGCTCCACGCCGCTTTGCGCAGGATCGACACGCGCGACGGCAGACAACTCCTGCGCCACAACCATCGTCCCGCTGGCCCATATGGTGGCCAACAGTAAAAGCATTTGCCGGATCATAGACTGCTCTGCCGGTTGTTGTTTTGACCACAATAGCAAAAGGCCTCGAACGGGGGAATCCCCGATCAGCGCCGCTGCATGAAATCTTTGAGCCGTCCAAGACCCTCGATGATATCGGCAGTGCTGCGGGCATATGAAAAGCGCAGCGTGCCATGCCCCCGCTCCGGGTCGAAATCGAGACCGGGGGTCACGGAGACGCCCGCCTGTTCCAAAATCTCTGCCGCAAAGGCCCGGCTGTCCGTGGTCAGATCCGACACATCGGCGTAGACGTAAAAGGCACCATCCGGCGGGGCGATCCGGTTGAACCCGGCCTCCGCCAGACCTTTGAGCATCAGCGCCCGGTTCGTGGTGTAGACATCCATGTTTTCCTGCAACTCCTCCTCCGCATCCATCGCCGCCAGCGCCGCAATCTGGCTTGCATGAGGCGCACAGATGAACATGTTCTGCGCAATGCGCTCGACTATGCGGACGTGATCTTCGGGCACCACCATCCAGCCAACGCGCCAGCCCGTCATCGAGAAATACTTGGAAAATGAATTGATCACATAGACATCATCGGTGATCTGCAGGGCAGTGACCGCCTTCGCCTCGTATTCGATGCCGTGATAGATCTCGTCCGAGACAAAGGACGCACCCCGCGCCCCGGCAGCCTCGATCAGCGCGCGCATGGCGGGTTCATCCAGCATCGTGCCCGTCGGATTTGCCGGTGACGCCACCAGAAGCCCGGCGAGGTCCATGTCCTCGAAATCCCGCGGCACCGGCTGGAACCGGTTTTCCAGCGCCGTCGGCAGATCCACCGGCTGCAGATCCAGCGCGCGCAGGATCTGCCGGTAGCTGGGATAGCCCGGCGCGCCGATGCCAACCCGATCGCCGGTGTCGAACAAGGCGGTGAAGCTGAGCAGGAATCCGCCCGATGATCCCGGCGTGATCACCACCCTCTTGGGATCAAGGTCAACGTCATACCACGCGCCGTACATCCGGGCGATCCGGGCGCGCAGCTCCGGCAGGCCCAGAGCCACCGTATAGCCAAGCGGGCCGGATTGCATCGCACGGTGCAGCGCCTCTGTCGCGGCCTTCGGAGCGCCCGTGCCGGGTTGCCCCACTTCCATGTGGATCACATGCCGCCCGGCGTCTTCCAACCGGCGCGCCGCCTCCATCACATCCATCACAATGAAGGGATCGACAACGGACCGCCTTGAACTACGCATGAAATCGCTCCAGTTTCTAACCCATGATCTTTCACCTGTTCTTTCGCGCGGCGTCAATCCCGGCGCTGGTGCTCTGGCTCATGGCGACGCCGCTGCACGCTCAGGGTCTGCTGCGCGACGCCGATCTGGAATACGGGCTGAAACAGCTGGCCACCCCCATTCTCAGCGCTGCGGGGCTCAACCCGTCGCGGGTCAAGGTGTTGGTGGTGAACGACAATTCGATGAACGCCTTCGTGGTCAGCAATGATGCGATTTTCGTGCACTACGGGTTGATCAACCAGATGCGCACCGCCGCCATGCTGCAGGCCGTGCTGGCGCATGAGGCAGCGCATATCGTCAACGGGCACATCACGCGGCGCATGACCAATATGGCCAGCGCGCGCACAGCCTCCGGTTTCGGCCTCGCGCTCGCGGCCGCTGCTGCGGTGGCGGGTGCCGGCAGCGCCGCTGGCGGCATCGCCTTGGGAACACAAAGCTCGGCACAGGCGCGGTTCTTCAAACACACCCGCGCCGAAGAAGCCTCGGCCGACCAGTCGGGCATCAGGTTCATGAAATCCGCGGGCGTCGATCCGCAAGGGATGGCGGATGTGCTGGACATGTTCCGCGGGCAAGAGGTGCTGGCTGAATCGCGGCAGGATGCATACCTGCGCAGCCACCCGCTGTCGCGGGACCGGTTTCGCGCGGTCGAAGGCTTCGTGGCCGCCTATGGCAAGGGCGGTGCCGAACAAGATCCTTCTGCCGCTTACTGGTTTGATCGGGTCAAGGGCAAGCTCAGCGCCTATACCCGCTCGCCCAAGTGGACCCTGCGCCGTCTCAAGGAATCGCCCTATGCCGACGTGCGCCTGCTGCGCGAAGCGATCGCAGAACACCGGCAGTCCCGCACCAAGCAGGCGCTGAACGCCATCGACAAGGCCATCGCACAACGCCCGAACGATCCCTTTCTGCACGATCAGCGCGGGCAGATCCTGCTTGAGACCCGCAACTTCGGCGCAGCGGTTGCCGCCTATGGGCGCGCGGTGCAGCTGGCCCCCAACGATGCCTTGGTGCTCTCCGGATACGGTGGCGCGCTGCTGGCAAACGGCGATGTAAACCGCGCCCGTCAGGTCCTCGAAAAGGCACGCACCATCGATTTCCGCGATGGCTCGATGCTGCGCGATCTGTCGGTTGCTTACGCCAAGTCCGGACAGACCGGCATGGCCGCGCTGGTGACTGCAGAGCGCTATGCCCTGACCGGCCGAATGAAAGACGCCGGCATTCACGCCAAACGCGCCGTGGGGCTGCTGTCCAACGGCACTGCCTCTTGGCAACGCGCCCAGGATGTGTTGATTGCATCCGAACGCGCCGCAAAACGGAGATGACACAATGCTCAAACGCCTGATCCTGCCCGCTTTGCTGGCCTCTGCCGCCTGGGCCGTACCTTCCTCCGCCCTGGATCTGAAGACGATGAACGCCGAGGAACGTGCCCTCTTCCGCGAGGAAGTGCGCGCCTATCTGATGGAAAACCCCGAAGTGATCATGGAGGCGGTGCAGGCGCTGGAAGAACGTCAGGCCGAAGCGCAGGCACAGGCCGACCTGACCCTTGTCTCAGACCATTCGGAGGCGATTTTCAATGACGGGTTTTCCTTTGTCGGCGGCAACCCGGACGGTGACATCACCCTCGTCGAATTCATGGATTACCGCTGCGGCTTTTGCAAACGCGCCTATGGCGAGGTGGAAAAACTGCTGGAATCGGATGGGAACATCCGGTTCATCGTCAAGGAGTTCCCGATCCTCGGCGAACAATCCCTGCTCGCCTCCCGCTTTGTCATCGCCGCCAAGCAGCTTGAGGGTGACGCGGCCTATAAGGCGCTTCACGACGCGTTGATGGAATTCAACGGTGACATCACCCTGCCGGCCCTGCGCCGCCTTTCCACCACCTACGGGCTGGATGCGGGGGCCATCGAGGCCCGCATGAATGACGAGGCCGTTACGCAGGAAATCACCGCGACCCGTGCGCTCGCCCAGCAACTCAGGATTACCGGCACGCCGACCTTCGTGATGCATGATGAAATGCTGCGCGGCTATCTGCCTTATGATCAGATGCGCGCGATTGTCGAAGAGAAACGCGAGCTCTGAAGCCCGCGCTTCCGCGTCTGTGACGGGCTACTCGGCCGCGCTTGCAACCGCCGTCTCGGCTTCGAGCGCGGCGGCTTTCTCTTCGACCTGCTCCACGATGTGATCGATCATCTGGTCATTGGTGAGCTTGTGGCTCTGCTTGCCCGCAAGATAGACCATGCCCGAGCCGGCGCCGCCGCCGGTAAATCCGACATCGGTCATCAGCGCCTCGCCGGGGCCGTTCACGACGCAGCCGATGATGCTCAGGCTCATGGGCGTCTTGATGTGTTCCAGCCGCTTTTCCAGTTTCTCAACCGTCTTGATGACGTCAAATCCCTGCCGTGCGCAGCTTGGACAGCTGATAATGTTGACGCCGCGATGGCGCAGTCCCAGTGACTTCAGGATTTCATACCCGACCTTGACCTCTTCCACCGGATCCGCCGACAGGCTGACGCGGATCGTATCGCCGATACCCATCCAGAGAAGGTTTCCAAGACCAATCGCCGATTTGATGGTGCCGGAGGTCAGCCCGCCCGCCTCGGTGATCCCCAGGTGAATGGGCGCGTCTGTCGCCTCTGCCAATTGCTGGTAGGCCGCGGCCGCCATGAAGACGTCCGATGCCTTGCAGCTGATCTTGAATTCGTGGAAGTCGTTGTCCTGCAGGATCTTGATGTGGTCGAGGCCGGATTCGACCATCGCATCCGGACAGGGTTCCCCGTATTTGTCCAGCAGATGCTTTTCCAGGCTGCCGGCATTCACGCCAATCCGGATGGAACAATTGTGGTCCCTGGCGGCCTTGATCACCTCCTTGACGCGCTTTTCATCCCCGATATTGCCGGGGTTGATGCGCAGACACGCAGCACCGGCTTCTGCCGCTTCGATGCCCCGCTTGTAGTGAAAATGAATGTCCGCGACGATGGGCACGGAAACTTCGGGCACGATCTGTTTTAGCGCGCTGGAGGAGGCCGCATCGGGCACCGAAACGCGCACGATATCGGCACCGGCATCAGCTGCCGCCTGCACCTGTTGGATGGTCGCCTTGACGTCGGTGGTCAGCGTGTTGGTCATGGTCTGGACGGTGATCGGCGCATCGCCCCCCACCGGCACCTTGCCGACCATGATCTGACGTGATGTGCGACGGTATATGTTGCGCCAGGGGCGCACATGGTTCAACGACATCAGTCTGTCCTTTGCCAAAAGCTCTTGGCAATTAAAATAGACAGTCCGGGCAAAGCCCGCAATGGCCGGTTTCTAACAGGGGATGTGTTATTCCGTCGCCGTCGCCAACGGCGTCTGAAGCTCTACGACAGTTGTCGCAAGTGCCTCGTCCGCAGCGAGATCGGCCACGGTGTAGCGTGATTTCAGCGCATCGACGTCAAGCGGCAGCTTCGACGTCACCGTCCCGGTCTCGCCGACAGGGCCGTAGTATTCACCGCTCAGCGCGAAATAAATTGCGCCGCTTTCCCCGGTGCGCAGCGTCGGGGGCACCTCGGATACGGGGGCGTCCCATGTGTCTCCGGGCTCCATGATGGTCTCGAAGATGACCGTCCCGTCAGCAGCGCTGACACGCACCCAGGACGGACGCACCGCCACCATGCGCAGCGCGGGCCCGGGCGCTTCGACCACCTGTGGCACCGGCGTCGGATCCGTGAGGGCTGCGGAAACAACCGCGTCAATGGCCCCGGCAAAACTCTGGGTCTCCGGTACCACGTCGTTCTCGACACTCGCAAAGTTGCCAATCGAGCGCGGATCGATGGTGGAAATCGGGGCGTCGCGGGCAACAAGCACCGGTACATCCAGCGCCTGCGGGCGATAGAGACGATCCAATGCCTCCGCGCGGGGCTGATCTGTCGTGTCGAGCGCGGGGGTCGCGGATGTGGTATCCGGGGCCGCAGCCAAGACGCCGTCCAGCGGGTCCAAGTCGGACAATACGATGGGCGTCTGTTCGACCGGTGCGACCTGCACGCGCTGCACTTCCTGCAGCACGGAGTAGCATCCGAAACCGATTGCGCTGATCAGCGCCAGCAGCACCAGAGACGAGCCGATGGCACTCGGTTCGATGCCGGAAAGGAACCCGTCCCGCGACGGCACGAAAGGTGTGCCCGGACGGTTGAAGATATCGCCGTCCAGCGGGCGGCCAATGGCGTCGTCACGATTGGACTTCTTGATCACCGAGGCCTTGGAGGACATGCCATGCGCAACGGCAAAACCGCTTTCCGCGCAAAAACTCTCAAACGCCTCGTCTGGGTTCATGCCCAGGTAGCGCGCGTAAGAGCGGACGTACCCCGCAATAAAGCCCGGTGTGTCAAAGGCGTCCGGATCGCAGTTTTCAATGGCCGCGATATACGCTGCCTTGATCCGCAACTCACGCTGAACATCGAGAAGAGATTTGCCCATGGTTGCGCGTTCGCCGCGCATCACATCGCCAAGACGCAATTCGAAATCATCGAACGCTTTGCGTTCAACTTTTTCTTCAACACTCTCTGAGTGCTTGCGCCCAATCATACGTTCTGCCCCGTCTTCCCCGTGCCTGCCTAACGCCTGCGTCAGACTTAGAATCGTCCCCACGATTCGTATCTGACCTCTTGTTTATGTTAGGTTAACACAAGGCAACTTCAATTTCATCTCAGGGGACGTTAACCTGCATCTTCGGCACGATTTAGCGCACAATGTGACCAAAGTCCGTCCATTGCGTGCACCAATGCGTCCATCTCCTTTGGGCCGTGCACCGGCGAGGGCGTGAACCGGAGGCGCTCGGTTCCCCGGGGGACGGTGGGAAAATTGATCGGCTGCACATAGATACCATGGTCATCCAGCAGCATGTCGCTGAGCATCTTGGTATGCACGGGATTGCCCACGATCACGGGCACGATATGGCTGCCGTAATCGATGATCGGCAGGCCCAGACCCTTCAGCCGGAGCTTGAGAATACTGGCCTGTGTCTGGTGTCGCGCACGCAGTTCCGGCGCCCGTTTCAGATAGGCAACCGAGGCCGCAGCCCCCGCCGCAACAGCCGGTGGAAGCGACGTCGTGAAGATGAAGCCCGGCGCATAAGACCTTATGGCATCACACATTTTCTCAGAAGCCGCGATATAGCCGCCCATCACGCCAAACGCCTTGGCCAGCGTGCCGTTAATGATGTCGAGACGGTGCATCAGACGGTCCCGCTCTGCCACGCCGCCACCGCGCGGGCCATACATGCCCACCGCGTGTACCTCATCGATGTAAGTCAGCGCGCCGAACTCCTCGGCCAGGTCGCAGATCGCTTCGATCGGGCCGAAATCGCCGTCCATCGAGTAGATGGATTCGAACGCAATGATCTTGGGCGCGGCCGGGTCGTCAGCGGCCAGCAGTTCCCGCAGATGTGTGACATCATTGTGGCGGAAAATGCGTTTCGCACCGCCGTTGCGGCGCACCCCTTCGATCATCGATGCGTGATTCAGCTCGTCCGAATAGATGATCAGCCCGGGAAAAAGTTTCGGCAGCGTCGACAGCGTCGCGTCATTCGCGATGTAGGCCGAAGTAAAGAGCAGCGCCGCCTCCTTCCCGTGCAGGTCCGCCAGCTCCGCCTCAAGGCGTTTGTGATAGACCGTGGTGCCCGAGATGTTGCGCGTGCCCCCCGATCCTGCGCCGGTCGCCTCGATCGCCTCATGCATCGCTTCGAGCACGACGGGATGCTGGCCCATGCCGAGGTAATCATTGCCGCACCACACCGTGACGGGCTGCGTGCTGCCGTCCGGTCGGGTACGGGTGGCATGGGGGAACTGGCCATTGTGCCGCTCGATATCGATGAAGGTTCTGTACCGACCTTCCTCGTGCAGGCGCGCAATCGCCTGATCCAGCTTTTCGTTATAGTTCACCCGGTGCCTCCTTGGTTCGATCCCGGGCCGTCTGCGCCTTTGGAATCTTTCTAACAAAGCAATATAGTCCCATTGCCTAAGGTTCAATGACCTTAAGATGCGCACCATGTCGCAGCCTTGACATGCATCAAATGAAGAAAACCTTTACGCGGCGTTCGAAAAACCCGGGGCTCAGCTGGCTCTGCCCGCTGGACACCGCGGACCGCGCTGGTACGGTTCGCGGCAAATCAAAGGAGCCCCCTCATGTCACTGGACGCCGTCTTATCCCGTATCGATGCCGATCTGCCCGCTTCGATGGATCGCCTGATGAACCTGCTGCGCATCCCGTCGATCTCCACCGATCCGGCCTACAAGAGCGATTGCGACAAGGCGGCGGACTGGCTGGTTGCGGATCTCAACAGCCTCGGGGTCAAGACCGAGAAGCGGACAACCCCCGGTCATCCCATGGTGGTCGGCCATCTCGACGGCAGCGGGCCGCACCTGCTCTTTTACGGCCACTATGACGTGCAACCCGTTGATCCGCTTGAGCTTTGGGATAACGATCCCTTCGATCCCCGGATCGAGGACACCCCCAAGGGGCAGGTCATTCGCGGTCGGGGCACGGCAGATGACAAGGGCCAGCTGATGACCTTCATCGAAGCTTGTCGGGCGTGGAAGGCAGAGCACGGCAGCCTGCCCTGCAAGCTGACATTTTTCCTCGAAGGGGAAGAGGAAAGCGGCTCACCCTCTCTCGTACCCTTCATGCAGGACCATGCCGAGGAGCTGAAATCCGACCTCGCCCTGATCTGCGACACCGGGCTCTTCGAGAGCAGGACCCCGGCAATCGTCACCATGCTGCGCGGCTTGCTGGGCGAGGAGATCACGATCACCGGCCCCGACATCGATCTGCATTCGGGCATGTATGGCGGCGTGGCGATCAACCCGGTGCGGGTGCTCTCGCGCATCATTGCCGCGCTGCATGACGATCACGGGCGTATCACGATTCCCGGTTTCTATGACGGGGTGTCCGAGCTGTCGGACGAGCTGGAGGCGCAGTGGCAGGGGCTGGCCTTCGATCACGCGACGTTCCTGGGGGATGTGGGGCTGTCCAAACCCGCGGGCGAGCAGGATCGCACCCCGCTGGAGATGATCTGGTCACGGCCCACCTGCGAGGTGAACGGCATCTGGGGCGGCTATACCGGCGACGGGTTCAAGACCGTGCTGCCGTCCAAGGCGCAGGCCAAGATCAGCTTCCGGCTTGTCGGCGATCAGGACCCGCTGGTCATTCGCGAGAACTTCAGGGCCATGGTGCGCGACATGCTGCCCGAGGATTGCGAGGTCAGCTTCGAGGGTCACGGCGCCGGCAAGGCCTCGATGACGGAAACCGACGATCCTGCCTTCGAGGCGGCGCGCAAGGCGCTGTCGGAGGAGTGGCAGGTGCCCGCGGCCTATGTCGGCTGTGGCGGGTCGATCCCGATCGCGGGGCACTTCCAGAACATCCTCGGGACAACGCCCATGCTGATCGGTTTCGGCAAGGATGACGACGCGCTGCACTCCCCCAACGAAAAATACGACGTGGAAAGCTTCCACAAGGGGATCCGCAGCTGGGCCCGTATCCTCGCGGCGCTGACGCAATGACAGCCCGCTTGACCGGCAGGCGCCGATGACGACGGGGTTCACGACCTCCCGGGCGGCGGTAAACGGGCAGCATATCCACTATGCCCGCTGGGGGAACGGCCCGCCGCTGCTGCTGTTGCACGGGTTTCCCCAGACCCATGTGATGTGGCGCCCGGTCGCGGCACAGCTGGCGCGGAGCTTCACCGTGATCGCGCCGGATTTGCGGGGGTATGGCGACAGCAGCAAACCGGAGGGCACCGGGAACTACAGTTTTCGCCATATGGCGCAGGATCAGACCGCTCTCATGCAGGCGCTGGGGTTTGACGCCTACCATCTGGCCGGGCATGACCGGGGCGGACGGGTGGCACATCGGCTGGCGCTGGATGCGCCGGAAGCGGTGTGGAGCCTGACGGTCATGGATATCGTGCCCACGCATCTGCTGCTCGACCAGCTCACCCGGCAGGTCGCCAAGGCGTATTACCACTGGTTTTTCCTCGCCCAGCCTGCCCCCTTTCCCGAAAGGATGATCGGCCATGATCCGGACAGCTACTTTGAAAGCTGCCTGTTGGGTTGGGGCGCGGCGCAGCTGTCGGATTTCGATCCCGAGGCGCTCGCGGCCTACCGGTGCGCCTGGCGCGACCCGGAGGCGATCCGCGGCATGTGCGCCGACTACCGCGCGGCACTTGAGTATGACTTTGACCTCGACGCACAGGACCTTGGACGTCAGGTGACCTGCCCGTCGCTGGTGCTCTACGGCGCGCAGGGCGCCATGGCACAAGCCTATGACGTGCCGGCAACCTGGGCGGACCGATTGCGCGACATGAGGTCCGAAGCCATTCCCGGCGGGCATTTCTTCGTCGACCAGTCACCTCGGCGAACCGCGGAGGCGCTGCTGCGTTTTCTGAAGGAATGACGCGGGGAACTGGCGCGGTTGACGGGGCTCGAACCCGCGACCCCCGGCGTGACAGGCCGGTACTC
>ERZ1740065.623-NODE-623-length-19521-cov-10.996969_pt1 | contig 19521 bp, 19 predicted proteins | sample MGYA00581738_ERZ1740065 | MGnify/ENA primary metagenome ERZ1740065 (study PRJEB43018, sample SAMN04849749) | marine metagenome | isolation source: floating plastic debris | place: Pacific Ocean | collected 2008-09-01 | study: EMG produced TPA metagenomics...
ACTCTCTCTACTTCTTTGCCTACTTCGCTCCCTGTCTCCCTGTCTCCCCCTCTCCCACTCTCCCTCCCTCTCTCCCTCCTTCCCTTCCTATCTTCCTCCCTCCCTCCCTGTGTCCTTACTACCCTCACTTCCACTCTCACTTCTTCCTATCTCCCTCCTGATGTACTATACTGTCACTGTACTGGGTTATGATAGCTAAATAATCTGTTGACTTGTCAGAGGTTTCCTGTGGCACCGCGCCTGTGATCAGCAATGCGGCCATGGAGGGAGTTGGGAATGACTACGGCTCATACCGTACTGTGAAATGCGATGAGGGATACAGTCTACATGGCGGTGCGAATAGGATGGACTGTACAGCCAACGGCGAATGGTCACCAATACCCCAGTGTCAGAGTAAGTCAGCTCCGCCCTCCACTGCCAGTTAGCTCCGCCCTCCACTGCCAGTTAGCTCCACCCACCACTTCCAATTTTCTCCACCCTGCACCGCCTGTTACGTCTGCCCGCCACACCCCCCCCCCTTTCCTCTGTACATTTCACTTCTCCTTTCCACATGTATGTACCCGTTGCGTATGCACGACTGCCCTTACACATGTACGCGTAGCCACTGCTTAGTTGCGTGTGTGTGGTGTCAGCGGCTGTCTGTGTGTCCTAGCGGTGCGATGCGGCCGTCTGCCAAAGATAGAGCATGCCTACTTCTCGGACGTCTCTACCGCCAGCTACCCCGCCACGGTGAGCGTGAGCTGTGACGCCGGATACACTTTGCAGGGCCGAGCCACTATGCGATGCTTGGTGGATGGCACGTGGACAGACTCTCCTCGCTGCATAGGTTAGTGTAGTAATGGTGTTGCTGTAGCTGACTGGTTGCCGCGGTGACAGAGGCCTATCTGGATATTCGCTCAGCCGATAGCGGCAGCAATCACTTGTTGATTAGAATTGTGTGGATGCTGATCATAGCTTTAGTTTGCCAACCACAACATTACGACTACTTCCACTCGAGCTGGCGACCACAGCTGACATTACTGATGATGACCTGTTAATTGTGTGGAGCGATTTCATGCCCCATTCAAGCAGTCGTTTCTCCATTTTTGGTGCTGCCCAGTCACTCAGCTTCGTGTATAGAGTGAGGTCTATGCAGAGTGCAGCTGTAGACGGGTCGTGGTGTTGTGTTGACAGAGGAGCATTGCGAAGGTGCAGTTCCCAGGCTAACAAACGGCCAGTGTATTGACTGCGCTACGAACGCCGACAAGCGAATCTCCACCGAGAGAACGTTTGTCTGTACAGACGGCTATCGCCACATATCGGAACAGCCTAACACTATCAAGTGCTTGCCGGGTGGCATCTGGTCGGAACCCCTTCCCTGTCAGCGTGAGTGTGACTCCGTGTGTCAGGTAGCCGCAGGTACTTGTCAGTGAACGGCTACTGCAAGCGATTTGCTGCTGCAGAGATAGAATGTCGCGAGACGCCAGACGTGGCCAATGGAGAGTGGCTGATCGCTGATAGAAGCTATGGCGCTACGGCAAATCTTCGCTGCGAACCCGGCTTCCGCTCCGACTCTGACTCGAGTCTCATTTGCTCACATGACGGATCGTGGATAAATGACACTAAATGTGTCGGTATGTCCGTCTGCCCTTCCTCTCCCCTGCCTGCGCGTCTGCCCTTTTCCTCCCCTGCCTGTCTGTCTTTCAATTCTCTCCTGTACCGTCTGCTCTTCCTCTCCCCTGCCTGCCTGTCCTTCAATTCTCTCCTGTACCGTCTGTCCTGCATCTCTGTAACTTGCTGTGGGGATTACATGAGATGCTTTTTCATTTGGGAGTTGTCACCCCTGACACTCCAGAAGTTTAGAATGACTTGTTTCTCTAAAATGAAAGAGAAAGAAATTCACAATGAGTCAATCGGAGTGGAATTGTAATTTACTATGTTTGTTTGCAAGAACCAATCACAAGCCTCCGATACTGACCTAATTCTGGGTTTTACATAATGTGTATGAAATCATTGCTATATCAGTGATCCTGGATCTCTGGCTATATCATCCGGGAACTAAGGCACCTCATGTGACTCGACTTCCTCTCCACGCATTCGTGATTGTCACGTTTCCTCGGCCCACACCCCGTTACCATCATTCCCTCTCGTTTCTATGTTATGGAATACTTGTATTACAGCTGTTGACTGCGGACCGATACCTGCTGACACGTACGTAACACCTGCAAGCACTGACTATGTGAGGCACTATCCGGCAGTGGTGAGGATGCAGTGTATCCCAGGCTATGACCTGGAGGACGGCTCAGGGGTCGTTAGATGTCAGACAGACGGTCAGTGGTCGTCGCTGCCGGTCTGTAAAGGTCAGTCAGTCTCCGCCTCTCACAGTCTCCGCCTTTCAAAGTCTTCGAGACTGGATTTATTATCGCTTACTGTAATTACAGCGATATTTCCAGAGGCTGGTGAGCCATGTCTCAATTATAAGCCAGCTGGTGACATTTTAACAATAGTCCGCTGATGGCTCTAGCAGGTCACAACCAGCATTGTCTGTGTTTCAATCACAGACTCCTTTTTGTTACAATGCCCCAGTCTGAGTAGAATGTGCATCCTATCGTCATAGTAACGAGGCCATGCTTCGTCGTACTGTACGAGTTGTGGTATCGGTTTATGATGACCTGATGATAGAGCTAGTGCTATGAGTCAGCCAACTGTACTGAAGTAACTTATTATTCTTCACTTCATCCAACCATATTATCATAGCTGCAGCTTCACCCAGTGCAATTATATGGATGGTGTAATCCTCCTCTCCATGTCTATGATGCAATCCTCCCCTCCCGGTGTCTATGGTCCATCATAGTTCATAGCTGTCAACCTGTCAAGCTAAAAATATGGGAGATTTAGTGTTTCTGAACTGTGTATGGTCGTAGGTCATAGCTAGCTCAAACCCCTATCAGAGTCCCTAGACAGCATCATGCCAGCATCCTGCCAGCATTGTCTACGATGTCTGCTACTATCCCAGACAGCTGCAGTTCTGCTGTATTTGGGCTCAGCCCAGCAAGATTTAGCCAATAAGCCACAGGAGAACATTAGGAAACCAATAATAGCGATTTTGACCCTGATTTCGGCATGTGAAATACTGGAGGGGAATAGTGGAGACTTGCCAGGTAGGGGGGCTGATGGCAGTTGTTTGTTTGTTGTTCCAGTGAAGAATTGTGGGTTGCCAGTTAGTTTGGATGTGGAACACGGTACTTATCTCAACTACCATCGTACGCTCTACAACGACTTGATCAAGTTTGAGTGTGATTACGGCTGGATGTTCGAGGGAGAAGAGGCCATGAGGTGCCAAGCAGACGGTACATGGAGCCCCCTACCAAGATGTGTGGGTACGTTATCGACGGCGCACTGATCTACCTATTTACTCTTGTTTACATTCTTACAGTGCCCCTGCATATACGGCCATTATTGTGTGTACAAAATATGACGAAAGTCTCAGAAACTCCATATTTGTCACATTGAATGTCACATTTTCAGCTTATGCTTCGACAACTGCTGATAATAACTTGACTGTACTGTCGATAGCGAAACTCATAGCTGACAAGTTGTGGGACCAGAAATACTGGAGATTCAGTTCTTCTGAACTTTGAGAAGCCATAACCCTACAGCTAAGGTCTTACCACATTTGAGCTCAGCTCAGCAAGATATAACCAGAGATCATCGACACCAATGTCGATGATCTCTGGTATAAACAATAAGCCACAGGAAGCCATTCGCTCCAAAATCTGACTGGGACAATAGGGAGACTCCTGATAAATACTGGAGACTTGTCATGTACGGCGAAACTCATGAAAAAATTGTTTTACTATGTATAAAACAGGCTATAATTACGACGTGTATTCGATTACCTTGTTACTCACCTGCTTGTGTAGGTACTTACCTAACTATTTACGTGTTTACTCACTTGCCTTTCTACTCACTCATTCACATCTACATCTGTTTTATGCAGAGACTGACTGCTTCACGCCGTCAGACGTCAACGGGGCGGTACTTCTGTCATTCAATGACACCAAGATGGCTGCCGTCGTTAGCTACCAATGCCTTAAAAACGGCGCTCCCACTCACAAGATGGATGCCGTTTGTCTTGCAAACGGCAGCTGGTCGTACCCGGACTGTGCCGGTCACCATCGGGGTCAAAGTAGGCAGCGAAATGGTAAATCAGTCAGACTTACCGTAAAACCTAAGTTACTCGAAAGTATCACTTGTGCGCTGTGCGCGTTCACCCATCGGAAGAAGTTTGATTGGCAGTTTTAGTCAGTAGATAGGTTCATGTTCATTGCAGAATCATTTTACCTTGCAAAATTTTTAGGCGGTAAAGTAGCAGGATTTGCCACAACTCGCTGCAATCAAAGGCTCAATAGCAAGAATTTTAGGTTTTACAGTACTGAATTGGACTCGTTCCACAGTTGTTATCAACTTCCTGAAACTGGCTCTCTGGCAACTGTCGCTACTGCTGCCGCTGTCACTAGTCACTAGTCCGCTATAGTAGCTGCTGCTAGTACTAGTCGAGTTGTAGACTATCCACCCTCCCTCCATCTCTCCCTCCCTCCCTCCATCTCTCCCTCCCTCCCTCCCTCACTACCTCAAGATGTTGTTCCTCTCTTTCAGACCTGATGATGTACATATTTATTGCTGTGTCAAGCTTCGTGCTCATATTGACGTTTCTGGTGATAACGCTTGTGGGCCTCTGTTACAAGCAGCGAGAGGAGAGGAGGTCAGCATTGCTGCTCACTGCTGCCTATCGATAGGCTCATGATGCTTGTGGAAACTTGTATTTCTGTCTTGTAGGAAGTCACACCAGGCTGCCAGCACAGCGTCGGACATGAGCCACGACTCCTACTCGGACAACAGCCACCACACCGAACCGGACAAACCCTCCATCGGCAGCTTTGACCTGAGGTACATATCACTGCCGCGTGCAGAATAATAGAGACTGCGCAGGACATGGATGATGACATATAGAGCAGGCTTGTGTGAGGGGAAAGTAGGTCAATGGAATGAGCTTGTATGAAGGAGAGGGAGGGAGGAGAGAGGAGCTAAGCAGGTCTATTTGTGACAGAGGAAATGAGAATCCTGTAGGCAAATCGAATGAGCGTGTATGAGCGGAAGAGAGAGAGAAAATATGGGGAACAATACCTTCATATCAGAAAAAGCAGGTTCGTGTGTGAGAGAGAGAGAGAGAGAGAGAGAGAAATGATTGGTGTCAGGAGTGAAAACAAGCTTGTGCTTGAGGGGGAAATAAATCAGTAGGAGAGTTCCTGATGTACCGACTGCTGTGGGTGCAATCTAGAACGTAGTGTAATGACTCAAAGTTGCTCTGGCCCCGCCCTCTTAGGTTAGTGTCAGCAGGATTTTCAGCAGGCTAGTAATAGGAGAGTGGTACCATCATAATCCAGCAGTGACTGGCGTGTGTATGTACACAGGAGGACAAGGGAGGATATGTACCAATCAAGCTGGAGACCTCACGACGCTCCCTACACAAACTCGCTTACCAAGCCTCGCTCCAGGTCTGCCTTCATCCTCCACACAGCTGTCTGGCACTCGCCCCACTCCCTAAATACACACCTCTACTATTGGCTCTCCAGGCTGCCTATAGCAGACAACTCCTACCCCATGGCAACGATGGCATCGGGCGGGTACCCCGCCAACCAGCCAGACACGATCGAGAATCCTCTGTACGCCGAACATAAGATGGGCCGCCTCGGCTCTAGCAGCACCGAGCCTCACGTGTCCTACTTGCCCAGCCTCAACATGAACGACCTCAACAGTCAGGTGGGCCTCTTTAAACCTCCAGCAGGCGTGGAGCTGCATGCTGGGAAGGTAACGGTAGAGAGGGAGAGCGGTAGGTAGAGAAAAAGAGATGGACAATGTAGCAAGGATAGAAAGGGATGGAAAAGCAGCGGCTGCCAGTGATAGCATTACTCCGGTAGAATTATATTACCTGTTTATACCGCGCGTGTGTGAATTAGAAACGCTGGGCAGAATTTTGGAATTGCCTTACCTTGCCAAGTAGATTGGTTCATCCTTATTCTGAGGGAAACCGGCATGCTGAAAGTTGTCTTCCTTTACGATATGACGTTGCTTACTGTGATTGTTGTGGCAGTTGCTTCTACTGTCAAAGCTGTACGTATTTATCGGCTGTTGGTAGGAAAACTCGTACTAAACTTGCTCCATACCTTCAAACGTACATATTTGGTGCCTGCTTTGTCACGTACGCGTACGTACATACCCATATACATGCGTACAAACGTACATATTTGGTACCTGCCATGTCACGTACACGTACGTACATACCCATATTCGTACTCTATATCTGTAGAAGCTTCTATTGAACTGAGGATTGCAGCAGTTTGTATCGATTCTACATTCAACCGTTCCCTAGTTTTATATTTTCTTCTCATTCTGTTTTGCTTCATTACTGCCGACGTTAGTCTGCCTCACCGTGACACCCATTCCGCAAGTTGCTCAGCGTACCTCTATATTAACCAATAGTTAGCTTCGTAACATTTTATGTGGAGCACCTTGCATAGCTTGCCTCCGTCATATGTCAAATTCTGTTGCATTGTCTGTCTGCTACAGGCACATGTTTCTGGAAATATCCTCTTTTTGTAAGGTTGATAACCTTGTCATGAAGGTCAGTCAAATATGTACACGCTAAAACCAGTTAGAAGAAATAGTTAGTGAATACTGGGACTGGTCTTTAGGGATGATGCAGCTGAGTTCTCATCATTTCTCTCCCAGGCTGAGCGCTATCTATCGCTAAATACGACCGTATTCTGGGGTTTTAGGCTACACTAGAGAGATCTCTAAGGAGCGGCACTTTGCCCAATCACCTGCACGAGCGACAAGCGAACATAATGGAACAGCTGTACGACGGCCACAGCGCCGCTAACCCCAACTACTACAAGAGTGTTAGCCCGAGATCCCAACGCTCGCAGCAGTCTCAGGACACGGTGTCGTCGGCCCACATCCTGCCTCTACCACACACCAGTCTACAGGCTTCCTTCTGAACTGGCACACACCCAATAACTAGTGAGCAACTCCTGTAAATAGTTACGTTAACCCTTCAGTCATATACGCAAAGTAATATATAGACATACTGTAGCTGTGCTCCCTCGTAGCTTCTCACACTCGGATTATGTCAACGTATACTTAGCCTTCCTCTCTCCGACACTGTTCGTAAGAACTTAGTCTACTCAGTAAATAAATAGAGCGAGGCTCATCGTGTGACAATCAGCACCGTTCAGCCTTCTATGTAGCAGACGGGTTTACAATGCCAGTATCGTAGATTGTCGTGAAATGATGTCTGTTTCCATATTATAGCGACTCCAATTTTTACTGCCCTCACACCACCAATCGCTATACCAGCATCTCAGCAAAGTAAACCTGTATTTGTAGAGATACAGATACATTATGCTGGCTATTTACTGTATTCTTGAAGAACGTTTTTGTCTTACCTTGATATGTTATGCGAGAAGAGGATCTAACCAATTAAATGGAGAAGACAACTCCTGTGTTTGTCAGAAATTATACTCTGTCTGCCAGACTATGGGCAATACAAAGCGCTAACAAGCCTCGGCATCATTAGTGCTCCACAGATTTTAGACAATATCGTAGCCGTTGATTCCGAGTACAGATGCACTGACAGTAGCTGGCTGTTGCCATGGTTACTAGACTTGTATGTACAGTTGTATTTGGGGATATGATGACAATAGCTGTCACCTATTATTGCGTGATGCTGTAGATAGAAGTTCGGTGTCCGAGTTAGTTGTCAGTTCTGCTCCAGCGGCAGGCTGTTTGAAGACTTCAGAATGATTAGTTTCAGCTTTCTCATGGATGCTGTAGGCAAAGTTAGTTGTCTCTGGTTTGACTTTGAGGTCTGGTGTCTTGGCTGTACTTCTGTTCATGCTGGTATCGGTCTTCCAGCCTGGAGTGGTGGGTCGACCAAATGACTCGAGTCTCGTGAAATCTCTAGATCTCTCGTCGGAATCTAAAGCGCTGTCTTTGTGAAGAGATTTGGTCTGCGGGTCAATCTGTCGCTCCATCACCCATTTGACTACTCTGAAAATTGAATCAACTCGTGACTAGAATGCTGGGGCCGTACTTACAGCTAAGTACTTACAGCGATGGTTCAGTTTCTAAGACCAGCAGTTATGAATGCTACAGTAGACGCGGGTGAGCTGATGCCATATCCACTCTGAGGCCTTCTACTCCTAGTTTAGTTTCTAGTAGGATATGAAATCCGACTACGCCTAGTACCAATCGGTATCAGCAGTGAAATGGAGTCACTACAATTTGACAAACTGTCCTTAAAAGATTGAGGTTCGGAGTGGGAGTGATGTCAGCTGCACAGAATATCCAGCCAATATAACGGACACTAAAACTCGTGTGCGTGTGCGTAATGGTACAGTAAAATTTTACCTGTGCTGTCTGCTGCCACACACTCAGAGTAACAATCAAAACTACTGAGCTGGAAAACTGGAATCATTGAAATCAAGAAGATTTGAGGCATTACATACAAGTACATGTATGTACATGTAAGTATGTGCACATTAAATCAAATAGTGGATCATCCCCTCACCTACGCCTGTGAATAACTTGCCACCAGTAAATTGACACTCAGAGTTTGATATACACAATATCTGACACTCCACACATCACACATAACGCACGCAATCTATCTACGTACAGTGTATTGTAAGTATCTTCTCACCTCTCGTCGAACTTGGACGTTCTGATCGTTTTTAGCACCATAGCGTTGTATAGATCCAGATTCTTGGCAGTGAGGGCGGCTGGTTGTCCTCTTCCGTTCTCATCATTGAAATCACCGAAGGACACCTGCTTAGCCGTGGCGATCTTGCGTATTGCACTCTGCTTGAGGAAGTGGTTGGCTTTCCTGGTGTATGGAGGTATTTGCGGCCGTTGATGCTGGGCTCCTGCGGTTCTTTCTCTCTCCAGTCCATTCTGAGTCCTGCCCAGTCTTTGTGACGGCATCACACCTTTCTTTATGTTGTTTCGTTTGTTGTTCTCATTAACTGTCAATTGAAGGTTAATTAATTAATATTATAATTGATACATTAATTCCATTATAAATCATTAATTATTAATCAATTAGTGATGTAATTAATATATTATTTATATTATTAATTATTTATTTTCTTGCATTCTACAACCTGTTGACCTGGTGATTGAGAAAATAAAACCAAAGAGAGGCGGTAAATCAACCATTCCAATCAAACTCATTTAGAAATGTAATTTGAGTATTGCGTAAGAAAATATTATCAACATTTCTGCCTTATATATGGGACGAATTGGGAAAAGAACAAGCGACCTAAAATTTTCAGCGAATATCTAAGTTTTAACAACAGTACAAGATGATTCATTTGGTTTTCTTGCCAGCTGAACCTGCAGAGGGAGCCACTGCGTTTTTATGAGTGAGAGAATTTGTGTAGCATATCATAGCCGTTCTCCAATGGCCATCTCAAGCTTGTCTCCCACCCTCTTTGATGGACAGTTGCACCTGTTGCTGAACAGACACGAACCGCCAGATATTGGTTGCAACTCATAATTTAATCCCATAGAGCATCAATTCTACCGAGTCACATATTGAAGTAGCTCAACCAGTTGGCGTTGCAACACCATTTTGTTTCAAACTCCAACGTTGAAAGTCGAAGTTGAAACAAAAATGGCCGACTACATCTTTTCCTCTATAACATACTCAGGACCTGATGCAGCAAAGAATCACAGCTGCCAAAGTTCTCCATCCTCTCTCAATGTACTAGGCTAATATTCTCTACAGTAGTTGTCCCCCCTGTTACCTGCCAGAGTCTGGCCACTGCTAGACAGCCACATCCTCATGTTGGAGGCGCTCGGGTACTGTATCGTTTCCTGTCCGCCAGCGTTATCGTCATCTCCTCTCAGCACAATGGAGTCGTCCTCCTTACACTGTTCTATCAGAAGCTCCTCTCGCATATCCTTCAGCACCTGGGCGGCTTCATGCGACTGTCGCACCAGCTGAGGCTTGCTGGCTGGCTGGTATGGCAGCGGCATCACTGGGTATCCTGGCAGTGACTCTGTGTCGCTGATTGTTGCTCTCTGGTTTGGCTGAGGACCGTGTATAGGTCGTACCTTTACCTTGGAACACGGTATCACATATCACTATGAGAATACATCCATGGCAGAATGGTAACCATACGGCATGTGGTCCTGTACCTCGTATCGTGGGCCATCCAACGATGAGTAGACATTCATCTCCGGAGCTGTTACTGGTCGGTTGGGATCTGAGTATATGAACTGGACTCGCGTTGCCTTGGCGCGAGACAGAGGTCTCTCACCATTCATTGTCCCTTGCTTGTCCTGACCAGGTCGTTTCAACGTCTGTTTCACACACAAGCACAGAGTTGATAATGTGGAAGCTGCTCTCTTGTCCCCTCCCTCAACCTCGTTCCTCTCCTTCCTCTCTTTCCCTCAGCCTCCTCTCTCAGCCTTTCCTTCCGCCTCCTCTCCCTCCCTCTGCCTCATCCCTCTGTATCCTCCCTCCACCTCTCTCCTACTCCCTCCACCTCTCTCCTACTCCCTCAACCTCTCTCCTACTCCCTCCACCTCCTCTCTCTGTCTCCTCTCTCCTACTCCCTCTGCTTCCTCTCTCCTACTCCCTCCGCCTCCTCTCTACACATCCTATCTCCAACTCCTCTCTACATATCAGCCTATCTCTCCATTTCTCTATCCTTTTACCCCTCTTATCATCCCTCTTCCTCCACCCTACTGTCCTTCCATCCCCCTCCCCCTCCCCCTCCCCCTCCACCCCTTTTCTCCCTCCACCCCTTTGCTCCTTCCTATTCATGGATCTCAAGCGACTGTTACACAGCATCAGGATCACTGTTACACAGCAAACGCCACAGATATCAGTAGCTGGTTTACTTACCTCGTTGACATTGCTGCGGCAAAAGTGGTCCATTGCTGTCGACATCAGCTTGTCCAACTGCTGTTCATATTTCACCTTGTCCTGAGTAGAGACCGATGAAGTGTGTGTTTCTGACCATATCTTACGCAGTCGACTTTGTTTCTTTTGTAATTCTCTGTATGCTTTAGCTTTGTTCATAATGAAAAGCTTGTTATTTTTCTAAATTAGGTCTAAAAGGTCAGCAAATGAGAAAGTAACTCAGGGTGACAATGTTCTGAACTTGCCAACATATTGTACAGCTGTGTTGAAAGGGAGACCTGGCCATGACATAAGATAACAATCAGCCAGAATGCGGATTGATCTTCGGCGACAGCAACAGCGAGAATAGCAGCGCGAGCTCCACTGCTAACTAGTCCTCACTCGGTAGTAAGCTCATTTAGAACATTGACAGAGCAGCGATAATACACACAAATCTGTGTATACCCGGTCCCCTCCTTGTGCTGTTACATACACTCATTACAAGAACAAATTTACAATAACAGAAATCAATGCATCACTCAATTTAATCCCCTCTCCCCCATCTCGTTCCCTTTCTCTGTCTCTATCCCATCCATTCTTCTTGCCCCTCCCTCCTGTCCCGCTCTCTATCTCCTCCTTTCTTCTCCCTCCCCCTCCCTCATATGAAAGCTCATGTCTACTCCCTCACCTCAGCTCTACTAGCAGTGGAGACATAGTTGGAGCTGAGCAACTTACCTTATCTCATGTTGGAGCGGCAGCGGCAGTGGCAGTCAGATACAACAACTTTGATTACACTGGTGGGAAGGATACGGCACCGTTTATTATTACACTAGGTCCTTAGCCGTAATTACTCAATACTCGCCACTGCCTTTCAATTCGTTATTTTCCTGCGCTCATGTTTTTCATTCGACGGGCAGCGTGTAGTGTTATTTTTTATGCACAGATTGAACATTGAATTGTTTGTTACATATCAGGCCAGTGAAAGCAGCCTGATGGCATTTCAATAGGGGAGCAGTCACGTTTCAACACTCTAAGAACTGCACTGAATACTCAACAGCTCTGCTGGGAGCAAGAAGTGTGAGGAATGAAATACAGAATGGGGAGACAACTGCTAACTGTGAACATGTTTTATTACCATTCTGAGTTTGTTTGTTATCAAGATCTCCTCCATGCACAACATGAGATAATGGGAGGGAGAGGGGGAGGGAGTGAGGGGGAGAAATAGGGTGAGGGAGACAGGAAGGAAGAGAGAGGGAAGGAGGGAGAGAGGAAAGGAGGGCCATAGAGAGGGTGAGATGGAGAGGGAGGGAAATGGGCGAGAAGGGGAATGGGAGAGAGAGGGCGAGAGAGGGTGAGATGGAGAATGGGAGAGAGCTGGCTCTGAGCAACAAAATACTGATAATCCGCATATAAACAATATAGTAAATAACAATTATCGACAATGGCAAGGTATGACGATACGCTGAGTGATGTGATGTGAGTCCTCTCTCCTCCTTCAAACTCACACCATCTGGCAAATTGTCTCCACTCGAGCGGCTACCGGCGTCTTGACAACGGCATCACATCAGCGTGACGTCACGGCAGCACTGGCTCAGTTTTTGCAGGATATATCCAGAACAGAGAGAGCTGAAGCATTGACACTATCACACCCAATACATTTGGCCCCTGGAAAAGAAAACCAGGGAATAGAATGTACAGCTACATGTATTCAACGAAATCGGGTCAATTCCAACAGCTACAATTTTGTATTGAATTAAACAGGAAGCTGTGCAATCCATTATTTCATTTCTTCATGAAAATTATCTGATGGAAATACCAGTCAACGTTATTTATCTACGATAGCAGAGTTGAGACAATATCCACGTTAGTCGCCCTCGTATATAGCTGGAGGATGGCAGTAACATAGCATGGGAGCCTTGACTGTACATGCCCGGTCTCCCAGTTTCTACTGCTAGAATTTGGAGTTAAATTGTTATTGCTGGTTTCCTAACATTCTCTTATGGCTCATTGGTTAGATCTTGCTGCGCTGAGCTCAAATATGACATAAACTTAGCCGTATGGGGTAGGGTACCGTTGACAAACACAGCCGCTACAGAGATGTGAAAGTGTATTGGCAGTTTTCGTCAGACAAGAACCGCCATCTGGTCATCATGAACAGAATGGTGGCGGCTTTTGTCTGACGAAAGCCTAGCTGATGGTACCCAATGTCTAAAATCATAGCGAGTGTTTTTGTACGTACAAGTATATACAATTACATACAAGTACGTACAAGTCTACACAAGGCTACACTTGTATACTGTAGTCTACACAAGGCTACACTCGTATACTGTAGAACTGGATTAGATAGCGACGGAAATGTTAGCGTTTTCTTCAAAATCATCATGAAATAAAACTGATAGCAATCTAACGATAGCGATTCCACATATGAGAAGACAACTCCTACATAAGGCATAATGGGCATAGTTTCTATATAGTAATCTAATTGTTGCTATCAAATCCAGTTCTACAATATACAGTATACAGTATAGCCTTGTATAGACTACAGTGTACAAGTATATGCAGCAGAAATAAACCATAAATGCAGTTAGAGCAACCTCCAACAGTTGCCAAAAGATTAAATGCCTCGACGCAGAAACCATCAGCTGAAAGCTGATACTTACAAATATGAAATTGTCGCCCAAGAATTTGCCGTATACAGCCCACTCCAGTCCAACCAAGAAATATGCCAACGACAGGGAAAAGTTCATGGAAGCGGTAGATTTCTTTGATATCACGTCACCCTGAAACATGTCGGTAGGATGTACAGCAGTAGACCGGAGACAGGCAGCTATCAGACCAGCATAGCATGGTACTGTGGGTGGAGGGCGATGGTGGTATCGGGTCTTTGATGTGTAGAAGTTATCCTGACCCTCTATGAGAGAGATTATGTGAGAACTCACGACAGCGGAGAGCGGTGAGGCGTAGGTAATGACTGAGAGGCACGAGCCGAGTAGGCCCAGTCTGCCTATCAGTGGCGCTCGGTCCTGGTCGTCCCACTCATGGTTCATGTAGGTAAGCAATGAGGCTAGGAAGATGAACGCAAGGAGTAGCTGTTGGTTAAATAACCTCTAAAATAATCAACATACGATTTAAATGACCAATACAAGCAATACAGTTAATACCGTCAATACAGTCAATATAGTCAATACAGTCAATACAACCATTACAATAGATATGGCTAATGCGGTTAATGGGTAATACAGACAATACAGTCATCAGTCAATACAATCTGATCACATTGCCGTATTTATCATCAATACAGAGAAAACGGACAATACAATCACTACAGCAAATACTGCAAAACAGGAAATTTCTGCGAGCACAATTTTTGTTTATGATGCATTTTTGCGCTTCTTGCTGCTAGTGTATAGAAAATCAATGGAACAGAGAAATATATTCGCTTGTTCAATTATTGCAATCGGTCGAAAGTTCTCAAAAACGCAAAAATTAGACAAACGCAAAAACTTCCTGTTCTACAACACGGCTAATGGTGGCTCAATACTCAGTGAATCAGTGACTTACCCGACTCTTTGAATAATAGTAGAATAGCATGATGTACACGAGCTGGTGGAGCAGCCCTATTCCATTCACTGCCTTGAGCACCATGTTATCATTTAGAAATCCGTAAATAACCCAGAGAGTGCAGCTGTCGATAAAGGCAAAATATTTATAACCATTGACTTACCGTACCTACGATTTTATTTGATGATTTTGATAGTCATATACTTACTTGCAGAGCATTGCAATATAAGGAAATGTAGATATTTCTCCAGTTGATTTCCTTCGCACCACGCCTGTAGCTATCGGCCAACCTAAACATGACAATTTACTGACTACGATTTCACTCACGTGGACAATGGACTTTCTGCTTTCGCGTGAGAAGCGTAGTACTAGCTAAGAAATAGTGTAAACTTACCAACCTGTCATAAAGAGGACGACGGAGGACAGTGCTGTCACAGCAGATATCACATCAATTAGTTCCATTATATGCAGCTACTTCGAGACACCACAATGGTCACCTAAACAAAATTAATCATTCATCGGTAAGGGTAGTGAGCTACTTCTTTACTGGGGGTCATTATCACAATTATATCGATATGCAAAGGCTCGTTAAAAACATACCTGCCTCATTCAACGAGCTTCAAGATTTTCTCAAGCTTTACATGGAATATAATAGCAGCTTTGACTGGAAGGTAATCAGTATAATAGCGCAATAGTTTAGGTAGATTGAGCTACTGTCAAGCCATGTTGTCGAGTTGTCATTTTAGCCCAAGATCTGAATAAAAACACGTCTTGACCGGCGATTTTGCGGAAAACCTCATTGGAAAAACTAGAAAGGTAGGGATGACAACTTCAGTCAGTGCGTAGTGCGTGCGTTTTAGGTAGATACGACGATGGAGCAAGTAAAAAAGCTTATGGGAACGACACAAAGCTTTTCAGTTGAAGATAAGAGGTCGGCAAATATGTAAGCATACAGCTAGAAAATCTCAATAAATGCCTTCCACAACAGCTGCTCCTAGCACTGGCAGTGACGTGAGTTTGGTAGTGGGTAGTTGGCGGCATTGATAGACCTCGAGACGCGACGCTCTTCTCTGATTTCATACTGGTAACCAAACAAAAGTAGATCTCGAGCTTTAAGGGTCAGAGTTCAATACTGAAGAAGGCCGACCATCTTTGCCTTTCCGTGCGTACGTTTATTTGACACGCCAAATGGAGGAAAATATGCATTTACTGCGAGTGAATACAGCGTAAGCGTGTGCTTAGTGTACCTGTGATCATGAGGAAACATACTGATATTGCAACTAACTTTGTTACAGGAAAAGGCGGGTGACATGGTAGCCAGTGGCGACTTCAATTCCCAGCCTGCAAGTGAGAATTACAGAGAATTAGGCTCCATCCATCTCAGCATAGCAGAGCAGAGTACATGGAAGCTCCGGAGTATTACAACAAATGTCTGGCTATTCAAGCCACTATATACAGAGACAGCTATCACTCAGATATTACCACGACATTGACTCGGTCTAAAAATCTGAGTGAGAGTACGATAAAGTTCTGGAGTATTACAGCTAATGCCTGGCTATTCATCTAGCTACACGAAACCAATCATCCAGACCATTAAATCGTATAATGAAGTAAGCTCGGTCTCCAGAGTGTGTGAAAGCTCGGTCTCCAGAGTGTGTGAAAGCTACTGGATACAACAGAACACTGTTCCTATTTACTCTTATTACATACCTCACTGCTATCGTGCAAATGGAACAGAATTGCGATTTTTGCATTGGTACCCAGCTGTAGTCTAATAGCATTACCTGTATCTAAGGAAATAAAGGCGCTCCTAATAGCTCTACCTACTTGACCCTAGTGGTAAAGTCACTTCGCAGGCAAGATATATCACAGCCTACAGAGGACGAGTACCATGTCAACATAATAGGAGATAGATGGTGTTCGAGAAGAAAGGAAGTGAGAGCAGAGATGATGTTGTGGCAGTATATCAGTTAGGTATATCTGTGACCCACAGTAGTCTAACTTTGATGTACGGCTCACAGGCCATAAGGAAAGGATATGGGAATAAAAAGTAACGAATGTCGGAGATCAGTAAATTGGCAGGGTGCTAAAGGGTGTTATATATAGAGTAAACCAATACATACTCAGTATTGGGTACTAGTAATTATCTTTGATGTCAACTTCACTGCGTTTTGTGTTGGCAATTTCCATCCTGGTTCCATAGTCGATGGCAGCAAGCAGTTCCTGAGCCCTAGGGCTGTAACCTCTTCGAACTCACGTGTTGGAGTTATCTTCCCATGGTTAAAAATCATCCGATCGTGTATGCGTCAACATAGCAGCATCGCCAAGGATGAGAAGAACTTTCTAAATTGATTGCAGACTTGATACATTCATTATAATTTCGAGTTCCAGAGAAGTAAGCATGACTGAGTTGAGACTAGAAGAGAAATTCATACACAGTTTCATGTTGCTGTTGTAGTGAAGCGCAAGCTGCAGTGTTGTAGTGGCTAGCATGCCTGTCTTGCAAGTGGGAGACCTGGGTTTCAAATCCCGGTGGCAGCACACTTTCACAGCTGTCAATCGATAAAAGTTTTACTGCAGAGGGTCTGGCACAGCAGCCAATCATCGTACAAGGGACTAAATCATTGTACAAATAATGCCATCAGACAATCATTGAACTATGCGACATGATTGAAAAATCCAATCCTGTCCTTCTCACCGATTGCCCCCTCATTCATTGTCCCTATCACCCATTGGCCCCTCATTCTCTTTGTCTCTATTCTACTATCCCTCTCATTCGCTGCCCTCTCGTCTACTGTCCCTCTCACCCATTGCCCCTCTTGTCTACTATCCCGCTCACGCATTGTCCCTCTCTTTCGCTGTCTCCTGGTGAACAGAATTTTCATTTTTTGTTCATTCTGTGTCCCACCAAGGCTGTATCTCGATCATTTTGCCATTCAGTGCCAGTGTTGAAGTGGCGCCTCACTCAGGCTATTGACACACCCAGGTCACTAAGTGCCTACTGATGCTGCAGCATGATTCACAAGCGAGAAGTCACACTGCCACTCACTGATTATATGGAAACTGCCAGCTTTACAACTGCTATCATCTGCTGAATAAACGGTGACGTACATGAGAGCACAACTCCCCACTTTCTTCCTTTTCCCATGCAAATAAAGCAATGCATACTATTACACATGATATTTACTACAAATACAACACGCACTGCAAGTAGGATATTTACGTACAATAATTATGCTATGCTTATGATGGGGAGGCTTATAACGAGAGAGAGACTTAATAACGAGAGGCTTATAATGGGGCAGATTTCCTCGCTTACAGTAGTTTGACCATCTGCTCAATATCATGAGGTGGACAGAATCTCTGCTATCATCAGGACAATAGGAGGTCAGATGGTTATAGTTTGAAGCACTGCCAAGAGCCGTACGAAACACTGACCACATGGAGGGGGACAGGCGAGAGCCGATCTCATGGACAGGAGAGATAACTCCACCTGGGAGAATCGTTTTGCTGCGGCTAAACCAGTCAACACTGTTGTACCTCAACATATATTTCACGATTGGCACAGAGGCTAAATACTAACGAGAAATCCGAGTGAATTCTCCCATAAGGTCAGCCGGAACAAACTGAACAAATAAAAATTGACTGAATGTATGCATATGCTAATGCAGCAATGGTAGCACCAGTAGTGAGCCAAAATAAATATACATTCCGAATTATTATGACACCGAGTACGGAAAAATACCGAGTAAAAGAATGTCTCGACACGAGTGCGCTACCGTCATTTAAGAATTTTGAACTTTTTAAATTTCTTTTTACGTTTGTGACTCGTCTCTTGGGAATCTTGTGACGTCGCGTCCTGACTGAACTTTGAACCTAGAACTTCATTTATCGTCTCGTCTTCTTCTTGTTGTCTAAAAATAGTAGCGTGGGATTGTCATCACAAACAGAGTAATTAAAATATAATACCAGTAAAAAATAACCACATAATAATAATGATAGATAATATATTATAAAAATAATCATATAACCATAGATTATGGCGAGTTCGATCCGCACTAAAATTATCTGAAAATAACAGATGTATGAACTGTGTGCGAAATATAATGGTGATTGAGCATTAAAAACGATTTTTGAAAAGAAATATTTTTTGCATTTATTCGGGATTATTTTTAGAGGGTATGCAACTTGCTTTCTCTCATATCTCATATCTTCTACACGGAAGAAACAAGGCCAAGAGATTATGGATCATATCATATGCAAGAGCAAAATACATGGCACTCAGGGGCATATATTCATACGTAGAACAGTCGAGAGTTCGACTGCTCCAGAGTTAGACAGTTTGAAGCTTTACATACTGTACGAAGAAGCATCTCTGACACTCCAGTTCACTGCTACCAAGTACCAATAACAATGAATGAATGGTGATGCCAAACAAACCAGAACAAAAGCTGTCAAATCCCAGTACCGAAGAGGAGTGCACACAAGTTTTAAAAGCTTTTCAACTTTAATCGCTGAAAGTTAGACTGCTCAAATTCTTATAACAGACGCTGCTGTTAGCACTGATTGTATAGGAAAGCATTGAGCAGTAGCTTAGTGCTACCAGTAGTAGAACTGAGTATTAAACTGCTGGATGACTTGTAGTTTGATACCTGCGCTGCCCGTAGCTGCAGTGTACGGCTGCGCTGCCCGCAGCTGCAGTGTACAGCTGTATACACAGTAGAGTCAAATAAATGGTCTTCCTAAAAATGCATTCAATCATATTGCTCTTCATCTGTCAGCGTAAACTTTTTTGTGAGCATCTGTGAACTTGTTTGACAGGCAGATGGAGACGTTAAATCTTGTTTTAGGTAGTGCTCTCTGCGCGAGGTGGTTTCTCTTACAGGAGGTGTATATTGCCTGTATTAGGGGGGGGGGGGTTTTGTAGGGTGGGGTTTTACATCACATGGCAGATATTCAAATTTGAGGAGGCAAAAAAGATTTGAGAGGGAGGTTTGTTGTGTTGGGGG
>ERZ1740065.625-NODE-625-length-19501-cov-12.206161_pt1 | contig 19501 bp, 11 predicted proteins | sample MGYA00581738_ERZ1740065 | MGnify/ENA primary metagenome ERZ1740065 (study PRJEB43018, sample SAMN04849749) | marine metagenome | isolation source: floating plastic debris | place: Pacific Ocean | collected 2008-09-01 | study: EMG produced TPA metagenomics...
ATCAATAATGCACTTCCCAATGCATCAATAATGCACTTCCCAATGCATCAATAATACACTTCCCAATGCATCAATAATACACTTCCCAATGCATCAATAATGCACTTCCCAATGCATCAATAATGCACTTCCCAATGCATCAATAATTCACTTCCCAATGCATCAATAGATGATCTTCAGTAAGACTTCATTGCTTCTCATGTGAGAAGTTTCATGCTGACTGAGTGACTAGTGTAAAACTGGTTTAGAGTTTGTCGAAATAGAAGTGATAAGTGAGATAAGTAGTTGTGCGAAGGAAAGGGAGAAGTGGTGGAATTAGAATTCGGTAGTTTTATTTTAGTTGTTATACACGTGACAATGTACAACCAACTAGTAGACTCCTCCTGCTGGAGCATCAGTAAATACAGAGGCGCTCTCGTCCCACACCCCATACAAAGCTCTGATATTTGATGAGCAACAAAACGCTGACTGATCATAAAACTATGGTGCCATGTTCTTCGCTCGGAATCACTGACTATAATAATTTTTGATTGGACACTATCGACCCTTCATGACAGCTTGTATTTGCCGGTCATCACCACTATTACTGCCTTCTTGAAGCTGTTTGTAATCAAGCCCTACATAACGTTGCTCTTTGGGTCATTTTCTCTTATCTTGAATAATTTAACTCCAGTTTCAGAAAATTCCTCTCCTCTCCTGATTTCATTTTCGGTTCGGTCGGAACCCCAAGAAATGCCCTAAAAATTTCATCAGGGGGTTCATCTCATCTCATGTAATTCCTCAGGATTAGTTCCTCTCTTTTTCTGTATATATTTACCGGAGTTTTGGTGCTTATGCATTTTTTCATGTTCGAGGGGATCATCTGAACTGTCAATCGTAATTAATGTTTAGTATAATCAGTAAACTTAGTGGTACGTACTAGTGGTACTTAGTGGTACTTAGTGATACTTCGTGGTATGTACTGGTGGTACTTAGTGGTATTTAGTGGTACGTATCGGTGGTACTTAGTGGTACTTCGTGGTATGTACTGGTGGTACTTAGTGGTATGTACTTAGTAGTACGTACTTAATAGTACGTACTGGTGATATGTACTGGTAGAAGCAGGCATACAGGATGAAATTTTACAAGCTAAAGACTGATATGAAGTATATATCTCCAGCCTGGGGCAGGGTTCCTTGCCACCTAATTATCAGCCTAATGTTGTAGCCACATGGCACCAATGCCAGCATGGGTTGTCTAACCAAAGTGGGATTAGCTTACAAATATGGGCGGAGCTTGGTTATTACCGCTTCCGTTAATTGCTTCAAAAGGCCTTCCGATGGACTCCTGACATGATTGAATTTGGCTGCCAATGTTTGGTGTGTGATAGACATGTCTTTGTAGCATAAGCCACAATCCACCCAAAGTAACATTGAGCTGTGCGGTTATGCTATGTTATACCAGTCACAACTGAATTCCATAAGAGCAGACGTCTGTGGACTTGACTTATGCAGACATAATGTCACATGACCTACCGGTATAGATGATTGTATGACTGTATTTATCACTGACTAATATGAACCCCATAAGCTGCCCTAGCAGAGTGTTGTTGTTTGTAAGTTTCTCTGGCAACCAAGATTCATCAAAATTGAAAACTGTATTTTTGTATTCCATATTCATAACCTGCACACAATGATTATCTTAACAAACGCCATTATGACAGCAATGAATTAGTATATAGTATAATGAGTCTATGGAGTATTCATGCTATCATTCAGCTAAGATACTGATATCCCATCATACAGTGATATCCAACCATACAGCGACATCCAATCACACAGTGATATCCAATCACACAGTGGTATCCAATCACACAGCGATATCCAATCATACAGCGCTGTCCTATAGGATGTGGTGTGTTCGCTAGTGTTTTCTCAGCCACAGCCTGTAGGCTGGAGTGCATGGAACCAGCTTTCACAGTTCAATGGTTGGCTATAATCTGAGTTGGTGTCAAGGTCTGGTTAGTGTCAAAGTCTAGTTGGTGTCAAGGTCGGGTTAGCCATCTCACATAGCATGTGTTGAGGTTCACTTCATAGATACAAGGATATCATTTTACTTCCTCTCCAACTGGAACTTAGATAATTCAACTGAGTAAAGATTTATAGCTCTTCTCTTCTATCACCGGTTAGTTTCCGTTGCCATTGGCTACCATGCCAGAGAGCACACTGTAGTAGACCCAGTACCAGCCGTTGAATATCAGAAATAGCAATGGAAACATGAGACGCGAGTACTTGTCAATGTTGTTGACGTCTTTGACCTGTGGGATCTTACTCTTAATGTCTTTAGCCCTCTGTCTCAGGCTGACCCAGACCCTTCGATTTCGGGGATTAGTTCCTCGAACGACGAAGGCAGACGGCCGCCGTAGTCGTGGCGTGTTGTCTGGCTGAATAGCATAATCACCATAATTGTTATTCTGTAAGGTTTTCATCATCGCATCATTCTCATCCTCGTCCAGGCTGGGAAACTGGTACTCCATACCATGTGGGTCATGGCTGCCCTGCGCAATCTCCATCAACTCTATCTCACCATCATTGTTAAGCTGCAATGTAAGAAACCATGTAGTCTACATGTGCGTGCTGTCTGCTGAAAGTTGTTTTGGATTTATTCATTGTCCACCCTAACCAATATGTCATCCCTAACTATGTAGAAGTGTGCTATGTTTCATTGAATTACTTTCAAATTATCAGGGGCTACCGTGCAGGAGTTACCATTTCGCCATAGTACCTGTACTCATCACAACTATTAGTACTCACTCGTACCTGCTGCACCTCGCTATCTGGAAACTTCAAGTTAGTATGATAATACATATTGCAATCAGGTGCTCACAATCCGTTTCCATCGTTTGACATTAGACGGTGTGTAACAATTCATTTTCATATTCATCAGGTGCTTGGCTGTGTTATTATTTATCTCTGATCGAATTCTTATTCTCTTATCAGCATCGGTTCCTCTGTCACTCGCATTCTTAGTTGACATGTCTTTCATTGTCACATGAAAATTACTATCCTATTGACTTTCTCAGTATGTTTTCAATATTCTCAATATTATGCCTATCTTACATTACACAGGCCTGTAAGATGAAAGGAAATTTGGGGATAGGAGTGAGTGACGACTTCCTACAGGAAGGATTACATGTGCTTGCTTCATTCAGGAGATCTAATAGTAGTGGTAGAGAATATCTTTACACAGCACGTACCAAATTATTTTTCGTACCAGAACCACTAAACTTATCAGCTTCAAGTTTTCAGAGAATATTTTCCTACATGCATCTGTACTGCTGATTCCAGAACTCGATGCTTACAATCAGGGGCATATATTATTTGAGCAGTCTAACTTTCAGCCAATAAAGTTAATAAGTGCTTAAAACTTTTGTGCACTCCTCTTCGGCGCTGGGATTTGATAGCTTTTGTTCTGGTTTCTCATCACCGTCCATTCATTGTTATTGGTACTTGGTAGCAGTGAACTGGGGTGTCAGAGATACTTCTTCGTTCAGCTTTTTGTTTAAAACTTCAAACTGTCTAACTCTGGAGCAGTCAAACAATCGAGAGTTCGACATATGAATATACGCCCTCCTTAGAATCAGTCCCCCTCCCCTGTCTACTTGTGGCTGTCTCAGTTTTCTTATAAAGCCATTCATAATCTATGCAGTGGTACAACAATAACCTCTGCAGTGGTACAACAATAACCTCTGCAGTGGTGACAAAGACCTTCTCCTTCTAAGATGGTAAGGCAACCCTGGATATTGCACGGGACCTATATATTTGAGTTGTCTTCTTCCCCATGTGGTTGGATCAATATGAACGAGTTTTAAAAAGCTTTCAGAACAAGTTCTGATTACATCTATCGGTGGGATTTGTTCAATAGACTGTTATAAGTATTTTTGGTGAAAATAAATAAAATCTAACCAGTGACTTGCAAGATTTGGAAAACATGGGGTGCAGATGAAGAGAACTACAGTAGTTATTCTTGGGTTTTCCCGCCACAGCATGCGCGAAAAAATGTACTGTACTTGGGAAAAGTACCAGTAATAGCGGCGTATCCAACCAGGTGTGGTAGAAGACAACTTGAATCTCTGATTCAAAAATTACTATATCCCTCGAAAAAGCCTTGCCGTCTTAGACAGTGAAGGTCTTTGGTGGTGACAATTCATAAGAGGATAGCTGTTTTGTTTGACAACCTGAACTACTTAGCTTGTTTGTAGTGTGTAAGCATTCAGTAACAACGATGGTATGGTGCTGTACTTGAGAAATATTGGTGGTGACCATGACACAGAATTTACCAGACTAATACACGCAGTCCATTATCCCACTATTTTACCTACATAATGATAGAATAGCGCCATGAAGCGTTGTCTACCCACCGCTACTATCTGATCAGCTGCTGTCTATATTCTACTCTGCATTTGAATCACTGAGCCCTACTCAGTCTAGCCTGCTGATTGACCTGAGCCATGCACTCAGCAATGATTGTACTTTTATAGACTCCGATTGTCTGATAAATTCTGCTAGACAGTACAATATTTGCTAAAGAAATTTCACCTTCAACTTCATTTTTGGTGTGTGACAATGAATAGCCATCTGAAGGTACAGCATGTAATTCATTAGCTGCTGAATTAAACAACCACACTCCATTGTTTATCATTGGAATTAAATCTATATGACTCGTTATTTGATTCAGTGCACTGAGTACTGAACCGTGAGATCATAAATTCTTCTTGTACATCATCCATACCATCATTCATTCTAACATAGGATGGTACACAAGCTGTGACATCATGGCCTACTGATCACTTTGGTACGCGATGGCATTGATATTTGGGGCTTATGTCTCATTGGTCAGAATGAGTTCAGCAATGCTGATTGCTCATTCATAGAGATTTTTTTGGTTTGAAATGGATGAAGTTGGGGGGGAGAAGCGAGAGGTGGAGATAACTACAGTTAGCCTTATACACTATTCATTGACATTCAAATATCCAGGTTGTCTCATGGCTATGGTTGAGGGCTCGATCATAGCACAATCAACATCACTGGTAGGGAAATGGGAGTGGTGCATGTTCGGATTTTCAGCTCATCAGTCAGATGAGGTAGAGTAGCATGACCCAGAGTACAGTCAACATCTGATAACAACTGATACACAACTAGTTGGCTTACTTTACGATCTTCCACAGGATTCGCTTTTCCATTGTGAGTTAAAGAGTTGAAGTTAGTGGAGAAGGCCTTTGGTATATCCTTTGATGTTGACACCGGCTTCGCTGATGTTCGGCTTTGCTTCTTTTTCTTCTTTGCGCGAGCTCCCCAGAAGAAGTAGTTAACAGCAGCGTATTCCAACAGTGCAACGAATACAAACACAAAACACATCACCTGAAATTTGGGGAGTTTTATACGATGGAGACTAACACCTAAGGATTGATCATTACCAGAGTAAGCTATAATTAACCGTACCAGATAGATGTCTATAGCCTTAATGTAGGAGATCCTTGGCAGAGACGCCCTGACACCAGTGCTGATTGTTGTCATGGTCAAAACTGTTGTAATACCTGAAAACAATATGACGATGTAGAAATCTACTACACTTTGAGCTTTCGCTGCTATGTCAAATCTCGGCACTATTTTCTATTTATTAATTGTACCATTGAACTATTAAACATGCAAGCACCCTGAGCATAAAGTTTATCTTTGAAACTTGAGCTCTTTGCAGTGATGACTGGTCCTGTGGGCCTTCTGCTCTAGCGTGGGCCCTCTGCTCTAGTGTGGGCCCTCTGCTCTAGTGTTGAGGGAGATGCTACTGCCTGATATATTTTATCCACATGATGAATAGTTTCAACTGTATCGCTAATATTTCAATGTCATATCTCACAGACTGATTGTCAGTGAAAATGTTGAGATAGCCTAACATACTTGTGTAAACTCAAGTCTGCTGTAGAAACATTCTGACAGCGTAGATGACACCTAAGAGAACTGGTCATATATGAGCCGACAAAGTCAGAGATTTTCTGAAAATCGTTCTGAGATTCAGTGCAGCCACTGACAACCAAAGCTCTGGCGCAGGGAACTCGTCATAAATTATTGTCTACTGCTCTTCTCATAGATGGATAGTAGTGAACTGTAAAACGATGAGTTATTCTGATATCGATTTGTACTCCTGCTTACCCAATGCAACTCTGGCTGAGGTTGCTTCATGGTTTATCCAGAACGATACCCAGCTTAGCATCACTATCAAGATGCATGGCAGGAACGTTTGAAAGACGAAGTAGCCAATGTGCCTCTTTAGTAGGAAACTGAGTGAGAGTCTCTGGTATCGGCCTGTAAGGTTAGATCACACCACTTACAATCTCATACCCAGTCATAGTGGGGCCATACTCAGTCATAGTGGAGCTCATACCCAGTCATAGTCGGCTCATACTCAGTCATAGTGGAGCCCATACCCAGTCATAGTGGAGCCCATACCCATTCATAGTGGAGCCCATACCCGGTCATAGTGGAGCCATACCCAGCCATTGTGGGCCCATACCCAGCCATTGTGGGCCCATACCCAGTCATAGTATACCTGTACCTAGTCGTAGTAAATGACTACATAACAAACTCTACTGCAAAGCATGTGCTGCTCTATTGCCAGATGTGCACTAGCAATGACATCTTAGCACCATTGTCTAATCTAATTACGCTGTCAATGATCGGAAAAGGTTTTAATGCACTCGATTTGACAACATAAGCAAATCAGGGAAGGAGAAAATAATGCGATTACACAACTATAATACTCTTATTTACCCAAGGCATAACTTGTGGTAACTTTATGATTCATATTTCACTCCATTAAGCATTGAACACACTGAGATGATTGTATTTACAACCAAGTAAATATATGGACCACATAAGTATTTACCTGTACATGTATGCGTGCGTACATGTGTGGGTGTGTGTGAGAGAGAGAGAGAGCACTCAGCTGCGTACCTGAAGCTAATACCTGGATTGTCGAGAGTGTGTTGTAATTAACCAGTGAGAATTGGGGCAGGTCGACGTTGTTCACGCCGATGACAGATTTACGTCCGACTCTCCACCGCATTTCCACGTCCTCCATTGGGTAGCCATCTGAGAAGTGTTGACACCATTTGTTTCAGCCATTGCAATTTGATGTAATAGTTCAGTGTTATATGAGAAGGACTAACAGCTTTCGATCTCTACCGTACAGTTCTGTATATCAAGCGGGTAGTAGTGCAAGTCCATCATGCAGGCTAGAGTGGTGGTGAACCTGTAAAATATCACTGACATTACTGGTACTGAACATCATCTCACATATGCTCAGGCCTGCTGGCCACTCTTCACTCTATAAACTTTGTATTTATTTAGTTGTGTGTGAGTTGTGTAGATTAAGGAGATTATTTGCTGTAATAGTCGGGAGTATGAGCATGTGCAGTTTCTGATTATGAACACAGGAAAAGGTTGGACACGTTCAAATTCTCCTGTGCTCAAGTATTCAAATAATGCCTGGGACAAAGATATTTGCTTTTGCGCTCTGAGAGCTCCTCGCCGACTTTTATGTAATCTTATTCGAGTGTGTTCTTGAAGAGATGATGTTGAGGTTGTAAATAATTAACAATATTGAATTACTAGAGTTAGAGAGTGCTCAGGAGAGACAGCTCGCCCGATCAATAGCAGGCTGTAGGATCGTAGAGTTTGATAGAGAAGCTGTTCGTACCTCATTCCATATGCTATGCTGCCATCGCCGCTCAGTCGAACCATTCTATTGCTCTCAGTCACCTGATGCAGGAATGACTTCTTGTCATTCGCAAAGAATGTGTCAGGAACCCAGATACGGTCAGCGAATTCACCGGTCAGGGTCATCTGCTCATCTACATCGCCATACTCGAGGCGATCATCACGCCAGTACTGGTTCAAGTACATGGTTATTGTGTAGTCCTGTAAGAATTATCACAGCGATCACTGATGTCTCTACTACAACTTGTATAACCTGCAATTGTTGAGCTCGGCACACAATCAACTTCGTACAACCATGGTCATAAGACCATGTGCACACAGTCGTGTACGTACCATGTTGACCTCTGAGATGGCATCAAAACTGGCGATAATGATGTCTATATCAACAACCAGAGGCGGGCCTGAAAAGAGAGCACGGCATATTGACAATAGGTGGCTAGGCTCATATAAGTTATCTCCCCTGTCAGATGCTTCCTGTCAGTGCAGATGGCTATTCATATTTACCAATCAGGCAGTATGTCAGTGCAAACAGAGTTACGGCTGGTTAGCTGTCAGTGTGGTTCTATTTAGCCTATTTACGCCACTGCAAGGTACACAGCCTTAACAAGGTTTGAAAATTGGCTAGCCAATAGTCCAGCATCTATGCGTACTGATCTATGAGATGTAATATATGTGTTTTTTCACCAGGTATCCCTGCAGGTGAGCTGAGAGATTTACTGGAATGTATCTTATACCTCTCGTACTGTCCCTGTAACTTACCCAGCGGGCATTGTCAATAACAGTATCCAATCCCAGGTGAATTAATATTCTCCAAGAACTACCTCCAATCATACAAACTCTCTAGCCTCTGCAGTTGACTGAGGGCACTGTGAATTCATCAATTCTGTTGTTTTCAGCAGTGTTTTGGACAGAATTTTACTCACAATATTTTACTAGCGGCTTTCAGAAATAGATAGAGTGACAAGAGACTGAGGGGAGGGAGGCAGGTTTCACGAATAGATAGAGTGACAAGAGACTGAGGGGAGGGAGGCAGGTTTCACGAATAGATAGAATGACAAGAGACTGAGGGGAGGGAGGCAGGTTTCAGATAACAGGGAGGATTGTAAGATAGTTGAGATTCCAGAGTGGTGTGAATTGAGATTGCACTCTTCATATCCGATAGCCTCTAGCGATGACTTTAGTCATCTTTTCAGAGTTCACATTCCACCTTCCCATACTCTGCTCTCCGCCTACAATGAACTCCAGCGAGCTCTGCTTACAAAGTTGACTGCTGAGTTTGCTGATGTAACAAACTCATAATGCTGTCTGGAGGTCACCTATTTATTTCACTAGCCAATGGTGGCTTGTGGCCACTAGTGCTGGTCTTTTGTTAGATCACCAGTGCACTCATACCTCCAAACTTGGGCCGTAGACGTATATCATATCCATCTATAAGACTCTCTAACACTTCTGACACGTTGCTCAAGTTCTTTGACTTCACAGAGCCAAAAGATGATGTGGCTGCTCTAAAACACAAATCAGAATCACTGCCGATGCCAGAGAATGTATGAAACTGAAACAAAAACATTGTAATGCGGCGGTTCCTTGTCGGTTTCATCACCGCATTTCCTGCTGTGGCCAGGTAAACTCAGCCAGGTAAACTCAGCCAGGTAAACTCGGCTGATTTTCTATGCTATACGGAGCTAATAGACAATAATGAAATGAAAATATTAGTTTTGAAGCTTATTTACTGTGGAGGTCATTGGAATCCTACCTATTACCCTCAATGTGAACCAGATAATGAAGAGCAAACCCAAGAATAACCACCACTTCCCTTGAAACAATCATGAAAAACTGTTGCATGACTAGAAGGTAACCATATTAATGCAACAGGATTTCCTCTTCATACAAACCTAAACTAGGCACATAGCATCTGATTCTGCCTGGCTTTCTTTTTTGAGTTTCTGGAAAGCAGGGGGGGATATCCAGGTTTTGGTACGGAGACGTTGTCACGTTGGTAGTATAGAGTGTGAGCAACTTTAGATAAAGTAGTATTACTAACACTCTGCTTATATTCAATGCCGAGACCGGCAGGATAATATAAAGTCAAGTATAGCTTGATTATGAAGCCCATGATTGTGAATAGGTGAAGTTGAAACAGTAGAATGACTTTAGATAGCTAAGACTGTTTCCGCCAGCAAATTGTGACTGCTGTCATATCTGTCGGTTTGACTGCTACACATTCTTACAGTGGGGGAGAGAGATAGAGGCAACTCACACCAATCTCAAGCAATCAACTACGATGGACCCTATCAACTTAATATTTCTATATTTAGCTCATTGAAATGGTTTAGCTGATGGAAGGTGAAAGAATGTACATGTATACAGTGTCGGTTTGTAAGTAGACATGATGCTTACCTTGCTGATGTGACAAACGTCAAGAACATGAAAGAAGTTGTCAACATCTTCTTAACAGCTGATGACATGGAGAGTGTATCGAGAGTTAGATTGCTTACAGCCTCCTGTCTATCTCTCTCTCCTAAAGTAGTCCTCTCCCTCCACACTCAGTGTTGTTGATGGACATACGGCACGCGTATTGAAGCTTTGTTAGTACCAGTGTGGGAATGAGTTGGCATAATAACACACGATAGCGGGTCAATACAATCCCTCTATGTTAATGAATCAATTATTGAATGCGCATTGCTCTTGCTTGCAGTGCTGGCTAATGAGAAAGTAGAGCAGTTCCCATCATCACATCATGTTCATGTCTCATACTGCGCCTGCTGCTGGTGACATTAAGCCAATGCAATGATTTTTTGATAGATGGAGAGATATGACATCGTTTTCATGGTATTTCATAGCTCTCTGTATCTGACCAGTCACCAGCCCACTGGCTGCCATGTGCACTAGGAGCCACGCTAGCCTAATATCAAGCCTCACTCACTTGTGTGCACATCAAAAGCTGACTAAACAATTGGAATAACAAAATCGTGTCATTGTTGGTTCTGAGTTCATGAACAGTATTGTTGACACAAACCATTAGTAGGTAATGAGGTAATGCCCTCAAAAACATAGGATGCATTGCACTGATGCCTCCCCTATACCGTACTGGTGGGGGAGGGGGAGAGTGGGGGGTCAGTGAACTGGGCGTTATGTAACAGACTAGACAAGTCAAGATGAGTGGCAGCTGTGGGTTGAGAGAGCTCAACATCACTTCATTACTGCTGGCGGTAACAATACTTGATAATGTGTCATATCGTGTCACCGGCTCTCCAGAGATAATGAAGCAGTGAGAATTAAATTCCTATCAATGGCCTGTTGATGATCCTGTGAAATTACGCTAGCAGTGACAAGAAGTTGACAAATAACCATCCAAACTACAGCCTGCATTACCAGGTATTGTTTGCCTGATTATCATTTGAAATGACGTTTCAGTAGCTCTGCTACATGTTCTAACAGGCAACTGTAGTACTCTGTCTCTGGAGACAATGTATCACTCTTACATTTCTCTTGTAGGCTCGGATCAATATGCGTCCCCAATGTGGATCCGCTATTCTTGATGACGCCAATCAGTACAATCCTCACTTTTAGCTCATGAATGCCCTTCAAACAGAAGAATTGGCTTGATTACGCAGGCTGTGCCCACAGCAGGCAACAGGTTGCCTCTAATCTTGGTGTCATAAGGTGTTTATTTATAGAATATCTTCTCACTATGAATACCATCTGGGAGTGATGTGCGAGAGCGTCCAACAGCTATTTCTGGGTTAGCCTGTGGCACGATGAAATAGTATGACAGTATTCCAGCTGATTTCCACTGTTGTGTAGTTATTGTTTGTCGATGTAGTTTATGTGGTACATATGTGGCCATGATGAGCCATAGGGTTCTTATTACAAGCTGCCTCTTAAAAAACCTGTTTGGCTCATCTACAAAAGTATCCATTGCACCCTTACAAGGGAGCGCAAAGATTAAACTTCGCAACTCTCAGCTTAGTTCCCTAAATTAACTGACTGCTCCACATACTGCATTAATAAAAAAAAAACCGTCCGTAATTGCAGCCAATTAAAAGGGCCTAGAGATGATCCCACATCGGGTAATCAATAATGGGTGAACGATGCCATAGCTAAGCTGCAGGTCAGCGAAATGTGATTAATAGCGGGACAAATGAATACACTGATGCATTCTAGCATCGGGAGCTGGCTTGTGATTGGTGCTGAATAGACAATAGCTCAGGCAAGAATACTGTTGTTTCTGACTTGCTAACTATTTTAGTGACTGAGCTCAAATGCTCACCATGCAGCACTCAGCTTTAGAGATGAGAATTACTCTGCACTAACCGAGTAAAGGTAAGTATTGCGTCTAGCCAGGCACTGGATATGATTGCATTGTAAGGCTGTGCACTAATCCACTTGGTCAGGAGAATGTTGTGATTTTCACGCGAATGTTCATAGCTGTGAAATCATTGGCGATATTTTGCTTGTATCAGAATTAATCAGCTTGTGAATGACTGACTTGTGAGGAGAGGGTTCTATATGTGAGCACTGTATTCATCTCCCAGTCAGTGTGCGGCTATTGCTATTAGTCATCATTCATTTGATTTTACTTATCAAACCATCAGTCCGTGAGTCAAAGTATGACATAAGTATAACATGCGTACTGTGTTTGTTATTCCGTTGATTGGACATACCTGTTAGCATACGTTACGCACAGATCTGTTCGCTAACATAAGACTATCAGCCTATGCCTGTGACACCATGAACAACTGTTACTTGTAATGGAGGCACACCTATAGTATCTATAGTAGCTTCCGTATTTTAGATGGTGATGGCTGTGTAAATTTCAGCAGGTAGAGAGAGAGAGAGAGCAAGAGAGAGCTTGCTGTCTACCAGAGACAATGAAGCGAGCAGTTCTGACTGTCATCCTTTTCCTCATTGCTGTAATAGATGGAGTCGGTGCTGACTCGTGAGTAGGCCTCATCTATCACCACGGCATGTCAGCTTTCACTTGCTCACAAAAAGCCAATGAATTCAATACGGCCAGTATTGTATTGATCATTGTCAGCCACAGGCATGTAAACTTAATGAGGTGAATACATTGAGATCCCTACAATTATTGCGACTGTTAACCCACCTCCAACTATGAGCCTCATTCTGTCCTATGTTTACTCGTATAAACTTAAAACACAGCGGCTAGTTAACCCTCACAGCATGAGGAACTACGTCCGGATGACCTAATTCTAACCCTGAGAAAATGTACATGTATGTAGCGATGTTGTGAGACTGAGACATGAGTACAGAGTACTACAAGCTCAGTGTTGTATTCCGAGTCAAACATCAAATGGAAAGATGTCATAACCTCTGAAATAAACAACCAACTGTCCTGAGTCAGTGCAGCAGGTCAGTATTATAGTCGGGTTCAATACTTGATGTGACTTCTCTCTGGTACCCAGTCGCCTTGGGAACAAAGATATTATTGAGGGGCCTGCCAGGGTGCGGCACAGGCAGAAGAGGCACGGAGATCTATCCAACTTCTCAAACTTCACCAAACTCATAGACTCCATGCTGGACCCATCAAAATATGACATGAAACTGAGGCCTAACTTCGGAGGTACAGTTGACATGATGGTCAAAAAACGGACTGTTGTTAAAGTATATCATTGTTTTACAGGTGAGCCCACAACCATTACAATAGAGATTAACATAAGAAGCATGGGCCCAGTGTCTGAGATTGATTCAGTAAGGCCAACTCACTGTCACTAACTGCGTCTCACCGCTAAAGCTGACCAAACTATCCTTCCTCCCCAACAGCTCTTCCAGATGGACTGCTACTTCCGTCAGTCATGGTATGACCCCAGATTAAAGTACGACAGTGCAGCATTTAACAAGTCAATGCTCCTATCAACCCATGTGTTGGGAAAGATATGGTCACCTGATACCTACTTCACCAATGGCAAGGAATCCTATCGCCACGTCATAACTGTACCAAATCTCTTCATCAGGATAGATAATAAGGGCAAAATATCATTCAGCCAAAGGTATGTCGGCAGTGAAAACTGAGTCAATCAATGTTGTTCTCATACTGCTGATCATCAAAATCAAACCCCAGGTTGACTATCAAATCCATGTGCTCGATGAACCTGAAACACTACCCGCTGGACTCTCAGTCATGCAAGCTCTCCATTGGGAGCTGTGAGTATAGCTTCTCTGTATGAAGCGTAAGAATTCCTTAGTGCTTGTCACCTGATGCAGTATACATGCCATGAGAGCAGAGCTGAACCAGCAGCAAATGACGTGACGTCAATACTGAGTGATGACAATCAAGACCTAAGTAGTGTACTTAATTGCTGAGCTCTCATGGCCATCAGCTGTGTGTTGCCTGGCGGATGATGAGCCTTGAATATGTTTATGACTGACTGTCAAACCCGTCAGGCCACTGGGGCAGATCAATCAGTTTTTGAGTGGCCTCTGTCTCACCCACTGCTGCCGCGTGCCGTTCTTTTATCGCCAGATCAGCGACAGCATGAGACAAGTATTGATTTGCTCATTGGCGTGCTTTGCAGATAATTAAATCAATTGGATAAATTTGGTTCAATATTGGCGGCGCAGTGAGACAAAGATACTCTATTCATGTCACGAGCATCTCTGACTGATTTCCCTTTCATTCATTTCATGACCCTGCCTGCTTTAGCAGCAGGCAACCAGTTTCCATCATGTGTATGCCATGTCCAACGCCCAGGGCCATATAGACACAGTAAGCTGCTTGCAATTAGAAACGGTATGGCCGTACAGTGCAGCGATCAGGCCAGTGTATCAGTTAATGCATGTGTTGTATGTGATAGCAATGGGGTTGGTCAGATGTCAGCTGTGGTCAGCTGTCAGTAGATCATGGGCCATCATGTATCGACTCACATCAGTCAACCATTATTGTTATTGCAGTTGGATATAAGAGAGAAGATATTCTCCTTCGGTGGAGCAGTGGTAATGACTCAGTGAAGATGACAGAAAACATAACAATGTCACAGTTTCAACTACTGGATAGATATGTGACACAATATAACTTCTCACGGATGAATCGCTCCGACGGTCAGTATTTCTCTCAATGATTGATGTACTGAACCTTCAGAATCTTGACTGCCCCACATATTTTAGACTATGGGTCGACACTTGAGGTGACGTTTATCATGAAGAGGAGCGCTGGATATTACCTACTCAACATTTACATTCCCTCGGGGATGCTTGTAGTTCTGTCCTGGGTCACCTTCTGGTTGAACAGAGAAGCCTCAGCAGCAAGAGTTGCTCTGGGTAAATAATCTAACATCGCTGCTATTCCCCTGAGGTCTAGAGAGCTGGTGCATCAGATGACCTTGAAACCAGCTAGTTATGTATCATCAGATATCTTACCTGACAGATAATCCTATAGCAGAATTAGGGGTGGAAATCATGAAGTAACTCTATTGAGTGGAATGTATCACATTCCAAACCCAGCATCTGTAAAACATCTGCAGTATTCCGTGGGATTTCTCTCCCCTTCTGACATTAAGGCGTTTGAGTTTAAATGGATTCTCTGGCAGTTCCTGGCTTCTCAGCGAGATGTGTTAATTGCATTGCTGCGTGTAATTTGACGCCCATGTGCATGTCAGTGGCCCGAGTCCGCTAAGTATCAGCAATCATGCAGTAATCTACTCTTGTAGCACGTACGTTATCTCACTTACATCACGTCACCTCACTTACTTCATGTGCATAGTCTGTCCTACTGCTCTCTAATAGCACATACACCATTGCTAATCGCTGAGACATGCTACTAGAGTTTCAGTTGGTGAGGGGCGACCTGAGTCAGCAGTGTACGTTACGTATTCAGTTACAGTAATATTAGAACCTCTCACATGTTAACAAGCTTCTGAAGGCTAGCTGATTGCTTGTCATATGTGACTGATGTAATATGAGGCTGTATGTACTGACAACTGGCAAACTTGTCTCCTCCAATACCTGAGCTAATGCGTGGAAGTTTTTATAACGCAATGGCACCATGGAAGTAAAGGAACGTATTATTTCAGCCACTCAGCCATTCGTTCTTCTATCTGCAGGCATCATGACTATTTTGACGTCAGTGACCATAGGCATATCCAGCAGATCAGATCTGCCAAAGGTGGATTATACGACTGCACTAGATATATATATTATTATGACACTTGGATATGTGACTGCTGCCTTCGTTGTCTATGCTGGAGTTAACTACTTCACAAAAATTTCCAAGCCCGATGACTGCAAGCCAATATACGCTTTCAAACCCGAGGAACTGATGGTTAGTTGATGTCACACAATATATTCTGCAGTAATTGAGGAAATTTTAATGTAATTCTAATTCTGTGTAATATGATTGTAGCCACCTTCTCCTCTCACAACAACACGCATGCCTTACAAGAACTGCTTTGAGAAGTTCTTCTTCTGTTTTCTTGGACACGTAGGATACAGAGCAAAGTTAAAGGCCCATAAGAATGAGATGAACAGTGTTAGCAAGATTGATGTTATAGCGCGCTGCTTGTTTCCTGTAAGCTTTGTCATTCTGAACATTCTCTATTGGGTTGCGTATGGTCTGATCGATTAGCAACTGATCGATTAGGCAGATAGACTGTTACCATGGAGATTAGGCCTCCATCCAACTGACATGACAGCTCGTATAATATTAATATTTTTATTCATAGTTTTTTATGATATTGCGGAGATTATATGCTGTATCTATTCATTCCTTCCATCTCCCAGCCATTTGGATTCTGATGGTACCTTGGTATCAGACTTACTGTTTAAACCATTGAAATGCTCACATGATGATTTGTGTTTGATTCCTCCATGTTCATAATGTTAGTGACCATCTCATGAACAATTTGCGACACTAGCAAAATTATCACAGTCTGTTAGACACCGCAATATTGTGACAAAATAAATTTGAATTACGCAATGAATGACCTGCCTTTGCTATCTGATTCACCAGAACTTTTCACCTGGCGGATTCATAGAGGGTCGTTCCAGGAAGCAGGGTGATGAAAGTGAATATCGTGTAGTCGAATGCCAGTTTAAAAACACAAGTGCATTGCCTTCGGTCCCAGTAAATAGCACACAAGTCTTCAGCCCATAAATCCCATCTCAAAAAACTTCAAGCAAACACTATACTTTATCATGGTATAATCATTATGGAAGGCGGTTTGTGAGCTCCTTCCCACAGCACTTTGGTCTTTATCATTGTTGTTGCTGTTTCTGAGTGTCTGTAACGCTCAATGTAAAAATGAATGCTGTTGATATCTGATAATGAAAATGTATACAGTAGCAGTAAAGGGAATCAGAAAATTACGGACTTCATGATGAAGGGGCAGGACAACGTAACTAGTAAACGAAACTTTTGTTTCATATATACTGCTGTAAAACCCATGTATCCATGCTACTAGAATATTCCTATCATATTAGCATTTGCACAGCACTGACAATTGCTGATACTGCCAGTCTATCAAAGTGAGAGTGAGATGAGGGAATAGGTGAGCAGAGGAGTAGCCAGACACCTAGGCTACACCACAGACACCTAGGCTACACCGCAGACACCTAGGCTACACCACAGACACCTAGGCTACACCAAGCAATCTGTAGAAGACTAGTATGAAGTTTGTCTCTGAGATGGCTGACTGCCAGCGATTTTGACCATCTGGAAGTCAAGTAGCATATTTACACCTTGAGGTTGCAAGAGTGCAGTGCGTGCCTCGCAGCGCCTCACTGTCAGAGTTAACTACTCCCTACTGTGACTATCGTTGTAAAGGAGTGAAGTGTAAAGCTTGATGCCAGGAGCTAGTAGGAACAGCTTCAGAGCCAGAATGACCAAGACAGTTGAAACTAATCTCTGCAACTAATACAGGGATTACCACAGACAATACAGGGATTACCGCAGGCAGTCCAGTAGAGAGTTGTACTTACATCAGGTGCAAATTGTATCAATTATATCAAGCCATACTGATGACAGTTAACGCTAGTGCTGCATTTTAATAGGGGCATTCTACACTAATTGCTAAGAAGATTAATTTCATACCACAACATTAATCTTGTGGCTGGCGTGAGGGTTAATTTGACTGATAAACCATGAGTAATTTGCTACAGACATATGCAAGCAGGTATGATAGCATATTTATCCAAGCAAACTCAACACCAGTGCAGTTGAATAACACTAATGACCCACCAAAGACGTTACAGTGATGTCAATGTCAGCTGCTGCAGCTGGTAGCAATGATGCTGCTGTGAATTATATAGCTCAGAAACTAGTTTTTGGTGACAAGATTAAAATAAGATCAATTCAAGATTAAAATATTAATCGGAAGATTAATCGAGATTCATTATTTTGAAGAAATACAGCGCTAGTTAAAGGTATCAATAACTTACCCTCCTGAATAGATTCATTGCCTCATGCTCCAGCACCGGACAAACTGGACCAGTCTCTCACTCCTCAACAGTCACTGATCTCCTGCGGCTGTGACAGACATGATGATTCAAAGAAACCTACTTTTACACCAACATACAGGAACAGACACAATCCAACACATTGACATCGATATTGCTGCTGGCTTCAAAATCACACCTACAATATCTTCTAACCATGTAGACAATGTAGACAATAAGTACTGTGAACAATTTTTGAAGGAAATAATACTTGCATGAAATCCAACCCAAACTGCGTACTTCCAAATATGTTGTGGTAAGACGTAGATACAGCATAATGATCACCTAATGTTCTTACAATGAGTTGTCTGTACATCAATCTGAAGTTTCATTGAACTGCTGTCTTTGAATTTGGTAAGTGGAATGACATGAAAATATTGTAAAACGAAAGAAATTTCAATCCACGCTTTGCCTAATTATTCTTATTTCAGGACTAGCATATGTATAGCAATGGGTAGAAGTAGAAGGATGTGTGATCATGATCAGCCAATGTATACAAAAAGTGAATATCACCTGGTCATGGGTCATGGGTGGTGTGACAGCAGTTCTGGCTTGTGAATCAGGAAAGCTAATGCTAGAGGTTGAAGTCCACACAAAACATACTGTAGAAGAGGAAATATCAGACGGCAAAATTAAGCATGATAGCAGGAAAAAATGTTAGCATTTGTGGATAAAGTCCATTTAAAAAATGGAGTAGAGCTACCTCACCACTGGAAAAAAATCATCATTTGTAAGAAAAGTAATCATAAATCATTCAAAAGAGCACAAGCGTGTCTACGCTCATTGGAGAAGTGTTATAGATACTGAGACGACAACTCCAAAAGGTTTTCATTATACAACAACTCCAACAGAAAATTTAGCTGGATTTATCATTAGTGATCTCCTGCAAATCTCGATATTCACTAAATATTTTCTCACGCGAATGTTTCCACTTTTACAGTAGTTGTCATGAAAGAGTTGTTACCATGACAACATCCATAGATGATGCTTACAATGTACAGGAGTTGGGGTAGCGTTTGAACTTGAATTATTAGTACTGATCAGTGGAGCTTGCAGTGGAGATAAATCCATATGGAGCTAGCAAGTTACACAAATCTGTGGTGACTGGCTGCATGTACCAGATAAGTAAAGCTGGTTATCTATCATGTACTGGCCAAGTCAGCGCTGACAATAGGTAAACATCACTGCAAATAGTGCATTCAGTATTAGGCATTCAGTATTAGGCGTACAGTATTAGGTGTATAGTATTAGGCGTACAGTATTAGGTGTATAGTATTAGGCGTACAGTATTAGGTGTA
>ERZ1740065.626-NODE-626-length-19489-cov-12.622620_pt1 | contig 19489 bp, 19 predicted proteins | sample MGYA00581738_ERZ1740065 | MGnify/ENA primary metagenome ERZ1740065 (study PRJEB43018, sample SAMN04849749) | marine metagenome | isolation source: floating plastic debris | place: Pacific Ocean | collected 2008-09-01 | study: EMG produced TPA metagenomics...
AAGTATAAAGCATATACAAGTATAAAGCATATACAAGTATAAAGCATATACAAGTATAAAGCATATACAAGTCTACAGTACGGGTAGACAAATGGATTAGATTGCCTAGACGGGCAGTCGGCAATCAGAGAGTTGCACCAAGTTAATATTTATGATAAACACGGACCCGATTAGCTGGCTGATCTCTGGATTGCTGCTGCTCTTGCGGAGTGGAGGCAACTTTCTCCGCCTTCTTCTCAGCTTTAGCCTGTCCAGAAGCTTGGCCCGATTTAGCCTTCTCTTTCTTCGGCTGTCATAGCATATCGTGGCATGTAGGGAACACCTGTTTACTCAGTGATAGAGAACGGCTACAAGATTTTAACCAGTATACCTTCTTAGCCTTATCATGCTTCAGCTCCAGAACGTCCTTAGGAGGGTTTGCAGTGGAGAACACTGTCTCCTGGACAATCGCATCTTCCTTTACCACTGGAGTTTCATCCTTGTTGTGAAGGATAGACTTCATCTGCTCTGTCTGGAAAACAAACAGCATTTCACTTTGATCTTGGGTTCAGCACGCATCATTGACATGAAGTTATTGTAAAAACATCCAAGTAGCTACCTTCTTCGAGGGCTGAGCTTTAGCACTGGTCTTGCTATCAATGACAACTGGGTCAGGGTCATACTCAACATGAGGATGATTGAGCTCATCTGCAGCAGGCGTGGCGTCATCCTCAACCTCAGACGCACTGGTAACAGCGCCATCAGGCTTACCTCTCCCTAAATTAGATTCGGTTTCATCAATAATAGCACTATTAATAGCCGAGCAAAAACAAGGATAATATCAAATCTTACGTACCGATGGGTCGTTTTTTCTTCTCTTTCACTTTAAGTTTCTTGTCACTAGGTTTAGGTTTATGCTCATCGAGCAAAACCTCTTTATGGTGAGCAATCGTTTGTTCATAATCGGCCTCTCCACCAAAACCAAACTTAGCTATAGCTGCTAACACGCATACCATCACAGCAGTGACGGCTATGCCAATCCCTAGAGTTGTTGGATCCATTCTCCAAACACCCACTCTCTACTTGATTAAGTAGACACGGCTGTAACATAAAAGATTGAATATCACATTCGATTACAACCACTTTAGAGTATTAGGAGATGAATAAAATGAAAATAAATACAAAGACGTACACAGGTGAAGTTACAAAACAGTCGAAATCGTTGGCGAGTATGGTTACGGCTGCATAGTAATACGTAGGCATCTTTCAAAAGCTATTCTATTCACAAAATCTTAAGCCATAAAGTAGTACGCTATGGAATTTAAGAAATGGATGCTAAATCTCACCAAAAATTAAGTCACAATTGGAGACTGTCAGTCTGATGTGGAACAACTTGTGTGCACGAAGTGCCACGGAATCTCAGTCGTGGACGGTATCAGAAGAAAAACCTACCGGAAAATCACACGCATTTCCGGCAACACACTCCTCTAAACGACGAGCGGGCGGTGCGCAATGGAATTCATAGACATCGGGCGAGTTCGGGCTAAATGCCCATCATTCTTACCAATCTAGTAAGCTATGGCACTTTAGCACAGTTACCTTCGGACGTCATTACTAGGTCATAACAAATTTAATATGGCTGCGAACTATCACGTGTACGTTGGTGCTGAGACAGGTATCGTGAAAGGTGTGTAACCCAAGCATCTTACAAATTCTACTTTCTGTTGATGACCACATTTAATCAAAAGCCAATTTATTGTATGATAACATCGATACGATTTCAATTCATAGTCTATGACTCTTATCGTTAGGCTTAGATGTTGTCAAGAACAAGTGGGACAACTTGTTGGATTTGAAGAAAGTTGATAGAGACAATGAAGTATGTGCTATGACATGGTTGGATGGTAATGAAGAATCAATTTTATACGGAACAAGAGGTGGTTCAATCAAAGAACTATCGATAGGATCATGGGAACAGAAGGAGGTGCTGCAAGCCACTCATCAACAAAATGAAGTTCTCAAGGGCCTATCACTATATGGCAGGTGATGACTGAGACTATACAGTGCTACGATAACGGTGTCTTGCGATCAGTTTTCACACTATACATAGTTGCAATCGAGCTGGCGTTATTCTAATGTAGGGTATTCACGTCGTCGGTAGTGAAGGAGTATGATGTATTTGTATTTCATGGATGTTTTGTTTCGTATATGTTTTAGTAACTATGTGACCTGTAGTAGCCACGGACAGCTGCAAGTGTGGAGTAGAAGCGAATGTATAGATGATCAACCATCAGCTGTGACAAACACGGTTAGTAGAGCCAGATCGTACCCAAGGCACACATTGGAAAAGGTCATCAAAACATTGGAATACCTCGATATGATCCTTTCAGGTTAGCATCAACTGTGGTAAGGACGTATGCTGCATGAAAGCTGATCCCTGTTCGTCTGAAAGAGTTGGTATTGCTGGCAAAGAAAACGACCTTAAAGTCTATGACCTATCAAATCCAGATGTTCCAGTATTTAAAGCGAAGAATGTAAGTTTATCTGTACCTCTCTACTGACAGTTCTTTACGTTGCATAGACTGCAACCTGCTACGATGTTATATTGGATGTAGTGGTAGCTCTACTGTGTTCCATCAAAGCTCAGTTGTCTCCCCTTGTGTGGACTGAACTTCATTACACTAATATGACAGCCTAAGGCAGTTTTTCTCATGACAAAAGTTCAGCTCCCGAACCCTACTGATGTGAGATAGTCAGACCTGTCAGCTTGCTCACTCCCATGCTAAGGAGTATCTCCACCAGATCAGTAGTCACATGGCAGTTTATCCACTCTCCAGGTGCGTGACGATTGGCTGGACCTGCGAGTGCCTGTCTGGGTAACGGATTTTGATTTCGTCTTGCGCCCGACATCCAGCCTGATAGTGACCTGTACAGCTTACCATCAGGTGCTGCTCTCGCCACAAACTCAGTACCTACGTACCAACGATTCATTGCTCCTGTCAGTCTGTCTCATACCTACTAGTATCATGTTAGCACTGTTCCTATAGTACTCATTGCTTTCTTTACAGCTTTCAAGTATTACTGAGGCTGTGATGACATCATATAGTGTCAAGAAAACTTAAGCAACAGAAATTCTTTGAATTATGTCAGAGTAAATTAGCAATAATTGCTAATTTACTCTGACATAATTCAATTATTGTTTGCTGTGTCAAACTTTCCTATATATTTGGGAATCCTATATCGTTAATATGTTGAATTGACTGTGTAAGCTATAGGACTAATTTCTGTATAGGTGTGAATACTCAGCTTCATCCTATAGGCTGTCTATATTATTCCATTGCATAATATGAGGTCAGAGAATTTGTAATTGCTCCAGCATTGGACATGACCAATAAGCTGTTACTATTCCCATACTGGTCCTGTGTAAGCATCTGTCTGCAGGCAGCCGCATATGAAATTGTGAGTAATCGCTGTAGATTCGACTATATGATCCCAGTACCTCTCAGAGACGCCCCATGATAGATATGGAGTGGGAGCAAAACCCACTGACATGCCTCTGTGTCAGCAGTCACAACGACAGGTGATGTACTCCAGTCCATGACATTGTGTATTCTAATCCCCCCTATAGTGCCTTTAACACCAGTGTTACGCTGTTATGCAGGCAGCTGATTGTAGGTAACAGTATAGGCGAGCAGACCATGATCGATTTGAGAAACAAGCAGTGTGTCGGTAAATACAAGGGCGGAGCCGGGTCAATCAGATGTGTTCAATGTCACCCTACAAAATCGCTGGTGGTCTCGTGTGGACTAGACCGCTATGTCCGAGTCCATGATCTACGGACAAGGGCGCTGCTCAACAAGGTGAGTGTGACAGAGCATAGACAGCCGATAGCTGCTGCCAGCACAACACTGTGGAGTCCAGGTCTAAACTTCTTAATGTTGTAGTTTTATATGAAGTCACGACTGAACAAGCTGCTAATGCATTCTAACTGGAGTGATGATGATGATATGGCATCCAAGGAGGAGCAGGAGAGTGTTTCAGTGCCAGTCGAAAATGACTCAGACAATAATGAAGATGACCAACTGTGGGAGAAGCTGGACATGGTCCGTGACAGCGAAAACAACACAAGGCTGAAGCGAAAGCGGACATTGAAAGTGGATGCCGCCAAACATGAGTTAAAGCAGCCTTCTCGGCGCTCAAAGAAGAACCTTGTAAATGGATAATGATATCCATGATGATTTTATTCAGTTAGATGAAATAAATTTGATAGGCAAATGAGCTCTCGAGCCTCAGAGATACAGCCCCTCTGGTGAACCTTCTTGTTTCCTGTACAACACATTCTCTTTAGCTTTTTTGAAATCTTCAGTAGTTACTTTCATTCTCCGTTCACGGAGGGCTAGGAGTCCTGCCTCTGTGCATATGGCCTGTAAGGTATACAAGAATAATGAATACACAGCTTCCTCAATAACTGGGATGATACAAAAGATAAATTACATCGATTAGAGAATTACCAGTAGTTTAAAACAGATTGGTAGAGCAACTCTCAGATGGTTTTGCACTACGTATCTGTATTCTACATAATAGTGTTTCTTGGTTTCTAGGCCGTACTCTAGTGCGCCCGGCACAGTAAACAGCTGAGAATGCTGCGAGATTGACAATGCATGTGATTTTTTATGATTATAGTAATTGGCCTAGAGTGACTGGCTAACATAGTCCAGACAAACGTACACAGCCTGTACATAACTGAGATGAGGTCAGGAGGTATTGCGGCTGTATCAGGCTAAATGTCAACGCTAAAAAATTTAAACACAAATTTGCTCAAGTATAGCAAAAAACTTACTTTCTGAGACAAGAGCACTTTCAGCACAGTTACTTATGGACTTATTTATAAGTTGCGTGGAGACGACGAGGTGTGTAGAATGCTAGGTGGATAGACAGACGACTGTGTGGCTACCTTGATATCAGCTCCAGAGAGGTCATCCTTGGCCATCACAAAGTCATCCAGGTTGACATCATCAGCCAATGTCATCCGGGACGTATGAATCTTAAATATGTGCCTCTTTGTCTTCTCATCAGGTAGCGGGAACTCGATCTTCCTGTCGATTCTGCCCGGTCTGATCAGGGCCGGATCCAGTGTCTCTATGCGGTTAGTGGCCATTATTACCTACCGGTGACGGAGCATGACAGGTTAGGAGAGGCGATAGGGAGATCGAGACAGGTGGACACTCGGCAGTAACAACAGACCTTGACATCACCTCGACTGTCAAACCCATCCAATTGGTTCAACAACTCCAGCATGGTTCGCTGGATCTCTCGTTCACCACCTGAATTGCTGTCATACCTCTTAGTACCTACTGCATCAATCTCATCTATGAAGACGATAGACGGAGCATGCTCTTCAGCAACTCGGAACAGCTCCCGCACTAGCTTCGGTCCATCACCCTGTAGTAAGGTGCAGGATTGTAAGCAATGCAAGTAGTTGCAGAGGCAAATACCAGGGTAACAATAACTGGCTCAAGACAAGACCACCAAGGGCCATGATCAGCTGTTCGGTGAGTATCTCAGAGTTGTCTTCTCCTGGTACTTATTGGCTATAGAATTACCCTTTATCATATAAAACCATGACACTACGAAAAAACAACGATACAGAAAGCATTGATTAGGAGTTAATTTGAAGTTATATCCATGATGGAAATCAAGAGAGTGAGGGAGGACATATTATGAGAGTTACGTGTCGATATACACTAGATGTATATGATAAGTTGCTCATTACACTACACCATTGGCTTGGAAATAATAGAAGACACGTTATTTGCCTACATACCAGATACTTCTGGATGAGCTCAGAACCAACAACACGGAGGAAGGTAGCAGACGTCTGATTGGCTACTGCCTTTGCAAGCAGAGTCTTTCCAGTACCGGGCTCTCCATATAGTATAACGCCCTTGGGTGGCCTGATACCCATTTCTTCATAATATTCGGGATGCGTGAGTGGCAACTCGACGGATTCCTATCGACAGAGCCGCAGCTATTAGCCTCCATCATTAGCGAACATACCGATTATAACAGGCGTCAGCGGTCAAACCTTGATCTCTTGGATCTGTTGATCGAGACCACCGATATCCGCGTAAGTCTCCTGAGGAGCCTTCTCCAACTTCATCACTGTGACCATGGGGTCCGTGTCATCACCCAGCACTCCTATGACAGCGTGTACCTAACAGGAAGAACACTTCATTAGTAACTTTATCACTGCATTGGTCAATCGCTGCTGTTACTGACCTTGTGATTTAGAAGTACAGAGCAGCCAGGCTCTAGCTGGTCTTTGTCGACGAATGACATGATGCTAACATAGTGCTCGCTGCCTACAGAAGTGCTGACAATAGCATGGTTGTCATCAATAGTCTCCTCTAGGGAGCCCACTGACATAGGTGTACCCCTCAGGTCATCCACCTTACTCCTCTCCTCCTACAGTATAGTGGGCAGTATATAGAACTGAACTCAATATGCTCAAGATGCTAGGTCAAACGAAGGCTAACCTCCTGCTTCTCTTCCTGTGGTTTGAGCCTCTCCTGATTCTTAATAAATTCTTCCTCTAACAGAAGGTAATCTTTTATCCTTTCCAACTTGAGCATCTTGAGTCGACACTTTGTGTATGGTGTAACTGAGTATACCATCAAATGATTGCTATCAATAACACAGTTGGTATGGCATACATATCTGTTGTGAGATCAAGAGCACTAACCCTGTGGAAGTTTATTTGCTGCATCAGGCCCTTTACTTCTCTTCTTCTTCTTACCAACTCTAGTGGGAACTGGAGGTTCATATTTCTTCCTTTTATCCTGAACCAGAATTCAATGGTGAAGTACATCAATACATTGGACAAGGCTTTATGTATAACACAAATAGACACAGCGAATGAGCGACACAATTTAACAGATATTTAGATTTTATTATTACTACTTGGCCTACCAATCACTCATTCAAATTCACAGACCTGTTTAATTCATACCGTATCCATTTCATGATTATTTCCAACACTTACCTTATCATCCTTCTTCTCTCCCCCACCTTGTCCACCAGACTGGTTTTGCCCCTAAACATACAAAAGCGTCGGTTTGTTTGACTTAATATCGTTCATCAAAATGAAATAATTCAAACATTCTCAATTGGGTAATCGTAAAAAGTGTGTGGGAAACAAGCCATGACAAGCAGATTTGACGCTGAACAGCTCGTGTAAATTATTTTGAGCAAACACGGGAAGCTGAACATTTGCAGAGCATAAAGGTAATGACCTCAGAACTGACTTCTACATCTATTGTCTCAGTTTATGTTCGAAAACATCAAAAAACGAAAACTATATTGAAGGGTTTTTGCTGATTAAGGAGCGCTATGAATGCTTACCATTTTTTCTTCTCTAGCTGCTCGCGCTTGCGTACTGCGAAACAAACCAATTTCGCTTACTTATAGACATCCGGTTTGGGTCTGGTTGCCGCATCGTCTCTGGAATGAATGAATAATGGCGTTCACTTTTGCTGCATTCTGTTATATTTTAGCCCTGATACTGAGTGCTGTGCTGATATTTTTCGCCATTTATCATGTGAGTATATCTGCTTATTTCTTGTTTGTCAATAATTACGATAAGTTTAGGTGTTTTTATTTTGTCGCTGTATCTGACTACCAGTTGTTGAGTGTGTCGAGCAGTCAATATGGGTCAGCGTTACTTTACCGTTAAAACTGCTGCTTCATGCTTCAGTGCCATGATAAGTTGCATGTCTCTTTCAGATCATTGCATTCGATGAGCTGAAGACAGACTACAAAAATCCAATCGACCAATGCAATACTCTGAACCCAGTAAGTGAATGCCAGTCACACAATATATGGAATGTATCATATTCTCACTGATTATGACTATTGTATATGTCGATGCGCTAGACAATCACCGCTACTCATTTTGGAGCTTACTTTTAAGGATAAAGCCCTTTGTTGTTGTTAATAAGCCACTTGTTTAATTATTTTTCTACACAATTATCCATATGTATGCAGACATGGTAGCCCTCCTCACTTAGTATCATGTGGGAAAGCTCACAGGTTGGAAAATGATGTTATACACTTAGTTCTGGTAGCTAAAATATAACAATAGGTTGGGCGAAAATAGAAAAAAAGGCGTGCAAATAAGAAACAAGAAGACACGCCTACGAAGTCTAAAGTGCTGCCTTTCATGACTGGTTCACTGTATGGTTAGGGATCAGTGATGAATTTCATTTCACACCTGTGGTTTTTCAACATGATAGATATTGTTTATTCTCACCATACTGTATGTTGACTAAGGTAGCAATGATATTGAATGAACTGTGCGGTTAATGCTGACGTTCTGTATTTTGCCGCTGGGTCCGATCTCACATCCTGTTTTTATATTTTATTTAGTTAGTGCTACCGGAGTATGGGATCCACATCTTCTTCAATATATTGTTTCTGTTCGCGGCTCAGTTTGGATCCCTGGCAATGAATGTACCACTGATGGCCTATCACGTCCACAGGTAGTTCATATCATCATATCAACCAGTGTTGCCTGTAAACTGGACCAGTGATCCACACTAATCCTCTACCTCTAATCATCTTATAGACTGAGAGTTAATGCAGCTCTCTTCTGATTATCGAACAGTGATTGCGACATGCAAAGACTGTGGACTGCACTGATGAGATGCTGTATTAGCGGTGGAGATGTGTTACATTGTGTCAGTGTGTATGTAGGTACATGACACGACCAGTGATGAGTGGACCAGGCCTGTACGACCCGACCACCGTCATGAATGCTGACAACTTGGCCAAGTGTATGAAGGAGGGCTGGGTCAAGCTGGCGTTCTATCTCATCTCTTTTTTCTACTACTTGTACAGGTGAGCCGTGGTTTACATTTGGGTTGCAGTTTTATTTGACCTATACTCAAAGTAATGTGTCGCTGTCAACTCAGCTCCCTCGTAAACTAGGTTTATCGTTATTTTGTAGCATGATTTACGTTTTGGTTACCTCCGAGTAACCAACCTATCATGTATAGAGCGATCGGCCGCCCCTGTGAACAAGACACCTAAATCCAGGAATGACTGCTGCAACAACTGTCAGACTGCCTTCTCATTTCATGCGATACAGAAAACTCTCGTGTTCGGGAGTTCCTATCGTTAGCTAATAAATTAATTTGGAGTTATCATCACAATTATGTTTATTGAAGCAGATTCGCACATGTTCTGTAATGCAGAGATAGTGAATGATACAGGAGGCTATAAGAACCATGGATACAGCATATTAGATAGAGTATGTAGTAAGGTATGGAGTAGGCTGATCATTATTCTATAGTTAGGAGTACGCCAGCGTCTGATCGATAGACCCCGTATGGCTTGAGCCTGCTGATAGGATATTTGTCGGTATGGTATGAATTGTGGTATTCTCTGAGGATCTGGTGAGTAGTTGAGTGGTGACAGTTGTCTCGGTACCTGTGAAACATGGCTATGAGTTGTGGTATTGGTACTCGTACTGCTGTCAGTACATCGGTCAGTATATCAGCCAGTACATCAGTCAGTACATCGGTCAGTATATCGGTCAGTACATCAGTGAGTACATCAGTGAGTATATCAATCAGTACATCAGTCAGTATATCAGTGAGTACATCAGTAGGTATATCGGTCAGTATATCAGTCAGTATATCAGTCAGTACATCAGTCAGTATATTGGTCAGTGTGGGTTTACTTACCACCATAGTGCAGCAGACTTGCATCTGATCCTTCACCCGCTCTGTCATTGCCCTCAGGTCATCAGTTACTGGCTCCTGGTACCATCCCATTCCTCTCACCATCGCTCCTTCAGCTTGTGTCGGTTTCTGCTCCTGCTGGTTCAGAACGAATGAGCATCTAGCATTTTCATAGAAGATTGTTGAGAGAATGTTTTTATCCATAAAGCTGCTATTCTGATTGAGTGACACAAATATCAGTTCTACACTCCTATGAATAGGAACTTTGTGAGAGTAAGGAACACCCTGGATGACTGTACGTGGTGCGCAAAGACTATGATTATTGGAGTTATGCAGAGGAGAGTACATGGTAATGTTACCACCTACTGGCCAGGCACATGGATAGCGATCCACCTTCGAACTGTCCACTACTAGATAGAAGAAAAGTGTTCATCAACATTGATATAAGAAGATGGACCACTTGCTAAATCTGATTCGTACTACACCCATATTCATGCAACACAGAAAAATGCGTTGAAATGTATTATACACCTTCGCTGTAGCATCACCAAGTGATAGGGCGGGGTGATATTCAATTTTTAGCGTGTTTTCTTGGGTGAAACAGATGTCAGATCTCTGCCTGGATAGACAGATCTGAGTGCTTCATTTTACTACCAGGAGCTGCAACATTTCCTTGAAATCATCAGCGTCACCATCAGTCACTGCTGTGTTCTGCATGCTGTGTTGTGATGTTGTGGTTTCTCTACGCTGAAGTGCAGAGAAGGAGGAGACAATTGCTGTGGTCACGCACAAGTAGAGGGCCATTGGAGAGCGAGCGAACGAACGCGGAGGGCTTTGATACGCTCTACTGCTGGCAAACCGTCAATGTCATGTGACAGTCACGTGACAATTGCTCTAGTCTAGTTTCGCTATTCTCGTGCCAAAGTTTGGGAGTACATTTACTAGGAACTTACGTACTCAGTTTCGTTTTAATTCCCTATGCTTCTATTATTTACGTGTTAGAAGTGAAGAAAGAAATATCTGGGAGTATCGCTCTTTATCGGTCATTTGAAGATCAGCATGATGGAGCAGCAACTTCGATCGAGTTGAACATCGACGTCCAATGGATTCTACTTGCCAGCCATCATCAAATCCCAATACCTGTTGCCAGGAATGGTCTTCACTATCGCCTCTCCTACATATAATTCCCCAGAGAGGTCATTGCTGTATTTCATCTTATGTATTCTGTATTCATAATGTTTTACCATCTCGCTTCTGCCCCAGTTTGAGTGTGTTACAACTATTTTTCCACCCTTGCTTACAGGACAATTGAGAAACTCTCTTTCATCATTTGACATCCATCCTACCTCAATATCTTCATGTGGCAATTATATAGCCGTAGGCACTGGAATTGGTCTAGTTTATATCATCAATCGGCGAACACGGTCACTCCATCATAAGGTCAAGTTGGCGGTGAGACATGTTTCTTTGATTAATCATACACCTTGATTCGACTGAACATCAACAGTGGAATGGCATGTTTATGATATATCTGTCCTTTCAGGATGTAGATCATGTAATAAGGAAAGTTGTTCTGAAGTACCCGGCAGAACCCAGCTGCTGTTTCTCCCATATTCTGGCTGTGGGCAGTAGTAGAGGTCTGGTTGGAGTTACAGCATTAAACCTCGATCATGAGAATGCGGTCACTGAAGTGAGTCTAATCATATTGATTGTGTGATTTAATCAATCAGCAATCTTTAGTGTATACTGTCACTCATACATTTAGGTCAAACCTATGAAGTTAACTGTGGGCACTGGCAGCAGTATCACCGCGTTGCAAGTGACACAACCCCTGCAGGTGTTTGCCGGTGATGAGTCTGGAGCTGTGACCGCCATCGACGTCGATATTGCCAAAGTAAATCTCGATTATTATCATGTTCTCAGCTCATACAGTAGTATAGGTGTATGGAAGTCGATGTAGAGATTGTACTGTACCTTGTTGTATCGCCATTTTGGCAGATATTGATCAGAATCTAGAGACCACTGAATATGTGGTTAGTTGTTGCAACTGTAACACTGATATTCTGTAATACTAATTTCAGGGGCAGATGACTCCCAGAGTCATCCTAGACGAGCAGCAGAGAATAGTTCAGCTCAGTCTGTGGGATATGTTTCTATGTGTGTCAACTGTTCGAGACTGTTACATAGTACAGATCGACGGTCAAAATGTGAGCAAGATCGGCTCCAAGCCTAAGAAAATGTGAGTCTACTTCTCATTCGTGTGGCTGTGGTATCGGAATCCATATGACACCCTTCACTCATGCATGTTGTCATCCATCTTCACCAGTGTAAGATCAGCTCCGATTTTTTCCCAATTGGAGAAGGATATACAGTGCTGCTCGGGTTTTTATTCCTGATTCCTGACTACAGACTGTTACCGCATGCCGTAGTTAAACTATTTGCAGCATTTTCAACTTTTGAATGTAGATCTGTCGTTTGTTATTCTCTGATGTGACCGATTTACTACAATAGGTCATGTAATTGCTTTCTGTGTGCACTAGGCCCAACCATATTTAGTGAGCAGTCATGTACTGCATTATATACCATAAAGTGAGTTTTAAGTCAGCATGTGGCATTTATATTTTTACACTACTGAAATCTACTATCTTTGCCACTTGGAACAAAACTGACCATATGCCACAGTGATTGGCGTTGCTGCTGTCTGTCGTGAGCGCAGTGAGTAGATGCATCTACTGTTGTATGATTGCAGAGATGGAGAGTTTGGCTGCGCCATCTGGGGTTCAGAAGCCCACAGTAAGACATTCTGTTGTCGTCCTGGCCTCCGCCTCTGGCAGTGCCAGTTCGATGGTACAGTGATCACCACACTTGTTTATAAAGATGTCTACAGGGATGTGAACGTTATAAAACTCAACGGTGAAACAGCCCAGGTTTGTACGACAATACTGTAAGGATCTATCTAAATAAATGAATTATTGTTTCCAAGAGTTATATCCTCGCTTTTACTCTTTGCAGGAGATACCAGCCAGCTCTATTCAGCTTGGGAACTGTGAGCCCCTGGATGAGTTCACACTGGTGTCATGGAACAGGAGTTGTGTTCTCATTATTGACCTGACCGACTTAAAAACTTCGAAGATAGTAGGGATATGCAAGTGAGTAGACTGCGGGAATTGTGATGAGCTGTGTGGGGCTGGTGTACGTAGGAGCTTGTTTACTGGCCAGAGCTGATGGTATTGCCCTGTTCATAACGAGGTTCTCATTTGCAGAGACATCAGTTGTATTACGGACGTGTGTGTGAATGGCGGAGAAATCCTGATTCTAGGAGACAGTGACAGGCGGCGCCTCTACTCCATATCTCACAGCCCCTACGCTGTCCAATCTCCAGGTCACTACTGTCTGTATACGCCTAAGTATCTCCCGCTACGCGGACTAGCCTGCGTACCGCAATCATGATGTAGACTTTATCGCCAGATCTCTCCACATCAATGAATAGAAGCTGCTACTGCATGAAACCCGTGACAAAAGATTGAGTGCTGCAGTGAAATGAATGAAATGTGGAATAAATCGTAGAGCTGCCAAAGAGTTTTATCTAACCTGATATCTGTGCCTGACATGTATTTATTTGTCTTTCAGACGATCCTCCAGCTGATCCAGTTTGTCATGGTGAGACTGTAAGTATAACCGTTATGTAATATCTTTTTCTGCTGTAGTATGCTGCGCTAATGGCAAGCTTATCATGCATACGATTTACTGATTTACTGACTTACTGTTGCTCGTCTTCCTGTCAAGCAGCGAGCATTGCTTCCCACTTCCTCTGCATTTCATTGGCCGGATCTGCTCCCCTACACTCCGCTCACATATAGTATTGTAACTTCTGTGGTGGACAGTCAACTTACGTCATCAACCAGCACAGCAAACAACTAAACTGTTCAGCCTGTCACAGATGTTTTGCAAGTCACAGTCATGTTACCATGCTATGCGCGTTTTACCCGCTCCCATCCGCCATGGAATAACAACTCCATCAGCTGTCACGTCTTCTATCACATGCTCTGATGCTGTCTGGTGTCGTACAGGAAGTGGCTGAAATCAAAGCTTGACATCAGACAGCAGACTTGATAATTGCTTGAAATGAATGCATGCTACGCTGCTGTGCATATTCTCAGACTATTCTGTAAACTAGGCTATCTCCTCACCTTGACCTTACAGCAGATTAACTGCTGTAGAGATGTTTGGCTGCTGAGCCCATCAATGAGCTTCCACCGATTGTCATGGCTACGGATCTTGTTGATTTATGCATAAACATGGCTGAATTAGAGCTGCAGGTATGATTGCTCGATCCATAACGGCGTATGAATTTGGTTATTGGATGACATAGACTCAGTGAGGCAATGCAGGTAATGTTATTGTATCAGACAGGTGAAGCCACTAGCAGATGGAGTAGTAGCTTGGAGAGTAAGCTTCAGATAGGACTGGCTGCTGTCAGAAACAAGGCCAAGACGTCTCTGTCGGCTACTAAAGCCATGGTAGTATCTACTCTGCTGATTGTGGGAAGTTTATCTCTGAGACGGTGCTGATGACTATATAATTCCTGATTGCAGATCAAGTCTAGTCCAGACGTGAAAGCTGTGGGTGGAACCATCAAGCATGGCCTTGGCAGGCTCTTCCATAGAACTCAGGCTATGCCCATGAATGACGAGAGGTCAGTACAAGCCTGGTAACTCGGCTTGAATAGCGTAGTAGTCAAGAGTTGTCTTCTCTCCATCTGGAGTTGAAATTTAATACAGTATTTGGAACCCAACTTTCCTAACTTCTCCCACATCAGAAAAGCATAGTCCTTCTGCATAATTGCATAACATTCATTGCATAATAAAAGACCATTATTGTACTACTGGTGCTTCTAGGTTCGGTGTAAAAAGCTGGATTATATTATTTTTGTTGAAAATTCGTGCGTCGTTAATATTATCGCTCCAATTATCGGTCAAGTTTAAGCCACGTCCCTAAAAACCCGCCTGTATCTGAGTTGAACTCAATACTTCTCTCTGTTTCCGTTGAGTTTCTCATCTTTACATAGATTAACTTTTGGTCAGTACCAGCATTGCTGCAGCCCAGTATGGTGTCTTAGCCAGCGCGGGCCCTCTATTGTAGCGATAAGACTGAAGAACGATCTGTCGACGACGATGAATCAAACTTGGATGAAGAGTCTAGTAACGCAGTGGAGTCGGCTGATTCTCTACATTCAGAGCCTATGGGACAGCCTGTAGCCTCAGATCCTCAGAGTAAGACTAGTATAGATGTGGAGCCCGTCCTTGTTCAGAGGCTACCAGTCAGGAAAAAAGGCTCAAGTAAGTTTTTCATAACCCTGAGCAGCTCTCAACTTCATTCTATCGTTTTTCATACTGACTGCATTTATAATCTATACACTAAAGAAACTGCAGGTAGAAACTTGAGCTATGAACTTTGGCCAGCTACCAGAAATGGCAGTTACCATATACTGTGTACATGATGTTGTAGAGTAGATGGAAATGCGGAATCAGTGTGCTGGCATTGCGAGGGATTCTAGGGGATTTTAGGCACTTTCTAGTCTATGCTGATTGCATACGAATAGAAGTAGACTTTGAATCTCTAATCCAGGCTTCTTTCTTCGTGGGTGAAATGTTTCTGTACACGCAATAACAGATGGTGTAACTGAAAGTGAGGAGTTATGGCTGTATTTGTTTCAGAGAGATCACGTGCATCAGGTTTGGAGACAGTCAGTAACGACCCTCTGGCCTCAGAGTCTGAGGACTCTCTGTGCAGAGACGATATCACCGCCCATTTCAACTCGTCCAAACACGCCAACTTATCTCACTCTCCGTCAAGTGCAATGACTCCATCGTATGATAGAAGCAGATGTTTAGATTCGAGTCATGTCTTGGACTCTGACAGCATTTCAAGTGCATCAAATGCTGGCGATCACATGACCAGTTGGACTCAGTCATCTGAGTATCCCAGTTCGACAGCCAGCGACTATGAAAGTACCAGCAATGAACAATATACTGTCATCTCGTCCAGCCTGCAGCCTGGACAACAGTCAGAAGATCTACGATCAAACGACTTAACTACAAAACCAATCCAGCAAACTGACAAACATGACAACATTCAGTCAGAACTTCATCTCGTCAAGGATGAATCAATAGTAGCCCAATATAAAGAAGTCCGGTTGGGAGAAGTCCAGCCGGGAAAAGTACAATTGGGAGAAGTCCAGTCTGAAGAAGTCCAGTCAGAAGAAGTCCAGTCTGAAGAAGTCCAGTCTGAAGGAGCCCAATCATGGCAGGAATCTGGATCTCACGAACTAATGTCGAAGCTTGATGCTATCATCAAAAACAAGACTACCTCATCCATCAGGCCAGAGTTCTTCTTCAATGAATCTGCTGACTCACCAGTTAATTGTAGTTCCAGTAAGAACGCATGTCTGCAGTACCATGTGTTTCTCAATATCCATATATCACGGTGTTGTTAACGGCCAATGTAATTTACAGTTAGCCAACCTCATGCATCTCAAGATCAGGCAGCTCCACCACTCAGTAACCGCAAGGCTGTCCAATCGTACGCAGAGCTCGCTGAAGAAGATCTCTCTGATGATGACGATGAAGAGGTAATCTTTCTACAATTAGCTGTTAAACTTCTGATCTTTTCTCAATCAGTTTCTCATAGTTCACAAGCGGTGACAGATTGTCCCCGCAGCCATGCAGCCAGTTGTAGATGGCATATTAAGATTTGATGCATGAGTTAATGGACTGTCAGTTGAATTCTGTATTATTATGCCGTTCAGTCAACTACGCAGTTATCATTGCTTCTATTTCCTGCCATCAAACAACACCAACTCCTATCACAGTAGCAGCATTGTATCCTGTCACAGGATATATACAGTACAAGACAGAGTTCTGTGGAGAGGTCAAAGGATGTCAGCTCATTGAAATCTCGGCCCCAAAAAGTCGCTCATTTGATGGCAGGTGGCCACAGGTTCTCTACTACATTGGTCCGTTGACAGAACAATTACATGCTGCAATGCATTCACCACGCAACAGTTGATTTACAAATTTTAATGTCACATCTATTATAGACCAATGAGAGATGGACGTCTGGAAAGTTGTCGGCTCCTCTAACCAGTGTCTGCGTCACTGATTATCACATCTGGGTGACTGACAGCAAGGGTCAGGTGCTCACTACCAAAGCCACCGACAAGACACCCAGCTGGAAGAAACACAGTATCAAAGCCAGCCATATGTCTGTGGCGCTATCTGGTACGACTAACGTATAATGGAGAATTATGGGATTGAAAAACGTTTGAAATTTTGAGAGAACTAGTGTTTTGTACTCTGGTTGAAATTAGTTTCTTTGTTTCTATGACTGGTATTTAGTTGTTCCACCAGACTTACCTGCCCTGTATTTGTGAAACACGTCGCATTCCCCTGTTGCACTCAATAACAAGCAATCACGAGTCAGGGCTAGAGTAAGGATCAGGAGAGTATTGTTCATACATGCGGCTATGCGACTATTCTCCATCTTGGATTGCTGATGCAGCGTGCAGACTACTGCGACTTTAATTTCCTAGTCAACATATCAACTGGTATTTTTACCATCTCATTAGGAAAATATTTTACTCGGTTTTTCTGGCCCTAATTTGATTTTCAGGACACTGACGTAATGTAATGACATCGACACTGATGCTGGAAATAATTGGTGCACCTGACATTCAACCGCAAATGTTACCCTTCGACACATATGTCAAGCATATGGAGTTGCAATTAATTTGCTTGGAAATGTTTTCAAGTTTAATATATCCGATGCTAGTGCTACTGATAGTGTACTCATTTCTTGCTGCCTGTAGTGATGCAGCATCTATAGAGATCTTCCTATTCAGGTGATATAGCTTGGAAAGTTGAGAAGAACACGGCCTTCGCCGGTTTCTTCCGAGTCCCATCAAACAGCAACTCTGTAAAATGGACAGAAGCGGTGAAGAATGTCTCAACGGCTGCAGTGGACGAGAATTCCTGCTGGTCTGTTATTACTCCTGACCTTGACCTTCCTGGATTAAACTAGCTAGTGGCCAACAGCTCTGCAGCATCTTGTCCACAGCACCCATAATTTGACAATACTATGTGGCTTCCCTCTACTCCTCCTCTCCTCCCTCTACTCCTCTCATTGGTATTGATGTATTTCTTTTGGTATTGATGTATTGGTATTGATTTATTTGTATTGGTATTGGTGTAATGGTATTGGACAGGTACATTAAATACCCCAACTACGAACTGTGGCAACAAGTTGGGCTCTCGAAGAATCGGCCTCTCCACTATGGCTCTAAGATGTCACAGTCACGCAAACTGCAGAAGATATCAAGTCGATGCGGCGTCACGTGGGCCGTGTCTATGGACAGTCAGCTGCTGTACCTAGATACGAATTCGTCCAGTAAGTCTGTCTGCTGCCATATTGTGTTAGTAGGTCTACAGCTGCAGACGTCAACTGGTTTCAGAATGGTTATCTGTAAACGACGCCAACAATATCAGTGACATCTGTCTGAGCGCAGACGGCAGCGCCTGCTGGATCATAGACATCGACAATCAGCTCTGGTACACTGACGGCCTGTCAGCATCACAGCCAGCTGGCTCTGGAGATCTATGGCAGGTAAGACTTGGACACTAGAGATGTGATGTTTCTCCTGCTGACAGATAACGCCGTATTCGAACAGGTGAGTTATGATGACGATGTGGATTACGATACTAGGAGAGAGAGACACACAATGAAACCGCAAGTCTACTCGTCTAGTCTCGTATCAGTCAGCAACAATCTGATCTGTGTCAAGACATCGATACTACCGCAGACACTCTACATGTGCCGCACGCACGTCATAGGTAATGTCACTTATTGGTCAGTTCCGTATAAACTCTCTCTGCAAACGTGTTGTGTTCTGATCAATTCTACTTACTGTGAAATGGAATTTTTTGCATGGAGAATTTTTTTCAATCAAGCATGTTGTAAAATATTTGTGCTCATATATGTTGTGCAAAATTGCTTCAACCTTTTCGTGATACAATCAAATCAGGAATGCCTTCACTCGATATTATTTGCGACTTATCTCTCACAGCTTGATTGCAAATATTTTCAATTTGCAAAAAACTCTCCCCGTTATACACCATTTGAATCTGATAGTTGGATTCCACCAATTGGACTCGGCTGCCTGTCACTTGTTGATTGACACGTCTGTTACTGTACAGGGTTTAAATGGCTCAACTTGGAGTTGTCTTCCCTGACGTCGATGGCTCAGTGGAAGATGGTGCGGCATGCGGGAGAGAGCACACTGTTCTGCCTGTACGAAACTGGTGAACTGTTTCACGTAGACCTAGAGCAGAGACAGATCAGCAGTGTCCAACTGCCGAGCAGTAGGTATGAGATGGGTAGCCTCACTCTCTCCGCTGCGGTAGAGGACGTATAGACTCCCTCCCTTACTAACTGAGAGACTAGTGGTCAGTCAGTGATACTGTTTCAGTGACGGGAAGCTGAGGATAGCCTCGATGTCGTGCTGCTCCGATTCGCTATGGCTGGTCATGTCTGACGGTAATGTCTACTACTCAGACTCAGCCCTCACCTCAACTGCCGTCAAACTCGGAATGAACTGGCGTGTTCTCAGTGATCTACAGTTTGGTAAATCTAAACCCTCCCTCTCCCTCCCACAAACAATCTCTGACGCCATGACACACAGCCCAACCAAAAACTCACCAATCACCAGATACAAT
>ERZ1740065.628-NODE-628-length-19484-cov-4.339647_pt1 | contig 19484 bp, 13 predicted proteins | sample MGYA00581738_ERZ1740065 | MGnify/ENA primary metagenome ERZ1740065 (study PRJEB43018, sample SAMN04849749) | marine metagenome | isolation source: floating plastic debris | place: Pacific Ocean | collected 2008-09-01 | study: EMG produced TPA metagenomics assembly...
TAGGGATTCAATTGATGACAGCCCCTAGCGATCGCCCCAAAAACTTACCTTAAAAAAGCGCCTTAACAACCTGAGTTTGAGGTCAAGAACGCAACCTAAATCTGGCTTCCCCTTAAACAGGAAGCATTGAGGAGGAAGCACTGCTCTTTCTTTCGTCGTTACTGGAGTTTGCCAGCGAGCCTGAATGTTGAGAACGCTGATTAAGCTGATTAAAAGCACGGCTTTACGTCGAGCTCAGGTCTTAAAAATCTGCCGTTTATATCAGCCTTCCAGGATCCACCATTGAGGCAAGGGGTTACATTTGCAGAAATCCACGAGAATTTTATTGGAGAAATATTGCTAGAGAAATATTATTAAAGGACACAAGCCTCAGGGGATTTTGGCCCTGCTGCTTTTTGGGCGTGTAACTCAGCTGGATAGAGTAGCGGACTTCTAATCCGTTTGTCGTGGGTTCGAGTCCCACCTCGCCCGTTTTTTGGGAAATCGTAGGACATCCTTGAGTGTCCCCTGGGTGGTTGTTCAGCGCCCTCTCATGACTTTTTGAAAACCGGACCACGGCCACAGCTCGAAGCCGGCTTTCTCGTAGGTGTGACGAGCTGGAACGTGTCCCGGACGCCGCCGGTTTACACCATGGCGACCCCCATCCCCGCCTCTTTCAGTTGCTCTAGAGCAACTGAATTAACGCGCCGCCGACTCCTTGCCCTTGAAAATCGGGATCTACTGCAACCATTGCAACCATATAAATTTCGCCCATTCGGCCTTCATGGTGGAGTTTTATGGCAATAAAACCGACAATTTCACCGGATAGGATGGCAACCCATGTGGGATTGTCAACATCGGCGCAAACTTGATCCACCGCTTGCTGTTGAGTCGCCTGCCAGCGATCGCCATAAAACACCTGATACACATCAGGATTCATGGCCGGTTCCATTGTCTGAAACACCGGTGCCCAAGCCCTTAAAGCCACGCGTATGATCCCATCGTGATCCAAAGAATCAAAAGATTTTATTTTCATAAAAACCTTCACAAAGCGCCTTCAAAGGGGCTTAGCTAGCGGCTTTACTGGTGATTAAGACTAGACACAGAGTTTAAATGGTCTTGGTGACAATCCCCAAGGCACTTACACTGAATCCATCACTTTTCTTCCACAGAGCACAGCTCTCCGCACTAAATGAGTTGATGCCAGAAAAATAGCCCGAGGCGCACTAGATTGACGCCAATAAATGTGCTTAAAGCAATAAATATTAAAACGTTTATTGCTTGCATTAGTTTTTCCATAAGTTCCTGAGCCTGTGAACCCGACGCTTGAAAGTTTAGGGTGAGGGACGCAAAGTTAGTATTAATTTCCTTAAATCAGCTCCTTAAATCAATCCCTTTAGAAAGGGTACAGAAATTCCATGGCACAATTGGCGGCGATAGGGGCGATCGCCTTAACTCAACCCAACTGAGACCAACGTCCGTAATACCAATTCTCTAAATCAAAGCCATATAAAATGCCCTTTTAAGCCTTCTTTCTTGGGCCTCCTATGTCTCTCAACTTAAAAGAATTGGTATAACCCTCCTGCCCCCAGGAGCAGCACATTACCCAAAAGCAACACCCAAAAGCAACAATGACCAAATTTATCTTTGTAACCGGCGGCGTTGTATCTAGCATTGGTAAAGGCATTGTGGCGGCCAGCCTAGGGCGTTTGCTCAAGTCGCGCGACTATTCTGTTTCCATCTTGAAACTGGACCCCTACATCAACGTTGATCCCGGCACCATGAGCCCGTTTCAGCACGGGGAAGTATTTGTGACCGGCGATGGGGCTGAAACGGACCTGGATCTGGGACACTACGAACGCTTTACAGACACCGACATGTCCCGTCTGAATAGCGTGACCACGGGGCTTATTTACCAGGCGGTGATTAACAAGGAGCGGCGCGGTGACTACCAAGGGGGCACGGTGCAGGTGATCCCCCATGTCACCGCTGAAATTCGATCGCGCATTCACCGAGTGGCTAAAGATACGGGTTCGGACGTGGTAATTGCGGAAATTGGCGGCACCGTGGGAGATATTGAATCGCTGCCGTTCTTGGAAGCGATTCGCCAGTTTCGTAAGGACGTGGCCCGGGGAGATGTGCTGTATATGCACGTGACCCTGATTCCTTGGATTTCGGCGGCGGGGGAAATGAAAACCAAGCCCACCCAGCACTCGGTTAAGGAGCTGCGGTCCATTGGTATTCAGCCAGATATTTTGGTGTGTCGGTGTGCTCGACCGTTCCCCCCCCAGCAGCGCACTAAGCTTTCGGAATTTTGCGACGTGCCGGAACAGTCAGTGATTGCCAACGGCGATGCTAAAAGCATTTATGAGGTGCCGCTGATGCTGGAACGGGAGGGACTAGCGGAACAAACCTTGTCAATTTTGGGGATGGAGCAACGCACGCCAAATTTGGAAGGCTGGCAGCGGTTGGTGGAACGGCTGTATCGCCCGAAGCGAGAGGTGGAGGTGGCGATCGTGGGTAAGTACGTGAGTCTAACGGATGCCTATTTATCAGTGGTGGAGGCGTTGCGCCATGCGTCCATTGCAACGGAAAGTAATTTGAAGGTGCGGTGGATTAGCTCTGAGGATATTGAGCGAGACGGGGCGGGGCGGTATTTGAGCGATGTGGCAGGAATTGTGGTGCCGGGGGGCTTTGGGACTCGGGGCGTGGACGGCAAAATCCAGGCGGTGCGCTATGCCCGGGAAAATCAAATTCCATTTTTGGGATTATGTTTAGGGATGCAGTGCGCCAGCATTGAATGGGCTCGCTATGTGGCGGGGTTGGACAATGCCAATAGCGCTGAGTTTGACCCAGGTTGCCAAAATCCTATTATTGCCCTGTTGCCGGAACAGGAAGATGTGGTGGATTTGGGAGGAACCATGCGTTTGGGGCTATACCCCTGTCGCATTGAGGAGGGGTCTTTAGCCCATCGGCTCTATGGTCGCGAGGTGGTATATGAGCGCCATCGCCACCGCTATGAGTTTAATAATAGCTATCGCACCAAGCTGGTGGAGACGGGGTATCGCCTGAGTGGTGCTTCTCTTGATGGGCGGCTGGTGGAAATTATCGAAATGCCGAATCACCCGTTTTTCCTGGCAACCCAGTTTCATCCAGAGTTCCAGTCTCGCCCCAGTACGCCCCACCCCTTATTTGTGGGATTTTTGGGGGCTGCCCTTGAGCGAAGTCCGGAGGAAGAAAAAAGTCAGCCCAATGGCAATGGGGCGAACGGGGGATCGTTGGCGGGGGTGACGGTGGGAGAGGCGATCGCCCGTCCTGAAATAGTCAACAGCGAATTCTCTGGTGAAATCACCCGTGAGGGGCGATCGCCCGTTAGCGAAGCTAACCCTACCTCCACCATTGACAACGGCGACGACCAAAACCTCTCAGCCTTCGCCGACGCTAGCGGTAACGACATTATGGGATAGCAACGCCGCTTTCCGCCTTTAGCTTAGTGGACTTAACGCCCCATATCCTTGGCCATCTCCTTAAACATATCGAGGCTGGGACCCGGACCACGGCGCTTGCCGTCAAAGCGCGGAATTCGGTTGTATGGAGAAAATAGTGCTGCTGGCTGAGGTGGAGCAGGGGGCATTTCGGGCTTCGCTCCACCGTTGTCCGCAGGCTCGACCTCTTCTTTCGATTGCTTGTCAGCTTTACCCTTTACCGCTTTTTTCGATTGCTTGTCAGCTTTACCCTTTACCGCTTTTTTCTTGGGGCTTTTCTGTTCTTTTTTTTCCACCGTCTTGGGTGCAGGCTTCTTATCAGCCTCCCCTTCGGTGCTGTCGGTAGAGGCAGGGGCAGTGCCGCTGGCAGATTCAGCGGCAGCGTCGTCGAATTCTACAAAGTATTTACCCTGCTTTTCGTCCTCTTTTTTGCCACCGAGTAGATTTTTTAGGGGGCCAATCATGGTCTGGGTTTTCTCCTCAAAAAGTCTACGAATTATTGCGCTTATGAATTTTAGCGGATGGCTTACTACCGGGGAGCAACCGGGGATATTTCGCAATATGACGACAGTGGACGTGGGCTCCCTTGGAGAGTTCTTTAAGGGAGAGCAAAAACAAAATGGCACAATGGAATAGGCAACGGTGGGAAGACCGCTTGTATCAATCCTTGCTGCGGCTATGTTTGTCTAATTACTGTCGAGATTATTACTGTCGAGATTAGGTTCATGGGCGATTCTATCGAGCAGTTTTTATTATCGATTTCGCCGATGGGGGCGGGCGATCGCCCCAATGAAAAGTTTTAACTTCGCACGGAGATTGTACCGAACGTTGCACCTCTGGTGCAGGAGGAGGGTGTGTTGCTCCTGGATCATTGGATTGATCAGGCTCAGCTCCTGTCGGGGGATCCGTTGGTGGCGATGCTAAATCCCCAGGATGAGGCGACCCAGACTCCGTCGGCGTTTGGTAATTTGCTGTTCGACCAGGTATTTCAGAAGAGTATTCGCGATAGTTGGTTGGTGGCCCAAGGGGTGGCCCAAAGGCAAAAGCAGGTGTTGCAATTGCGCCTGGGGCTCAAGGGTGATCGCCTACCCCGTTTGCCGTGGGAAGCCCTGTCGGGGGACGGGCGCACCTTAACCACGGGTACTGAAATCACCTTTTCCAGGTATCGTCTGAAATTTGGGCACCAGTCATCAGCGCTGGACAATATTGACCAACTTCGGTTCCACCAGCGGCTGCGGATTTTAATGGCGGTGTCGGAGCCGGACGATCGCGATCGGTTGGAATTGTCCCAGGAAGTGGAGAAATTAAAAGACGAGCTAGCCAAGCTACAGGACTCGGACCAGCCTTTGGAAATCACGATCGATGTGCTGGAACAGCCGGACCGAGGACGGCTGACCCAGGCCCTGGAACAGGGGAAGTATCAAATTTTTCACTACGCCGGTCACAGCAGTTCTGGTCCCGATGGCGGTAATTTACATTTGGTCAGCAGCCGCACTGGGCTTACGGAAATGTTGAGCGGTCAGGATTTGGCGGGGCTGTTAGTTAACAACGGCGTACTGCTGGCGTTTTTTAATTCTTGTCAGGGGAGCTATACCGCTGCGGGGGCTCCGTCCCTACTGGCGGAGGATAAGGCAGTGATTGATAACCTGGCGGCGGCGCTTGTGGAACGGGGGGTGCCAGGGGTGTTGGCCATGAGCGAAAACATTCCCGATGAGGTGGCTGTGACGTTAATGCAGTTGTTCTATCGCAATTTGCGTCCAGACTATGCGGTGGATCTGAGCCTGAGCCGGGTGCGCCAGGGGCTCGTGTCTGCCTACGGGTCTAGTCGGTTTTATTGGGCGCTACCGATTTTGTACCTGCATCCAGAATTTGACGGGTATTTGTTTAAACCGGCGGTGGATCCAGGCGGTGATTTTTCTTGGAATGTGCCCCTACCCGAGGACGATGACGATGAGCAGTTAAGTGCTGATTGGGATATGGCGGCAGAACCGGTGGCGCACCCCACGGGGAATAGTCGCCCAGGTGCTTTGCCCCCTGAACTTGCGGACCAGTCCAGTGCCTCTGGTGCCACCCTTGACCTGCCGCCTTTTAATTTGCGCCCTGGCAAACACTCTAAAAAAGTCGCTGCCAAAGCCGCCAAGGGGTTGAAAACTCCGACGATCGCCCCGCCCGCTTCCCAAGAATCCTCAGACGTAGGAGCCTGGCAAGGGCGTTTACCGAAAGGGCGGCGATCGGTGCCTTGGATCGTGGGCGGGCTGGTGGTTGCTTCCTTCGGAGCGGGAGGGCTGCTCTGGAATCCGGGGGAGCCAGAGCCCGCAACTGCACCGGGTACCCCTACCCCTGCCAATCCCCCATCACAGACTCTGACCCAGGGCGATCGCCAGGAGGTTTTGCAGGAGCTGGGGGAGGAGCTTGGAGAACTCTTGGGACCCGGGCGCAATGATTTAGAGAGCGCGGCTGGGGTCGTAGCTGAAATCCCTAGAGACTGGGACGATGCCGAGGCGTTTTTCTGGCGAGGACGACTGGCGTGGCAGGGGGCAAAAACTGGACAGCAGGAAAAATATGGCAGCGTTCAAGATGCCATTCGCGCTTGGAGTCGAGCGGTCATCAAAAATCGGGACTCGGTGGTTTACCAAGCAGCCCTAGGGTTTGCCCACTATGAGGCGGGGAATTTTGAAGATGCTGAAATTCAGTGGGACAACGCAGTAAACCTGGCGGGGCAGAGGGCGGCAGAGTTTCCGACGCCGGTTGCACCGGGAACAGAGGCGGAAAATGAGGCGGAAAAACTGAAGGAGCGATCGCGCCTCAATGCCCACGCGGGACTGACGCTACTTAACTGGCGCAACGACAGAAACCCAAGCAGCCCTGAGGTGCAATATCATCTCAACATTGTTAACACCGCCGATGGCAGCAACTACACCGAAAACTCCCTGGGCAATGACTGGATGTGGTCCCAACGGGCCCTGTCTGACTGGAAAGAAATCAATACTCCTCAACAATAAAACTATCAGCAATAAAGTAAATCACAAATAAACCACCAACAGCCCCCTTAACCCAGGACTGGGGGGAGTTCTAATACCAATTCTCTAAATCAAAGCGATATAAAATGCTCTTTTAAGCCTTCTTTCTTGGGCTTCCTATGTCTCTCAACTTAAAAGAATTGGTATAAAGGGAGTCAAAAGACTTTGGTTGAAGGAGAAAGGGCGAGATCCCCCCTCAGTCCCCCCTTTTTAAGGGAGGAAGTGGGAGCATAGTTTGCATTTAGGCGGTGGCGATCGCCCCAGAGTTAATCGCCGCCAGGGAACTGTCGTAACTGAGCAAGGTTTGGTAAAGGGACGCGGCCACCTCTGCTCGCGTTGCCGGGCGATCCGGGTCAAATACCTTAGCGTTAGGAGCGTTCACCATTGTTTTTTTGTTAACTGCTGCGGCAATTTTCGGCACTGCCCACTTGGGAATTTCCGCCGCATCACTCAAAAACGCCAGGTCTGACGCGGTGCCGTCGGGCCAATCTAAACCACTAGCTAGGGACACCAAAAGCTGGGTCTTTTGCAGCGGCTGGTTAGGACCAAACTGGGTGGCGGAAACCCCGGACAGAAAACCTGCTCGGTAGGCCGTTTGGATGGAGCTGGCCCCCCAGAACCCTGCGGACACATCGGTAAAGGTGCGGGGCGATCGCTCCGGTCCCGGCTGCAAAACCTGAGCCAACATTGCCGCATACTGGGCGCGGGTAATAGAGTCATTGGGACGGAACGAGCCATCGGGGAAGCCGTTAATCAACCCCTGCTCCTTCAGGGCAGAAATAAATTCCGCCGCCCAGTGCCCTGAAATATCGCTAAAGGCGGGCAACGTACCGTCAGGCTCGACAATGTATTGGGAGGTGACCGCCGACGCATCCCCCAACCCCACCAAAGCCTGGTAAAGGGCCGCCGCCACTTCTCCGCGATTCATCGGTGATAGGGGACGCAAATCGCTGGGGCGTGGGTAATTCACCACCAATCGGTTCGCCGTGGCGGTGGCAATGGGGTTAATGGCATAACTGGGCACCTGGGCGCGATCGCGAAACAGCATTAGCAAGCGAGGATCGCCCGCACTTAACCCCAGACCATTGGCCAAAGAAATCAGCGCCTGCACCCGCGTTAGATTTTGCCCCGGACGGAACGTGCCGTCGGGGAAACCTGCAATAAATCCCATCCGGCTGGCTTTGGCGATCGCCGCTGCCCCCCAAAATGACGGCGGCACATCCACAAAACTCCGTGCTGGTTTCACCAACGGGCGATCAAACGCCTGAGCCACCAACGCCGCATACTGGGCCCGGTTCAGAACTTCGTTGGGGCGGAATGAACCGTCGGGATAGCCAGCGATGATATTGCGATCGCGCAACGGCGTAATAAACCCTTCCGCCCAGGTTCCTTTCACATCATCCACCGGTGTGGGGCTAGGTCCCGGTGTGGGGGTTGGCGTCGGAGTTGGCGTGGGAGTCGGCGTCGGCGTGGGTCCTGGCGTGGGCGCAGAGGATCCCGACGTGTCCACCAGCCCCTTGGTTTTGCTAACTGTAATTTGGTTGCCCACGGCTTTAATGGTATTTGCCGTGGCGTTTTGAATATCGAACTTGCCGTTATTGCGAAAAACGTTTTTGCCCGGATCCTGCGCGGATCCCACATCGGGATTAGCCTGCAAAATAATTGTCAAACCGTCGTCGCTGTTGCCATCAAAAGCATTACTACGCAGCACCGGCTGAGCCATATCCGACACCACAATGCCGCTGCGGTTGCCAATTAGGGTATTCCCCTCAATGCGCGATTTTGCCGACCCGCTGACGGCGATACCAAAGCCCGTATTGCGACAAATATTATTACGAATAACTCCCTGGCTGGTTTTGGCAATGGAAATTCCGTTGCCGTCATTTTTTTCAAATAAATTGCCATCGACCACCGGCGCAGAACGACCGGTAAGAAACACCCCTTCCCGCTTGGAATTAATAAAGGTGCTAGCCGCAATGGTTGGGCTCGCCGACTCCACCCAAACGGCAGTGCCTCGACTGGCAAGGTTGGTCACAGTCACCCCCCGTAACTGGGCATCGCTGGTGAACGCAAAGGTGACATTTTGTCCCGCAAAGGTGGGGCTAAGGAACCGTCCGCTGCCTTGGATGATCACTCCCTGTCCGCGGCCACTTTCGTTCCCGGCGATCGCCACCCCCGCCGGCACCGTCAGCGGAAACGCCTCACCACTGTCCGCCGTATACTGCCCCGCTGCGAGCTGCACCGTATCGCCCGACTGGGTTTTTTCCAGAGCCGCGGCAATTGTTTTTAAGGGAGCACTCTGATTGCCCGCCGCCCCATCGTTACCGGTGGCGGGATTAACAAAATAGGTGGCCATGGGGGTGTGTAGATATCCTTTAGGTGAAAATCCTTTAAGCTTCCGTCTCGCCGGGCGCTTTCGCCAGCTTTCCTGTGGCTTGTCTCGGTTGCTTTTGTCAGGCTTTGCCAACTATAGCCGTTGCTTCTAGGTCCTATCCACTGGTTGTTACCAAAGATGACCAGAGGGGACCGGGAGCGATCTGCCCCATTCGGCAAAAGCTATGTCCTGAAATGGGACGAGACTTAAGGAAAACCAATTGGATTTAAGGAATCAAATCAGGTTGCGTAACTTGAGTTACAAAATCTTGACAAGCCCCTTGGTAGCTTATTGCCTAACTCCAATTTTGTGTCGTTGAATTCAGCCGCGCGTTAATTAGGGGGTGGGCACATTAGCTAACTGGCTATATGCCGATCCGAAGATGACCGACCTGAACTGAGCAGACGCATAACTGGATAGGTCTGTGACACCTGCACCACTTCCGTAGGGCAATTTGCCTAAAGTTTGGGCTCTGTGTTTGGCATATTTAATTTTTGACAGGTCTAGCTCCGTCGCTTGTTTAGTATTTCGTTAAGTCGTCCTCTCTGGCTGACCCCCCTTGGGGGTGGAGAATATTGTGGCACCCGTAAGCATTCAGATTATTGAAGGAAATCCCCATTTGCGATCGCACCTAAGCTGGCGTCTGCAACAGCTCAACTACGACGTTTGCACCGCGTCAACCTTGCAACATGCCCGGGATATGCTGACGCAAATGCGCCCGAGCGTAGTGATTTTAGACGCTGATATCGCTGAGGGGAATGCCTTTGAATTTTGCCAATGGATTCAGCATACCCAGTCGGCATTGGTGCTAATGCTGTCTGCCCGTGCCGAAGAGCCCGATGTGGTGCGGGGATTGGACTCGGGAGCAGATGATTATTTAACAAAGCCCTTTGGGGAGCGAGTGCTCTTTGCGCGGCTACAAGCGCTGATTCGTCGCTGCAAAAACCAGGTGGCACCGGCCTATTTGGACTACGGAATTTTGCGCATTGATTTAATTCAGCGGCGGGTGTGGCTGCGCAGTGAGTCCATTGAGCTGACGCCCCAGGAGTTTAGCTTGCTGTATGCGCTGGCCCAGTCGGGGGGAATGCCCCTAAGTCGCTCAGAAATTTTAAACCGCGCCTGGCCTGACAGTATCGATAATCCCCGTACGGTGGATACCCATATCCTATCTTTGCGGAAAAAAATTGAGGCGGAACCGCGCCAGCCCCATACGATTCAAACGGTACGTAATGTGGGGTATCGCCTGAATGTGGATGCCCTGGATGAAGGGGTGCCGATGCGATCGCTCAGCGTTGCTAGCTAGGACGTCAGATCCACAGAATAAGCGACCTAAAACCCCGGTAAAGCTTCTCTACATAGGGCTTCACTGGGATTTTGTAGAGTGTGTACCCAACGTACCACGCAGAAATTAAAGTCTTTGATTCGGTGCGTTAGTCACACGGACGCGAAACGCTGGGCATGAAAGTGGGGTGTTAATAAGTCCTTAAGGAAAATTAGTGGCTTGAGCTGTTACAAGTAGCGGGTGGAGCAGTTCAGTTTTTTAGCGTACTTGCGTCGGTGTATCTTCCCCAGCTATGACTCGATTTTTATTGACCAATGATGACGGCATCGATGCACCCGGTATTCAGGCATTGGCGCGATCGCTCCACGCCCTAGAGGGGGACCACGAGCTGCACTGGGCGGCTCCCAACGAGCAATATTCTGGCTGCGGGCATCGGGCCATTAACGAAGAACCGATTCGGGTAGAAACGTGCGATCGCCAGCCTGCTACCAGTGCCCACGCCGTGTTTGGATGCCCTGCCACCTGCACCCGCGTCGGGTTACGTCGCCTAGCGCCGCATACGGACTGGGTTATTTCTGGGATTAACGCTGGGGGCAATATGGGTGTTGACCAGATTGTGTCGGGTACCGTTGCCGGGGCGCGTCAGGGGGTTATTGACGGTAAATCGGCGATCGCCCTTTCCCAATACGTGGCCGGTCGCCCCATCCATTGGGACACGGTGGAACGGTGGACAACGGCGGTGGTGAAAGAGCTAATGGGGCGATCGCTGCCGAAATATCATTTTTGGAACGTCAATTATCCCCACCTGGATCCCGATAGCCCCCTGCCGGAGCTGGTTTTTTGCGAGCCATCGAAAGACACCATGCACCTGGAGTATGTGCAAAATTCGGTGGGGGATTACGTGGGCCGCAGCGTTTACCGCGATCGCCCCGTTACTCCCGGCACCGACGTGGGCGTGTGCTTTAGCGGCAAAATTGCTATCACCCAGCTCAGTATTTAGATTCAGACAATCTAGATCCGGCAATCTAGATCGGGCAATCTAGATCGGTAATTTAAGTGGGGCGCTTAAGGGGGGGAAATGGAGCCCTAGGCGCAAACGTGGATTTGTTGCGCCTGTGCTGATTTCGGTGCCCCTGGGGTGTAAGGGTTGGCGATCGCCATAATGCAACGGTTACGATCAGCCATAACCGCATGCTATGACCTAAGCCATCCCCAGGAACCGTCTATGTCCCGCCGGAAAACCCTATCTAAAACCATCCAGCGCTGGCTATGGAGTTGTCGAGGCATTTTGGTGGTTGCGCCCATTGCCACTGGGCTGGTGTTGGCAGCGCACCATTCTGGCTTTTTACAGGGGGGGGAATGGGGAGCCTACGATTGGCTGATGAGCCAGCGTCCCGAGGAGGAAAAGGACGATCGCATCGCCATTGTTAGCGTCGACGATCGCACCCTCCAGCAAATTGGGCAAAGCATTGTTCCCGACGATGTGTATGCAGATTTATTAGAAAAGCTGGCGGCTATGGGGCCTCGGGCGATCGGCTTGGATATTTATCGCGACGTTAGAACCCAGAATTTAGAAACAGGAGAGGATTCTGGGCGATTGGATAAAGTGTTTGAGCGTTTGGATAACGTGGTGGGCATTGCCAAAATTATTGGCGAAAACGAACGGGAACGGGTTGCGCCGCCGCCAATTCTCCAGGAAAAGGGGCAGGTGGGCATGAACGACCTGCTGGAAGATGGCGACACCAAGGTGCGGCGGGGATTTATTAACGCTAACGATGTAAACGGCGAGCAGGTTTATAGTTATGCAGCCAATTTAGCGTTTTCCTATTTGCTCGAAGAGGGTGTCAACTTGGAGGTAATTGAAACCACCGATCCCTGGGGACTGCGTTTGGGTGAGGTTGAATTTTGGCCATTCCAGGAAAATGACGGCGGGTATATTCGCACCGAAGACGATGGGTTTCAGGTGCTGATTAATTATCGCGGCGCCGACGAGCCCTTTGAAGAGGTGTCGATGGCCGATGTGCTTAATGGGGCGCTGCCGAACGATTGGGCTCGCGATCGCATTATCTTAATCGGCAGCACGGCGGAAAGTGGCGGGGACTTTTTATTTACCCCCTACAGCGGCGGCTGGCTAGATCTGGCGAAAAAAACGCCGGGGGTGGAAATTCACGCCCACTTAACCAGCCAGCTTATTAGCGCCGCCTTGAACGATCGCACCATGATCCGCTCCCTGGCGGAATGGCAAGAGCATTTGTGGATTATTTTCTGGATTCTAGTCAGCTCCACCCTCACCTGGACTTTGCGCTTGCCCGATAATAAGCAAATGATTTTGGTTCTAGGGGGCGTTGGATTTATTGGCAGTTTGGGAGCCCTGTTTGGCACTACCATCGTGGCTTTTAATAGCGGGCTGTGGATTCCTTTGGAAGCGCCGGTGGTGGGCTACTTTCTGGGAGCGGCCGGGGTGGGCATGTACCTGGCCCGAAGCGCCAGCAAAATTCGGGAAACCTTTGGACGTTATCTCACCGCCGAGGTGGTCTCCACCATTTTGGAAAATCCCGAGGGGACGAGTCTAGGGGGCGATCGCCGCCGCATCACCATTTTGACCTCGGACCTGCGAGGCTTTACCGCCACCGCCGAGCGGCTCCCCCCCGAAAAAGTTATCGAAATCCTGAACCTGTATCTAGAACATATGGCCGACGCCATCACCGACTACAACGGCACCATTGACGAATTTATGGGGGACGGAATTTTGGTGTTTTTCGGGGCTCCCATTGCCCGAGAGGACGATGCCAAGCGGGCGATCGCCTGCGGAATTGCCATGCAGCAAGCGATGAAGCCCGTCAACGAAAAAATGATTGCCATGGGGCACCAGCCCCTACAAATGGGCATTGGTATCCACACCGGCGAAGTGGTGGTGGGCAATATTGGCTCCCAAAAACGCACCAAATACGGCGCGGTGGGATCGGCGATGAATTTAACCTACCGCGTGGAGTCTTATACCATTGGTGGTCAAATCTTAATTACCGAAGAAACCCTCAATATGGCGGGGGGTGAAGCTTTATCCAAGGTGCACGGCACCCCACAGGTGCAGCCCAAGAGGGTGAAGACGCCGATGACCATTTACGACATTGGCGGCGGTGGTGCGCCCTACAATTTATCCCTAGCTTCTGAAGAGGAGGAGTTTCTTCCTTTAGCGCTGCCGATTTTGCTCACCTATCAGCTTTTAGACGGTAAGCACGTGGGCGATCGCCACTACGAAGCGGAGATTATGGCCCTGTCCGACAAGGGGGCAGAAATTGAGCTAGTGCCCGGCTCTGTTGTGGATGACAACAACCCCAACGGCGTGCGCTTACCAGGCGATCGCAGCAATATCAAAATGGTAGTGGAAGCCAGCAGCGACGCGGTGATGGATGATTGGAGCGATAGCGATCGCGAAATTTACGGCAAAGTCACCGCCGGCACCCTAGTCAACCCCACGGGCAGCAGTAATGGCACCGATTCTCCCCCAGGTTTCACCGTCCGTTTCACCGCCAAGCCCCCCGCCCTGGATCGCTGGCTAAAATCTTGCTACGAACGCGCTGTACCCACCACGGTTAGCTCGTAATTGCTCCGTTAACGGTGCCCCGTAGCGCTCCCCCTGATAGGCATAACTTTTTTCGTCATCAATTCACTAATTAATCCCCTTTTCTTCGCCCGATCTCCGATAATCTTTACTAGGGGCTGTCATCAATTGAATCCCTAAGTCAAGAGCCGTAAGGGTTTCAGCCCCTAGCTCTGTTTGTTTTCAAAGGGCGCGTACTCCCCACTGCACAAGGCTTCTGGAGATTAATTGATGACACGCCCTAGATAATTTTTATAAAAGAGATCAATACGCCAGCGGGAGAGCTATGACTAGAATTCGGGCTTGGTTAATGGTTCTGATTGGGGCGATTGCCACCTTCGTTGTGGGGTGCAGCGGCGTCGATAGTGCCGCCGAAGCGGCGAAGGCCGCAGCCCAGGCGGCAAACCTAGAAATTTACGTCCCAGCGGTGGTGGAACTGCGCGATCGCTTCCCAGAAGTAGAACCCGCCTTCGCCAATAAAAAATGGCGTGATATTCAAACCTTTGTACACGGTCCCCTCGGAGAACTACGCCAGCGTATGGCGCGGGTCAGCCGCAACCTACCTGACGACCAACAAAAATCCGCCGCCAAGGTCACCAGCGATCTACTTGATAGTTTGCTCGCCATGGACGAAGCTGCTGGTCGCTTTAATTACGTCGCCGCCGAACAGGAATATGAAAAGGCGATCGCTGCGTTGGACGCATTTTTAGAGTTAGTTCCTACAAACCAGCCTCAGGAAGCGTCTTAAACCAATACTGAAAGTCGCCAACAAAACAAGTAATACTGGGCGGACCGGTAAGGCACCCCTTAAAGAGTCAATAAATTACAAGCATCTTGCTTTTTAAGCTGTGATTATTCACCTATTGTGATCACAGCTATTTCATGCTCACAATAGGGAGTTCACTCATGAAGATATTTAGAATGAATATTAGACTATATGAAATCCTTTCATACAGTGATGAATATGTTTTTTTGGTAAGGTGCGTGCCAACGAATTACACAGAAACTAAAGCTTTAGATTACGCCCCCTCTATTTAGGCAGATAAATGCGCTGACTAATGCAGAGCAAAGTGTTAATAACTTCTGGAAAATCAAGCGTTACTTATCATTAAACTATTCTCAATTGCGATAAAAGATCAAACTGGGAGATAGTGTTATACCAATTCTTCAATTTGGGGAGAATCCAGATGCCCGGTGAAACTGGCTCTCAAAGGTTTTACATATCTCTTTAATTTAGATAATTAGTATTACTAACCAAAAAACTCTCGCGCTTTTAACAAAAAAAGTTGGGGAAATCTGAGGCGGCCCTTGCTGGCGCTTATTATTGCGTCCCTAATTCTGACAAGTTTTGGATGAGTTTTGGGTGCGACAGTCTATCGAGTCACGGGCAAATTTCTCTATTATTTTCGATTAAAAGTTTCAAGATTAAACCAAGTTAAAACTGTTCTTTGTTGCCTTGGGCATTTTCATCTCTTTTTTTATTCCTTTACCGCCATGGTCGCTTCTGCACTGTCTTCCCGTCCCCATGTGGTCATTGTGGGCTGTGGAATTATCGGGGCAACGTTAGCCTACGAACTCAGCCGAACTCAACAGTTTAGGATCTCCGTAATCGACGAGCATAGTCAGCAATTTGTACCGTCGGGGCCTATTTCTGCCCAAAAATTTTCCAGCAGCACCGGATCGGCCTTGGGGGTATTGATGGGGGTAATTAGCCGCAAGCTTAAAGGGCGGGCGTGGGAAATGCGCCGTGCCAGTATTCGACGGTACGAAACGTTGATCCCTGAATTGGAAGCGGCAACGGGGATACGAATCCTACACAATCGCCATGGATTGCTGCGAATTTGCTTTGAAAATGAGCCGATGAATCAGTGGGAAGAGTTGGTTGCCCAGCGCCACCGTCAGGGATTTCGCCTTCAGATCCTGGGACGAGATACCTTGATGCGTACTTATCCACAGTTGCGCATCACGAATCGCCACCGATTACGTCGCGCTGGCAATCGTCTTAGCATCACCAAAGACAAGGGGGGGCAGCAGCTTCCCTCACGCAAAATTATTGGCGCTATTTACTCCCCGCAGGATTTGCAGGTTAATCCTGTGTCGATCGCGATGGCACTAATTGAAGCGGCGGTACAGCAGGGGGCGACGTTTCATTGGGGATGGCGAGCGACGGGGCTGAATAGTGAAAAGCGAGGCGATCGCCACCATGTGAACCGTATTGAGACCACTCGCGGTGCCATTGACTGTGACGGGATAATTGTTACGGCTGGGTTGGGGTCTTCGAAGCTGGCAGCAGATTTAAATTATGAGTTACCCCAGCGCCCGGTACTGGGTCAGGCGGTGCATTTGAAGTTGCCCAAGTCCCTATGTATCACTGAGCCGGTCATTATCGGGCAGGACGTTAATATTATTCCTTTGGAAAAGGGACATTATTGGGTAGGTGCAACGGTTGAATTTTCTGATGGTGAGCAACATCCAGAATGTTGCAAGGCAAATTTGGATCATATGCTGCAAACGGCGTTTGGTTTATGCCCACGATTACGAGATGCGGACATATTACGCACGTGGTCAGGGTTGCGCCCGCGCCCGCAAAATCGCCCGGCACCGGTGATTGAGTCTTTGGAAAATTACGATAATGCGATTTTGGCGACGGCTCACTATCGCAATGGGGTTTTGCTGGCGCCAGCAACGGCCGAGCTGGTGTATGAGTTGGTTCAGGCGTCGGCGATCGCCTCATAAAAAAACATTGCCAACCAACCCATTCCAATCAGCTGGCAAGCACCTTGCAAGCACCTTCTAATCAATTAAAAACCAGCGAAAAGGTAGCTAAAAATCAATCAAAAACCACCGTACGGTTGCCGTAGCTAATAACGCGATGTTGTAAATGGGAGCGCACCGCTCGAGCCAAAACAATGCGCTCTAAATCTTTACCTTTGCGAATTAAATCGGGCACCGTATCGCGATGGCTAACGCGCGACACATCTTGTTCAATAATCGGCCCTTCGTCTAAGATTTCAGTGAAGTAATGGGCTGTTGCACCACTAACTATTACCACTCGAGCGTGAGCACGATGGTAAGGTTTTGCCGCAGGAAAAGCAGGTAAAAATGAGTGATGAATATTAATAACTGCTGGAAAATTTGGCAAGTTATCTGCACTTAAAACCTGCATATATTTTGCCAATACCACTAGGTCAATGTCGTACTCTTCTAATAGGGAAATTTGCTTTAGCTCTTGGAAAGCTTTCGTTTCTTTTGTGATAGGAATATGATGGTAATCAATATTAAATTGCTGGGAAATTCCCTGTAAATTGGGATGATTACTAACAATCAGCTTAATCTCCCCAGGTAGTTCTCCTGCCTGGTGGCGCCACAGTAAATCTAAAAGACAATGGTTTTGCTTACTAACCCAAATGGCAATTTTGGGGCGCATATTGGAAAAATGTAGTTGCCATTGAGCCTCTAGGGGACGGGAGATCGCACCAAAGGCTGGATCAATTAATTCTTGGGGTAAATTAAACCGATCAAGCTGCCATTCTACCCGCGTTAAGAATAAGCTTTCTTCCGCATCAACGTGTTGATCGGTGTGAATAATATTGCCGCCGTTAGAGTCAATAAAGTTGGCAATGCGAGCAACAATTCCCCGTTGATCAGGGCAAGAAACAAGCAGGGTTGCGGTGGAATCGGAGGCAATACTACACATAGGAAAAATCGTACGCTGGAAAATTCATCGTTGGAAAATTCATCGTTGGAAAATTCATCGTTAAGGACTAGGTGACGCTTCGGGATTGGGTGATTCACTGGGGTTGGGAGATGGAACATATTTCCACTCGTCTAATTCGCGAATCAAGGCATATTCAAAATCCTTGGGAATGGTATAAATTACTTTCCCTTGGGGTTGCGCACCTGTATCAGTTTTACTTGCCGCCTCAGAGGTCTCGTTCTCTGTCGAAATATCGCTATTCTCGCTTTCTGGCTTAGTATTTGGCTCCACTTGAGCGTAGATAAACTGATCATTAAAGCCTGCTAATCCTAATTTTAATTCGCGTTTATCTCCCGTTTTTAAGGTGATAGTTAACTGGGCGCGAGGTTTATCTAATCCATATTCTGTAAGCTGCTTTTCTGTGCCCATTAACTGACCGTCTGACTGCCCTGTGGCAACCAGATTAGTTAAAAAAGCGATCGCCCCATCACTAGCCTGTATCGGCTCTTGATCGTCAATTTTTACCTGCCATTGGGTGGGCGTTTCTGCTTCATTGGGACGGGTAAATAACAGTCGGTGTGCTGTCTCTCCGTCGGGCGTTTTTGCAACGGTTTCAATAACAAAAGACTTGATATTATCTTCTTGTATTCCTAACACTAAGTTTTCTGCGTTTTCCTGCTCTTCCTGCTGTTGGGACACTTGGTCATAGGCAACCATTCCGCCTCCTAATCCCAAGGCGATCGCCAACCAAATCCAGGTGCTACGTTTCAACATAGTATTTATTGCTTTTCGACCTTTTTTTGAATTTTAACGAGTTGATTTTATAGGGCTTATCGCGATCGCCACCAAAGCCAGCCCGCCGTTCCTAAAGCGCCTAGGGGCAAAATTGCTAGGGCTAGCAGTCGTAATATATTGCTTTCGAATTCTGTGATTAATAGCTGGCGATCGCTCGCCTCTCGAGGGCGCAATGCTAGGGAACTTTCGTCGCGATCGCTAAGCCAGCTAACGGAATTTAAAAATACATCCCCATTAAGCTGTTGAGTAAATAATCCATCGGCAATAAACGTCGATGTTCCAAATACAATTAAACGCCCTTCCTTAATCTCTTCAGCATTATTGCTATCGGGAGTTTCGGTTTCATTCCCTTCAGCTTCAGCGGCGTTTTCGTCCCCATTGGTATCGGTATTATCTTCAGTTTCTTCGGAGTTCTCTCCAGTCTCTTCGGCTGCGTCCTCGCCAGTACCTTCGTTACTCCCTGCCTCCGTTGCGTCCTCAATCTTTGCGGTGACTTCCTTTGTGGCGACCATGCCCAACGCCAACGGACCTCGCGAATCTACCCCCGGATTAAATTGCAGCGGGTCTTCGGTGGGATTGGTTTCGGACCAGCTTTGGTCGCTGGTTTCCACCAAGTTAGCGACGGTTACCCCTGTCTGCTCCGTTGTGGTCACCGCCTGCACTGAGGGATAAAAGGAGATGCCCTCCTGGAAGGTGCTGGTGATGGGATGGTTGCCATATTGGGTGGCGACGGGCATATCTGGCTGCAGCCCCACCAACTGGGAGGCAATGGAGGCGTCAATGACAATGCGCCCGTCCAAGGCAACGCCCCAATTTTCCAGCAGGGGCTCCATGCCCGTTTCAATGGCGGGGTCCAAAAAGAGCAACAGTCGCCCGCCATTGTTGAGATAATCCTCCAACAGTTGCACTTCCCCTGGCAAAAACGATCGCTGGGGACCCACCACCGCCACAGCAACCCCATCATCAGGCACGGCTTTTTCCTGAGCCAAAATTAGCGGACGCGCCTCAAAGTTGCGATCGCCCAGGGCTGACACCGCGTCAAACATACCCCCTTCGCCCACCTCCAACGGTCGCTCCCCGTGCCCCTGCACAAAATAAATAGGCTCCTGATTGGTCACCAAAAACTGCTGCAGGGCGTTGGTCAGGGTCGATTCCGTCAGCCCCCCCTGCTCCTGCCCCAAGGTGGTCACCAGAGTTATGCGTTCTCCCAGAGCCAGATACACCTCGCCGATGGTGCTCACCAGAAATTCC
>ERZ1740065.629-NODE-629-length-19474-cov-4.154179_pt1 | contig 19474 bp, 45 predicted proteins | sample MGYA00581738_ERZ1740065 | MGnify/ENA primary metagenome ERZ1740065 (study PRJEB43018, sample SAMN04849749) | marine metagenome | isolation source: floating plastic debris | place: Pacific Ocean | collected 2008-09-01 | study: EMG produced TPA metagenomics assembly...
AGTCGTGAGCTCGCCAAACTTTATAAGTCGGCAACAAAAAAGAAATAAAACTTTTGATGTACTTTTACCTAATGAAAAAATGCTATTGTTAGAAGCATCTCATGCTAAGAAATATTCTAATCATAGATTTTTTGGTATTTGCGATATGCCTGATAATTTTGCCGCAAAAACTAAATTATTAAATGATAAATATCTTTTATTCTCTACCGATAGACAAGCCGTTGGCGCAATGAGAGGCAGATATATAAAAGATGGCGTAAGACAAGATGGAAAAATGATTACTGCGGGAAAAACGCAGCAATACATTGAATTTAGATACGATGGAAAAACAAATGCACTTACCACAGTAAGAAAAGATAATGTTGTAGTCCCCTTTACTCTTCCAAATAGAATTCCAAAAGACGAATTTTTCTTTAGATACATTACACCAACAGAATGTGAACGACTTCAAACGCTTCCCGATGGATATACAAAATATGTTTCAGATACACAACGCTATAAAATTCTAGGAAATGGATTTACTGTTGATGTTATATCTCACATATTAAAAAATATCAAACAATGAATAAAAACATCTTGCCGCCGAATTTTAAGTCTTGGTTTGAATTATATAAAGAGATAAAAAAGCAAGATTATAAAATAAAGTCTGATGCTAAACGTATAAAATTTGAAATATATAAAACTATTGCTGAAAGTGATTTTTATGAGTTTGATATAAATGTTGTTATAAAAAAAGCATTAGAAGAAATTATAAATAAAAATTATTTTAATTCAATTGAGTTTGATAGATTATGAAATGTAAAGATTTAAGGTTAGGTAATTACATTAGATATTTTGATGAAGAAATTGGGTATCAAAATCTTTCTATAATTAGTGTTGACGAGAGTTATGTGATGTGTTGGGATAAAAATGAGGAGATAGAAACAATTGAAGAGAGTGATTTAGAACCTGTAAAAATTACACAAGATTTTTTGTTGAATTTGGGGTTTGATGAATTTGGCATTGATCCTGTTTATAATCATTTTAGATTTGAATTAGATGATGTCATTGTTCATTCTTTTAAAGAAGTGCATAATTTATCTGAACAAATATATTTAGATTTTGGAAGTGGAATTGATATTGACTATGTACATGAACTACAAAATTTAGTGTATTTTATTTATGGAATAGAATTAAAATTTAAATAATTATGAAAATACATTTAGGAGAGTTTACAAACTTAATAAATAATGCTCCCGTTTTTGCAGGAGATACTATTTCTCATGGTACAATGACAGAATTAGTGGATATTGGATTTGCTACTAGAAATAATGAGGAAAAATATGTTCCAACAGAAGAAGGGCGCACCGCATATCGTCAATTACTAGATAAAAGAATCGAAATAACAACTAAATATTCATTTAAATTTTAATTATGACGGCGAAAGAAGCAAAACACAAAAGTGATTTAATGTTAGTAAGTAGTATGAATTGACTATTTAAACAAATTAAAGAGGTATCAGAAGATATAAATAAACACAACATCATATGGTTAGATGCAGATAAATTATTACCTACACAAAAAAAATATTTAAAAGAACAAGGTTATGGTGTAGATTTGGCAGCAGATAATAAATATGAAATTAGTTGGTAATTTATTTAAATATGCAAGAAATAAATGAAATTCCTAATAATTGCGGAATATATAAAATTACGTGCCTAGCTAATGATAAAATGTATATTGGAGGATCAATTAATTTATCCAAAAGAAAGCAAGTGCATTTCAGAAGATTAAAGAAAAATAAACATTCTAATTCGGGGCTTTAAAATGATTACAATAATTTTGGCGCACAGGTATTTAAGTTTGAGATAATAAAATATTGTTTTGAAATAGAATTAATTTTTAAAGAAATCTACTACATTATAAAATATAATTCCTTTTCTCAAGGTTATAATGTAAATATCCCTCACCAAACAGACTATAAAAGATATAATAACTCTAAAGTGTGCTATGTTTTTGATTTAAAGAAAAAAAAGTGGTTTGAATTTCCATCAATTAAATCAGCCAAATCATTTTTAAGTACAAATAGTCTTGATAGAATTATTTATCAAAATAAATACTATTTTAGTAGGAAAAAGATTTGAGGCAAAAAAGTAGAGAAAATTTATTTAAGTAGAATTCCAATGGGTAAATCAGCATATCGTTATTCAGCCGATTTAAGTTGTTTTGAGAAGATTTCTGCCCCGTATAAACATTGGTGTATAAAAAGCGAAAAATATCTCCCAAAAGGTGTGCAAAAAGCCCTTTCGGGTAAAAGAGATAGCCGCAACGGTAAACATCAATATAGTCATTGGTATAAAGATAGTTATTTTACATTTATAGAACCCGAATATATACAAGATTATCTTCCAAATTATGAAGGAGAATTATTTGAAAAAAGAATAAAAAAATGAAAGTGTTAAAATTAGATAAAAGATATAGATTAGAAAATAAAAATAATCCTATATTGGAGTTCTATCCACAGTGGGAAAGATTCTCTTTTTTCTTTTCGCATGGATCGGATGAAAATCCTAAGTTTTACTTAAACACTCAACTAACAACTGTAATTGCTTTTGTTTTACCTTTTTTATTTGGTGTGTTTTTTATTCCCATTAGTTTGTTGCTCCTATACTTTGGTTGGGGTGAACTTTTTATTTGGTTTCCTATTAACGCTAAAAATCCAGAAGAATTTATGGACGTTGGCAGGTGGGGTTTTTACAATTATGGACATGAAACGAAATTTAATATAGATGATTTTTGGATTTGTTGGGGTAAAAAATATTGGGTGTTTAATTATCCTTGGTCATTTGTTCATTATAAACACGAAGTGTTTTTGAAAAACCAAACTTGGCAAAAATATAATGAGAACTTAGAGGATCAAATTTTCCGCCTAAAATACCCATATAGTTATGTATTGAATAATGATGAGGTTCAAACAACAACAGCAACAATTTATAAAACAAGGAGAGAGTGGCGAAGAAAATGGCTTCCTTTTACTTCATTATTTGCTCGAAAACTTACTTCGATAGACGTTAGTTTTGATCATCAAATTGGGGAAGGGGCGGGGAGTTGGAAAGGAGGAGTGCTAGGTTGTGGATACGATATGAAAAAAGGAGAGACTATGGGCGATACATTAAGAAGAATGGAAATAGAAAGAAAATTTAATTAAAATATAAAAATGGAAACAACAAATAATTTAAAGAGAAGTGAGATATATTTATTAATTCTCGAAGTTCTTGATAGATTGCCTGTGAAGAGTACGGGCGATGACGCTTTAGATATATTTAGTGCGGCAACAGAGATAGAACAATTAATTGAGAAAAATATTATACGATGGTATTCCCCCACCCAACTTCCCGAAGAAGACTACATATTAATTAAATCTAAAAAGGGAATCGTTGATATGGTTAGACTTGACAAATTTTCTAAAGAGGAAGGGCGTTATATTGTCGGAAATTATGGAGGAATTCCTAGTAGCGATGATTATAGATCATGGAATACTGTAGAAAAGTGGGCATATTTACCTTCTCTTCGCGGCGAAAATTATTTAGTTGGAAATTCTTATCGAATTTTAGATGAATATGTTGGGGAAAAAATAGATCCTTATATTTCTAATTCAGGGAAAAATAGTTTTAAACAAATTTTTTATTTATACGATAATAATTTAAATTTATTAAGCAAAGAAATAAATATTACTGAATATTGTAGATTAAATGGTTTTAGAATAAACCGAGTGCGAGGAGCAATTAGAGGTTTTTATAAAAAAAGTAAAACTGATCTTTTAAACAAGTGTATAGAATATTACAAATTAAAAAATAATTAATAAAGTTGAAACTATTACAAGAAATAATGGTAGATTATTGGTTGGTAGTTGGAGATTTAACCAATTGGATAAACCAAGCAGTGGGTAAAAAACGAATCAGGTTAAAAAGTGATGAAATATGGTGGGATGAGGTTAGAGCAAATTATGTATATAAAGATTATTCTGTAACTAAACATGGTACACATATGAGTGAGTTGGAAGTATCAGAATTAATTAAAATTGCACATTATTTAAAACATATAAATAAAGGAAAATAATTATGTTAGAACAATTTCACCAAATATTAATTGATAGTGTATCTGGAGGGTTTTGGAAGTGGTTGGGGTATTTTTTAATTATCTATGTGGTTTTATTCGCGCCAACTAAATTATTACAAGTGTTTTTGATCTATCTTGTTGAGCTTATACATGGACATAAAGAAGAAAAAAATAGAAGTGATAATTAAAAAAACAGATTATGCCAAAAATAAATAAGTTAAAAATAGATAAGGATTACTATAATCAATATCGAGCAGTTTTAATTAATCAAATTTTAAAAGATGGTAAAGAATTAAACGAGTTTCATATATATTTTGCGGGAAATACACCATCTGCTAAAATTCTAATATTTTTATTCTCAAAATTATATTCAAAAACTTTTTTTATCCCTTATGATTATTATAATGATGTTTTACATTTTATAGAAAATTTAGAAAATCAAAATATTTTAACTACTCTTTGGGAAGATGACTCTTATTTTAAAATAACAGATTTTGATCAAGCTAAATTATATGATGAATTTTTTAAGTATGTAGAATATTATTTAGTTTGCAGAGTTTTAAATAAGAAACCTAAAATTTGGGGAACAGAAAGTAGAAATACTAGAATAATATTTAAGGAGAATAAAAAATGTAAACAAGGATATGTATATTTAATTAAAAGTGAATATGGCTATTAGATAGGGAAGTCTCGCGCCAAAAAATCACGGTACAATATATTTTCAGTAAAATTACCTTTTGAAATTGAGCTTGTTAGAAGCGTTTTAGTGGACGATTACAACATAGTTGAAACTTTACTTCATAATTGTTTTAAAGACATTAGGATGAACGGAGAATGGTTTAATTTGGAGAATATAGATAGTCATCTCACTGTCGGGCAATTATTTGATAAAGAGTTGAATAAAATTATAAATGAAATTTCGTTGCGCCAAAAAGCGTAACGGTAAATTGGATTAATTTATGAATAACGATATACCTAAAAATATTGGAATATATAAAATAACCTGTTTGGCTAACAGTAAGGTGTACATAGGCGGCTCGGTTAATCTTAAAAATAGAATACGACAACATAAAAGAAGATTAAGAAAAAATAAGCATTGCAATTCTTCCTTACAAAACGATTATAATAAATTTGGTTTAACTAACTTTACTTATGAAATTTTAAAATATTGTTTTCGTGTAGAGTTACCTTTTAAAGAAATGTATTATATAGTAAAATACAACACTTTTAATGAGGGGTACAATGTCTCAATACCTAAAGAAATAGATTTCGTTTATACTAAATTAAAAGGCTTAACTTGTTATTTATACGACTTGGTAGATAAAAAGTTTTTAAAATTTGATTTTAAGAAAGACTTACTTCGTTTTTTGGGAGTATCTTTTGTTGCGGGTAATTATAGTCTACATAAAAATAGATATGTGTTCTGTGAAAATGACAAACGAGTTCCTTTATATTCTGATTATGGGTCGCCCCAAGCAATTAAAAGTTATCTATACGATTTAAAACATTCAAAAATCTTAGAGTTTGATACTAAATCGGCAGTTTTTAAGTTTTTCAATAGAAACCCCGATCACGATAAGCTTAACGAAGGAAGACTCTTTAATAATCGGTATATTTTTAGTACAAATAAAAAAGAATTAATAAACTTTAAGAATGCTTATTGGGAAAAGAAAACTTTTTATTTGTACGATAGAAAGGGATTTTTTATAGAAAGTAGGTTAAAAAAGGATTTTGAATATTTTCCTTCCGTACGAGGAGAAAATGTATTAAGTTTTCAAGGATTTAGAATATTAGATGACTATAGGGGCGCGAAAATTAAACCTTACATAGACAACAGGGGCAAAAATTCTTTTAAATTAAAATTTTACATATATGATAAACAATTAAATTTAATAAGTGAAGAATTAGATGTTGCTAAGTATTGTAGAGATAATAATTTTAGAAAAAATAGGGTACATGGAGTATTAAGGGGCGTTTATAAAAAAAGTAAAAAGGAAACGATTAAGAGCCACTGGTATAAAGGAATGTATTGGTGTAAAATACCCCCACCTGACCATAAGCAATACTTAATTGAATACGAAGGCAGTAAATATAATAAGCGTTTATGTGAGTGAAATATCACTTCTTTATCCCCACCACTCCCTCCAATTAATTTCTAGTATCCCCCGTATGTTCCACGTGGAACTTTCTCCTACCAAATTCATACATTAAAATTATATACATAATGCTATTAGACATATCGTCTATACATAATTACTATACATATCTTAACATTACATACATTTATTTATGTTAGTATGTATATATTTATATAATTTACTATACATAATAAATTAATTTAGATCATCATAATATAATTTATTGTTAAATATAATTACGTATAATAGCTAATTTATAATTGACATAAAGCTATTTAACATATTAATTTAAGGCGGACATAAATAAAGGGCTAGCGACAATTAAGCCAAAAGCCCCAATGTAAATGCAGTTTACTTTTAGTGGATATAAATATCAGTCAATATGTAAATTGGAGATAAACTCATCCAATTGGTTGATGGGATGTTTCACAGTGATTTTTAGTTTGTCTTTAACTGTGATATATTGAATTACTTGTGCATCGCCACGATCTGTAATTTCTAAATCAAATGTCTCACGCGGAGTAGTAATTTGGATACGAAAGGCGTTCTCACCAATTTGTTCCACTTGTAATTGTACACCGATTGCGTTTATTTCAAATGACCCTGATAATAGCCAACCATTAACGCTTTCATGGTCGAATTGTACGTGAGTGAAAGTATCAATTGTTTCCGCACTAACATAGAATGCTCCTTGTTCTGTTGGTAACTCAATGTTATTTTGTGCTTGAAGGGATAGAACGAATGTTAAAGATAGAATTGAAAGGATAAATCTCATTGTTTTTATTTTTATTGTTATTTGATAGTGTAAAGATAAGAGTGTTTTATCACACTACCAAATCTTTAACTTTTTATTAACGTTTCAATAAATCTCACAAAATTCTGCAAGATCATTGTAATAGATGTCTAAGTGTAATTCAATTAGGTTGATGAAATGTAGTTCACGTTGCTTGTCGCCTTGTTCAATGGCTTCGTTAAGGTCTTGTGTGTGCCAATCTAACATTTTATCGTGGGCTTGAAATCTTGCAAAATATTCAGCTTGCGTCAGTGGTGTTGGAATAATCATTTTTAGTAATTTATTGTTGTTAGTTTATTTGCTTCTAATAATTCGTTTACTGTCTTTTTTGATAGTCTTTCAAATTTTCCGTTCCAAAATCGACTAATTTTTTTGATATAGCCGTATTTTTCAGAATTTTTGTGTAGTTGGACGAGTTGACCTAAATTACATAGATCGAATTGATTTCCAAATGCGTTATTGTACTCGACTTTTAAGATAGTTTCGCCTGTCGATATTTGAAGTGTTGTAAGCATTGTTATTTATTTTGTGTTTGATTCGATGATACAAATGTAAAGGTAATTATAATACTATGCAAGCTTTTGAGTAATTATTTTTTATTTTATTGTTATATCTTTATTTGAGGGAGCTTTTATTTGTAGGTGATAAAGTCCAGGGTGTGGTTGGTGTTGGGTGAGATATATTTGATTATCTTCGCTGTAAATAATTTGGCGCAATAATGTCGTTTTGTCCAAATCATACAAATTAATTACAATATATTTATTCTTCTCACTATATAGTACAGAAGGGTATAATGTTAATTCATCATAAATAATATTAACTTTAAATTTATTAGAAGTAGTGTAAGTCTTATTAATATTGAAATCTTCTAATATAGATAAAGGAGAACACGTTGTGTTAGTGTTTTGAGAATAAGAGTTATAAGAGAATAAAAAAATAGAGAATAATAATATATAATATTTTTTCATGTTAAAGGTATTTTTTTTATTGCGCCAAAACACCAATAAAATCAATACATCTAACGAAATCGAATACAATATACAAAAAATTAATTTAAAAAAAGATTGATTAAAGTTTGGAAATCTGAATAAACCAACCGATATTTGTACCATCGAAAGAAACAAAAATAAATATTTTTAATTATGACTAACGATATAACAACCACCGATTTTGCTAGATTTGGTTCGCGTGAAAGACGCATGGCAGAAGAGTTACTTCGCGCATGGAGGGAACAAAGTTTACCCGAAGATTTCTACGAGGAAGAGGTAACTATCATGATGAATACACATTCGGGAAATGTGTTTTTGACCAATTCAAATTATCAAGTAGCTATGATGAACGGTGACAAGCTAGAAACATTCTATACTGATTTTGAAACGGGTGAGGAAGGATTTAAAGATGAACTATCAGAAGAAGCCAAACTAAGATTGGATTTACTCGATAGAGTAAATTAAATGTTAAAATTCTTGATAATCTCAAGTAATTAATTTATATTTGTATTATAATTATTATTTGTGCTTTAGCACTATTCACTTTCTAAATAACAAAACAATGAAATACTACTCTTTTGTAACAGGTAGAACCTATGCCAATAAGGGATTGAGAGCAGCAGCAGAAGCCCGTCACCGTCAAAAATTAACACAGCAAAAAATTACTCGACTAGATGGGTTATTAGATGAGTATGACGAGAAAAAATTCACTAGATTTATTCAAACTGTAAAGAATTTGTCCTTTGGTGGTACTTGTAGTCGTGTGGTAGTGCAGATGTGTTTGATTTTGGTATTAAGTTTATTTTCGCGCGAAAATATATTTTCTCAAAAATCATTCTCTTATTCTACTGAAAGTAGTGCCGCCAGTAGCTACACACCTTCAGTAGAAGATGCAATTGATTTGCAACTAGAAAACAATGCAACGGGGGATGTAGTAAATGTTCGACTATGGCAAAGTAAAAGTGGTAGTTATTACTTCCTACGTACATCTAGTAAGTCGGGAAAAGAATACAAAAGCTACGTTGGTAAATTCCACGATGTTGATAATGGTGTACCAAGATTTAAGTCTAAAGCAGGAAATATAAACGCAGTTGTTCTAAATAAAAAAGGTAAGCCAACAGTAAGAACGCTAGTAAAAGCCGAACCAAAGGAGGACATCGAATAATCATAAATGATGTTCCACGTAGAACATTAAAAATACATTGTACCAAAGTGGCGCAGAATTATCGTAAGTCGCCACACTTTTAAAACTTAATTACTAATAATACAACATCATGCTAATAAAAGACCTACCAAAAGAAATTCAAAATCGAGTGAAGCAAATTGTTGAGATTCTTGATAATGCGCAATTTGATTTGGATAAACCGTTGAGTTGTGCATTTGCTTGGCAAGACGAAAGTTCGGAGGGTAAAGACTTTTGGAATGAAATAAATGATGGTAATTTTGAAGTATTTTATAAGCATTCCCCAACAAATGAAATCTTAGCCGAGCAGGTCTATCAAAATATTATAAAAGATGTCCGCGAACAAGATGGAACGGCAATTTTTGAACTGCTGACTCTTCTTGCGGAAATTCCACAAGCTAAAACCCTATTGAAGGGGTATTTACCTGAATAAAAATCACAATAATTATTAATTTTGTGAAAAAAATTTATATAAAAAAGTTGGTGTTACATCGGTGGGCGAAGTAGACTAACTAATTGATAATCAATAGTTTAAAAAATTGTTAATTTTTATCAATTGTGAAAAAAATCTTTAAATTTGTGATATATTATGACATTTGCACAATATTATGATGAAAATCAAAAGCCTTGTTTGGGATCAGACGGTGTGGCTAGGGTGGATGGTAGACAAACTTTGTGGAATCAAGCGTGGTCAGCAGCGGATAATCCGTATAAACATAGAAATGCCGTTTATTTGAAGATATTTAAGGGTAAAAGCTATACGAATTGTAGACCAATTAGTGCTTTTTTCCTAATTGATGATTGGAGATAGTCTGCATTATATGTAAACCCGCCCCCATTACCCATTTAATTAATTTTGAATGGGATTTTTTTATGTTTATAATTAAATATTATGTAAAATAGTTAAATAATTCTGATTTAAAGGTGATTTTTCATAAATTTTTAGTGTTTTTTTGTGTAAATATTTATGTTTATTTGTTGTGTAACTACACACAATACCCTTTCTTATTAATTAAATTATTCATTTTTTCTTCATTTTTGGGTTGCGTTGCGCTAAGAGGATTTTAAATGATTGTGTAGTAAACTATCCATTTTCTCCCTATAAGATCAAAGCATTGATTCTAAGAGGATATTATTGATTCGTCAATAAACCCTACACCACTAATAAAATCATGCCTTAAAACACTTTATATTCATTAATTCAATAAATTTATTTTATTTTAAAAATAATAAGATAAAATTTCTAATTTTCCTTGACCCGCATTATTATTTGATGTATATTTGTAGGGAATTAAAAAATAAAAACAATGAGTACTAAAATGTTTCGATCAAACGGACTTCCAACGGCTTACTACTTTCATTTAGGTTATGTTTGGAGTGTTACAGAAAACGGAAATAGAAAAGAAAAGTATTAAGAAGGAGGTGTATATCACGTTAGAAAAAATGGTCGTGAGATATGGGATTCTTTTGAACTCCTAGCGGATGCGTGGAAGCGTTTTAAATCCATTTCTTTATATTAAGATGTCCGATATTTTAGGACAACTAAAAAAAACGATTAAATTATGTTCTTACAAGAAGTTATACAAGCAGTAGTTAGGGCTCCTATGGAGATTCTGTATCGCAACAATATTATGATGTGTTTGAAGATGGGGAAGATTTGGAAGAACAAAATATAAATGCGGTGGATTATATCAAAAACACTTTGTCAACACTTGTTGAATTAGATGGTATTTTCAGCCAAGATGCTTTAGATCAAATAGCCGATCAATTAAGCAAGCTGGAAGATTTTTTATTGCGTTAAAAAATTTTAGTTATGACAAGTGAATTAATTAAAGCGGCATTAGATCAAGCCAATGAGGCTTTTTTAGAAGCTCTTAATAAATATGTTGGTTTTGATGAGATTGATGTTTCTGATGGTAATATTTGGGTACAGGAGGAATTAGTATTGAGTGTTGATGATTATCAGATCACTACTCGTTGTGGTGATGGTAAAGATGATATTTGGTCTTATATGTGGGAAGATGTATCTATAGAAGATAAAATAGAAATAATTCGGTATTTAGAGAAAAGAGGATAATAGTATTATTTACCAAAGATATTTTTTTTATTGCGCCGAAATATGAAGAAGCATAAATATCTTCTATTCTCATCAAGAAAATTAATTTTAATATTTTTAGCATTTAATTCTTGTTTTTCTCATTAAACTCCTTTATATTTGTATTAAATAAAATAAGATAACTAAAAAATATTTAGATATGACTATGCAAATTCAGCCTTTAGAAGCTCTCCAAAAAACATTTGTTGAAGATACCACCAACCGACTATTATTCGATTCCCATCTTTCTTGGCAAATTGAGGAACGTCCATTGTCGTTTGATTGGAACGGTCAAAATATTTTGACCAATAGAAAAGCATTGGTAAGAAGCGATAACGGTAGTATGTTGGGAGATTTCACCAACAACTATGCCTGTTATCAAAATCGTGAGGTTGTACAGTTAGCCGTATCTGTTGCCTCTTAACTTGGAAAAACCGTTTCGACCGATAAGATACGTTCCAGAAAAGCTGGGGCATTACTTGAAATTATGAATCAAATTGCAGAACACGAAATATCTGCTAACGATCAGAATAGAAATGTAGGAGACTTGGTATCAACAAATTTGAGAATTGTTGATGGTAGAGATGGAAATGTTGGATTTGGTATTGGTCTTTCTCATCGTGTACTTTCTTGTACAAATGGTATGACTATGCAAAAAAAGGGATTTTCCTACCGATTAAAGCACACATACAATGTAAAAAATCGTGTAATGGGAATTATTGAGAAATTACCTAAATTAGCTGAAACTAACAATCAATTTCTTTTAGATTATGATAATCTAGGGAAGAAGGCTATTACAGAACAGGCGATCAAACAGTCTTTGCAATTATTCTTAGATGTTAAGGATGTTGAAAAAGATTTATCACCACAAATGATTACTAAAATTGATAAAATTCGCCAATGTGTTAGTGAGGAAGTAGAACAAAAAGGAAAAACCTTGAATGCTCTTTTAAATGGATTTTCTAGGTTTACTACACATTATACTAACGGAAAAGAGACTGCTACTATATCTGTTGATTATGGACAAGTGGGTAAAAGGTTTACTAGGGTATTTGAGTTTTTAAATTCTTATGCTAGTGATGCGGTGTTAGTTTAGAGAATAGTATTTTATAGAAAATTTATTTGTGCGCCAAAATATTTATGCTTTAGCATTATTTGTGTTTTAACGCTATTTTCGGGCGCACATTTATTTTAAATTTTTACCAAAATCGCTTGACTGACATTGGTTAAATGCTTATATTTGAACTAAAATAAATAACAATGAAAATTACATCATACCTCCCGATATTCAATGGTTTTTACGGCACGTTCTTTCAAACAGATGTTGAAGAACGAATAATTGAAAATTATAATGAAGACAACAACACCGACCTAAATTCTGATTCTTTTGAATTTGACTATGCTTCACACCGTATAGAAATTGCTAAAAAATGTTGCGAGGTGGTGCAAGATTGGTTGTCAGAACTTGGATTTGTTGTTACTATAAAATACAAAGACATTTGGTCGCCACCTGAATACAATTTTGCAAACGACCACATTGATGTTAAATATGCTCTTACAAGCGCAACATTTAAAAAATTAATCAAATATACCAAAGATCATAATAAAGCCTTTGCTGAATATCTTTTTGAAAATTTCACCTCACGTGACGGTTATGAATCTTTTACATCCACAAATATCAACATTTGGTGGGGATATTATTTAACAAAACACGCTAAAAACTTTGGATTATATTTTTATCATTTACTCAATTTCATTTTACAAGATGAGGGCTACAGTGATGAAGAATTGGCAGAATTATGCCATGAGCAAACGAATGATTTGGATTACCGAATTAAAAAATAAAAGTAATGAAAGCATATATCATAGATTTTAACACGGCACAAAAAGAGTTTGTTTATAAGTTCAATGAGCTATATTTATCGGATCAGGATTGGTTGTATATTGAATAATTTTTTTGAGGAGAAAAATAATTTTTGGCGCGAAAATAAATGTTATTTTTAATTGCTATTCTCAATAATTTCGCCGATATTCGTGTTTGTAAACAATCTTGTAAAAAAAAATAAACAATTATGTATTGCTTGAAATTATATAAAATAAATCATGATTTTAACAAGCGTCCAGTGAAAATTACTCGCACATATTGGAAAACAATTACCGTCCCATTTGAAAGGCTTATTCCTGTATCTAAAATGTTTAGGGAGGTGTTTAGTTGACAAGTAGAATTAATTGACAATAAAATACTCTAAAGAAAACCAACAGTTTATTCAAAAACATAAAAAAATATTTAACAATGACTAACATACTAGAAATTCAAGGGACATTTTTAATGTCATTTTATCATTTAGATGACACTCCCGTTGGTGAACAACTAAGTGTAAATATTACAGATAAGCTTCGAGAGGGAATTTATTTATTAGGATTAAACTCTAAAACAGTTTGTCACATTGATGATCTACAAACACCCTTATTTAAAGTGGAACTTGATGTTACTTCGGACACAGAATACGATTTTTATTCAGAATAAATAAATTCCAATGTACACAATAAGAACCACTAACTATTATTTAGCAGGAGCAAGTATCACTGTAAATGAATATTTCCTAAAAATACAAAATGGTGATGAGCAAACACTACCATATTTATCTAAAAAAGTGGTTGATCGTGGCGTATTTATTGAAATAGAACAGGCTGAAAACCATCTTGAAGAAAAAATTGCTTGGATGGATGGGCAGCATACAATTGTAAATCTTTAAAATAGTTAAACATGAATAAATTAGATCAAAATCTAAAAGTAGTAGATACAATATATTTTCGGCGAAAAACAGTAACTAGTCAAAGTTATTTATATGTACATAAAATTGACATACTTAAAAGAAAAACTATTGTAGTTCATGGACAACGTACCAGCGGATATGTAGATTTTATGTATTATAATGCTCAAGTATTTCAAGAAGAAAGTGGGATTGACCTTACTGATTATTTTATTGAAAATTCACATAAATTTGAAATCGACAAAATAGAAAAGATAACAGTACATGATTTCAAAGAAAAAGAGTATAGGGTATATGTTCTTTATGCTAATTATGAGCGTTTTCAAATAAACACTTCAACAGAAATTTCCGATTGGAATGAGCAAGAAATATTACCTGAAAGAGCAAAAGAATTTATAGAGTTGGTTGAGGAACACGGGAATGTTTATAGTCTTACTGATTTTCAAAATGCCTTGAACGAAAATATACTTAATATATACACTAATTGGATATTCATAACAAATAAATATGACTAAGGATCAAATATATCGTTGCAATTTATATGTGGAGGACGGATATTGGCTTTACTATAAGATAAGGGGAATTACAGATAAATATATATTTTATTCTAAAGCTTCATTATATACGGATGAAAATGATGTTAACGATATTCCTACTAGATGGTATGGAGAGGAACATACTAAAGGAGATGTTTCGAGAATAAAAAGAGAAATATTTGAAACTTGGGTAAATGAGTATTTTGAATTGGTGGTATTAAACAAATTTATTTTCGCGGCAAAATAATATGATAAATTATGAATTTAAAAAGTTTTATCACAGAACAAACAAATAATAATCCTTTTACACAACATATAGCTGATGAACAATTCAACTATATGTTAGAACAGGGATTTGAGCGTGGTAAATTAGACGGTTATGCTCATTTGACAGGTAAAGATTGTTATGATAAAATATTTCAGAAAACCGCATATAGTTTTGAACAAGCTTGGGATGAGATGATAGATTTAGTAACAAATTTATAATTTTAGATTTTATTAGTATTTTAACATTTAATCTATTGACTCACATTAAATATTAGTTTATATTTGTAAATAATATAAACATGTAAAAGATAAAAATTTTATTACAGCTATCTCTTTGGGATACTTCATTATATCCCGACACAGATCCGTTAAGTATTTCACAGTATGTAAAAAGATTTGCAAATCTTGCTTGTATTGATAATTATATATATACTGTCCGCGATGGTGGTATTTTAATGTCAGTGGAAGATGTTTATCTTTATAATATTTGGGAAAACATGCGAGAAAAAAAAGAAGCTTTTGAATATTTTTTATCAACTCAAGATGATCTTAACAAAGATATTTCGCTATACGAAAGCTTTGATTATTTTTTAGATCATGTTGTTTTATTTCCTGAAAAATTAGGGTTACTAACGCAGTTCACAGTTGAATCGCAAGTAAGTAGAGATTTCGACTGGCAAGCGTATGTCGGTGGAGTCTGTATTGAACATTGTTGGACAAAAAAAGTTAAAGATGAAAAGTGTACTAATCATATCAAACTTTAATAATATAACTTTTACCAAAGATAAAGCTAACGCTTTGTCTAAAGATTTTGATACAGTAATTCATGTGTCAGATAAAAAAGATCCACCAAAACAATTATCAAAATTTAAGAATATAAAACATAAGTGTTATTCTTTTGATAATTGTTTAGAACACCACGTTGGCGAAGGCGATCCGCAGTTGCAACAGATGGTTGAAACATATTTAGACAGCGGATATAGATGGGAAAGTGATGAAGGACTAGAATTTATCTTAAATGAGTCTAATGGAGAAATTGTTCTATACCCTTCTTGGTGTAGAAAAATAAACGATAGGTGGCAAAATGGGAAGGTTAAAGTATCCTTGTTAAAATTATCGGACGATACCTACATTGAAACTATGTTTAAATATGATGGTATAGATTATATAATTAAAAATTTATTATGACCAAGAAAACACAATGGATACCTTTATCCGAAAAAGGAAAAAAACAGATGAAAAAGGGCGAAGCTAGAACACGCCTAAGAACTAAAAGAGGAAAAGAACAATTAAAAAATAAAAACAATGAAAATTAATCATTTATTTAGAAAATTTTAATTTTTAGATATGATAAATATAATTGAATCACAAGCAGGGATAATTACTTACTTAGAAACTTTTATGGTTGATTCCAGTAACAAAAAAGGAATAGATGAAATTAAAGAACAATTTTTTGCGTTGGTAAAAGAAAACACAAACTTTAAAGGAACTTTGAAAAGTGCAATCTCTCAAGGATCAATTGATGGGCATAACGGGTATAACGTCACTATTTATGAATCTGATAACTTTAAAGTTTTAGTATAATTTTGTATTTTTGACGTAAAGACATTCGTGCTTTATCACTATTTTTGCGGCAAATTATATAAAATGAATATCAAACAAATCAAAATAGGTAATTTAATATCAAAAAATAATCGCACTTACCTTCTTCTTGACAAAAGCAAAAACAGCTTTGTTGCAGTGCAACTTCGTATAACAGATGTTCACCTTTCTACTGATTTTGAAGGATGGGAAATTGTTGATAATACTGTACTTTTAGAAAAGCGTTTTATAGACACCGATAGGCTGCATTCTTCATTAGTTGAACAAATTCAACAAATAATATCTAATAATGTTATTATTGTTGATAAATATTTTTCAATATTAGAGTGTGATAACATCAAAGAATTTCAAAAACAATATCTAGTGTATAAAAAAGATATTTTATTTACAGGACGTAAAAAATATGAAGAACTATCAATTGATAGTTTAAATAATATACTAAAATATTTACAATGAGAAATATTACAAAATTTCTAGCATTACTTTGGGCGGCATCTGACATAATAGTTTTTAGTCGATTTGGGTATGAGGCATATTCAAATCAAAATTGGATTGTATCGGGGATTATACCCTTACTTTTACTTATATGCTTTTTCGCGGCAAAAATTTGTTAAATTAAAATAAATGATTAAAATAATTTTTGTTTTTGCATTGCTTGTGTTTTGTTATCAAATTTACGATTTATTAACAATTTTTAAATAAAAACAATTAATTAAACAATATAACATGGAATACTTAAATATTTTTCTCCTTATTGGATTTATACTAGCCTTAGGAACTATATTGGGTAAATACTTTGATAGAAAGAAGAAGTCTATTGGGTGGGCAGAAAAAGAATCTGATTGTGCAGAAGGATACTACTTCGAGAATAATGCTTGTCACCCTTACATTATACCTGAAATTGGGGATGAATTTACAATCAAAGGATCAGATTTTATTTACACTTGTTTAAATCATCTTAACAAAGATCGTATTTACATCCATGATGATTCAGGTAAAATTGAATATATCGCAACACAAGTTCCTGACCAATTAATTTCAATTAAAAATATTCGTAAAATTTTAGTTCCGAATGAATGATATGTATCAAAAAATACTAGACTTTGGTGAGAAAAATACGATTCAAATGAAAAATTTTGATTATTGTAGTAATTTTAAGTTTACTGTTTCTTTTATAGTAAAACTTAGGAAAATCACTAAATGCACTATAGTTGATTTATCTAGCGTAAAGTCAAATAAACAACCAACTTGCCCATATAAGTATAGATTCATGAGATTTAAGTGTAATTAAAAATGAAAAAATATAAAGTAAATATAGTGTTATCTATAATTGGGTCTATCGGTCTAAGTATAGGGTTTATTTTAAGCATTATTAAGCAACATTATGCTCTTGCAATTTTGTATACTGTAGTGAATATTGGAAATTTTTTAATACTAAAACGAATTTATAATGAAAACAGCAGACCAAATTAGGATACTTAAGGGATTTTTTATATAGCGCGATTTTGGATTGAATATTCAAAACATAAAATAGTATGAAAAAGATAATCTTAATATCCTTATTTATTTTGGCGCATACAATACATTATTCTCAAAAAATAGAATTTGTAGATGAATACTCTATTCGTTATGACACATTCTTTATAGAGTATGTCGAGCTCCACTATTATAAAATTCACTTACTACAACCCCTACCAAGAACTACAGTAAAAATATTATCGGATCAATTCTCAAATATAGATGTATATTGGTTATATGATGGACTAATGTTACATTCTCGTGACATTTCATTATGGCAAATCCGATATATTTGTGAATGTATAAAAAGAAATAATTATGGGAAGTTTTAGCTGGAATAAAGCAGATAATTTAACACAAATTGAAAACATACGCATTGGAACAACTTTTAAATTTCTAATACCAAAAGAATTTGGGGGGAGGGCGACATTAGGAGAAATTCCAAAGTTGAAAAAAAGTAATCCACTTGCTGAATTTATGAATGGAAATGAAATGATTTCAGACAATGAAGTGCGGCTTAATGCCTTGGTCGAAGTACTTCGGCAAAGAGAACTTGAAAAAGCTAACGAAATGGATGTGCTTGCAGAAATCCTTGTTAAAAAATTAAATAAATAACCATGAAAGATAAAGACCAAAAAGGAAAAGTTTGTCAATTTTGTGGCAAACCTGTTGATGATCCGTGTAAATCAACAGTGCGATCCGCAAGATGTCCATTAAGCTTTGATATTATTGTTGGTATTTAAAAATATTAGTTATGAAATGGGCAATGTGTACCCTTACGGTCGATAACTGTAGGGGGAATAATGATGATTGGGTTCGATTCCCACTTTGTCCACAACTATATAAAAATGAAATGGTGGACTAAAAGAGGAGAAAATAATACTGTAAAACACGTAGGACATAAAAATAACAGTATTTATGAAATACGTAGAGGAAAAAATGTTTGGACTATATTTTTCAAAAATAAAAAAAAACCGATTTTCAAAAAGGATCGTCTCATTGGGATTTAACTAAGGTTAAAAAGAAAATCGAAAATAACGATATATAATGGATGCAATTGGCACATATAATTTAATTGTTAAAGAACTTCAAAAAGACTCCAAAGCATTGCATAATCCTATTTTAGCAATGTTATCAGCAGATTTAAAAAAGCATTTGGACAAATCTGAATCAGTTGATCTAAATTTATTTTCGCGGCAAAATAAATTGATTAAAACACATAATATTTGGATTAATGTTTATAGAAATGCTAGTGGATGGTTATGGTCTTTACAAAAAGCGGATGGTGGAACTGATTTAGGTTGGTGTAATTTTAATCGAGGAGATCAAATAGATAGTAATACATTTTCTACTAATTTATTAGCACTTGAAGATGCTTTAAATATATGTGAGGGGTTTCCAAGAGAAAATTTTAATTTAAAATATTTAAAACATTGGGGTAATTTTGCTGATAAAGCAATTAATGAATATATAAATAATAA
>ERZ1740065.630-NODE-630-length-19440-cov-11.402734_pt1 | contig 19440 bp, 19 predicted proteins | sample MGYA00581738_ERZ1740065 | MGnify/ENA primary metagenome ERZ1740065 (study PRJEB43018, sample SAMN04849749) | marine metagenome | isolation source: floating plastic debris | place: Pacific Ocean | collected 2008-09-01 | study: EMG produced TPA metagenomics...
CCCCCCCGTCAACTTGTAGTCACTCTGCTTACTGGAATGATTCACACTCTACTATCTTATCGCTGACTTCGACTACTACAAAACCACACATGCTTATCTTAGTCGCAGGAAGTGATGTCATGAGTTTTGTTGTTGTGTGTTGTAGGTGCTACCGGGTACATTTAGCGCGCGAGCGACCAATGCGTTCTCGTTATCTCCCCCTGTGATGGCAAGCCGAGTGAGGATCGTGCCGTACGCCATTGGAGTGAAGGAAGATGTCTGCCTCCGACTCGAATTCTTTGGCTGCCGATTGAATGGTGTCGCTGCGTATGGCATACCACCAGGTCCGTGACTAGCACTTGTACCCAAACTGCTGACGAGTGGCTTACATGTGTTGCTAACTGAATACCTTGCATTTTCAGGAGACACTCGTGCCAATGCAGTCAGCCTCAGTGATCGCTCGTATGATGGCGAGTTCTATAACGGTCGGCTATCCGGAGGTCTCGGTATGCATCTGTCTGTTTGTGCCTCATTCTCCCTCCTCCTCGCCTCGCTGACTAACCACCACCTCCTCACGCAGGCCTCCTTGCCGACGGATATCGTGCCACCGACGAACAAGTAAACTCGGGTCAAGGTTGGCTAGGCTGGCGTCGTGACGTCCACAGCAACGACATGGTGATGCTGCTGTTTGAGATGGACCATCTGAGGAACATAACGCAGCTGTTGATACACGCCAGCAACCGGCACAGTCAGGATATCAGGGTAAGCGACGACGGAAACTTCCGGAACGCAAGACGTCGTTGGGTGTCACGCACTCGCTGACCCTGACCTCATGTGCTGGTATTTCGTCGCCTACACGTTCGGTTGCTCCTTTATCTGCAGGTCTTCAGCCGCGTCATGGTGCACACGAGTCGCGACGGAGCTCAGTTCACGCACAATCCCATTCTGGATGTGGCTGTGGACAGACGCGCGCCGGAGACGAGCGCAGACGTCATCCTCAATCTGCCTGTCAATACCATCACAAAGTTTGTCAAGGTACGCTACAGCTCCTGCCTGCCATGACCTTACGTGAGCGGGAGGTTTGAGGATACCATTTGGATTCTAGATCGTTCTGGAGTTTGATGCCAAGTGGATTCTGGTGAGCGAAGTGAGTTTTGTCTCGGTTCTGGTACCAGAGCTTGAGGTTACGACTACTACAGCTTTGCCAATGCCAGGGAAACCTGTTAGGAAAACCCTGAGTCCGTCAGATTCAGATCCATCATCACCCCACACTAAAGCCCAGCCAGGTAACTATACTGCAGATTCAGCCATCTTTGTCCCGTATTTATACATGTGATAATGCTTGTTTTGGAGTTGTGCTCCCCATGTACTATTAGCTACTCAATTTCAGTCGATCGCTTTTTTGTGCCCGTCTATCGTGTAGCAGGTAAATATCGTCATTTTAGTAGACTAATGGTACTAGAAGCTTAGTAGCTGGAAGACCAGTCTACAGCCTTATTTGTTGTACTCACTGATAGATGGAGAGGCTTACTATGAAGCTATCACGCTAGATGTCGTACAGCAGTCAGTTGGCCCCTCTGTCACATGTGGACTAATAAACTGAACTTAATTTTGCAGGAGCGACAACTCCCCCAGTTGTAATTGGTGCAGGAAATATTGGTAGTCATGACGATAAAGCTGACGGAGTAGAAACGGCGATCGACAGCAAACTGATTGGTAGGTCTTCTGTCATAAGACCTCTCTATCTCCCCTCATCTCACACTTTCCTATCCCCCCTCATCTCCCACTCTTCTATCTCCCCTCATCTCCCACTCTCCTTTCTCCCCTCATCTCCCACTCTCCTTTCTTCCTTTTCTGGCCTTCACTTCCTCTTCCCCCCTCTCTCAGCCTCTCTCAGCCACTCTCAGCCTCTCTCAGCCTCTCTCTCCTCTCTCCCTGCCTCTATATCCTTTCTCCCTGCCTCTATCTCCCTTTATCTCTACATTCTTCTAATTTTGTGTTGTTGCGTTTCTAGGAATCATTGTCGGCGCCTGCACAGGATTGATACTGCTAGTGCTGCTAATCTTCATCGCCTGCTGCGTCTATCAAACGAGGCGGAAGAAGGCAGCAAATCGGCAGCACTTCACCAGTGGAGACAACTCCCTCACTCTTCCTACTGCCACCAAGATGTACAATGGGCTGCCGAACTACGACAGCGAGAGAGGCGAGCAGTCGGACTATGACCAACCACTCAGCGCCCGTCCGTTACCTCCCTGCCCGGTCGCTCATAACGGCACGCTGCATTCCAGTGGATATGTGTCCGACAATGCACCTCACTACGCCATGCCTCTGGACACCAGCCAGAACTTGTACGGCTCTCAGCAGCCGCTCTCCCTTCACTACAACTCTCACTTCGGGCCGCCATGTCAACAGTGCTACAAGAATGGCTTACTCACAATGCCGAACGCGTCTGTCAGCCGGGGCAGCATGAATGCTGCCCGACCCAATCACACTCTCCCTCCCGCCACTCACCTACTCCATGGCAACGTGAGTGACCTTCCGACTTGACCTTTCTGTGTGAATCTCCATTTCACGAGCTGACCTGTAGGCTTTGCTTGTTGTTAGATCGCCACTGACGGTAACTCGTATGAAATAGTACAGCCCAACTCGTGCAGCTCTCCGTACGACTCGTCAAACTACAGAAGCTCTCCGGCAGCCGCAGTGCCCAATATCCAGGGTACCAGCGGTAGCAGCGTGTACGGCACCCACCTGCTGCTACCTGCCAAACAAATAGAAGATGAGATACCACAGATCTCCCGCTCTTCACTCCGTTACATCGAGCGTCTCGGCTCTGGTATGTTGTGTGCTGTGCATCTATCCAGCTCTAGTTTTCTACTAGTTTGCTCTTTGTTCGCGATTCTTATTTTATCTCAATGCCCTATTTTCAGGTCAGTACGGCGAAGTGCAGCTATGCGAGTTGATGTTTGGTAGTCCTCGCAAACCAGAAGAAGACAACTCCAAACCTCATCTTGTTGCGATGAAGACACTGCAATCCAACGCTAACGAGGCGGCGAAGGCGGACTTCAATCATGAGATAAGAATAATGGACAAACTCAGGCATGAAAATATAGTGCAGGTGAGTGCAGATTCCTCCAGAGCATTTCAACACTGAATCTACGTGATCGGTTGTTGACTATTGCCTCTCGCTTGCTCAGGTTTTGGGTATTTGCCCCGCTATGTCGCCAAGTGAGTCGGTCGCCGTGGTTACCGAGTACATGAGTCGCGGAGACCTCCACCAGTTCTTACAGCGTTGCGTTCCAGAGGGAACTACCGTTCCCGGCAAACTTGCCATCGGCCAAAATCTCCTCATCTCCATCGCATCACAGATAGCCAAGGGCATGAGGTAGGGTAGACAACTCCAGTCACTGCATGTCCTTGTGGCCAGGGGGCAGATAGTCAATGTAAGCGGTGTCTTACAGCTATCTCGAGCAGATGCACATAACGCACCGAGATCTGGCTGCCCGGAACTGTCTAGTGGGCGAGGATTACCAGGTCAAGATCTCAGACTTTGGAATGTCCCGGAACCTCTACAGTCAGCAGTATTACAAGGTGTGCATAAGCAAACACACCCAGACCGCGTTCATTTACATGACTTAATATCTAACAGATTGTGTGACCGATATTTCAGGTTGAAGGTCGTGTCGTCTTACCTATACGATGGATGGCATGGGAGAGCGTGCTTCTTGGCAAGTTCACCACCAAATCAGACGTATGGTCGTTTGGTGTTACACTCTGGGAGATATTTACGTTTGCGCGGGAGTTGCCATACCAGCAGCTAGCAGACGATGATGTCATAGCCAACTGTATGAACTACTATAGAAAGAATATACATGAAATAGTGGTGCTCCCTCAGTCACCGTACTGTCCCAAAGAGGTGAGTGCAATCTCCACCCCTCCACCTGTGTGGTTCCATGTAGCAAGCTTACCATTTACCTTCACATTGTCACTTTCAGGTTTACGATCTTATGCAAGCCTGCTGGCACCCCGTCGATGTGTCAAGGCCGTCTTTCCGAGACATTAGCAACTTCCTTCAACGAAAACCGTCTCAAGACTCTAAATCCAGCTCGGACTCGTCGATGACACGATTGACGACATGCTGACAGTCCAAACGCTACTAAAATACTTAGCAAGCTCTCCTCTGATATACGTTTGTGCCAAGTCTCCACAGCCCAAGAGCTGGGAGAATCCCAATACCGACATCAGCGGCTCCATTCCTCTCTACCAAAGACTATGAGCCACTTTTTTGCTTCTGTCAGACAGATTTCCCGTTTTCCATGTATTTTCCAGCCTGAATCAAGCATATTTCTGGTACCATAATCGTCTATGTCAAGCTGCACCAGCTGCAACCCTCCAGCGCTGTGTAGATAAGTTCTTTGTATTTATGATCCCACTATTACATTTGTATAAAGAACCCCTTTTTTACTATTTTCACCCAGATTTTTTAAAAAAAGCATGGAATACACCTTATCACATCGCCAGCCGTTGAGTTGATTTGTACAGTTTCCGTTGCCAAGCAACCTCAAGTGTATGGAGAAGTGTAAGCTGCCGTGGTTTAGTGGGTAGGGGGGAGGGGTTCGAACCCGGTGGCAGCACACTTTTACAACGTAAGCAAGGCAGACTGCAGTGGTTAGTTTTGTGTATGAGGTGTATTTACATCTCTATCAATACTGTAAATAAGAATATAACAATATGTGATTTCAGCAACTTATGTACAGCACTGGGAGGTGGTGAGCACTTAGGGGTACCTGCACCGACATGGATATCTGTACATGTAGACTCAATATAATCGATTCGAGTCACAAAGATCGAACACAACTTGGTAGATCGTTGCCAATGTGTCATGGCGGATCAGGGGGCGATGATATCAACGAAGGAGAATGACTGCGCTAGAAGCAGTGCAAGTATGGGAAAACTTGATATCAAAAACTATGCAAAACTGAGAGATCTTTAATTTGACAGTTAAAAATAAGACTCATAATTTCTAAACTCTAAGAGAATCATAACTTATCTTCAAAATGATTGGCTACACGTGGGCCTGCCGTCCTTGAATCGACATAAGTATAACAACATCTCCATTTAGTAAAATAAGACTTGATCTAGGTCAAGGTCATTATCTGGCCACGTGTTACGACTACGGTTTGGAGAGTACAATAATAATATTAGAAGGAGGATAGATTAAGTCAGTTCTCTTGTGGATGGAGCCAGGTGAACAAGGCAGTTCTGTCGAGCGGATGGGGGGGCGTCGTCGCTAGATGAAGACGGCGTCCGTGGTGGCCGAAGCTAGGACCTGAGAGTGGGGAGACATGTGTATCTCGGCGCAGTCCGAGTTGGGGCTAGCCTCGCTCGTCGACCACGTGTAATGCTATAGAATAGTGATATCGCTGTGTAAATGGCTGGTGGAGGTTGATATGGTTACGAATGAATGCTGTAGTTACCTGTGGGTGACTGGGCTGATGATGGCCGAGATGGTGCCTCTGTTGCTGCTGCAGACACTTCTGGCCGGGGGAACTGCAGTCGCTGTATGACTCGGGTGACGGAGTGAGATAATTCTCCGGTAACACGGCAGCGGCCTGCTGAAATAGACATGAAGACTACAACGTCAACAGAGGAATGGAGGGAGAGGGAGACGGAGAGAGAGAGAGGCGGAGGGAGGGAGATTGAGAGAGGGAGAGAGTTATCTTACCTTGTCGTAGAGACAGTCGGGTTTGGGCTGCTGCTGTTGCGGTGGCGCCTGCTGCTCGTAGCATTCTATACTGTAGGGCGAGGACTTGGGCGCGTATGGAGGGGAGGGATTGCTGCACGGCGAGTTGAACGTGGAGAGAGGCGAGTGCGAATGATACCTAAAACAACAGCCAATCAGTAAGCAGATTGAGAGAGAGCACTGACAGGCACTGAGACAGTAGTGTCGGTAGTTACTGACCCGCTACTGCTGTAAGGAGAGCCGTGTGGCGGCTGCATACAATATGGACTAGGATTTGTCTGCTGATAGGGGCTGCCGTTCCTCTGCTGCTGGTGATGCTGCTGCTGGTGATGTCTCTGCAACTACAGACCAACACACCACTATAGTCTGAGAGAGAGTCGGCAGGTAGACAATTAATCCACACCCGAACGCAGTACCTGATGTTGAGACTGCTGCAGTGCTTGCAGATGTGTCGGTGATAGAGGATAGGATGACTTCATTGGACTTGAAACATGAGGCTGCTCCATCGTCGGGTAAAATGTGTCACCGCCCACATAGCTAACGATGACGAATGAGTTCAGACTATTGACGGCCAGAGAACTGTCATAGGATAGAAGTAAGACTGCTAACTAACCGATTGCTAGGCTGAGGGATCATGGAGGCTTGACTGTGTACGGGCGGTTGGTGGACCGTGCCGAGGCTGCATGCAATGTCATAGTGTGGCGGGATCTCGGTGGCGTACTCGGCTGGCGACTCTCCAGAACTCGTCTCGGGAGTCACTGTCTCCACTGATATGCAGAGAGAAGACAACTCCACATAAGAACTGGGTATATCTGTATATATGTAGTGAGTGAGCCAAGCCTACCTCGATACTGATTGGTCAACGGGTCGACCAGGTACGGATTATGCGACAGGGCGGCAGGTATAGGCTCTGCTATGGTTTCTTTCTGATTGCCTTTCTTCTTGTTCTTTTTTGCTTTCTGTTTGGCACCGGTGCCGAACGCTTGAGCGCCGCGGGGAATCGGATTCGACGACTGTAGCAGGACGGATTAGTGTAAGGGGTAGTCAACGCTCCGTCTAACAGCTACACATTCACCCATGTACGGCAGTGGGTGTCGGGTACCTTGTGCTCTCGAAGTAGGTTGGCGATTTTGGAGTGCTGACGCTCTATAGCAATATCGAGTGGCAGCTTGTCCAGGTAGTCAGGTATGTCTTTGTTGGCGTAGCTCTCCACCAGCAGTTTGGCCACTTCGTAACTGCACTCCTTGGCTGCGACGAACAGCGGTGTCTCCTCCTGCACACCAGATATACAACAGGAGTTACAGACAGGCCAGAGAGGGAGGGAGATGGAGGGACAGAGAAGGAGGGAGGGAGATGAAGAGAGGGAGATAGAGACGAAGAAATGAGAGGACAGGAGGTGGAGGAAAGGAGAGTAGTGCCGGTGCGTGACTGACCTTATTGTCCTGGATGTCCCGATTTGCGCCACACTTGATCAATATGTCTGCGGCCTCATAGTTGTTCACAGCCGCGGCCCAGTGTAGCGCCGTCTTACCATTGTTGTCAGCAGCATTCATGTCAGCCTAAAGTACAGGTAAGTGTAAGGAATGACAACTCCTAACCCTAGACTGTTGAGAAACGCGGTGAGATGTGTGGAGACGCTACCTTGCTCTGTATAAGCTCTTCTACCATTCCTTCTGTCGCCATCTTGACAGCGAGAATCATGGCGGTCGTGCCGTCGTGCGCCTTCTCGTTTATGTTTGTCTGCTTGTTACGCAGCAGAACTTGGAAAACTCGCTGAGCGTCAGCAGTCACAGCGAAATGTAGAGCAGTGCGTCCTACGACAGCACGAAACGTAACAACATAACAGCAGAATGTGTGCTCATGTATGACAACTGCCATTCCCACTCACCAGTTTTGTCCTTGGCATTGGAGTCTGCTCCACGGTCTAACAGAAGTTTGGCTTCATCGCCGCGGCCCCAGCGCGCCGCGTGATGTAATGACGTCTCGCCCTGGTCGTCTCTCTCGTTAACGTTTGCCCCGGAGTCAAGTAGATCAGTCATGTACGCCAAGTCGGGAGCTGCTGACGGATAATGACAATTAGTCAGCAGTCAGACGATACCAATGCCGACGACACAGCGTATACGGATACTCACACAGGCCCGAGTCCGTACCCGACAACTGGTCATCTTCGTGGTACACACTGCTTCCCCTGGCGGCGAGCATTAGAGGAGTGAGGCCGCCCGGTCCCTTGGAGTTGACATCTGACGGCCTCTGTTAAGAGCGAGAGTGTGAAGGCACCATTGCAGAGGTAGAAGAGCAGACGAGGGAGACGAGTACGTACCTTGTCCGACTGAGCCTGGGGAGGAGTGAGGGTACGTGTCGAAGTGTTCGAGAGATAATGCTGATCGTTCCACACGCGGTCATCATCAACTACTTCAGGGGTCGTGAGTCGTCTCCTCTTTGTCGACAGTTCTGTAATTTAATACATTCTTCGTACAAGCTGACGGTATTAGAGGGCGGGAGGGGCGCGAGAGGGTGAGTATTGTACCGTCGAGCTTGCAGTCAGATCCTGGTTCCTCGCCTCCGTCAGGACTTTTCCGGCGTGTGCCGGCAGCGGAGTTTCGAGAGAGGAAGTTCTCTGGGAACCATGTGAGGCCGTGAACCCGTTTGCGCTGAGCGGTGACGAGCACGCCGATGAGAACAGCGACGACTAGCAGACACAGGCTGCCGATGATGATGTACATTTTACTCTGTGACACCACATCTGTGAAACGAGAGAGTTAATGATGAGAGAAAGCCGCACCCACGGCGCAGTCTCTTACTTGAACACAAAAACACTATACAGCAGAAATCGAAAAGGTTCTATTACTGTGTCAACAGAATCGCCACATTTACAACAATCTTATGGACGAAAGGTTAATGAGAGACAACTGAAAAGACAATCTCGCAGATGCCATGTAAATTGCAGAAGTAGAAGTCGAATGATACATCGAAACTAAGACCAGTTACCGAGAAGCAGCCCAATCCATGACATGGCCGGAAGATTGTGATGGTCACACTGAGACTGATGTCACCTCACGTCTGTCAACATCGGCCAATTAATTAGTACCAATAAAGCTGATAGAAGAATTAACGTGGATCTTCCTGTGCTCCACGATGAATAAAACCGTGGGAAACTACGACGGTGGAAATCTAGTTACTACTTGCGCTGCCGGAGATATACTTTCTATTGGATCCGTGCCAATTTCAGACGCCACAAGGTGCCAGAGTAAATGTAGTGACTACACTGTTGTGTCTCTGGCTGATGTGCCACTTGGCTACCAGCTTTATTCATAGTTTTCTGAGCTACCATCCTGCTACTGCTTTACTAGGCTTTACCAATTTAATCCTTATTTTTTCTTCCGCTGGAATGTAGAAAAACTGCAAGCCCAAAAATCTAATTTGAGCCGAGCTGGGCTTTTCTTATTCGTTCCCTTTTTGCAAACACAGCGCCAGCGCATAATTATAGCTAGTGCCAGTAAGGTTCTTTCACTAATAGAAAGCCATCTTTGAGGGTTTTTTGTAATTAACACTCCCCTGGGGCGTTAGTTACTTAGGGGGGTGTTAAATGGGTGAAACACGGTATAAATATGTTATTTGCAATATAAACCAGTATCCGTCTAAACCTCGCACACTTCAGACGCATACCTTCAGGTGGTGGTGAAGTGGGAGACGTAGAAATTTCCCGTGACATGACGCTGCGCATTGGCACGCCTGGATCCCAGCCCTGCAGCACAGAGGCTACGATGAAGTCGGCAGCCTCCTGCGACTCGGAGAAACATTCGTTCTCCAGAGCTGTGCACTTCCTGTATAGATATGGCAGTGTGTATGTAATAGATACTGAGTACTAGTGCCATCGCATTGACAGAGTGTAGACAGACAGACCTGTTGTCGATGAGTAGATGTACTTTGGTACCAGAGAGGACCTCAACTGCCCGGCGCTGCCGCATCATGCCTTCGATGTAGCGTTTCACACGAATGATCAGCTCACCTTCGTCGTTTCCCTCCGACTTCCATGGGTAAACCTGGTGAATCAACATGGCCACTAGGTAAACAGGAAACAGATCAATTGTCAGGGGGAGGGACTAGTGGGCGGGGCCATACCATTGGTAGACCGTCCGAGTCCAGTCGAATGTCGACTTTCGCCCGCAGCAGTCTAGCCATATTCCTCAGAAAGATGGCGCTTTCGTTGAGGAAGGCCTCCGGTGTCATTAGCACGATAACGATCAGCTCTCCCTCAGCGAGCTTCTCCTCTGACTCGTCGCAGTCCAGACCGTCCCACTCGCACGCCTCGTTGTTACATCCGGGGTCGCACTCGCCTATAGGACAAACATATGTATGGAATCAGTAATGCATTGATCGGCGACAGTAGAGGCAAGATGGCCGCCGCCAAGAGACTGACCGTCTGCGTAGTGATCGAGGCAGTATCTATCGTAGAGTGGGTTACACTCCCGCACAGGTTTCTGGCAGTCGAAACCATCAAAGAGGCAGCCTTTGTTGTTACACTCCTGATCGCAATGGCTGTCGTTGAACAGGTTGGGACACATGACACCCTGCAAAAGGCGGTTGAAGATTTTACACCACACTTGCGTCACCACCATTTCAAATGTTTCAGCGACGAAATGGAAGCGACCCTGACCTTTGTGATAGCGGTGCAGTTCTCCCACGGCTGAACGCCCATAGAGCAGTCCTTTCCGTCGTAGTCGCAAGCGTACGAGTCGCACTCGCGATCGCAGACGCCATTGCCTGCTTTGTCGGGGCACCCATAGTCTATGCAGTGTTTCTTCAGTTCAGCAAGAGGCTCAGACGTTGTCGTGGAGACGCTCACGTCCAACCCAATCCCTCCGGGGAACGAGGCATCGTAGACGTTGCAGGTTACACCATTCCAATACCTACACAGTAGTGCATATAATTACATCCATGCGTTTTGAGCTCTTGAAGGGCGGGAAAGAGGCTACGGTAAGGTTGTCATACTTTGGGCAGTTGCAAGAGTAGCCCCTCACACCGTCCACACAGTATCCGCGGACGCACGGTTCCGGAGCAGCAGTGCAATCATCTACAGTGTCTATCTCGCATCGCGTGCCAGACGTCCCTTCGAGACACTCGCACTGTGGCATCCCGCCGCCCGTTACGAAACATCGGCCTTGGTTCATACAGGAAACATCCTGACAGGGCTGGGCGTTCAGCACCCCCTCGCAGAACGGGCCGGTGAATGGCAGAGGACAGACACATCTAAAATAGACATAGATCTAGTCTTAGTCATTGTCATACGCATGGGGAGGGGGTATGCTTGTCATTGGAGAAATATTAGAACCACCCACTTTTCATCATCAGAACAGGTGCCACCGTGGAGACAGGGAGAGACCACACAAGAAGTAGTATTCTTGGAGCAGTGCCTGCCAGTGTATCCAGGCTTGCAGTCGCAGCGATAGTCATTGACAAGTTGTACGCATGTGGCTGTACCGGTGGATGAGCAGGGCTCACTGAGACACTCATTGATATCTCCTGAATGAGGTAGAGTATAGCAATAAGTAAATCCAGGAGAACCGACAGTCAAGCTACTGATAAGTGATAACATCGTATCATCTGAGGGATGGGACTGTGGGACTGTTCACTCTGTCGTGATATGAAACTATGATTGTTTACAAACTTAATTTGTGCGTTTGTTAAAAAACTGGACTAAAATGTATTTTTGTGTTTCTTGCAACTACTGTATGAACAATACATCAAATATTCGAGTTGAATTTTCAGAACTGGCCAAAAATGCAAACATTACACAAATGCAACACTTTTCTGTTTTTCAGCATTAGGAGAGTGTAGTCTTGCACCCATAGCAGCACATCAGAGAAGCCGTCTAATTCAACAGACAGCTTTATTACTAACGGACCGGTATACTGGAGACAGATGGTGGCGAACAACATATCAAGTTTATACAGTTACCAGTGAACCTCATAGAAAGGTGAGAGCGGAGGACGAACAGACCTTCACATCTGGGTCCGATGTATCCTGGCACACAGTCGCAGCGGAACCCGTTCACCTCGTCCACACAAGTGCCGCCATTGTGGCAGGCGTCCTCAGAGCAGTCGTCTTCATTCAGCTCACAGAGAGGCCCAGCAGTGCCAGGAGGACACGAGCAGATGAAGTTGGCCACCAGATCATGGCACGTGCCTGTAACGCAGACACACCAATCAGAGAGCTCCGTATGTGAGTCTGTAGAGATAATATGAGACCTACACCTTACCTCCATTCTGACAGGGCGCAGCGCGACACTCGTCGATGTTAACCTCGCAGTTCTGGCCCTGGAAACCATCGACGCATTGACACAGGTAAGTGCCCAGTTTATCCTCACAGGTAGAGCCATGCTGACACGGGTTGGACAGGCATTCGTTGATCTCTGTATCGCAGTAACTTCCCGTGTAACCCGTCGGACAGAGGCATGTGTGAGAATCTCGAGTATTGTTGCAGATGCCACCGTTGGAGCAGACCTTTAATGAGACACATTGTAAGAACACACTAACACAACCTACTAGAGGCAACCTACTAGAGGCAACCGTACTGGAGGCAACCTACTGGAGGCAACCGTACCGGTGAATTACTAACCTCAGTGACTGGCAGGTTCCTGCTAGTTGCCAAACTTTCGCAGGTAGTTAGCGGAATGTCACAGATGACACCCATCCATCCGGGACCACACTCACACTCATACTCATGTCCTCTCTGAATACATGTCGCAGCGTTCTTACATGGTCTCATAGAGCACCAGTCTTCCACCTGTCCGCAATGAGGACCTGAAAAAAACAGTAACAAACACCTAATCAACATTGCGCTAATTGTCATTACGTGAAACATGTTTTTAGCCATATATTTCTAGCATAAATAGAACTGAGGCTATTTTTAATACAAACCTTTGTAGCCATAAGGACAGTGACAGCGGTAGTCCGGGTGGCCCGTATCAGACTGGGTGGGCAATGCCTCACAGGTGCCAGCGTTCTGACACGGCGCACTGTCGCAAGGGTCCTTTTCAAATTGACAGTTGGTTCCGTAGTAGCCTGGGGGTAGGAAGGACGCAGGTATAAAACTGAGCGAATGAACACAGCTGAATAGAACAGTTGCGGCACTCTACCTGCGGCGCAGTGACACGAATAGGAGTTGATACCATCCATACACGTTCCTCCGTGCAGACAGCTGGATACGGTACAGTCATTGTCATTTCTCTCACACCTTCATAGACATACAGATAGGTTTATCGGTGTGATGTATATTGAATTTACAATCATTGAAAACTATGATTTAACTGACTGAGTGCCCGAGAAGCCTGGAGCGCAGGTACAAGTGTAACTGTTCACGTAGTCTGTGCAGGTAGCTCCGTTGGCGCAGGGATTGCTGGCGCACTCGTCAAGGTCGTTCTGGCAGCGGTCGCCGGCGAAACCGTCGACGCAGATGCAGTGATAGTCGGCCACTTCATCCTGGCATGTCCCACCATTCTCACAGACACCCATCAAGCAGTCGTCGATGTTCTGGTAAAAGATACTAAACTAGTTGACCTCCAAAATCGCAATCGAAATTGAGCTCTACTAATTTCACTACTTAGATACAAAATTAGACCTGAAATAGATAACATAGATCTGTTTTATTTGCCACTTAGAGCAATTCAGAATAGAAATCAGGACAGTTGCGTCATTCGCTATGATTGATTGGTACCTCCTGGCAGTGGCGGCCTGTGTAGCCCTGCTCGCAGTGGCAGACGTAACTGCCGTACGTATTCTCGCAGACCGCGCCGTTGTGACAAGGTGCCGACTGCTCACATTCATCCACATCCTTCTCGCAGAAGTAGCTGAAAGCAATATGGCGGTAGACATGAAAGACCGAAGCTCTCAGTTGTCGAGTTTTCAGTGCCATCGGTAAGTAGTTTAGTTACCCTGTAAATCCGGAGGTACATGTGCATGTGTAAGAGCGGAAGTCTGAGCTAACGATACAGGTGGCGTTGTTGCTGCAAGGGTCGCCGTCGCAAGGTCGACGCTCGCTCTCGCAGTTGGGCCCAGTGTACATCTGAGGGCAGATGCATTTATACCCATTGTCTCCGTCGACGCAGTAGCCGCCATGTTGGCATGGCGCGGACGCGCACTCGTCTATGTTTTCCTCACAGTTTGTCCCTGTAAACATACCATACCACGTTCAGCAGGCACTTGATAATCTATTGATAAGGTGAAGGTTATTTAATCGCTACCTTTATATCCTGCACGGCAGCGACACTCGTATCTGTCAAACTGATCAACGCAGCTGCCGCCATGTTGGCAAGGGTTGGAGTCACACTCGTTCACCTCCTGGGCACAGTTGAAGCCTGGAAACACAGAACGAGGCTGTCACTGTAGTTATTGAGACGTGGAGTACAGCGTGACGTCAGTGTAGGACGAACCTGTGTAGCCCGAGTCACACTCACAGTCGAACCTGTTTACACCATCGATGCATCGCCCGTTGACGCAGGGGTTACTGGCGCACTCGTTGATGTGCGATAGACAACGGGCATCGGTAAATCCTCGCGGGCACTTGCACTCAAACCTACAGTACACAGGTCACACGATCAATAGACATGAGTCATCACACGGAAAACTCAAACTCCAATAAATAATCAAGAGTTGTCTTCTCCTAGCGCCGCTCTGTAACAGAGCAGCATGGAGTGGAGAGACACAGACTGTGTAAGACAACGAGCCTGAAGGGCTAACTGTAAAACAGGAATTTTTTGCGCTTGTCTACGGAAGCAAGAAACAGGAAATTGCAACTCAAGATTTTTGCAACAGATAAAAAACGTAAAAAATTACGATTGCAAAAATGTGCTGTTTTACTCTCGGTTCGAGTCTGCATTTGCGTACAATTCAGAGAGAGGGAATAAAAATGTGATGCGCAATGACATAAGGTTATGTACCCATTGACGAGGTCGGTGCAGATACCGCCGTTAGCACAGGGATTCGGCGAGCAGTCATTGATGTTCGTCTCACACAGTGAGCCCGTGTAGCCCGGCTTACAGATACACTCGTAGGAGTTGATGCCATCCACACACTCGGATCCGTGGAGGCACGGATTGGACGCGCAGTCGTCGTCGTTATTCTCACACCTGCAAAAGGGGAGAGAGTAAGATGACAGGTTCTATTCGATACTACTAGCAGTTGAGCGAGGCTGGGAGGGGCAGTACCTGAATCCCTGCGTCCCTGGGGGACAGCTGCAGCTGAACGAGTTGGGGAAGTCGGTACACGTGCCGCCGTGGTGGCAGGGGTTAGTGGCGCACTCGTCTATGTCTATGTCACAGAATGCTCCTGTGAACCTACAGAGGAAATAGACGCAATCATGAGTGAAAACTCGACTGACATTGAAGGTCCAGTACAGTGCCAGAACTTGGTGCTAATATTGACAGCAATAACATTCACGAGAATATGAATCGGGGTTTGGGGAAAGTTTGCATTGATGTCCGTAAGTTCTATGAGTGAAGTAAGAACACTCCTACACCTACCCAGGGTTACACACGCAGGTGAAGGTGCTCGTCTGATCCACGCAGTGGCCGTTATTACAGTCGACACCCAGGCAGTCGTTGTCGTTGACCTGACACATGTCACCGGAGAAACCCTGGGCGCAGTCGCAGACGAAACCGTTAATCTACAACCAGCCGTAAATACAACCGTCAGCATCCGGGAGGTAACACCAGCAGTGGAGAGGAGAGAGAGTGAATGCTGACAATGTCGTTGCAGGTGCCCCCATTCTGGCAGGGGTTGGAGGCGCATTCGTTCGTGTTTGTCATGCATGTGGGTCCCTCGAAGCCGCTGGGGCAGTCGCAACTGAACTTGCCGACAAGGTCGCGACAGGTGCCCCCGTTTTTACAAGGCGACGAGGCACACTCGTTGATGTTGTTCTCACAATGTGTTCCATTATAACCTGAAATACAAAATACGGATAATGTTGTATGATGTTGAGAGAAGACAATTCCTACAGTTGTATCAGCCATAGCCTCGGTGGGCACAAGCAGCATATATAGAGCTTCAAAGAAAGTGAGCTTACTGGCCTACTAGCAGCACGCCTACCCCCACCTCATTTCAATCTGACAGGTTCTGTCGACTCCAGGTAATCGGTGACTAGATATGAAACATAATACTCCACATGTCTATGGCAGAGGTCAGGGTCAGTATCAGGAGCGGCTAGTGTGTTTACAAGTGATATGGATATATAATGAGGCAGCCAGCCAAGATGGAGGGAGCTACTGGCTGCTATCCTGCTGATTGATGGTAATTTTATGAAGTTTGCAGTCGTGGACAGGAGAAGCATAAGCAATGAGCCAAGAACTGCCCTTCCTGTACGCGGCACTCTCTCCTTAGGCAGGCTGAATGGTACTCGGGCAACCAGCTAGCGCGCACCTGATTGGATGACAGCCCATAGGGAAGTTCAGGCCATCGATAATACAGCCTCACGGAGACAGACGGGTGGCGGATATTTTACATGAAATTGAAGTCAAAACAACTCGGCCATTCCGACCATCTCTTTTAGAGATTTCTAACAATTTGTTTTAAAAATTGTCAACAGCGTTCAGCTACAGGAGAGCAGCAGTCAGCGAGTTCGCTGCCGGGCTATATTACCTGTCATACAGATACAGGTAAAGCGTCCCTGGCCGTTCAGACACGTGCCGTCGTTGAGACAAGGGTTACTGGCGCATTCGTCAATGTCATGGTCACATCTCGTCCCCTCATAGCCAGAGTTGCACTCGCAATGAAAGCTGCCCGGTGTGTTGACACACCTCCCTAAAACAAACGGTAGCGCTGTAGGATCACAGGCTAAGAACGGTTCAGGCAACGGAGCTCATACTGTACAACTGGGTTTGATAGCGACGGTCTAACGGCGCGAAAATGGCAACGAAAAATTAGCACTATCATTAGTATTGGCTATACAAATTGCAGTCAATATAACTTATATAGGAGCTGTCTTCTCATTCAAAGGACCGCTATCATTTTTATTTCTTGATGATTTCGAAGGAGATGCTAACATTTCTCTCGCTATCAAATCCAGTTCTGAGGTATATAAGACCAGGAGTTGTCCTACCATGTGCACAAGGGGGAGCCGACTCCTCGCACTCATTCTTGTCCTGAGAGCAGTCCGTACCCGTGTAGCCGACGCTGCATGTACAGATGGCGCTACCTGTACAGATACGACAGATGTTACACTTACTCTCGGTTAAAGCCAGTGATCATCAACGATGTCGTTGATGATCTCTGGTTCAAGCTGTGAGGCGGAATGTGATAAAGGAGGTGACAGTACGAGTTCTAAGGCTATTCCAGTAGCTGTAAATGGAAATAACATGCAGCAACGCAGGACATGCGGCGTCGACAGCGCTCATCAAATACGGATCTGCAGAGCTGCGACAAACAGGTTGACCAGAGGGACAGAGAGAGGGAGAGAGGGGGGGGGGAGAGAATGAACGCACCGTTGGTGGGATTTACTTCACAGTTGGCCAGTTCGTGGCATGGATTGCTGGCGCACGAGTCGTCAAAGTGACAGAGAAGTCCCGTCTTACCAGGTGGGCACTCACAGATGAAGTAGCCCACCCTATCGTGGCACGTCCCTCCATTCCTGCAATAGAGCATAATTCTGTCAGCTCCGTTCACTGACTGAGCTTCGGTAGATTGTGAGCAGGCATGGATCAGGTAAGATGCAGGTAAAAACTGCGTTATGACGTACACAGCTAGAACCTGAGGCTAACATCACCTGAAACAACACGACAGGTTGGCTGAGAAGGCATAGAGGGAGAGAGGAGAGGAAGAGGGCGGAACGGAAGAGGGAGAATAGTATGGGAAGAGAGGGAGAGAAATGGAAAGAGCCGGAAGGAGAGAAAAAAGATGGTGGAGGAGAGTGTGAGGTAGGGAGGTGAGGTATACAAAGAGATATATGGAGAGAGAGGGAGGGTAGGATAAGAGGGAGGCATAAAGAGGGAGGCATAAAGAGGGAGGCATAAAGAGGGAGGCAGAGAGGCAAAGACAGAGGGAGACGAAGAGAGGGACAGAGGGGTGCGGAGAGAGGGACAGGGAGGGAAGGAGAGAGGGGGGAGGGGGAGAGAGAGGAGAGAGGAACACGGAGAGAGGGACAGGGAAGGTAGAGCTGGCGCAGGGTCCGGGTTGTCGGTCGATGACTCAGAGGTGAGTACGGATAGTAATAGTTACGACTAGATTTATGAGCTGAGTTCGATAGGCGATAGGAAGCAGCAAGGTGTTCAAGTCGATTACCTCTGTTGCAGCTGCATGCTGCCCATATGTATGTATGGCGTACGTACGGCGTACGTATGGCGTACGTACGGTGATGCCGAGGCAGCAGTTGTTATTTGTGACTGCATTGGAGCGAGTGATTAGAGGGAAGTGCTGACTCATTTGTGCGCAAAGATGTAGATTTGAGGAGGAGATATTTTCGACTACGTTATCAAAGAAACCACACTCCCGCACAGCCTACTCAAGGATGCCTAGGGGTCGCACACAGGAACAGATGTCGGTGAGTCAAGTGCACAGATCCGAACTAAATCACAAATGACAAGGTGGCAGGCAGGCGGGACTTAATGAATACACACTGACAATGCGCGATGTGACATTGTACAGGAGCGATGCACCTCCCTTGGCCAAGTAGAAATGAGAAAACAAAAGAATCGTGACAATGCACAAAAAAATCAGCACTCCATCATTATCTATAATTGCAGACGCCTTCGCCTGACTCGAGTGCCCTTCAACACGGCAGAAGATTGGCTACTTCAGTAGCCGGCTCAGTCTCGGCTCATGTATCTCTCTCTCTCTCTCCAACTCAAAAAGTAAATCTGGGAGAGGGGCAGAGATGAAAGATCCAACTAGTTGAAGAATTCTCTGATCTAACAGTATCTTTCCGTGTGTTAGAACAAGTGAGCCGCGCCCAATAACAGAGATGCAGAGATGGCATCAGGTGCAGGTAGGGAGAGAAGTGAGAGAGCGAATTGACACGCTCGAGAGAAGAGCGATGGGGGAGAGAGAGAGGGCGTTTGATAGGGACCAGTTGAGCCGGGAGCGTGCGGCCAATGAGGCGACGAGAGATTAGTAGATGGAGCTGTGTGAGAGCAGACGGGTTGTGTGTGAGCAGGCGGAGTGAGGATGACACGCTTGATCAGGAGAATCTGATGAGCCAGCAGTTTTCTTGTCATTCGCTGCTCTGAAATGTGAGGGATGGGCCTACAGTTCTCATGTGGTTCACACGGCTAGATAGGTTAGGTGTTCAAGTATGTACAAATGGTGTTCAAGTGCTATTCCGCAGCGCTTATCTACGAATCTTTGAACAGCCGAGTAACAATACTACAAAACTCTGAAAACAAACACCGCCGCGCTGTCCAGATAGAGGAGAATGTGAGGCGCGGATAGAGATATGAGGCCCGCGTCGGAGTCACGCGACTCTGAAACCTATCACAGCGTCAATCTGCAGCAGACGACAGTAGTGGCAATCTACAGTAAAACCTCAATTCGCAGACTTCAACACTGCCAATAAAAACAGAATATGGTCGGCAAATAACCCAGTTGGAGAGTGAATCAAAAGGTGCCGGATATGGCTGAAGAATTGGGGGAAGGAGAAAGCGGGAGGGGAGAGGAGGTGAGAGGGAGGAGAGAAGAGAGGGAAGATGGGAAGATCTGAAGAAAGTAGTGTATGAAAAAGGGATAGAATGAGGG
>ERZ1740065.631-NODE-631-length-19426-cov-11.802437_pt1 | contig 19426 bp, 18 predicted proteins | sample MGYA00581738_ERZ1740065 | MGnify/ENA primary metagenome ERZ1740065 (study PRJEB43018, sample SAMN04849749) | marine metagenome | isolation source: floating plastic debris | place: Pacific Ocean | collected 2008-09-01 | study: EMG produced TPA metagenomics...
TGCAGTAAGGGGAGAAGGAAAGAAGGAGATTGGGAGGGAAGAAAGGGAACTCTAACACGTCTGCCTTTTAGCTGTCGTTTCATCAAAAGTTTTCCAGTCGTTTTTTATTCGAAAGTTGTCCAGTTGTCGTTTCATCGCAAGTTGTCCAGTCGTCGTTTCATCTAGAGTTGTCCAGTCGTCGTTTCATCTAGAGTTGTGCAGACGTCGTTTCATCGAAAATTGTCCAGTTGTCATGCTACCAACCAGTATAAGCCATATATCAGAGGAATTATAGTCAACTCAAACGATTGTCGGGCAATTATCATAGGAATTACAGTACACCTAAACCAGTATTGGAGTTCAAATTTGCCAATCTGAATCCATATGAGGTATTTTTACCAGGAAAATCACAGTGATACAGTTCATTACCGCACATTTGTGAGAGGAATTTTGGTCATGCTAACCAATCATTCAAGGGGTACTCGTGTACGTTGATATATAATCGGAACTAGTCGTCCAGCTGTGCTGCCAGCCATGATCCAACAACCAGGCATCAATACTGTCTACGGCGCAAAGCATCTGCTACTAACCTCCTCGTACTTGCCCTTGTTCTGACAGAGTAGTGGCAGGTCATTGAGCTGTTTGGCCACATCTGGGTGGTCTGCGCCCAGGACCTTCTTTCGGATGCCGAGTGCCCTCTTGCAGAGAAACTCCGCCTCCTTATATTTTCCTCTCTTGCCGTACAGAACAGCCAAGTTATTGAGCGTCGCTGCTACCTGAATGCAAACAAACTACCAGTCTGTCAACAGGTGAGGTGAGTACCGGAAGTTATCTCATCATGCACTATGGGATACCATGCCGTTTGGGCAACAGCTTCCCTTGGACTATGATCTCCTGTCTGTCCATGAACTGATATGTTCTGCCTGCCCATGGACTGGTATCTCCTGCTCCTTCATGGACTAGTATGTCTTTTCTGTCCATGGACTAGCATCGCCTATCTGCCCATAAACTGGTAACTTCCCTTTGTCCATGGACTGATGTCCCCGGTCTGTCCATGGACTAGCATCTCCTGCCTGTCCATAGACTAGTCTCTTATCTGTCCATGCACTAATATCTTCTCTTTGTCCAAGGACGGATATCCCTAGCCTTTTGATGGACCAGTATTTTCTATCTGTCCATTAACTGGTGATTCCTTTTTGTCCATGGACTGGTTTCCCCTGTCTGTCCATGGACTGGTATCACCTGCCTGTCCATGGACTACTACCTCCTGTCTGTCCATAGACTGATATGTTCTGCCTGTCCATGGACTGGTATCTCCTATCCATCCATGGACTGGTATATGTTGCCTGTCCATGGACAAGTATCTCTTCTATGCCCATGGACTAGCATGTCCAATCTGTCCATAAACTGGTGACTTTTCTTTGTCCATGGACTGGTATCTCCTGCTCCTCCACCGACTAGCATGTCTTATCTGTCCATGGACTAACATCGCCTATCTGCCCATAAACTGGTATCTTCTCTTTCTCCATGGACTGATATCCCTGGTCTGTCCATTAAAAAGTGTCTCCTGCCTGTCCATGGACTAGTGTCTCCGGCCTCTCCATGGACTATTATCTCCGATCTAGCCATGAATTAGTGTTTTCCATCTGTCCATAAACTGGTACCTTCTCTTTGTCCACGGACTGATATCCCTGGTCTTTCCATGGACTAGTATTTTCTATCCGCCCATTCACCGGTGACTTCTCTTTGTCCATGAACTGGTATCTCCTGCTCCTCGACGGACTGGTTTGTCTTATCTGTCCATGGAATAGCATCGCCTGTCTGCCTATAAACTGGGATCTTCTCTTTGCCCATGGACTGATATCCCCGGCCTTTTCATGGTCTCGTATTTTCTATATGTCCATTAACCTGGACTTCTCTTTTTCCATGGACTGGTGTCCCCTATCTGTTCATGGACTGGTATTGTCTTCCTGTCCATAGAGTAGTATCTCCGGCCCGTCCATGGACTACTATCTCCTGCCTCTCCATAGACTTTTATTTCTTATCTGCCCATGGACTAGTATTTCCTATCTGTCCATAAACTGGTGTCTTCTCTTTGTCCATGGACTGGTGTCCCCTATCTGTTCATGGACTGGTATCGCCTTCTGGTCCATGGACTGGTACCTCCTATCCGTCCATGGACTGGTATCTGTTGCCTGTCCATGGACAAGTTTCTCTTCTCTGCCCATGGACTAGTATTTTTCATCTGTCCCTAAACTGGTATCTCCTTTTTGTCCATGGACAGGTGTCTGTCCATGGGCTGGTGTCGCCTCCCTCTCCATGGACTAGTATCTCCTGCCTCTCCATGGACTTGTATCTCTTATTTGACCATGGACTAGTATTTTCCATCTGTCCATGAGCTGGTATCTTCTCTTTGTCCATGGACTGATATGCAATCTACAAGGATTGCAATCGGTACGTTCACCGTGAACCCGCTAGGCCGCACAAAGGGCTAGTGTGGAAGTGATCTAGTAGAGCTTGTGTGCTAGTGATCCTGACCTTCAAACCGGGGTGCAATCTCGAGAAGATCAGGTCTGAGGCAACTCAACCAAACCTACAGCTAACCTACTCAAGAAGTGGACATCCAGACAATCAAGCTGACAGATCGGTACAATGCCTATACAGGCGTGTCAAACACAGCTAAGTGGGGAGCTGGAAGAGAGACTGGCAGGGATCAACAAATTGAAAGAAAAATTAGAAGACCGTGAGGCAAGATTGCAAGAACACAAGAGAAATATACAAACAGACATCCTGTCAGGCGAGCTGACAGAAACTGAAGTGACAGAACATGGACGACAAACGATTACAGAAGACGTAAGGCAACAAAGACAGGAAATGGAGACTTTACAGACGGGTCTCAGGAGAGATATTCACGAACTAGCAGAAACACGACAGCGGTTGGAGAGAAAAGGGCAAGAGTTAGCTGACAAAGAACAACAGAGAAAGACAGATGAGAATAATCACCAGCTGCAGCAATTACTCCAATGAATCGAAGATGAACTATGCCAAGAGGAGTCTGATAGCAGGAAAAGTCAGGCAAGTGACGATTGGTTGCCTTGAGCATGCCGAGAAGTAAAGATGCCGACTTTTGATGGCACAACGGATGTCGGACAGTTCCTAGACACCTCTGAGGAGGTGAAAAAAATGAATGGCTGGACGGACAGAGAATATGCAATTCACCTGAGAACGGCGGTAAATGGATCAGCCACGAGAGGAATACCAGGACGTACCTATGAGGAGATAAAGGAACTCTTATTGATGCGCAACGAGCTCACAGCAGACGAAGCTGGACGTGAATTGCATTGAATGAAACCAAGGAAGGGAGAGAACATCTACCAATTCGGTGAATACATAGAGAGGATGGTGAAACTAGGTAATCCCGACCTGGACGCCGTCCACCAAGGGGGGATGGCGACCACCGTACTAATCGACTCCGTGGATGATTGCGCTCTGGAGAGAGAACTGAGGATACTACCGCCAACCAACTATGCTGACGCCCTGCGCCGGATACAAGAATACAATGGTGCTAGGGGAAGAAGTCATGATGTACGTCATGTGGAATGTCATGCAGATGATGACGCCACCGAAACAAGGTTCATGAAACTAGAGGAACGGCAGAAACAGATGGAGACCAGAATAGACAATATGGAGGAGTTACTGAGTCGGAAGATATCTGCTGTACTGACTAATATTGCAGATATACCTAAGAAGCTGACAGAGCATCAGAACCAAGAGACAAGAGCCTGCAGCTACTGTCGAAGAATGAACCACCTAGCTAAAGATTGTCACAAGAGGTACCAGGTGACCCCAAATCAGAAGCTAACAGAGCGTCAGGATCGAGAGACAAGAGCATGCAACTACTGTCAAAGAGTTGGACATCTAGCTAGATATTGCTTCAAACAACACAGAAACCAGACAACCACAAGCCAGAAGACAACGGGAAATGACTACGGTCTCAAGGCTTAAGCCCTAGCCTTTCTAGACCAGAAACAATAAAACTTAAGGGCTCTGGAGCTACCCAGAGCCCCGACCGACATGATGCTGACCCTGCTAGAAATCGATGGTCAACTACTACCCATGCTGGAACGCCGGATCCGACAACAAGCATGCTGTATCAGGAGCCACTGATCACCGCGCAGATTGACGACCAGCCTCACAATTCTTGCAGTCAATCTGCTCAATAAGCAGCCAATTTGCATAAGGAACTTCCCTTGGAGCACCAAGAGGATCCAGACGACCACTGAACCTCGAGAGACAGCATCAAGAAGGTCTCCACAAGGTTAAAAACAGATTCCAGGAGCGACACCGACTGAACCGACAGGAACTTACCACTTGTCCAGCGACTCAATGGTGAAACTCCAACTGTTCAAGTGACCATTCCGAGGCGGCGACCAATGCCCACACCCAGGAGATCGATGCAGACAACACAGGGAGGCCAAGACGTCCACCCTAGCCATACAACGGACGGGCGACGTGACCAATTACAGCAAAGTGCATTGCTGGCACTGACACCGATAAAGCCGGAAACTCCGACTGCCATGGAGAGAATTAACTGTCTGGAGACGTCGAGCAGACAAATTGCTCAGACAGACAACATGAGAGAGGCTATACACAAGCCATTACAGGCTACAGATGGTGAATACGGGCTGGATGAAAGAGTGCCAGACCCATCGTACCACTACACAGATAAAACCTCGGAAGCCGCCATGCAAAATGGAGACGTCAGAGTCCACATGTTGGGTTTGACACTAACAGATGCCAGCTTACATGTACGACTTGATACCTGTGGACAGACCGCGTTTGGTGTCCTGGATAGTGGATGTGCCCACTCAATCATACCAGAATAATTCTTCTCACGACTACCAGAGGAAGTACAACAGACTCTAGAGCGACGCAGTGGAGTCGGCATTCTGGCTGACGGTAACAGAATGACAACAACAGGGAAAGTGACTCTAGCCCTATGGATTGGTGGAAACGTGCTTGTCCACCAGAAATTTTTGGTAGCCGACACAGGTGGTGAAGTTTTGCTTGGCATGGATTTTTTCAAAGACAATAGTTGCGTTCTTGATTTTGAGATGGCAAAACTACAACTGAGCAACTACAAAGTAAGCTGTGTGGATCGCAGTGGGGCCCCTTGCATCAAGCGTGTACAAGTATCGCCAGAGATAAGAATACCGCCTCGATCGGAGATTGTGGTAGAAGGACGGCTGAACTTGGCCGCTGTTGGATGTACCGGACTGGTGGAACCAAAGCATCAGATTCATAGCTTAACGGTTGCTGCCACTGTTCATCAACCCACTGGACTAAAGATGGCGATACGGCTGTGCAACATGGGGACGGAGGAGATGATCATACCAGCAAGCAAGGTAATAGGCCGCTTCATACTGGTTGACGGAGTAGGAGACCCGCAACTGGAGATAGAGAATCAAGAAGGAAAATTATGACGGTGCCAGAATGTATCAACAGCCGAGTCACAAGAACCACCCATACATCTGGAGGGACTACTCGACGAGTGGAGCCAAGGATTTGAGCCCGCTGATTGACAGCAAGTGAAACAATTGCAGACACGACACGCAGGAATATCCAGCAAAGATGACATGGTCGTAGGGAGAACTACTGTGGTGAAACACTCGATACCACTCATCAGTGGTGCGAATCCCATCAAACAATGAGGATATAGATACAGGCCGGTACAGGAAGCAGAGATCCAGCGTCAAGTACAGGAACTCCTCGACAGAAACTTGATCGAGGAAGGGAAGGGAGCATGGAGTGCGCCCGTCGTCCTGGTAAAGAAGAAGGATGGGAAATGGCGGTTCTGTGTGGACTATAGGAAGCTCAACGGCGTCACACAGAAAGATGTGTACCCACTGCCCCGGATCACCGATACATTGGATGCCCTTGGAGGAAGCAGACTGTTCAGTACCCTGGATTTGACTGCCGGGTACTGGCAAGTGGAACTGGATGAAGAAGCCAAAGAGAGGTCAGCATTTGTCACCCGTAGTGGTTTATGGCGGTGGAAGGTCCTTCCCTTTGGATTAACGTCCAGACCCTCTACGTTCGAGAAACTGATGGAAAATGTCCTCCGTCCACTACAATGTGAGAAACTCCTCATCTACCTATACAACATCATAGTCTTCAGTAAGACAGTAGATGAACACTTACAGCGCCTAGATGAGGTCTTCAAACGCCTGAAAGCTGCCGGACTCAAACTGAAACCTCGGAAATGCCATCTCTTTGCGACGGTCGTGCAAAACTGGCCTCGGCCTCGCCACCAAACATATGTCCGTGCCTTCCTAGGTATGACGGGATACTACCGCCGATTCATAATACACTGCGCAGAACTCTCCAAACCACTAGCGAAAATAACCTTAAAGAATGAAACCTTCATTTGGATGGAGGACTGTGACAGAGCATTCAACGAGCTGAAGGAGGCCCTAAAAAAGTCACCTGTGCTTGCCTATCTAGACTTCAACCTACCATTCATACTCGACACGGATATTAGCAATGTGGGCACGGGAGCAGTACTGTCACAGCTACAGGAGGGAGTGGAAAAGCCTATTGCCTTCTTCTTCAAGATGATGAACCTGGCGGGAACAAGCTATTGTGCCACTAGAAAGGAACTATTGGCCATTATACGTGCTGTGAAGAACTTCCACACATACTTTTATGGACGCTAATTCACAATCAGGGCGGACCATGCTGCCCTGACCTGGTCCAGCAGGAACCTGCACCAAGAAGGACAGGCTGCTCGATGGACAGAGCGACTTAGCACGTATGAATTTGATATCATACATAGGAGCGGCAAACTACACCAGAATGCTGACGGACTGAGTCGACAGGTCTGCCAAGACTGTAAACAGTGTGGCAAATTGTTTTCCTGCACATCACCAACCAACCCGGAGCCTGAACTATACTGCCGGGAGGTCAACACTATAACTGATGGCAGCGCTACGGAAGAAAGACATTCATATTGCGCCCATCTACCAACAACTGCAGCAGAAGAGCCAGCGTGGAGAAATAAACGTTGGCGAAGCAAGCTGGGAAACAAAGACGGTGGCAAGGATGGTGGATCAGCTACAGTTGCGAGGCAATGGGACACTGCTCACACACTTGCCAGTCAAAGGAAGGAGAAGAGAACTAGTAATCTGCCCTGGTGCGAAAAGAAAGGAAGTGATACAGAACAAGCATAACATGGCCCACCTCGGTATCAACAAGACAACGGCACGTGTGATGTTAGACTGGTATTGACTTGGAACGATGGTAGACATACGTCGACTAGTACTCGGATGCCAAGTCTGCCAACAGAGCAAGACAGTGTAGTCAAAGATAGCAAGGGAATGTCAGCACCTATACGTGGGACGACCATGGCAGCAAGTCTCTATCGTTCTCTGCGGACCACTACCTGAAACAGATAGGAGGAACACCCAAATATTGGTTCTCATCGACCACTTCACTCGCTGGGTAGACACCATACCTATTCACGATGGCCATGCGGATACTATCGCTACAGCACTGGACGAACAGGTGTTCCAATACTTTGGGGTACCTAACACCATCTACTCAGACCGTGGCCCGCAGTTCGAGGCACAGCTCTTCAAAGAGGTGTGCCGGCTATGGGGCGCTGACAAGACCAGGACAACAACTTATCGATCCCAGGCTAACTCGGTGACTTAAAGGATTGATAGAACCGTGGGAGTGTCGATCCAAGCTCTGCTAAAAGGACAAGAACACAAGGACTAGGACCTACAGCTACCTCAGATAATGAGAGCTCTACACTCTACGCCACTCCTAGTTAGTGGAGAGACGGCCAAACTATTTAATGATGGGGCGTGAAGTACGGCTTCCAGAGCACCTATCACACCTGGAGACACTAAATGGTGAAGAGACAGCCATCCGGTATGCCTCGGAGCCAAAAGAAAGACTGAGAAGTGTGGGTGAACAACTCAGAGCTCAACAAGCAGAAGTAAGAATGGTGGACACAGAGGAGCCTAATCTCTACGCCACAGGAGATCTAGTCTAGCTAAAGTCCTACTACAAGAGAAAGGGGAGTTGCGCCAAGCTACTCCCTAAGTACATCGGACTGTATCGGATAACTGAAGTCTTACCACACTATACCTACAGGATGGAGAGAAATAGCAAGAGTAGTGTACAGCATGAAGGTCGGATACGACTGCATGTGAAAAGTGAGGACATTGAATCTGAGCTAATGAACAACCAAGAAGAAACCAGAGTACAAGAAGAGGATAGTGACGATAACATCATACCCAGGGATACACTACTACAACGGCAGAGGGAAATATGGAATCCAATCAACTCAGCCACTACAACGAGAAACAAGAAGAAATCAATCCAATCCCTTATAAAGACTCGAAGGAATGAGGAAGATACGGACTCCTATATTACTGATGAGCAGAGGAGGAGCAACGAGCCTAACAAAAATATTCAGGCAGTGCGTACAGCTAATAATTATACAAAGAACGAACGCGCACCGGCTGGAAATTCAACTGACAATATCAACAAACTGGATAATAAGAGTAGCCGCTGTACCATCAATCATGACTCTGGGACAGCGAAAAATAACTCTGTAACACTAGAATATACTTACCCTACCCACAAAAGGGATTATACAACAAAAAGAGATGGTCAGAATACTGAAGAAGAGAAGATTGGAATATTAGAACATGCTCGTCACACAAATGACACTGGTGTGCACCAGGATGGCTCTAGTTAGAGAGTAGGGCAGTGTGACGGACTGTGCAAGGACCACCCCCTACCTACAATTATTATAACATTTCCGTTATGTTCTGCCTGTCCATGGACTGGCACCTTGTATCCGTCCATGGACTGGTATCTGTTGCCTGTCTATGGACAAGTATCTCTTATCTGCCCATGGAGTAGTATTTTCTATCTGTCCATAAACTGGTATCTTTTTTTGTCCATGGACAGGTGCCCCCTGTCTGTCCATGGGCTGGTATCGCCTGCCTCTCCATGGACTAGTATCTCATGTCTCTCCATGGACTTGTATCTCTTATCCGCCCATGGAGTAGTATTTTCTATCTGTCCATAAACTGCTATCTTCTCTTTGTCCACGGACTGATATCCCCGACCTTTCCGTGGACTAGTATTTTCTATCTCTCCATTAACTGGTGACTTCTTTTTTCCATGGACTGGTATCGCCTTCCTGTCCATGGACTAGTATATCCTGCCTGTCAATGGACTACTATCTTCTGTCTGTTGATGGACAGGTGTCCCTTGTCTGTCCATGGGCTGGTATCGCCTGCCTGTCCATGGTCAAGTATCTCCTGCCTCTCCATGGACTTGCATCTCTTATCTGCCCATGGACTATTATTTTCTATCTGTCCATTAACTGGTGACTTATTTTTGTCCATGGACTAGTGTCTCCTGCCTGTCCATGGACTACTATCTCCTGTCTGTCCATGCACTGGTGTCCCCTGTCTGTCCATGGGCTGGCATCGCCTGCTTGTCCATTGACTAGTATCCCCTGTCTATCCATAAACTATTATCTTCTGCTTTCCATAGACTGGTGTCCCCTGCTCTTCCATGGACTAGTATGTCTTATCTGTCCATGGACTAAGATCGCCTATCTCCCCATAGACTGGTATCTTCTCGTTGTCCATGGACTGATATCTGATGTCTGTCCATGGACTAGTATCTCCTATCTGTCCATGGAGTAGTCTCTCCTATCTGCCTATAAACTGGTATTTTTTCTGTGTCAATGGACTGATGTCCCCAGTCTGGCCATGGAATGGTATCTCCTGTCTGTCCATAGGGTATGACTAGGGTATCCTTTCTGCTCGTGGACTAGCATCTGCCATCGGCCCGTAAACTGGTATCTTCTCTCTGTCCACGGGCTTGCATCTCCTATCCGGCCATGGACTGGTATCTACTGTCCTTCAATTGACTGGTGTCTCCGTTCTTTCCATCGACTGGGGTCTCCTATCTGTCTATGGACTCGTATCTCCTATCTGTCCATAACCCGGAATTTTCTCTACGTCCATGTACTGGTGTCCCCTGTGTGTCCATGGCCTGTTATCGCCTGGGCTGTCCATGGACTGATATCAAAATTTTCACTCACACTCAAGTCTTGGGTCCTATTCCTCAGGTGATCCCCTGTTTTGTTAGGACACCCCATGATCACACAGGGAATAGATATGCTTCAATTCTAAGAACTTTTTCCTGCGTTTTCTAAGGCAGCTAAACGCCAATTCTTATATTATCCGCAGACACTCATTGACATCCCATCACTGTTAGTTGGAAGCCATGATAGCTATATGGGTCAACAGCTATTCCTCAAAGATACACAGCCTCAATTTGCCAAAATATATCTATGTTCCTTTATACTGGCTCGTATTTTCATTGGTAGCATTTATAATCAATTTTTTACAGACACATTTTCCTCTTTCATCGACAAAATACCGAAACAATTGTATGATAAGGGATTTGTTATTTTTAATAGTGTGCTTCTGCACATTATTGAGTTGAAAGGGATCATTGAATTCTGGTCTTTCATAATCTGGAATCAAATTTCAAAACAGATGTGTAGATCCTGAGATATAGGCAAATGGATATGTGAAGGGAGTTGTCTCCTCAAAGGTATGTTTCTGTGATGGAGCATTTTACTGATATGGGAAGATGGAAAATCGTTTACTGAACTGTTTTGTGTCATTCTCCTGTGGGTGCGAGTTGCCTACACCATGGGCTAGATGGTGCTGTAGAAGTAGAGAATTTAGTGCGGAAAATCTTTAGCTAGTACAGTGATTTGGAGGAAACCAGGCATTATGTTTTCTTAAGTCGGTCGGCGCGCCGGTATTGAGCCGAGATTAGTCCTCTTTTGGGCCGGTAATAGTCCTACCGGCAGGCCTGATTTACGCCGTGAGTTGTCCTCTCTTACATCTGTTTTAGACCTGGTCTGATTCTAGTGTAAAGCCCTCTAGCGCGCCTCAAGCACGCACTCGGCGTTTAGATACGCCTAAACTTTCGAGTCGATCTAGCTCGACTTTATGGATCTCAACTTCCTACAACAGGCCGTTAGCTTGTGCCATTTTTATATGGTTCTAGAAACTATTCAAGACATAATTGTATGACAAACTGTAAATAAATGAACATTCCAGACAGATAGCAATAATAATTTGTGGATGAGACTGAATACAAACATCACGAACCATAAACAACACAAGTCAGCAGCAAATTCAACTTGTAAAATGCAGGTCTTTTGATCATCACCGATGAAAAGTATAGAAATGATTGGAAATCAAGCTGAAAAAAATCATTGTTGACGTTTATTTATATCAAGTATCATGGAAATATAACATAAACAAGCATGCAATTCACTTGGAACCATTGGATTTACAAAGGAACAGTCCATATGCAGTAATAAGGATGTTTTAGAACCATTCGCACGACTGGCACTGAAATCATAGCGTTGAATTAGAATTGTGTCAAAATCATCGGAAAAGCAGTAAATCATGTAGCAAACACACAATTAAGGAAGAGAATTAATTCATCTCCAATCAGTAATCAAAAAGAAAATTTTTCTTAGCTTCGATATAGTGAAACCTTTCTCGGTCCCTAGTAAATCACCGAATGTGTACGAAAATGATGCTAAATACATGCTAAATACATCTAAGTTTCTATCATAGTTGTCGTATCATGGTATTTTTTGGAGTTGTCATGTCATAGTTAATAGAAAACCTGCCGCCGATGATCATAGGCATGTTAATGACTTTATAGACGCTGATTTTTTTCATGGAGAGGCACTTATGTTCCATTTTTGAAGTGGACTCTTTTACAGTATTGATTCTGGCTTCGGTGGCATTCGATGAACGTCAACCTCTAAATGTGTTTCCGATAGATCAGAACAGCGTTTAATTTGTCACTACACTCACGACTACTCCTACTAGCATCCCATTTCACTCAAAAACAGACAAATTCTTACTCGAACGTCTGAGCCTCGACATTGGCCAATCGGTAAACCAGTTCATGACTGGAGAGTTTAATGCTCGATGCTATATTCTTTCTTCTTATCAAAACAAATAAATAATAATGTGATGAATGACAAGACTCCTACAAGACAATGTTAGACAAGAGTAGATAACTCCAGTGACTCTGTACCGATTACATAATACCGGGCTGTGATTGGACAATCTGCTCCCGAGTCCACAAAAGATCAGGCACTGCTCGAGTCCAAAAAAGATCAAGCACTGCCTGAGTCAACCAAGAGGCAACCAAGTCTCGGTACTCGGCTCGGAAGGCCTGTTTACACTAGCCAAGAATCTATCCCTAACTATCCCTAACTATCCTGAACTATACCTGTAGTTTCATCTTTCTTTGCAATTTAATGAAAATGCAATGCTGCCTCTAGATTCTTACTATGTGTGACCAAATGAAGGTACGAGTAGAAACTCACAGCTTGACGAGCTCTGGTGGCGCACTCTTTCAGCGTCTCAGCAGCTTCGAACTTCACCTGACGTCTGAACAGCGCCCCGAGATTCCTCAACGTCGTCGTCACTGTTTGACAACAAGTGACAAGTTTACCATGAGAGCAGTTTTATATCATACATACGCAGAGATGATAGAGGGTGTAACGTACAAATCGTGCTTGGCTGCCCTGTGCCAAGCAGCGTAATCTGCGCTGTATGTTTCATCGCCATTCTTGCCTTTGTTAGACTGACGTTCCTCTGCCAGAACCCATATGGGACGGTTGGCATCGGTTACCGGCCCAAACTCGCGCTCATGAGCTCTGGTTAGGACCTCCTTGAATAGCTGCTCAGCAGCGTTGTACTTTCCTTGTTTCAGATATGCCGATGCCTATGGGGAGCAGGATAAGATGACTCTAAATACGAGCTATACATTAATTATAAACATTATCTTACGGCAATTTAGGAAACAGCACACACAACGATATGCAACCTTACACCAGTCCCGTATTCCCTTAGAATTGAGACCCGAGTCTAAGCAGGTGAGGTCAGCCGTACCCAAAATATACACGACCCTGGACAGAGGCCACCTTATACAGATTAAACATTAGGGACACCGAGTCTAAACCTAGAGGGAATAGAACCCACGCGGCAGGTTTCCTTGAGATCAGTGCCTGAGTCTTAATTCCAAGGAATACGGCGTGTGTAAATATATGAAAGAAGGAAATGAATATGACAGCATCAGATGCACATGACTGATGAGAATTGATGTCTGATGAACCTGCTGGTAGGATGGATCACTGACGGAGGCCAGAGAGTTGAATTGCAACATATGTGATACAAGGCTAGAACATGCCACGCTATTTCACCCAGAAAACTGAACTGCCTCATAGGAGTCGTCTTCCCATAAATGGGAAGACAACTCCTACATAAGGCATGTTGGGTATAATTTCTATAGGAATTCCAATGATAGCGATTTTTGCCATTCTTGTGGCCGTCACTATCGTTTTACAGTATATGCCCTTCTTATCGACAGCACCAGCAGCCGATGTGAGTAAAATTATGTTATCATTAAGGTTAATACCTTAAAAATGTGAACACATTGCTATAGGAATGCCACTGCTGACAAAGATGGCTATGCCTCTAGTTATGTTCCCAGTGAGACTTGAGAAATGCTGTTAGGCTACATTTTACCTGTACTTGTGTTAGCCGGTAATATGACCAATATGCAATTTCTCAACTCAATCGTGCATTATAGAAGCAGAAATTTAAGCGTTGGGACCTTAAATGCATTTTTTGCAAGGTTTCATAATCGCAGAAATAAACTTCTGCAATATTTTTCTTTTTCCTTTCAGTGACTCAAACGAAATAAAAGTTTGCAAATAATTTCCATTTGCAAAAAGTTCTATGTTTGCAGCAATGGGAAAATCTCGAACATTTTAAAGCGCAAAAATTTCTACTTATACAGTAAGACAATTTATTGTTAATAAATCAAGAGTTTAAATAGTATTACAGCTATAAATCTGGGGCTGTGCTGTGAGGTAAACAAACTAGGGAAGGCTAGCAGTACAAAAGGAGCTATGCAGTAGCCAATACACAGCTAGTGCAGCTCAATATAGCTACCCATCACACTATGTTATCTCAAAAGAGATGGGAGTAGTGCATGATATAATCCGCTGAAACTTGCAAATGCATCTTTGAGATAAATATACGGCATTGAAGTTGGAAAGTCCAAACATCATGTGAGAGGAAAGGGCTAAATTGGAGAAGCCAAAAAATGACGAAAGTTGGATCAACATTTCAACAGTTATACAGTGATTATAGTCATGATGAGTCTTCGTAAAAATTTTCCCATCAACGTTTCCTGGTATGTTTGCAAATATTTTGCAGTGTAAAATTATTCTGTCTTTAGTAAACATGCTCAACCTTCTTCATGGCGTTTGTATGCTAAATTGCACACATGAGCATGAGCATATGCACACGCACATCTGCGCATATGCAGATGCAAGTGTCAGCAGACCAAAAACATTTAGGCCACTCAGAACGTTCATATGCAGGACAGCAGCACTGGCTGTTAACATCATGTACAGGATGCATGTGGAAGTTGAACCCACAACAGCACTATAAAATGAATTTCCCTAGAGTATCGTGCCAGAACTTAGAGAGCCTAATTTCAGGTCTGTCACCATAATTGGAGAAGAACATGATTCCTCCTCTGGCAAGATGGCCATGCCACATAGTCTTACCAGTGTTCAACTCATGTGAGACACATTGTAGTGAGAGAGTAAACACAAAGGATTGAGTGGTTATTGATTCTAAATCATGTGTGATGAAGGTTGCCAGAGATGTACATATGCAGAGGGAGGGGGATGAATGATGAATATACAGATGAAAGGGGCGGAGAGCATGAATTTGCAGAGGGAGGGGAGGGATGTGGAGAGGGAGGGGAGGGATGTGGAGAGGGAGGGAAGGGATGTGGAGAGGGAGGGAAGGGATGTACAGAGGGAAAGGAGGGATGTACAGAGAAAAGGGAAGGATGTAAATTACAGGGGAAAAAGAGAAAAATTTCGTGGGTTCTATTCCCTCGAGGTTTAGACTCGGTGTCCCCAATGTTTAATCTGTTTTAATCTGGTTGTTAAACCAACAAGTATCATGTAATCGGTGCAAAGTCACTGGAGTTATCTGCCCTTGTCTAACATTGTCTTGTAGGAGTCTTGTCATTAATCACATTATTATTTATTTGTTTTGATAAGAAGAAAGAATACAGCATCGAACATTAAACTCTCCAGTCATGAACTGGTTTACCGATAGACCAATGTCAAGGCCAATGTCAAAGCTCAGCCGTTTTAGTAAGAATTTGACTGTTTTGAGTGAAAGTGGATGCTAGCAAGAGTAGCCATGAGTGTAGCCTCGAATTAAATGCTCCTCTGATCTATCAGAAACACATTTAAAGGTTGACGTTCATTGAATGCCTCCAAAGCCACAATCAATACTGTAAAAGTCGAGACATTAGCAGTAGAAATATTCACCATTTTCCAAAAATTAGCACAGGAGCGAGAAAAATGTTAGTGTTTGTGGACAGAGTTAATTTCAATAACAGAGTGGAAGTGCCTCTCCAATGAAAAAAATCAGCGTCTATGAAGTCATATATGTGCTTATGATCATCGGCTGCAAGTTGTCTAATAACAATGAGATAACAACTCCGAAAAGTTACCATGACATGACAACTCTGATGGAAACTTAGTTGTATTTAGCTAATATAGTGATTTCCTTCAAATCACTTGCATCCTTTTCGCCCTTTGATAAGTTGCTACGAGACAGTCCTAATTCCTCTGCCAGAAAACATATTTGTGTTGCTGATAAATCGTCAAGAGTGAATCCGAACACAAAGAGACCAACAGGCCCGGTGGTAGCCAGATCCCTTGCATAATGTAGATATATGAGTTGAACGGATGTCAGATTGAAGCCGATTTTTGACACTTGTACCTCTGATAATGTAGCCGGTCTCTGACCAGAGGAACAGTAGCAGCAGTACAACTAGCTTCCTAGGTTTTGGTCATTCTTTCGTCAATATGCATGCATCGGCACATGCGGGAGTGAGCAGGAGTGTGCGGAAATGAGCACGCAGATGTGAGCAGGAGTATGCGTGAAAACTGACAGGAGAATGACAAAAACAGCTTCCTACTGAAGCTCAATAAGTTCAAGCTTGTATAGTCGAAATCTGACTACCTTAAGACCCTATCCGCCTCAGCCCGAGGTATCAGGGAACAAAGACAGGTATACCCGTTCATTGATAGCAATACTAGAGTGGGAATCAAGGAAATGACTTAAGAAAATCTTTGGATCTTTTGACCAACTGTACAATGATCATACCCGTCAACCTGTCAGGCTGAAAATACTGGATATACTGGAGTCCGAACGTTCAGAAGCCAAAGCTTAAACCCCAACGGCTAGGATTACATCGTTATTGACCTCAGCTCAGCAAGTTCTCATTTGTGAGCCACATGGGAGCATTAGACAATCAATAATAACTATCTTGACCCTGAATTCAGGCGTCTAAGATATTGGATTTCCTCAGGAAATAGGAGAGACTTGACAGGTATGAAAATGACAAATATCACTAAAATGTATGAATTATAGGCACAGAGTTATCAAAATGCAGCACCTGATGCAATACTGTGCGGAAATGACTCACTTTCACAGATTTTTTGCGTCAGCTTTTATTTCCATTCCAAAATAAAGAAGATAGTATGAAGTTGAAGATCACCAAAAATATGCAACCGAGAAACATCTGCCAGGGTCAAATATGTTGTATTAGAAGGTGCAAGAAGTAAAGAGCACTCATTCATTGAAAAATGCACTATTACGTAATTTAGTAAGGATGATTATTGAGGACGAGGAATTTTGAAAACCTAGTCTTTTCCACAGGATCTATCCATATATATACACTTAAGTGTCGTTTTAAGATACACTTAAATGAGACATACTTAAGCTCATGCATCCTGGTACACAGTTGAGATGCATCCTGCATATATGTAACTGTGATAAAAAATGTTCAGCAAGTTGTTATGTGTATAGAATATATGTAAAAAATGTGGAGGTGACAACTCCTAGATTTTGGGAATCTCCCTATCTAGTCTTTTCTGTAGGTTCTGTCCATATATAGCTTTGCCTATCACGCCATGGTATTCTTATCAGTGCATCAGAGGTAATATATCACCAGTGTAATGGCAGTTAAAACACAGGCTGGTCTGTTCAGCCACACTGTGAATATATCAACCTAAAGCACAGCGCAGTAGCCTTATTCCTCCTCATCCCTTATCACTCTACTCTTAGCTGGTATGAACTCTTCCCATGGCTGCTTGAATTCATCACCTTCCTCTCCGCCACTAGATGAAGGCTCTTTCGTGATGTTATCTGAGCTTGGATAGCAGAATTCTGGTTTCCCATCATTGATTTCCTTCTAACTGTCACTCACCAGAGAGACCACCTGCTTCCCAGATTGCTTAGATCCTTTTTCACCTAGCATAAGTCATACAAATCCAACATGAAGTGAATTTACCTAAAAGTAGAACTAAAACTCAATTATATTGAGCCTACTCCTCAAACACCGTGTGATAAATGGCAACGTAAAATTCGAGGCTTTTGTCATTCTTCCATTGATGTGCGTTCACATGCGGGAGTGTCCACATGTGAGCGGGCGTGTGCAAAAACTGACAGGAGAATGACAAAAACCAAAATTGGTACTGCATTAGCGACCATTCAACCTACATTAATATACTGGGTTCTACCAATTTAACACCCGGGGAATCCGTTATTTTTTCTATTTTTTTCTGAAATGCCGAAAACCCGCAAGCCTAATTCTGATGTGACCATCTCTTGTCTTTTCAGTTTTTGTCATTCTCCTGTCAATTTTAGTGAACGCTCCGCCACGTGTATGCACACACATCCGCACATGTCGCAGGCACGCATATCAACATGAGAATGACAAAAACTGTCTTTTCTCCTTGTTTCATATTTGTTAACTCACCAGTTTATATGTATAATAATAGCTCATTTAATTCCCTCATTTATAGAGAGCCATGTTTGAGGGGCTTTATTAATAAAAACCTCCTTTCCCCGGAGATGCCAGTTACGCGAACAGGTATTAAATGGGTAAAAATTGACACATAAATATCACCAAAGAGCTGGTAAGCGGTTAAATCCTCTATAAAACAAGAAGGATCTTAAAGAAATGTAAATAAGTTGGTAGCAATTATTCTTAGGTCGTCGGCCCGCCCATGGACTTATATGCCCAGCTCAAGGCCGCCTAAAGCCTCGGCTACACACTCGCAGAAAACCTGCGAATTACGATGGCGAGTGCTATTCGTGTGAGTGGCTGGGGTGCTACACACTCACCGCTTTTCTTTCTTTTTCTCAGTCAGCTGTTCAGTATATGCCTAGCGGGTACTAGCTCAAGCAATGTGGACAGCCAATCAGGCGCCAGGGACAGCCAATCAGTGTCCTACTCGCAAATTCGCGTAAGTCAAAGTTCAGCATGCTTTGTGAGTTGCGAATAGCAGATTCCGCTAGTTTGAGCACTCGCGCGAGTAGATTATCCGCAGAAAACCTGCGATTCGCAGCCTTTTTGCGAGTGTGGTTCTTAGAACTAACTAGGGAGTTCTAAGAGATCATAGGCGAACTTATGTGTTCGTGGGTCCTATTCCTCAGGCAATCCTCTGCTTTGTCAGGCATCCCTAGATCGCATATAGGGTTCTCCACAGCAGGGCGCCAGGGGCAATGCTCCCCATAACATTTGTGAACGCCCTAAGAAAATTCTTGTTGCTGGCAAAAAAAGCTTATGTTGTTATAGTTGTAATCATTGTTTTTTGTCTGTGATTCAGTAACGTAAACAAGTACAGTCGACTCGGTGGTTCCTTAGAAGTGCTTGAAGTTGAATCGATAACGTAACTCATAAATATCCACCATAAATTGAGGCTTAGGGATACTTCAAGTTCAAATAATGAGTTAACTAGACGCCAGTACATCAACAGTCTTTGGATCTAAGCCTGAAAATTTGGCTTCTTTCTCTCTCCCAGTCGACTTATTTGTACGTGTTTTGCGTATGGATCAACTAAGAAACAGCTGACACTTTTTGAGGTAAATATGACGTTTGGATTCATACTTTAGGTAATGGGCTGCGGGTAGAGACTGTGGTATTTTGATATTCTTATATTCTTTAAACCCAATAAGAGCCCATGGTTGAAGAGCTTATAGGTTGAGAAGAAGTTCTCGTTCTCATACCCTTCTCTCACCCTCTCTCTCAGCCTTCCTCTTCCTCTCCCCTCCCTTTCTCTTCACCCTCACTCTTCCCTCCCTTCCTCCTTCCCTCCCTCCCTTTCCTCCACCCTCCCTTTACCTCCCTCCTTCCCTCTGCCTGCCTCCTTCCCTCTGCCTGCCTCCCTCCCTCTCCCTGCCTGCCTCCTTCCCTC
>ERZ1740065.632-NODE-632-length-19402-cov-12.144208_pt1 | contig 19402 bp, 18 predicted proteins | sample MGYA00581738_ERZ1740065 | MGnify/ENA primary metagenome ERZ1740065 (study PRJEB43018, sample SAMN04849749) | marine metagenome | isolation source: floating plastic debris | place: Pacific Ocean | collected 2008-09-01 | study: EMG produced TPA metagenomics...
CTACACAGTCACTAATGTGCCTATGATCCTCGTAGGGCTTCTATCGACAATGAGACGACAACTCCCGAAAATTTTCATGACGCGACAACTCTGACAGATAACTTATCTGCATGTATCATTAGCGATTTCCTGCAGATAAACTCCCACAAGAAGGAAAGGACAGCTGCAAATAATCCCCGCAAACTGGGGCTCATGCTCACTAAATGCTTTACTTATTAAAATTTTTCCACCCCAGTATTGGAATTGTTGTCACACTAGCGCGGTTAGCTATTGTTAGATGCCAGGATTTAGGGTCAGAACTACTCTCATCGGCTTTCTAATGATCTCCTGTGGCTCACCAGTTACGTTTTACTGAGCTGAGTACAAATATGACAGAGTCCTAGTTTTTTGGAGCAGAGGTTTTGAGCCATGACTTCTCAAAGTTCAGAAAAACGGTCTTGTCAGCCTGACAGGTTTACAGGTCCGGTCAGGAGACAGGTTGACAGGTCCGGTCAGGAGACAGGTTGACAGGTATGCACACCACACATCGAGTCTCTCAGTATATAGGTACTAGTGCTGGTTCGATGCCAAGAGTCAGCTATTCGATTACATACTCCCTCAGAGGGTTCGATAATCAATTTTGATTCTAGAGGTAGATCTACAGTAAAATCACGGATAAAACTACGGACTTTGAGTGGTTATCATAATTCTCAGAGTAGCTTTGCCTCCTTGAGGCTGTAAACATGTACCTATCACTGATAGCGGTGAACGATGCATCGTAATTTCGATGCATCGTCGATTAGTGACTGTCTGAAAATTCGATTATCTCTAGGCTTAGAATGTGTGTTTTGACTGCTACTTCACTTCAGAAATCAACCACAATGTTTATCTACAGTGGTCACAGCTCATCATACATCTAATGTTTTACATTTTTTATTGCTACATCCATAATGGTATAGCTATAACTTGCTTGTGATCTTCTTGTTGCCAGGATGCCTAAGCATCATGATTCATCCTATGAAATTAGCCATTGAATAATCGAAATAACTGAATCGTCGATTATCTAGAGTCAATAATCGAAATCGAATCAAAACCCAGAATCATGAATCGTTTCACCCCTAATCACTGCTATGTTCTGCTCTGAAGAATTCTTTAGGTGATAGCTTAAAGGATTATGGATAAAAAGCCATGTATAACCATTTCATAATAACTGTTTTAGATTCTTTGATTCTCAAAGCTACCAAAGATTGATCAAAAAATATTTTCCAATCTTCGATAGCATTGTGTATCGAACCAGCGCTAATAGTTACTAAAGTACAAACAGGTACAGTAACTAACTACTAACCATCCACAACTTTTCCGAAGACGACATGCTTGCCATCCAGCCATTCTGTAACGGCAGTGGTAATAAAGAACTGTGAGCCATTCGTGTTTGGGCCAGCGTTGGCCATAGACAGTAGCCCGGGCTCAGTGTGCTTCAGAGTGAAGTTCTCATCAGGAAACTTTGACCCATAGATACTCTTGCCACCGGTACCTACAGTGTAAGTAACGTGAACTTTTCTCACACGAAGATGACCAATACTGCGGAGTTGTCCTCTCTTGATAAAGGCAAGCTACCAAAAGGCGGGCCTGCAACAGCTTGTGTCTGTTAGTTATAAATAACCTTCACATAATAAAAATAGTAGAAACTTATAAACAGATATCACGGTTAGCACTAGTTCACCCTACAAAAATAATGGCGGTTCGACTGTTCAAATCTACTTACCGTTGTGATTCGTGAAGTCCCCTCCTTGGCACATAAATCCGGGAATGACGCGATGGAAAGAACTTTTCTTGTAGCCGAAACCCTTCTCACCAGTGCAAAGCGCTCGGAAGTTTTCCGCTGTCTTCGGGACAACATCAGAACGAACTTCGAACACAATCCTCCCTAAAATTGTTACATCATTGCGAAACTGAAGTACAAAAATATTCCAGTGCAGCTGCTCTCATGCGGATTTGATGTTATTACCGAGTTTATCTCCATTTGCTTCTACATCGAAGAAACATCTGGGATTTTTATTAGCGGACGATAGCAAGCGTTTGCAGAAAACTGTGATGCTATTTCTGGGAAGCATGGTTACTGATGTCGGCAATAAAATCCTCTTCAACCACGAGAGATTCGAATGACCTTGACATTCAATATAAACCATGATCCTAACTTTATTTCACCTTATAGCGAAGTTCATATCTCGTATTACTTCGTATCCACGATAAATAGATGAGAAACGAGATCAATGTGGGTATTGTGGCACCAAAATCGTGACGTATATAGCGCGAAACCAGGCACGTGATCAACTTGCCAAGTTGTTGTGTATGAAACTCGTCAGTTCGCGTGCGCTCAATCATATCAGCGGTGCACGCTTGTTGCGATGTATGTATCGATGCGTAGGTTTCAATTCAAGGCGTCTGACATCTCTCTACTGAGCTAACTTCCACTTTGCTATCTCTACAACAACAAGTAAGTCACGCTTTTTACTCATGCTCGGTTTTCGTAGATCACAGTGCTAGCACATACTGATCTAGTCGTAGTTGTAAGTACCGTATGCTCCGGAAACTTTGTTATGATGCAGATATAGCCTTACTTACTGCCAATATGTCAGTGCAGTCCTAAGACTATGACTGATATCTACTGGTAAATGAAGTTGATAGTATATTCACGGTGAAGAAACTAAATGTTGCGAAAATTCGATGCTGAGATTGCCTCGCAGGGAGAAACGACAGCATGAATCACGTCTACGATACAAACCGCACTCATAGGTTTGCCTGGTGATACGTTGTTGATCCTAAAATCATAGCTATACACTAACCATTCGATATTGTGGGTCGATGTTGGCGATACAATGGCATTGACAATCGGTGTTCTTCACGAGAGACTTTGATTTAGCTGGTATAATGAGTTACCTACTGGTCTATATGTAATCTAGCCTTTCATTAGCTTGGCAATTTCACCCTTGGTTAGGCAAGGACAGAGCAAGACTTAAAATTACGCACGTAATATGAAGGTGTAGTCCCTCCCTTCATAGCCACATTCCTGTCTGTCAACGAAAGTGATGTAAGCTAATAATTGAAGTCATGTTTTGCAACAGCCCATAGCCTGATAGGTTGAAGTAAAACATACAAGTTGCTAGTCTTCAACACCAGTAGTGAGATACATAATACTCTTACATGCTTGTGTGCATACCAATAATCATTCAGGGCAAGTCTGCAGTTACAATCTTCACATGACCTTTAAGGTGTTCGGATCGAGCTGAAAATAGGATCAGGTCTGTGAAAGACTTGTGGGCCCTCCAGGCATTGACTTCTAGAATGGGAGGACATGAGAGAGGGATAATTTATGAGGAGATATTTGGAGGAGAGGCAGACAGAAAGAGGGAAAGGGAGTAGGAGTGAAAGGATAGGGAGGGAGGAAGGGAGGGAGATATAGAGGCATTTTTACTATGATGTTGGCATGCGCGCCAGTAGAGGAGAGCAGGGGGGAGGGGGTAGAGAGAATGGAGAGAGGAGGAGGAGACAGAGAGGAAGAGAGGGGTGAAGAGACGGAGATGAGGATATAGAGATGAGGAGAGGAGGAGGATGAGACAGAGGGGGAGGAGGAGACAGAGGGGGAGGAGGAGACAGTGGGGGAGGTGGAGACAGAGGGGGAGGAGGAGACAGAGATGAGGGGAGAGAGAGGCAGGGAGGGAGAGAGCTGCCGTTAGAACCTCTGACCTCAATCGTTTCCAGCAGGGCTCCCTGTTACCAGGGCGCAAAGAAAGCATCCTGTGTGTAACCAACCGTTACTATAAATACATATGTTTGGAACGTAATCCAGTTGTAACGACATTCACGGGTAGGATCAGCCGCAATAACTGGCAGCCTGGCTGTGCAGGGTTCGCTCGCTCTCGATCAGCAGCTATACCCCCTACCTCATACATTCCATCAGGCACACGCCTTGTAAAAACAGCCATTGCTCAACTCCGTGATGGTGAATTCGAAGCTAGTCTCTTATCAGTTCCCTGTTTACACGGTTGATACGTTGGACGTAAAACTTTTGAAGGACATTCCATGGCGCTTTCGTCAAGTAGCCACGTTAGTCAAATAGGTGATGGGTGACGGGTTGTACCTAACGGCAGGATCAGTTGTCAATAGATCAAATTACCGCCTTCTGTGCTCTCCCTTTACAAAAAACAAACACCGGATCACTATTGGCTTTCAAAGACGTCTTTGTCAGACCCATGAGCTGGTTGAATGCGAAAAAGAATCTGTTAAGCAGCGTCATCTATTCGCTGTCCGCAAAACTGTAACGTTCACTATCTCTTCAGATACATTTACAGTCTATACCTATATACATCTACGGAGGATACATATGCAGCTTTCACGACCTCTGACCTCCTGTCCAAGCGGCGTCTATTGAACTCACGACCCCTTCCTTTCCCTCACTGGTATAGATACCCAGACTGGAGTTAGTTCGGCGTTTTACTGTGGGACCAGTTGGGTATGTTTGTACTCAGTCCTCATATCTTGAAATTTCCGACGATAAACTGTTGTTAAAGCTGAGTTCATTCTCAAAGTTGTCCCTTATCAAATAACAACAGCGCGTAGTTTGAGCATGAATGTACCAGGCGCAATTCAGTCCGTCGCTGCACCTCTGTGAGGAAGTATTGCCCAACTTTAGCCCTTCCATCTTGAGCATTTCCCAAATTCATTTAGCATGGACTCTCATGAACAGCCCGACTGCACTTGAGCTAACCTGTCGCCTTCAGTTTGGAAACGCTATTGCCATCCTCTTTTACTTCAGCATGGAACAAGCACTGCTACGTATGATAGCATTTATAATACAGCATGGCTTATCGAAAACAAGGGAGATAACTCTGACTGGAAATTAACTGGGATGCAGTCTGTACTGTTTTTTCTGCTCATGCAACAATCTCAGCATTGAAATCAAATTAGTCTGACAGGTTTTGAAAGAAACGGTGTCGTGGTGCCGGCAGTAGGACTTGCCTGCAGCGGCTAGGTGTCACCGCTATCTACCGGTGCATGTGGCTGTGAAGATAGACTGTCAGCAGGTATCATATCAGCTCCTTGTCTCTCTATCATAGGGTTTAAATCTACATCCTCATCTTTCATCCATATATATCAAAGGGGGAAGTTCAGACTGTGGAATCCTATTCGTACAGCCCTGTCAGTTGACGCATGGAAAGTGTGTACTGCTGTTCAGTAAGAGTTCAGAGGTGCTGTGTGCCTGCGTACAAGTTCTGGTTCATTAGGTGTGAACTATAGCAACACGTGTTGCTATTTCAATTTCTCTCCGGCTGTTGTCAGCGTTTTGGTGTCACTGTGAGAGAGGCGCTTATGCGTGCATAACCCCAGTTCAATAGAGGCTATCAGCAGCTCCCGAAGCCTTCGAAGCCTTGTATCCCACAGATACCGCTGAAATCAGCTGTTGAACTTTGGCACTGTTTATGGTTTTGCCCAGATGGATGGCCTGTCATGGCAATAGGAAGTGTTGTGGTCCCCTGCAAGAGGTGGGCGTATAAGTAGATTATTTACTTGTGTTGTGGAACAGCTGTCCTCCTACGCCTTGCATCATTGCTAGGGAGAGAGATGGGGCACACAAAGGGGGTCCAAGGGGACAGAGGAATGTGGAGAGGATAGGGATAAGATGAATAGTGAGAGAGGGGAAAAAGGGGAGAGGGAGGGAGGAGAGAGATGGAGGAAGGGTAGAGAGGAATATGATATAGAGAGGAGATTGGGGGTAAGAAAGATGAGGATAAGAAAGATAGGGAGAGAGTGAGAGAGAGAGCGAGCGGGAGAGTGAGAAAGCGGAGTAGGACCCAGGAAATGATAATAAGGGATAACATTAGTGAGAGAGGGAACGAGGGAGAGGGGACAGAGAAAGGAGAGTGAGAGAGGGCAGGGGGATAATAACTGAGAACGGATAGTGAGGGGCAAGGGAAGGTAGGCATTACCAGCTACTGACAATTCATGTTTGCTGTCTTATTCGGATATTCTGCATTGTCTTATCTCCATCCCTTCAGCTATCATCATTGTTGTGATAGTGGATGCAGACGTTGTAGGCATATTTTATCACTACCCATCATCATCGGTCTGACCTCGGGCTGACCTCTACAATCACTATTTGGGTCACAATGAGAGTTGTCTCCCTCTTTATCTCCCAGTCTCATCTGTAACCGAGTGGATGAGTCTAACTTCAAACATTCCGGCGCTGAAATAGAAACTAACATTTCCCTTGATCAGTACTTACTTGATCAGGCGTTTCATCGTTACAAAATTATACGTACCGTTGCTATGACAACCGCTGTTGGTAAGGAATGATGGATTGGGTTCAAATTGAGCTTTCATTATTCTGTTACCAGCACTCGCTGCGACACGTACTGCCTGCTGCGTCTCAGGGTTCCCTGCTACCTATGGACGCTAGAGCTAACCGGTGGGTGTTTGACTAACTAGTTAGATTCGACAGTTGTTGCAATTGTTACGCAGTTGTTTACAGCTTCCTCTCTATCTCACACCCTCTCGGTCAGCGTAAGCTATGAATCTTCCCATGTGCTGGTATCAACATCGTTAGAGAGGAGTGTTTACATGGGCAGAGGGCAGTCTATCCAGCTAATGATTGTGCCAAGGTCAAACTGACTGCAGATGTTGGACTTTCGGTAGCCGATCATAGAGCAGTGCGCTAGGCACCCTCTCTGTCTCCATAGCTAGCTCTGGCAGTAGCTGCCGAGAAAGCATTCTGCTCCAAATATAGCCAGTGTACGGAGTGTGTCAAAACAGAGTCATGGCTGGGTACATGCTAGGCAGAGAGGTATTCATGGAGATGCCTTCAGGGCAGGCGCTAAGCCTGCAAACGGCAGGTTTGATACATTCCTAATTCTCTAGTCTGGCGTCGGAGACTTTCGAGCGCCATTGGTGCTACCGCTAGCCACCTTATTTCCATTTTCTCTGCTGTTTCTACACTCTAGTATTCTACCAACTCTGCTCCGAGGGGCATGCGGCTCTTGCATCATCTGCAAGGCAATTCATTAGTGGGGTTTTGTGCAGACATGTCTTCGTAGTTCTTGTATATAGCTGGATACAGCTGGAGAGTGCTATAGTAATAGCAAACCTACCCATCAGCCTGTGATTTCTCATTGTTTTATGGCTTTGCACTTGTTGATCTATAATTCGTGTTCTGAGCCATGGCTGTTGCCATGTTGTTGAGCTGAGGTTTGAATTGTATGTGCGCTCTCCTATCAGAAGGAGAGTGCATGTTGGTCCTACGACGGAATGGGCGATATCCCGTCTTCTGTTTACTTTTTCGTATAACAGCTGTAGTCAGTGTATACATTAGAGGCAGTGATGTGATAAATATATGTTTCATATTCTAGATATCATTGAACAGAGGATCGAGAGGCCTCCTGTGAAAGTTCTAAGAATGCCAGCTTCCCTGGAGAGCGCTAAGCCAGCCGCCGACGGAGCCAAAAAGGCGCCTCCGCCTGTGGCGCGCAAACCTTCCAGATCGTCTCGCTCTAGTCTTCTGTCAATCATATCAAATCAAACTGGTTCCACGTCTAGTCAGCCGAACTGCGCTAAGAGCCCAGCCTCGCCATCTAGTCAGGAGGCTGAACCGAGCACTGGTGACCAAACGGAAGTATTTGAGAAGGAGAATCAGATGCCTCCCCCGCCTAGTAATGAGACACTTGCCGAGCTAGCTGCCGGAGCCGACGTTGCAGGAATGGACGAAAGCAATGATGATGATCTTGACTTTCCGCCCCCACCCGATGAGGGGCTCATACAAGAGGCCCTTGACAGGATCAACTCCAAGTACGAGACATCTCACACTGCATTATCACTAAATAAGAACCCTGACGACATCGATATGTTGCCGCCGCACCCTGAAAATACCATGACGGAATCGGCGTCCATGGACAGAAACAGCACTGGTGATAATGGTAAGCAGGAGGAAATGGACCAAGTTGACAGAGCTGTGCCGTCAGCAAATGTTACTAATGAGCTGCCCACACATTTGGACTGTGAAATCAAGGAGAAGCAGGGACCAGCTCCTGATGCTACAGTGAATGACAGCGATATGGATATGAGTCCTCTGGCTAGTCCAATATCAGAGAGCCAAGGCAGCATTTCGGAAGCGTTGAGCATCAGCAAGAGCGCCAACGAGGCGTCAGAAGACGAGTTGGTGAACGATGAAGACCACCATGCCGACAGCGGTTATAACATGCCGGACTCTGCGAGCTCCCCTGTCCCGTTACCAGGTGGCGCTGAAACAGACTGGAATGACAGTGGTCTTCCTGACGAGACACCACCGCCAGAAAGTCACGTCACAGCTAATGGCAAAGGTAAACCAAAGCCATGGGTAAAACAACCCTCCCCCTCCCAACACACAGGATGTTGCACCTCTGATAACTGCTCAGCTACTAACCAACAAGTAGAAACTGATAGCTATACATTATTACTTGTGATCAAGTGTTGCAGTTTCGATTGGCAAGGCTACTACACTAATAGTACTAGTTTTTTAGTTAAATCATGCACCCTTGATTGAAACGTATCACTGACCTGTGATGTCAGATGTCGGCCCTGTTGCCATCAACGTGACATTTTGGCACTGACACTTGATATGACACAGCTGGCCCAGTGCTAGTATCAGACCTCACACACTGATATGTACATTTCACACTAGCTTAGGCAAACCGATAGGTGAGCTGCTGGCAAGACATCATCTCTCCCCCATTAGATCATTGCATTGCATGTGACTGGCAAATCACTCAGTAATTACGCTCGAGCCGACAACGCTTGGGGCACCCAGGGAAAGTGAAGTAGGATACACTGCACTAAATGGACAAATGTGTTATGTTTCATGACCACTCATGTCAAGTTTGATTCTCATGACTCATCTAGCAGTTTGAGTCAGCATTGAGATACTTGCTAGTGAGTGTTTAGCATTGTTATGCAGTACACTCATACGCTCCGTCTGCTGCATTATGCTGATAGCATCCATATTGAGTCATTGAGATACTGGAGCTCAGCAGACGGCAGGGGCAGACTGCGTCTATGAGCTATAGAATACTTGTGGCTAACATCTTGGTTGTGTGGGCTCGGCTAATGTTTGCTAACGACAGGCTGGTATCTGGTTCTTTCGCTAGTTTCTCTTCAAGACTCACATTATGACAGAGCTCTGACCTCTATGACTTCCGCTAAAGCTTCTAACTCCAACGACAGCGCCTACAGTGACACTGGCATATATGCATTGGCTGGTAAGCAGGTTTTACCGTTTCCTCATCCTCGTAGTGTTTAATCTATACTGTTTTCCTCATCATTTCCCATCTCTCCTTAACCGTCCCCCTACGTAACTAACAGTAGTAGCTGTGCTTCTGTCACAAAAATTAACCAGCTATTCACAAACGAAATTGTGATTTTCTTCCCATGTCTGTTCTTTGACCTCAATGCTCTCCCTTTTTCACCTTTCTCCTACATTCCTGTCTAGACTCTTCTGCCCCACTTCTGCCCCACCACCCCCCATCACCACTATTACTGCATGCTCCTTTCCAACCATCATCCCTACTACTACTACTACTACTACTACGACGACATCTGGGTATCCTTCTTGTCATACTGGTCTCCATTTCCTTCCCTCAAGAGAGTTTTATAAAGGAGAGTTGCTGCGATTGAAATAGCATTCAGCCATTTGTTTTCCTATGACACATGCAGATTTGATGCACGCCACTAAACACTGTGAGCATTGTCTTAATCGCACAGAAACCAAAACGACTGGCAACAAAAGCTTCTCCTTTGTACAACTCCCAGATCTTGCTTCTTTCTCAGCATAGCAGATTTGTAAACTTCCTGTTTCCCATCCCTGCGTTCACTGCTGTAATGGCAATGTTACAGGGGAAACAATACAAGTTCAATTGCGGCCTGTGAGAAATGACAATCGCAAGCCGGACTACGCTGTTCCGGGCTTCGAGAGGAACTCTGCAGAGTTGAAACGAGTCACATTCCAAGATGCCTCATCTAACCAGCAGCAGATAACACCCGCTGTGATACAGAGGACTGCAGTAGAGCAGGAGAGAATCAACAGAACCGGCTTGTCAGAAGACGACATCTCTCAAACCGAACTCTTCTACAAGGGTCACAAGACGGAGGTGAGGCATCCTGGGAGAAGAAATATTTGCCACCTGAATGTTACAACAGTTTAGCTACAGATGCTTTTGTCCTCTCATCACCCTGTCCATCAATCAATCACTGGCCATGTTTTTTCTGGCAATCAAACAGTTCTCCATCTGCCGCTTTCATGTCAATCTACTGTACCCTGTTCTCTCTGCCCCCCTGTAGGTTACAGTCTGTACCTGCTTGGCGACACTGTATTTCGCTGAAGGCTTCTCAGGCAGCACAGTTGGAGTCAACGACTGGAAACCCGAGCACATAGGCATACCTGTGCTGATATACGACACTGGAGATGGAAAACGTGCCAGGGGCCTTACTCTAGTATTTGCTGAGAAGGTACTGGTTGCTTCTTCATTTCGCCATCAGCGGAGAGTCAATTTGATAACTCTTTTCACTTATACCGTTTGCAGGGAACAGGATTTTCTCTCTGGAAGACGGTTATCAACTATGAGTCACGCTGGGAGGTTGTGGAGCCAGTGTTCCATAGACTGCGTATCCCTGGCACCACTGACAGATTAGCTGGTGTTGCATTCCAGGTAGGGGTTTTGCAACACAACTCGGCTGGCTTCTTGTAACATTACAAACCATTGCGGTCTCGTTAGTTGTCACTGCAGCATAGAGGAATGGTGAATGATGAACCCGCCCTGCTATTGTCGGATTTGTTCACGTTGCTTGTAGTCTTCCATTTCCAATTTCCTGTTTTGCCTAATCGTGCAGATGGCTCAAGCGACTTTTGCGCATCTTTTTAGGATGGAGAAAGTGCGGAGTCATTCTTCAAATCATTTAAAGACCACACGGCCGACCCTGAGCTCAATGTACTGAACAATCCCAACTTCAAACTGAAGAAGAAGAAAGACAAGAGCAAATCTGTGAAGAAGCAGTCGATAAAGCTGCCTCGAAAAATGGACATCAGTTTACCTTGTCAATTTGCACACGTCACCCAACTCAAACAGTCAGAAGAGGGGATATTGGCCATGGCGATGGTTGACGACGAATCGGTTAGCTCCGAGGACGGCACAGTGATATCAAAGTGAGCAGACGTAGCCAATGGCTATCCATTAGTCAGCCCACACACTTGAGTGTCAGCTGATGGTTCGCTGTCCAACCAACTCTCAAGCCAGACTGTGGACTGGTGAGCGTCTGACCATAACAACCAGATTTGGCACCACTCTCCATTCAGTTACGTCACCACCACTATTTTTCATAAAGTAGCATGAGCTACTCTCTCTATTTTTATATGTTTTGTATGGCACGCTTGTCGCGGTATTATCGACTATTGAATTCTCGTATCAAAGGCGCCGCGACACGCCAGCTTCCATGAATCAACTTGATCGCGTCGCAGTCTATGGCGCTCCGCTAAATTAGTAAATGCTCAACGTTCATGTTCGCTATGTTTTCGTTACAATGGACCTCGCTTCTCTTGTCCGAAAATGTTTGACCTATATCTTTGACCTATATATTGTTATGAGTTGTTGCTCCACTCTTTCAGCAGGCAAGAGCGAGCGAGAGAATTGAGCACTGATGAGCTTATCTTAAGCTTATCTTTTTTAACAATAAATCAATGCAATTTGTTACGCTGAGGTTTGTTTTTTGTCTGCCAGTGCGTGAAACGAGCAGACGGTGGATGTTTTTCTCAAGCAGTTTGATTTTTAGTAGAGCGTGGAGTGGTACAGTATTGGATAGTAGTAATGAGAGAAGACAATAGTTTGCCCCCATCATGGAACTGTCATGCAATTTGGACGGAAATCTAACGAGGTGGAAGAAATGTCAAAAGTTTACGAAGTCGTATTCCCTTTTCATGCGCACGGTGATATTGAGCGTCTCCTGGTCTGTAATCCATTGCGCCCGGCCGTTCTTACTGTCACAAGAGTGTGGCAAGTGCAGTGCTAGTCGATATTTGGGCGAACGAACGCTCAGATGTTTGTCAGTCAGATCGACGTTTACTTCCTTAAAGATTGCACCTGGTAGCTTGACTTTTATCTGTAAAAATATGTATGCATGTGCATAAAGTAACACATTTTACGCGTGCGTAGTCTGAGTGTATATACTGATTGATAGAGACGTACAATCATATCTTCGCAGCTGGCAGTGGCTGGCGTTTTGTTTCCCATGCCAAGGAACATGTCTTCTGCTCCGACTGCCTGCTTGTACACAATGTCATACCTACAATCAGGAACTGGTAAGTGTCCATCCTTATTACTGTTGACAACTATGGTCATTGGTAAAAGATTACTGTTAGATCGAGCGTGAAAAGAATCTCGTTGACATGGAGAAGATAACTCCGTATGTTGATTAAGACCAAAAGTATTACCAAAAAGTCAAAGATTAATCTTTACTATGATAGCAATGCATGAGTTGCCTTCCCTTTATTCGTCCCTATGCTGTTATTCCTAGACATGTAGGTTCGGGTTTCAGAAGCAGTTGCAAGACCAAAATGAGGAGAAGACAACTCTTTACCTATATAATAAAAAGAAAATTATTGGGTGGGGCTGTGGTTCACTTACTCTGGGGAGATTCTTGTGTCATATGTATCATCATATTGAGAACCTTCGTTCACCTCATCTTGAGCCCAAATGTCTTTATCATCTATCTGTTTCGTATTTAGCTTCGTTGCTGTATGACAAAATGAAGACAGATGAAGACAGATGAAGACAATTGCTGGTTTGATTCTTGTGGAACTCTCATTTGATGCTAGTAGTTGATTAGGAAGAGACAGGAATTCGTGATAGCTTACATGGTTCTTCAATATCATTCTTTGGTGGTCCAATGTTTCCTGGGGTCAATTTCGAATAGTAGCTCGATGGCTAAAAAAAATCAACAATAAATCCATACACAAGCATACATTGGCTGGAGAGCGGCCTTGACTGGGATATTGACATGGTGATCTCTCTCATGACGATTCCCAGCCATGATTGTATCAGGATAGACAAGCTATGCGACCAGATTTGCTCCTGTGCAACTCTTGTCACACCGCCAACTCTCCTACCCCCACCTACACAAGTCTATGACATTTATCAGGGGAGCTGACCAGTGCAAGCTGATGGCTCCCCAGTCTCACGGCTGAGTATAACGCAGCTGAACTTTATATGCTATACATTGACTGCCTCACGTAAAGTATGCTGCTTAGATGAAACAGTGGGCTGATGGATAATTTATGACTATTTTCATTGTAAAATGTGGAATTACCATATCATCTTCAGAGTCACTTTCTTCATTAGGAGCGATCAGATCTGCTAACGCAGTTATTGCTGATGGATTAAGCTCCATTATGTTCGTGATTGAGAGTTCGTAACAGTTGGTGTCGTCCTCAGCTTGCCAAGTTCAAGACGGCGTCCCTAGCAACGCACAAAATTCGCTATCAGGTGGAGAACAGAGCTATCGCTAACATTGCATGGTCACTGTAATGGTTCATAATACTTCAACAAAATATAGGTTTCTACTATATTTAATTAGCTTACTGTCTTCAAAAGGTACTACAACATACTCAGAAGTCTTACATGTGAACGGCAACCTTCTTTCCCACTTTACATATAAAAGACGGCAAGGCGAACTCAACCGGAAACACAGCTATCTAAACCGGAAATACAACTATCACTGCATCTTCCAAAAAAGGGAAATAATTTTCCTTTTTTATCAATTGTTGACATGATCATTTCTTATATAAGTTTATTGCATTAATATCCTAATAATCAATGAAAACTCGATAATTTTATTTACTATGTAATAGAGGAAACCCTGGGTTGTCCAACCGCGGATACTCTCTATTGATTCAAACAACATGGCGCCGAGTGATCCACAACCGCAGCAGCCACTGAGGGGTAGATATATTGGAGTATTTCTTGTAAATATGGCAGTATATGATAGTGCTATATTAAATTCATCCATTTTAGTTCCTATAAATATTGTTATCTAAGCCATGACAACAGGTTTTAGAATTGTTCTACCTGTTCAATTCTCCTTTTCCTACACAATTTCTATGCCCACACCTTTTTATTTCAGGTCGTTTCTCGAAGCCCACCGTATCCTTTCTATTACCAACATACCAATACGAGAAATTTTGAATTTATCATTCTGATGGGTGTTAGGTCGTGGTGAGGTACTAAGATTGTTGCCTGATTTGATTTCTCATGGCTCTCAACCTCAGCTTGTATGTCCATGATTTAGCTCATTGTCATGAAACGGGTTGGTGAGTATAGATTCAAACCGTTTAGTCTCAGGCGGTATTTAGCACTCATGATATTTCCTCAACCGTAAATCAGTCATCTTCACCTCAATGGCAAATGTTTATCTACCTACACAGCTATTACTTCTCCGTTTTTGTGGTCGCGGAAATAGTCATATTCACTTGGAAAGGTAGGTAGACGGTTCCTACAATTAATAATCGATGTCCCCTCATTATACTCAACCGTATCTCACCCTCTGTAGGTTTGGTACTTCCGTATACAGTTGATATCCTTGTCACGGAAATTATCTTACTCTTTCTGATATCAGTACTGGAAGTTGGCCGATTTTTCTGGGGTATGTACTTGAGTCCTGCTTGAGCAAACAACCTGCTTCACTTCTTAATGAATTAATGAATTGTTGAATTGTTGTAGGAATGAAAGGAAATCTTACAGAAAGAAGATTACCTTGTTTCCTATCGGTTGCTATGTGTGCTCCCTCAATTGTCGGGGCTCTGTACTTTCTCCTTTGGCAGACTTACATCCTTAGGCTAGAGGCTATACTTATTATTGTACACATGGTTTTTGTTACGCTTGAGACAATCCTGGGAATAGTTACGATCTCCGCTATCCAGAAATCTCTCACACAACTGAACCAATAGATATTAACTCTTCTGAAGATTTAAACCTCTTTACTATTTAACATAGAATATCACTATCAAAAGATTCTAATCCTTGTGATTTGAGTTATAGAAGAAGTAGCTTTCAGAGTTAGAGTGTTTCATATGCCGTCAATCGTCAGCTCAGATACCAGTATCATAAGTTAGAGGTGTGGTATCATAGTCGCATACATACACCTTTGTTTCTCCCATTTTCTACTGCGGAACACGTTTCTCTGCTCTCTCTCTCTCTCCCTCTCTCCCTCCCTCCTTCCCTCCCTCTCTCTCTCTCTCCGATTGTGTGAGTGTTGGACATGTCCTCCTTAGAATCAGGTCTTCATTGATGCATTAGGAATTAGGATTCACTGGTTTCTGCCAGTAGTTAGGGAGTCACATCCTTAAATGGGTCATATTAAATACTAGAGTAGAGTATGGAAATGATAAGTGCGCATCATTTCTTTGACGTAATCATGGGAGGCACTAATATTCGTCCGTATTCCTTCTTTGGATTATTTGCATCTAGCAGATTCTGTTTCTCTTTCTCGTCCTTGACCTCAGTCTTGCTGAAGGCCGTAGGTCTTTCTGAACTATTCCGAATTCCATAAGAGAAGTATATGATGAACCCTGTAAAAACCAATAGGCTATACAGTATTTACCAGTGATGTCACATCAGTAATCATAGCTGTCACAGCATTGTTGTCACAAGGTCACAGTGTTTATTACTGAGCTGTCACAGTATTATTGCCCCTAATGTCATAGGATGTATTGTATGGCATCACTACTGTCATATCACCTGTCACATCACCCATCACAAGACTGGACCGCAATTGAAATAGTACTCACCAAGTGTCATCCAAACAGCGAACCTAGTCCACGTTGTGGCTGATAGTTTTAGCACTAGGATCAAGTTGATGCAGCTGCATAATGACGCCACTATTGGTAGGTATGGTACTTTGAAGGTACACGGCACTTGGCTCTCTGGTTGTCTGTATATAACGATGACACTGGCAATAGCACCAATGGCTCCGATCGCAAATAAAATCCAGACGTAGATTTTGTTCGGTAGATCGCTCACTCCATCTACATCTATTGCTATCCCCATGAGGATAGCGCATCCAGCTGAAACAAGCAAGATATACTTTCCACTAAAATGGTAATGAAATGGGAGTTGTCGTCTCTTTCACTTCGCCGTGTGAAAAGGAGAACATAACTCCTTTTTTTCACAAACCATGTAATCCTTGTCAGAAAAAGTTCTTGCCATTCAACACAATGTAGGTTTTGATTGAACTACCTTGTGTAAATATGGCGATGGCCACCTTCCTCTGGCTCTGCGGAGTGGGTAGTCGGCCCTGCTCAATTGAACTTGAAGGAGATTTATACGATTCTGTATCAAGGATGTCATCATCCCCATCCACCTGGGGCGAGTTGTAGTCATCGTTTTTGTACCTAAATCCAGTAGCAAAGTATTGATTGTAAATACAACATATTTTGATTCTTTTGAGATTGGGAATGAAATACAGCTGTTCCATGAAGAGCTCATACAGTATCCCAAAGAACCACAAGTTTGGAAATGTAAGGTGTATGTTCATTACAAATAGCTATCGCAGTGCATGTACAAGTGCAGTGCAAGTATTTCATATCATATAGACAATAAAAGCGCATTTATATATTACATTACATGGAATGATAGCAGTATGAGTGAGCTGATTAAATAGAATTATAGGAGTGCCACTGCGGGGATCTCAACTGTTCAGATTTTGAGCTTATATAAGGATGAAAGATGGATTTCATGTAGCATAAAGATTTTCTTTGACTCACTCGGATTTTTGCGTTTCAGTTCGGATTTTGGATGATATCACTCACCTCCCTGGGTAAAATGATATCATAAGTAAGCAATGTGTCTCCAACTATCACCCCAATGAACTAAAAACTAGCTTTTGATGCTGCAAATAACTTTTGATACCCTCCCATCTGGCAGATACAGAGCAGTTAAATATCGCACTGCTCTCAGAAAGAACTGTTTTAGAGCTAAAGCCATCTCGATTTTAAACAGATAGTGTTTGACTTGTTGCTGTTTATACTGTTTTACTTATTTAAAACTTTAATCAGCTCATCTTTTTATAGCAGGAAACATCTTATTTGTCTTTTTGACACAATAAAGGTACATACAAATGTAAAAAATGTGATAATAATACTACGATTCTGAGCTATTCATGACGCCATAATACTGCCCGATACAAAAAATTTTTCTTGAACTCCTGAAACCTGTTGTAAGGATTTTTCCTGGATTCAGGTTGAGATCTCTGTAACAGTATGTGCAGGTCTGGTACATAAAATAATCATAGTGTGTGTTAGTACCTTAGAGTGATGTATGGTAAGTACCACATACAGACTGATACTTGTATATGCAAATACATTACATAGAACAAATAGAGGTAGACAGAGACCTGATGAGGAGAACACTGAAGGCGACCAGTGTGTAGGCCATCAGTGTACCGATAGACAGCATCTCTACCAACTCACTGAGAGCAAATATGGTTGCCATCCCTCCTACAATACAGTGTAGAAAGATACGGCATTCCCTCCTCATTAGAAAGCTTTTATCTCACGGATAGCACTGTAGGTTTGGGCAATCTCATGAATAACATGTCTGTTATCTATGAGATAGTATTTACCAGTTGTATGGGCTGTCCCTCCCTAATAAAAAACGAGACTAGGTTTATTCTACATTCAGTTTGATTTGGAATGAGGACCAGAAATGATGACAAATGATAGACAGCAATTGACTAGTTTTCAGCTCTTTTTGCCCCTGTTCATAATTTGGAGTTGTCCTCTCTTTAAGGGCCATAAATGTATGATTGGTATTCGCCACCTTCGATTTTCATTATTCTCTAACAGATCAATAGATACAGAATTTTACCCGATTGATTCTTACTGTAGATCTAGGCTTTGTGAATATTATATTAAAATGGCGGGTCCCAATGTCTCATCGATGTTTAAGCATCTATTTACGGCTACAGAAATGGGAACAACTTTCATACATTCTCATACATCCTGCACCCATATTTTGACATTCATCAGTCATGTGGTTGGAATTTTTCCACTAGGATGCTGGTGATGGCTGTTCTATAGAATCTAGTCACGCCTGTTTGTGGCAGCAAGATTACATCATATGCTAGTTCCCAGCAAAACATGTTTCGCACAATGATCTCTCCGGTATTTCAGCTGATGCTGGCAGTTGTGCTGCTGCTGCCACGTACCAATTTTTATTCATAAATTTGAATTATTCAACCTCTCTCATTTTCAAAGGCTAGCTAGATATTTCCTGTTTCCTCTTCCACAATTCTGGAGATTCTGGGCACCTTGGTAGTCTTAAACTTCTTTTAATAGGACATAGCCATAGTTGTGAGCAGTTCTGATTTTATTTTGGGAGGGGAGATAAAACCAACGCAAGAATTCACTCACCAGCGAAGAGTCCTGAGACAATTGTCGCCACGAAAGGAGTACCGAACCGCTGGCTGACTCCGGAGAGAAATCTGAAGATGAGGCCGTCTGACGCCATGGCGTATATGATTCTAGGCATCGGGAACATGGCTCCAAGCAGGTTAGTCGTTAATCCAGCTATAGCACCTGTCAGATCATCATGTGACAGGGTTTTAAATGTTTCAAAGCAGATTTAGAGACAGTTTTCTACTTCAGGTTTACATCATTCAAATGTATTTAACCGGTTATCTGCAAACTAGGATAGTAGCCCACAGATGGTCTGCTGCGTGTGGACAGCTTGTAACCAATGGTTGAGGTCCGCACACTCAATTGCAGGAAAATTCAGATTTGCTATCTACACAACAAAAGATTATCTATCTCTTGATATTCTTTCACCCTGTCACACTATTTATTAACTTCCTCCCTACCTCTTTCCCACTTTCTTCCTGCCTCCCCCCCCCCTCTCCGTCTGTCTCTGTCTCTTCCCTCCCTTTCGGTGTGCCTTCTCCTCCATCTTTCCCCTTTCTTCCTCGCCCCACCACTCTTTTCTCCTCCACATTTCATTTGAACTTTTCAACGTCAAACATCGCACTGACAGTTTAACTGCACAGACTAGCAGGTGCCCCCATAACGCTCTGAATCAGTGAGCTCAACAGTTGAATTGTGACTCAGCTGTGGGCGGGGCTTTAAAATCATCATTGCTGAACTTGTTATGCGTCAGAATAGAGAAGTAATAGAAGAGCCATGGGAGGCTTAATTTATGACGACCTGAAGCTGAAGTACCAAATGGTCCTTGGTCATACGGGGGGGGGGGGGGGGGGGTAAAAAGAAAAAAAAAAAAAATAAAAAAAAAAATTTTAAAATTAAAAAAAAAAAAGGAAAACCGAGGTAAAAAAACAACAAAAAGGAAAAAAACCAGCGACAATT
>ERZ1740065.633-NODE-633-length-19382-cov-11.882341_pt1 | contig 19382 bp, 20 predicted proteins | sample MGYA00581738_ERZ1740065 | MGnify/ENA primary metagenome ERZ1740065 (study PRJEB43018, sample SAMN04849749) | marine metagenome | isolation source: floating plastic debris | place: Pacific Ocean | collected 2008-09-01 | study: EMG produced TPA metagenomics...
GTCTCTAATTCTTATAATCTACGGCCCTGCCTCCCCCCTCTCAGGCCTCTGCTCCCCTCTCAGGGCCCTGCCCCCCTCTCAGGGCTCTGCTCCCCTCTCAGGGCCCTGCCCCCCCTCTCAGGGCTCTGCTCCCCTCTCAGGGCCCCTGCTGTTACTCCTACCTTTACTCTTACTACTAGTATTGCTACTATTATTATAGACTTATATATGCATGAATTATCAGTTAACGTGATGAAATAGTTTCAATCAATCATATTTGTGCAGATAGAAGCAATACAAGTATTGTTGAGTTATTTTCTATTTCCCTGCCTTAGAATTGGTCAACATAAGAATTCTTAAGACTCCTTCAAGACTTCCTAAAACTTCTTCAAGAACTTCAGGGCGGAGAAATAGACAATTACCACCCACTGTTTATAGGTCTCCATCTCTATTGAAATTCCGTGACCTTTTGGACGGCGTTACGTGGGACGATTCCAAACGGGCCGACGCACAGACTGCTTACGACGATGCTTCGTACACCTCAATATGCTTCAGGTCCCAAAATGAGAGAATTGCTGTGTGTACTCCTGCTTTCCTATCACTTATGGTTCATTGCGGTGAGCATTTTCCTACGCTTGCGTTTATGTCATGCAGGGCACTGATGTGAAGTTTGAAGGGCGAGAGTTTGAGAGCGTCTCTGACAACGATGAGAGTGACAGCTGCTCTTTGAGAAATTCCAACTCTGGAAGCCGACTGAGCCTCGCGGCTGCTGACGTACTTGTTCTACTCTCTGCCACTTCCCTGTTGGAATTGTATCTTTTCTAAACGGGTCATATTTCATTTTTGAAAACCACAGTTTGGTGTCAGTGATTGTGTAACCACTTGATTTACCTATGAAAACAGAAAATATGACGGAAACTGCAATGGTGTTGGCTTATATCACCGCAAACTACTACTACGCTACACCACACCACTACACTACGTGTATTGCCGTATACTACCACTACACTATGTGTATTACTGTACACTATTGGGTGAGAAATATATGTTTCATACTTTAAGTAACCTGTAGTAGTTTTTGTGCTGATCAAAAGCTGCAACCGGAAATAAGGCCAGAGGCCGTTTGTAGTGGCTTCTCTTTGCTAGTCTCAGGCAGGGCTTCCTTTCTGAGAAAAAGGAAATGATTCATAGAGATGTGATGCGCATTACTCGGACTTCACTTCTGGAACATGAAAGAATGATCAGTGTTTTTCTTGGTATCTCAACTGGGAAAGGAGGAAAGTAAACACAGATTAGGTTTCACCATTTCTGCGGTGATATAGTAGTGCTATCTCTCCTACTACTTGTGTTTTCTATGTACTGCTGTCAAGCTTCATGACGTAACGGAACGTTTTTGCAGTTTGAATTTGAAGCTTTTACCCGGCAGTTGCTTAGGTTGCTGCAGGGATGAAAGTCTTCACTGTCGCTGTTTTATCATTTGTGTTGTTGATAGTAGCTCCTGTAGTCGACTGTACCAGTAAGTTTAGTTTATCTTTCAGAATTTCATCAACTCGAGTTTATCCTATCTGTTGTTCAATCTATGCTGTTGGTTTCAGGGAACACTGTGTGCACACTGTTTGAACTAGGAGAGAAAACTTCAGAATGCAACCTAAAGTCATATTTTCTTCTCTTACAAGAAGTTCAACAGATGTGTAAGCGAACCATACCGTACTATTACTATAGATACCTACGCTACAAAAGTTTCATAGCATGACTTAAAACTATTTTCATGAAAATCCATCCTCATTAAATGTAATGTTGTTACTTACATGTAGTTTCCACAATCATTGTAGATTAGTTTACTACTAAACGAAAGTCTTGAACAGTTACTGTTTAGTTTCTAAGGGTTCACACCTAGTTATTCACTGTACATGTATGTAGTGCGGTAATGCCCATGCTTTCGTATTGACAAATTCCAGTAGAGAAGTGTAATTACAGTACCAAATGGCTGCCTGAATCTACCTTTTGGATTGGATAATGAACAAGGCTGGCTCCAGTTTCTCCATCTCTTCGGGATATTTGATGAAAGCCCAAACACCATCAAAGGTTCCCTCATATCAGAGAGGCTGAGGAAACATCTGTACAGTGGCCTAGAAGAAGCAGAATCTCTCTTAGGTATGCCAGGCTGCTGAGAGTTGACAAAGTTAGGGTCTTCAACGAAACAAAGCATCACTACCCTTATATTCGTATTTAGCTCCTCTAGACGACAGCGCCCCCTGGATGGAGGATACACATGACAGTATCAGATCATTGATTAAAGACTTCAAGCAGATGGTTGACAACAGCTCAAAGTTATCTGATGAAGAAATAACGAGTAAACTGGAATTGCTGAAGTTGGACTCACTGCAACTGATGACTAAACTGGGTCATGTTAGTCCTGAATTCCTGTTGTACCAGCTCTCAGGAGCTGACAACTCTCAGGATTCCAAACATCAAGATGAGGTACTTTACTATAAGTACCTTCTACGCTCAATCAATAATGTGAAACTATATTATTCCAGTCTCCCAGTCATCTTCTTATGTTCCCTTGTTACTATTAATGTTATTATCATCGTTATCGTTGTTATTAGACTAGTGCTGCATTTTAATCGAGTTATTCTAAGATTAGCTAAGACTAATTGCTCAAAAGATTTATTGGGTGGTCAGCTTGATGGTAAAGTTCACTGATAACCTAATGATCATAAGCCACAAAGCTCTGTGAACAGGTATGATTGATCTATAATTTATTTAAGTAAAGCCATCCCCCCCTCCTCAAGCAATGATGTGGCAGTGAACTCTATCGCTCAGAAGCTACTCAGTAGTGGCAGTTTCACTATACTGAGTAATGGGGAAAGCTGATTATCATGGAACTCTCTTTTATTATCGCTGTGTGCATGCTAGTCCTTACTTTTATGCTCCTATTTGTCCTAGAAACTTTCACTCTCTGCTTCTTGAAGATCAAAGTAAGATTCAAGATTAAAAAATAATAATTGCATGATTAATCGAGATTAATTACATGTACTTTGATGAAACTCAGCGCTATATTAGACTAATATTAGCTGTGTCAGCGTGTTTCCGTGCCGCCGCTATCACCACTGGTTAATTGCGTTGTAATTCATCATGTTACAATGCAAGGCTCCAATTAATTCACAGACATCAACATCACTATTATTGTTTGTCGAGTGTACGAGTACATAGTAATTGATATCTTGTTCTAGGTTGTCATAGCAATGATGGAACTGATTCCGCCTTTGGTTGGTGAATGGAGACAGATTGTTGGGCTCCCACCGCAGAACGACTTTGAAAATGAAAATAAGGTCAATCAGCCGCCACTAAGGTGGAAACGGAATAAAAAGTCTACAGACAGACATGTGGAAACCAACGCTATCGATCAGAAAATGTTTGTTATGAACTCTTCCTCCCTCCCTCCCTCCCTCCCCTGCTCGCCCTGCTCCCTCCCTCCCCCCTCTCTCCATCAGCCAGTATACATCGTGATGCTCTGTCTCTATTTCAGAGTCCTTGACTTCTACAAGCAATCAAGAATCATTTCTGAACTCATCGCGGATGCAGCAGATGCAGGTTTCGAGCAGTCCTGCTCACGGCTGACGGAGCTTCTCACCTCCTCCACTGCAGCTGACTGCAACCTGTTAGTCGCTTTCCTGACCAAGATCAGAGCATCCGGGGAGGTCATGAATATCATCCGGAAATTTGATGACATAGGTACTAAGGCTAGTGTGACTGACAATTATAGAAAGGGTTAGATGTCACTGTAACATGAACTTGTGATGACACCATTTGGCAGGTAGTTTGACATCGCGTATTATTTTTGGTGTTTTACATGACTCATTTCGTGTAGATCAAAGCTTCAACATGAAACCCTTATGCAGAGTGTTTCTCTACATACGCGCACAAACATACACATTATATTTCTTTCTCCAATTATAACTTACTAAGTATATAGTCTGTGTCGATGTCTATGTCAATTGGAACTTTACTTGTAGAGAGAATGGCTGTTGTAATCGATCAAGATGATAGCAAACAGGCGGAAAATAGGAAGTCATACCTCACTGTGTTGAAGCGTCTGGTGGAGTTGATCGGAGACATCCTTGATCCTGACAGTGGCGACCAGTCTGATCACCACATTCCTGATGAGCTAAAGGAAGTGAGAGGACAACTCCAACATATGAAGGCGGTTATCCGTGAGTAGAATGGTTACAACGAGATCTAGGTCGGTAAGGACGGAAGGTAATGCAATCTGCTTCATCGCCCGTAACTTTTCAGCTAGAAATTTGAGAGGTTGAAAGCAAAAAAATGAGGAAAACTTAATATTGGAGAACAAAATATTATATTAAAATAAAATGAAATACAAAATAAAATACCATCTCCGACTTAAGTGAAGAAACCGGTAACCATGGTAACCATCAAACAGGTCTTTTTATTTACATTTTAAATTTAATCGTTATGGCTTCTTTTGTGTCATTTACTGATCATTAGTATTTATATATTTTTAATATTTTATTCATTTACTATTTATTTATTCAAAATTTCAGTCTGCTACTATTACTCTATTACTCTACTCTCCACTGATTTAGCGGTTAGTTCTCTGTTTTATAGTTTTACAGTTTACCACCACTTCTCTCTCCTCCAGCTCTGCCTCATCAAGATGTTGTGTGGTCTGGTGAAATCCACAACTCCACTGTCCAGCTTATATCCCGTCTCGACCACCTCATCGATAAAATGGATCCACTGCCAAGACACCTGCATCATGATCTGAATGTTATCACCTATGACCTCGCTCAGCTACTGCTCCGCTTTGGTGACATCACCGAGCAGGTGCTTATCAGGTTCATATCGAGAGTTGTCTACCCTTACAGTAGCAGCAACTTGGCATATGTGAGTCTCTACTCCTGTCAGATGGAATGTGTTCAACTGCTGAACCTTCGGCTAACGTATTCTGTTCTATAGTACCTCGCACAATGGGATTTAATGGAATCATTAGAATTCATGGCCAGCGTTGAAAGCTTACTAGACCTGTACACACACAACAAGTCGGACGCGATGCAATATTCTAACAACTGCATTGACAGCGTGTACAATTGGTCTGTCTACAACCAATCAGACGTCGAGGGAGAGAGGTCAGTCACTCAGTGTCGCTGTAAGAGATCTCGGAGTGACACAGGAAATTAAACTTTCAGACTAAAGGAGCGAGTCATCAACTACACGAGAATATTCCGGAAGGTGCTGGCCATGTCAAACCAGAATTCTACTCTGCCAGAGATGTGTGCTGAAGCAGACGATATCCTGCCAGCCTACGAGCAGGCGAACTCATCCGCCTGCAGTCGGCTGATAGAGAAACTTAGAGAAGGCAGACGTCACAGATATTTCTCAAACTTCTTACTGGCGTCACAGGCACTGGGTAAGAGAACTGAGTTTAGGCTCCGATCTTTGGTCTCCCTGTCGATGTTACTAATAGTTGGAATCTGTCATTGTTTCTCAGAGGAGATCATGATCTCAACAGCTGGTCATGGCGAACTTGGAGACCGCCATAGGCAATCTTACGTCGAGTTACTGCGTCAACTCCAAGCACTGACTGAGATTGTCAGAAATCACCTGCCATCTCCTGCCAAGGCGGGTTTGAGCAAGCATCTGCTGTGGAGATTTAGGTCAACACCAGTGATTCTTGAGACAGCGAATCAGCTGTCATTGTGGCTTGATAAGCTAGCAGTATCTCCAGGTAGTAATTCCCAGCAGCACGATTGGATGCCATCAGTATGGTAGAGCGATAGTCGCATTCTACCTCTCTCGCTCGTAGGTGGCGTGGTGCACCCTGATGAATGGACAATGGATGTCATCGATCATATGACCAATATCACGTCAACTTGCAAGAACCTGTTACTGCTTGTCATGTCTGCCGACAAGTTCTATGAAGCGTATGTGAATCTGCAGGAAGTCAGAGAGAAAGTCTATGAGCTGCGAGAAACGATTGGCTCTCCAGGCCTCGCGCAGCTTATCTATGTCTATCAGAGTCGCAGTGCGTAAACTACTTCCTCTCCGGTGCCAGAGTCACTCTGGTACCGTCCATCTGGTATCATCTATCTGCTACAGTCTATCTGGTGCCATCTATCCTGTACCTTCTATCCGGTACCATCCATCTGGTTTCGTCTATCCGCTGTAGTCTATCTGGTGCCGTCTATCTTGTACCGTATATCTCGTACCGTCTCCCTGATAACGCCTATCTGGTACCGCCTATCTGGTACCAGCTATCCGGTACCGTCTATCTGGTACCGTCTATTGGGTGCTCTCTATCTGATACCATCTATCTGGTACCGTCTATTGTTCCTGTTTGTAGATCCAGATATGGCTCAGCATTACCATGAATCTGCCAATAACAATGCAAGTTACTCCCATGTTCTGTCTCTATTCTTTCCATCATTCTGGCATTTCGTTCTAAGGGTACTAATGATCTTAATCACTTCTGCACTCCTGCATGCTATTGATGATTTCATATCGCTGGAGCTAAGTCTCGAACATTGATCAGAATTTTTTTAGGAACGTACTTTCAGGAAATTTGAGTTCGACTTTTAAACTTCTTGTCTTTTGTTCAACTTCTTTGGAGGAGAAGAATCACATATTTATAGAACAGCTCATTCTGTTATCGGTTTTATGTGTACAATAATTCTCATGATTGCAGGAAACAACGTCAAGTTTCACAGATATTATTGCTATGGCTCTCGAGGAGTTATCCTCTCTTGACTCTCAGTATAACTTTGTAACCAACTTCTCCCGAAGTGGAATTTTACAAGATGTGTTGGAGGAAGAGATGGAAATGATGTTTTCCAGCGTTAACTCGACCATGTACCTACAAGGTAACTGATTGGTCTCACAATTAATTTAGAACCACAATAACAAGCAGCAATGATAAATATTAAATAAATAAATAAATATTATAGTAATTATAAATAGAGATAATGTACAACAGTACAATATGATATATATAATATCTACTTCACATTTAGTAATGGAGGATCAGGCTGGGTACTCATCAACATAGAGCCAAAGACATGACTATTTCTATGTATACTCCGTTACTGCTATAGTTCGCGCCTATAAGAGGCTTTATGTTTCTGGTTTTGAGTGATCTATTGCCATGTAGTCATTTCTAGATACCAACTCCGAGTCAGCCACACCAGACAGCTTTCTCGGTATGAAAAGTGGAGAAAACTCCAACATGACATCACACCAACGGTACAACTATCCTTTATCTGATCACAGTTGAAGTATTTTTCTGCTAACATTGATGTCCTGTGTTTCATAGACTCATAGACTACTTAGCCGAGTGGAGTTACATGCTACTCATTTCTGGCGGCGAAGGCAATACAACTCATCTTTGTGAGAAGTTGTCTCACCGTGACATTGATGGAGATCACATCAGTGTGACTGGCTGTTTGGAAGTTATGCAGGCGAGAGAAGGGCTAAACAACCAGCTGAGCAACTCTACACTCTCCCTGCTCAACACAATACACCAGCTTGGTACTGAACCTCTTACCGTAACCATGACGATCGCCATGTTCCTAAAATACACATTTGATATTTAATTAAAGGTAGAGGGCGTTCCTTTGATCTGTCTGAACCCAGAGTGGGGGCGTTCATTAGCGATGCGAAGCTATTTGCTGCCGAGATTACGCAATGGCTGAGTCAGCTCTCCAAGCTGCTCAGGGCGCTACGCTCTCACTGGGAAACTTCCTCTGCTCACGACGACTACCCCAGCGCCGGTGGCTGTCCGAACGCTTTAACTGCAGATCTACGATTGGCACCACTCATCAATATCAGCAGTATCAATGCTTCTATAGGTAATCGATAGCCTTTATTCATCAGGATAATGCAAGTACAGATATCCCCCCACCCCGCTAAGTGTAAATAAAGAAAACCACTGCCACTAATGGTTAGACTCTCAGGTTTTGCCATTCAGTGGCACATTCACTATCTGTTCCCAGTTTTCATCAGCTCAACTCCCCATCATACCTGTCAAGTCTCCCGTATTTCCCGGGAGACTCCCGTATTTTAGGTGCCAGAATTTAGGGTCGAAATTGCAGTTGATGGTTTTCTTATGTTCTCATGTGGCTCACCAGTTAGATCTTGCTGAGCTGAACTCAAATATGACAGAATCCTAGCTTTAGGGGGTAGGGGTTTTGAGCTATGGCTTCTCAGAGTTCGAAAAAACAGAATCTCCAGTATTTTCAGCCTGACAGGTTGACAGGTATGCTCCCCATGTGGATGGGAGTAGAGATAAGGCGAAACCCTGGTTGCGAAATTGTGAATCTTAGTCATTGTTCCATGTTGAGACATACGCTTGCCGGTCACTTGATGATCTAATATTGTAAATACATGCAGATGCAGTGCCAATTTAAGTTTATCAACAAATAGAAAAGTGAATTAATAACTACAAAAGTGATGAAGTGATACAAAAGTGGTAATAATAAGCACAATAATAGTATCATAATGTATAATGTAATATAATATGATATGATGATATATAATAATAATGATAGAGTTATGATAAAGAAATGTATGTTTTGTGCTGCTGTCTGTAGCATTTAAGTCTTAATTTTTCTTTGTGTGTTTGAACTAATCAGTCATTAAATCCAATAACCTTTGAACTGTAACTGTAGACAGCTTGCAGTACAGCCACATGGCCATTCACGGTGAGCTGAGGGACATTCTGAAATCAATCCAGATGGTAAGAGACCCTCCGGAGCCGCTACTCTGCCAGGCCTGGTCTCAGCTGTCGGCAGTGTATAGGAGAGTCAGTGACATGAGTCGACATCTCAAACCTCTCTCTGTGCTAGAGTTGGTTCTCTACCTGGGCGGCCATGACAGTAAGTGCTGGAACGCTATCAGCACTCCTGCTTCTCTCTAATCGTGTTATTGATGTCTTTTATATCCTTATAGATTCCACAATGTGTGAGCAGCGTAGTAACTTGAGCGAAGTAATCACTTGCCAGACACCTGTTGAGGTGTGGAGCTATGATACGACGTCCAACCATTGCACCCAGCAGGAAGAGCCTGTGTGCCTACACAATAGCAATGCCTTCATATCTTACGACATGTGTGTCGTCAGCTGCGTCAGCTGGCCTACACTGTCATCCGATAGTCTGTCCCCATCCTCATCACTGATGGACGTCATATGGAGTGGATTGGATCAGCTACAACTTATCCTTGACCTTGGCGCCATGATAGACGACGCTCATGACCTGCCCCCAGCCAACTGGTCATCCAGTGACATGGATGAACTGGGCCACAGAATCCTCAGTTATTTTAACAACACTGATACTATACCATCTGACCTACCCGTGTCTGTGGCTCTTGGATTTCATGATGCACATGAGTAGGCAACTCCCAATCCATTATTCGCAGTTCTGCCATCAGTAGTTGACATGTGTCAGTTTTGTTTCTAGTCTTCTCTACTATGCCGTATCGCGAAGTTTCTACCTGGCGGCGACAAGGACAAGCCAGGGCGGGATGGCAATGATGTTCTGTACTATGTACGGTAGCATGTACCAACTCAGCTTAGACATGTCTTATAGCGACGCTGCCAACGTCATCTGTCCCGATGCTGTCGATTCACGATTCGACATGATAAAAGACAACATTACCGATGATATGCTCACTGTACATGAGAAAATACTACGTCTCAGTGAGTATTTGTCATTGCCAGACCTTCGCTTTGTATTGCTAGTTGTCTAACTCTCACTGTATAAGTAGAAATAATAAATGCAAAAAAGACTAAGTAAAAAAAAAATAAATGCGATGAGTAAAAATTGCAATCTTGCACCTAGCGCAACCAGCTGTACACCTGAAGAATTAGTTTCATGTGTACTGGCATTAGCACAGTACCTTGTGCTAATGCCAGTTGCTCGTTAGTCATGTGACTCTTCATGTTTTGTTTTCTTAGTTCGTTCCAAGATTCCATACAACCAAGACTCTGAAAGTAGCGCCCTCTACAATGCCAAGCTTCTCGATGAGATGTTAGAGCTCAGGTATAGCCTGTCTCAAACACTCTCTGTATTGAGGCAGCAGTTTGTCAATGAGATGTCCACGCAGCTTGTCAGCACACAGGACGGTCTGCAACAGCAGAACATAGTGGCAGCTATGCTTAGGCATGACTCATCTGATGCCATAAACATTCAGACATATCACGGGCAGGTGCTTGTTTTACTTGGCCTGCCTTCATCTCCTCCATCATCCTCCTCATCATACTGTAGGTCAATTATTGTGAAATGCTGCAATTTATGATTTGTATGATGATTCACTCTACATCTGGGTCTGCAGCACCCAGCAGCTACAGCAGAAGAAAAAGGTCCACTTCTCTGACGGCAGTGGGGGAAAAAGTCAGAGAACTGATTTCAGGCATCAAGCGATTGGCTAATGATCACATGACTAAACTCTCAAAGATGATTGGACGAAGCATTTCACCAATCAGGGATCGGCGTCAGGTTCAAGTTTTATCTTCTTTCAAACCTCATAAACAATACTACTGGCAGCTCTAGATGTACATGTATAGAGTCAATGCGTTCATAGGAGATAGTAAACAGGTGTAAGGTAACCATTACTAGCCAACCTCTCAGACGTTGGGATGCCACAGGAAAGTAAATGCTTCCATGAGTTTCTGTAATGTGTAAATAATGAATGCCTGAGTTCTCTCTACTAACTGCGCTACTAGTGAAACAGTTGACAACTAACACAGCCTGTCAATCTCTATCCCTATATCAAGTCTGAACCGTCATCTTCATCTATGTTCCACTACCCTCTCAGAGTACACAAAGCATTACATACTTCAACATAAACTATCCTCATAAGCTTATACTCTTATTGTTTTTATTGTCTATCGTTGTTATTTATTAAATTTTTGTAAATTGATTTATTTGTTATCATAGATTCATATTTTTATAGCTGACTAAAACGATGAGCGCAACAGATGACGAGGAAAGAGAGGCTGACCCACTTTCGTCACTCATAAACTGTGTGTACTCTTACTTTCATGTATGCGTGTACATACTATGTCTATGTCTATGTCTATGTCTATGTCTATGCACCTGGAGTAGGAATAAGACCTATCTCCTTTTCAGGGGAGAGGTGTGGATCGATAGAGAAGTTGTTCACTCCTAGGCTGGTTGATATGGTACGTTCTCCCATACTAGCCAATACACACGCTGTGTGAATGGAAATAAATGTGATTGAGTGATAAATGTGATTGGCAAACAGAACGAAGTTTATCTTGCCTTTGATTTACTATATAAGAAAAGCAAACTCACAATTTGCAGATTTCTCATGTTTCTCAATAGGATTTTCTGCATTTTTCTCCTAAGTTTCACATGTTACTCTTACCTAGGTTGGTGTCATCGAGCCGATGCTAGTTTACATTAAGAACTCGTTTGTCCTGCGCTGGATACTGGGCCCTGAGCCCGTATTTCTCCTCCGAGACCTGGCCACCGACTACCTGGGAGAGAGGTGGATGACACCTGGTCTCTACTCATTTGGGCACGTTGTGGCTGCAATGGGACGACACTGCAGGTCAGTGTGCTGGTTGAGGGGAAACGATTGCTCATTGGTAAGGAGTAGGTGTACTGACTGCTGACTCACCTTACTCCAGAGCGTCTGCTGTGTTACACCCAGACAGTGTATGCATGAAGGAAGCGTTGAGCTCAATGGATGGATGTAGATATCAATGGCAGAGCATCAGTCCGTTTTTCTACAAAATTTCGGAGAGATACTGTGACATGAAGAGCAACAAAACCAAACCAGATGTCATTGAAAGTATGAATGTCCCGATTAGTTTCCTCCATAGGAGTTGTCCTCTCTCTGAGTAACTTCATTGTTTTTGAAATCTTAGAGATGCGCAAGGACTTTCCACATTTTACTAGCGTGATGGCCTGCTTCATAACCGATGGAGAGTTTGACTTCCTGGCTGGTTTGTATACATAATCATATTCACTTGATGGTGGAGACAACTCCATAGACTAAGTTTGAACATTTACTGCTATCTTTCATAGATGATTTTTGGGAGTCGCCACTTGCAGCAGCGTTTTCCCAGATGTACTACCGCTGCCACCTCGAGACCACTCTCAAAGATCTGGGCAGTCAATTCGAGCAGCTATTCAAGCGTGACATAAACAAGATCCCACTGCAAAAGCTGCTCAACTTCCTCTCTGGAACTGCTTCGTAAGTATTACCTGTGTATTACCCATGTATTACCTATTTATTACCTATGTATTACCTATGTACAGTAATAGAGTTGACATTACTCTATCTCTACTGATCATATCACGCGACCACAATATCACAGACGCAAGATGAGCAGCTCTACTTCTTGAGAAGTTGTCTCCTCTTTAAACAGGCGGCTAGCAGCACCGTTGAGGTGTATGGCCAAGTCAATGCACCCATACTGTGCCAGGAAGGGTGTTGATATCAACGCGTTTCTGATCCGAACTCTGCCCCACATGTCTATGATGACGGCAGGTCTCATAGACATACCAATCAGCCGTGTGACATTTGAACAGCGGAAGGTACTCTTACTCTGCTGTCCTACAAGCTCATCATCTCTGATTCTGGTAGATCCTACTTATTCGCTATTACTTGACCTGATCCCATTTCACGTATCTACGTTATTATCATGACCACTATCTTGATTAATCTCCCGATTAATATTATTAATCTTGAATTAATCTTATTATTATTAATCTTCCGACTAACATTTTTAATCTCAAATTAATCTTATTTTAATCTCGCTTAAGTAGAGAGTGAAAGATTCAATTTATGACAAACAGGAGCAGAGAAAGTAAGAACCAATAAGCAAATAGTGACCATAAAATATTCCTACATGAGTAACTCGCTACTAACAGCTAGTTGCGGAGCTCTGGAATTCACAACAGTATCATTGCTACCAGCCGCAGCAGCAGACATTGACATCACTGTAACGCCATTGGTGAGACCTTATCATTACTAGTATTCAACTGCACTGGTGTTGAGTTTGCTTAGATAAATATACTATCATAGTTGTTCACAGATCTTTGTAACATAATATCCTTGGTTTATCAGTAAAAGTTACCCTCCAACTAACCACACGATTAATCTTGTGGCATAAAATTAATCTTGCAAGCGATTAATCCCAGTTAATTGTATAATAACTCGATTAAAAATGCAGCATTAATAATAATTGTCATAACAGTATAACAATTATAATTATATTATTGTTTTTTATTGTTATACTGCTATACTTCATTATTTGCATCAGAGTCATCTACGCTCTGCATTTCGTCATGCCAGGATTTCAGGAGTAAGGACAGGAGGAGCGTGATGATATTCGGTGATCCTCATGTACAGTATTACCTGTCAGATGATACTGGTCCGCAGACATGTAACGAGCTGGACACATTTACCGAGTCAGATGGTCTTGTGGCCAACAGTTCTGTGTCACTGATGGAGAATGATTTCTATCGCATCAGCGGTATGTTCGGCAAGTTTAAACTGAACAACACCGGAACGTACCTCCATAGCGTAAGTGTCCTTCAAAACCATCTCCATACCCCCAAACCATCTATAGACCCCCCAACCCAAACCATTTCCAGACCTCCCGAACTATCTCCATATCCCCCTCATACCATCTCCATACTTCCCAAACCGTCTATAGACCTCTCAAACCGTCTCTATACCTCAAAGTTAGAAGTATAAGAGTATAACACTATCAATCACCTACGAACAGTAAAAACAAAGATATTAATTTGCTGCTGATTTTCGTTTCAATGGCGACCGACTGCAGGTGTCTGTGGAGTTCTTGAAGGATGGCGTAGATCCGATTGATGTCGGAGATTCTAAGCTGATGTATGAAGCCTCTGCGGGGAGCATAAACGCGTCCCTCAGTCTGATATCACCAGAAAACAAGGTTGCTACACTAATTATGGAAGAGCGGGTTAGTATGACTTGGCTGAAGACTCGACGACATTGTCTTATAAATATTAATCTATAAATCTCACTTCTATTGTCGTATTTATTTAAGGTAAATAAGTATTCTACCAACAAGATGATCATTCTGGAAAGGAAAGTGAGGAGGCAGAAAAATGTTACGATACTAAAAGATCAGCAGAGCGGTTCTCTGATAGCCATTAGCAACCCCTATGGGTAGTTGTCTTCCCCTACTTCTACTTATTCTAATCCGAGCACCAATGACACTAAGTTCATGAGTAAAATTTTTACAGGCCTGTATTGAATGTGCTAGTACGCAGTGCTACTGATCTCCTCGACATCTCCTCTGGAATCCTAATCAATGGCTGTGTCGATGATGAAGATCGGCAAGAGATCATTGAGTTCAATAGGACAGGTGACCTCTCAATGACAAACAAGTGACTTCACTACTGTAGAACCGGATTCGATGGTGACAGTCAAACGGCTGTGGAAATAGCAATGAAAAATTATCACTATCGTTAGAAATTGCTATAGAAATTACAGTCATTCTATAGGAGTTGTCTTCTCATTTATTGATCGCTATCGTTAGATTGCTACCAGTTTGATTCATGATGATTTCGAAGGAAGCGCTAACATTTCGGTCGCTATAAAATCCGGTTATACAGTATTCTTGTATTTCCACACACTAACAGCGCATCTCATCAATGGCAGACGATTCCTCAACCCAAAGACGTAAAAGAGACACTGGCGTTTGTGAGCAGATATGCAGCTCTCTCAATGACAGCATGGCGGAGACGTGTTTGTATGACTGTTACCAGGCAACAGACACTGAATTCCAGCAGCAGGTAGGACTGCCGTTGTCATGCCACTCAAAGTCTAGAAGGATAATCTCTTCTGTCTCTCACCAGGTCTCAGACAGCATGGAAGATGCCACCGAGACATCTGAAGAGGTCGTTGAAGTGGACACTGAACTCTCCGAGACAGCTGTACAAGAGGATGTACCAGATGATGTGGTGAAGACAACTGTCGCTATGGCAACGGATTCATTCTTCGTCAGTACTGTCACAATGGCCGGTGTCTCTGGTAGGTGCTGCAAAAACTCTGAGCCTATCTTAGCCCGGGATCTCAATGCTGCTGGCGGTTTCCTGTCCTCAGGACATGAGATCGTTATAGATCAGCCACTACGCCATTTGGTTCATTTCATCTGCACAGCTTTGCATTTCCTGTTTCATGGATTTTCATCATCGCTCTGACAAACTGCTGTTAGCAACAGAGGCTGCATGTGCTATTCTGATCGTTAGGAGACAATTCAACAGCTGAAACAGCAGAGACCACCTCTGATCCTCTCTGGTCTACTTCTCCTATTCAACGCAGTAAGCATTTAAGTCACACACTGAGAGAATGCAATGATATGATGTTATCGTTGCCATATTTTCCACAGAAAGTATGTGCAATATAAAGAGATTATTTCATTTTGTTTTGTAGCGAGACAGTTCACAAGAAAGGGTAAGAAATGCAAAAACGAAATTTGACTGCCAATTTGTACAGCGCTGACCTTGACACTGGCTGACTACCGAGTGTCGCTATGTTCATTTATTACTGATTTCATGATATTGATGGTGACAATAAGTGTGACCATAGTTGAGATGATAGTTGTGGCGATAACTGTGACGATGGTTGTGACGATATTTGTGACGATAACTGTGACTTTATTACAGTGATAGGTCAGCTTGGAGTTAGTATACCAGAGGCTATTAGCATGGCTACCGATCCTAGATTTCCCTGCAAGACCAACTACCTCAGTCACATGGCTCTCGGTGTCTGCTGGGATGGTATATTATAAAACCACAACAAGTGCTACAGTTAGCCAATCAGCAGTAAGATATGGATGAACTGTAGCCTTGTATTCTTATATACATCGTGGCTCTCCAGCTACTTGTACTTGTAGAATAAAGTTCTGTTTATAAAGTAAATTACTCCGGTTTGATCAATTTGGAACAAAGCCCAACGCCATTAGATTTGATACAAAGAGGGTTATTATTTTGAGTATTTTAGAAAGCCAAGATGTGGCTCATCATATCTTGTATCTAGCTGTATACCTAGCTGTAGGGGTCAGGGGTCAGCTGTAGGGGTCAGGGGTTTGAGTTATGACTTCTCAAAGTTCAGAAAAACTGAATCTCTAGTATTTTCAGCCTGACACGTTGACAGGTTTGTTACCGCAGCTGGCCCACACTGCAATCTCATGTGGTGATGGTGCAAGCTTTGAAGAATTTCAGCACAGAGAAATAGACATCTACCATCAAATCAATCAAACAAGTCACATTACCTTCTATTGCACCTTAACGTTTTAGCGGAATAATTTATCGGTCTATGACTGACATAAGGTTTTAGGAGTTATCTACCCTCGATAAATGGGTCAGTAGGATAATTATTTTGACACAATATTTTTCGTAATATTATTCGTAAAACTAATTCCTCGTAGTAAGTTGGACTACTAGGGGTAGTGATGTCACGATAAACGATTTTGCAATGATATCGATACACCGATACTTCATGTGCGTAATCTACGGTACAGTACGTTTCAATACGATACATGTACATGCACATGCATGTATAAATATCTATTAAATCGCATGCGGCATTGTACGAAACCTCTCCGTTATATAAAACCATGAGATGCAACCAAGTTACATGTAGATCCTGAGCAGAAACAGAATCATGTTTAATGATCTTGATAGACAAGCTGTTTGTCAGTGCTGGAATACTTGTCCCACAGCGCTGAACAGCCTTTTGTTGGGACAGATGAAGCAGGAACACTCAGGCACTATGAAGCACAGACAGCAGTAGTTACTTCTGGCGATGACTAGCCTACCAGTCGTTAGGAATGATGTAGAACATGATGTGGTATATAGAACAATTCTGGTGGAGAGTGTTTGATAGCTCAAGTTGGCTGGCTTCAATCATAGATTATATGATTGATTTCGACTGCCTAGTGTTCTTCGTGCCGACTGCCAAGTGTCTGTTGTTGTGACAAAGTGATGAGAGACATTAATTTTAAAAAGTAGTCAAGAGGCAGGGCTGGGAGCCTCGAGTACAAATATTTGTCTCGAGACCTCCTCGAGACCGTTTTCCAAAAAATTATCGGAATCCTCGACGCACCTTACCTCGGTCAGCGCTCTAAATACTCTGTACTTGATTGGCTGCGTCTGAATTACTCCGTATTTCATTGGCTGCGTCTGAATTACTCCGTATTTCATTGGCTATTCAAGTTCCTCTTTATTTGTATTGTGGTCATCTCACCACCACTGTTTGCCCTGCTTCACCGGCTAGCAGCAGCTGTTTGCTTGTTTCATACCGTTCCTCCAATCTATTGTATCGAGATCGACAACACGCGGATGCAATACTAACTCAATCAGTCACTCACTGATGACGTATGAGATTTATGGATGAAGTGGTCGGGTGGGGATCTGCTGGGTTTTCAGAGTATTTCCTCATGGTTGTACCATTATGAGCTCGAATCAACCTTCCATGACTGTTACTACCCTCTCAAACCTCATGCCCATACACATTGTTTCCTCCTAACTTTAATAAGCCCTGTAGAAAGATGATGTGCTGAGTGGTGTGAACAACCTAGTACCCGCCCTTGCCTTCTGACTGTTTGCTCTTGACAAGCAAGAACATTGAGCTGATTACTTTCCCTCATTTTGGCCTCGGCCTTGTACTCGCCTCCACCCATTTTCAAAGCCTCAAACCTTGACAGCATTTTTGAGTGAACACTCATACTCGCCTGAGTCTCGCAGGCCAGTACTCGGGCCTGCGCAGAGTTAACCTACTCATAGTCAGCTTATCTTCGATGACTCAGACGGAAATGTGACGCAGACATAGAAAGAACTGAGTCAGCAGAAGTTACACTCAGCGTGGGAATACAGACGCCGATCGCGTCGAGAACGCGCCAGGGTACCTCAATCAGGGTAGTTCAATCATAATGTATGGCAGTTAGCCTGGACTCTACACTCAACTATAAATACACAGCGTGCCTGCGGTAACCAACACAGCCAATGTTATCGGTAATGACGTTTGGATGGGAGCTATAAGATTCTGTTCCACATCATGTACACAGAATGGAAGCAATCATAACGAGGTTTTTGCTTTTCTTGAGTCTTTTTTGCGCACTCATAATTTATGTGAACATAAGCTTGGCGCTCTACGCAGCTGCTAGTTAGTCGGCACGATATTTTAGTATTATTCGGTACCTCAGTACAAGGTCATTCGGTACGCTACACGATACACCGGCCTTTATTTCCGTACAGTAAACTGGTCACTTTTGATGGTTTTAACCTAATTAATTGGTTTACATTCAGTTTAGGTGCATTTAGTGCGATGAGTTGTACTTTTTATAGCCTCTTGATTACTTTTTAAAATTAATGTCTCCCATCACTTTGGCACAGCAACAGATACTTAGCAGTCGGCACGAAGGACACTCAGAAATCGGAAGGACACCCGACAGTTGAGTCGAAGTCGCACAAAAACATGGTATCAGCAGTCGAAATCAATCATATAATCTATGATTGAAGCCAACTTGAGCCATCGATCAACCTCCACCAGAATTGTTCTATATACCACATCATGTTCTGCATCATTCCTAACGACTGGTAAGCTAGCCATCGCCAGAAGTAACTACTGCTGTCTGTGCTTCATAGTGCCTGAGTGTCCCTGCTTCATCTGTCCCAACGAAAGGCTGTTCAGCACTGTGGGACAAGTATTCCAGCAGTGAGAAACAGCTTGTCTATCGAGATCATTAAACATGATTCTGTTTATGCACAGGATCTACATGTAACTTGGTTGGTTGCATCTCAAGGTGTTATATCACGGAGAGGTTTCATACATTGGCACATGCGATTTACTAGATATGTATACATGCATGTATATGTACATGTATTGTATTGGAACGTACTGTACCGTAGATTGTGCACATGAAATATCGGTGTATCGGTATCATTGCAAAATCGTGTATCGTGACATCACTACCCCTGGGTACTAGAAGTTTCAGTTTGTAAATATTGAAGTGTGATTCTTTTAAAAATGTATCCAATTGTCAAAAGGAGCTGAAGGGCTGGTGAAATCCTACCAACAAATGAAACCATCATTGCTGTGCTCATACTTGGAGTTATAGGATTATTACCATGTTTCTTTGACTCGCTGGTAAGGAAGGTTCTATGGATGTACAGATGGATGTAAGAGTGAAATGAGGGAGAGTAGGAAAAGAGGGAGCGGGGAAAAGCAAAGAAGGGGATGCAGAGAGAGAGAGAGAGAGAGAGAGAGAGAGAGAGAGAGAGAGAGAGGGGGAGGGTGAGAGAGAGGGAGAGGGAGGAGGAGAGTGAGAGAGAGAGAGAGAGGGTGAGGGAGAGAGAGGGAAGGGGGGAGAG
>ERZ1740065.634-NODE-634-length-19368-cov-4.804691_pt1 | contig 19368 bp, 5 predicted proteins | sample MGYA00581738_ERZ1740065 | MGnify/ENA primary metagenome ERZ1740065 (study PRJEB43018, sample SAMN04849749) | marine metagenome | isolation source: floating plastic debris | place: Pacific Ocean | collected 2008-09-01 | study: EMG produced TPA metagenomics assembly...
ATAGCTAATGCTCTCGGGAGAGACCTCTGCCATGGCCTGGGCGGCTTGAATCACTATTTTCTGTGCATCAATGCGGGGGGCGGTGTAGCTGACTTTCATGGCCCCATCATTGTTGATGGCCGAGCCTTTAATCACGGCATTAATAGTGTCTCCATTGTTTAAGGCATCATCTAGTCGTTTTAAGACAATCATGCCCACGCCATTACCGCCAACGGTACCATCTGCCTGGGCATCAAACGCACGACAGTGGCCATCAGCGGCATAGATACTGCCTGATTCAGCCCGATAGCCCAGCTGTTTAGAAATGGCCACACCTCCGGCTAGCGCCATGTCACATTCACCACTGAGCAATGCTTGACAGGCTAGATGAACGGCTACTAAAGATGAAGAACAGGCTGTTTGTATATCTAAACTCGGACCTTGCAAGTTGAGTTTGTAGGAGACTCGCGTTGTTAAAAAGTCTTTGTCATTAGAGATAAATAGCTCGTAGGGGCTGACATTCTCTCGAATTGAGGGACTGGCATACAGGTTTAATAAATACCCATTCATACCGGCACCGCCGTATATGCCGATGCTGCCTGGATAGCGATTGCTGTCGTAGCCAGCGGTTTCTAGGGCTTGCCAAGCGGTTTCTAGAAATATTCGCTGTTGGGGATCTAAGAGTTTTGCTTCGCGGGGGCTAAAGCCAAAGAAGGCCGCATCAAACTGGTCTGTGCCAGTCAGTACACCACCCACTTTTACATAGCTAGGGTCGGCGAGGGTTGCTGGAGACACTCCCTGAGCCCGTAAATGCTCGTCTTCGAGGGGGATGATGGACTCCACCGACTGCTGTAGGTTTTGCCAAAATTCAGTAACAGACTGAGCCCCTGGGAAGCGGCCTGCCATACCAATAATGGCGATTTCTAAGCCAGTGAGAGAGGGGTTAGAACGTGCTGGTTGCGTACTCATTGGGTGGCACCTCCTAACGGGTCGATGGTTGCTGCACTCTGGCGTTTTTGTAAGCGCTGCTTTAAGCGCTGTTTGCCAGCTGTCATGGCTATGGCCCGATCGGGAGGATCGTCTGATGGGCCTTGCTGGGTGATGTGGGTGGCTAGGGCGCTGAGGGTGGGATACTGAAACAGATCCATCAAGGAGACGTCTACCCCTAGCTTCTGACGAATTTGGCTCTGGGCATTGACCACTAGCAGTGAATGCCCCCCCACTTCAAAAAAGTTGTCGTGGATGCTGACGGCATCTAGATTTAACAGGGATTGCCAAATATCTGCCAGTGTTTTTTCTAAGGAGGTTTGGGGTTGACTATCAGTAGGAGCTGTCCTTTGCTGCGGAGCTGGAAGCGCCTTTCTGTCAACTTTGCCGTTGGGGGTCAGGGGAAATGCGGCTAAGACCTGGTAGGCCGTAGGGATCATATAGGTGGGGAGCAGGGGATTAAGGTGCGATCGCAAGTCCCTACCCATAGTTTGTTCATCACTGCCGTGGGTCAGGGTGACATAGGCCACTAGCTGCTGCCTTTCTGGCCGATCTCCTTGGACCGTGACGACGGCTTGGGAGATGGTTGGGTGGGTTGCGATCGCAGCCTCAATTTCACCGAGTTCTATGCGATATCCCCGGAGCTTTGTTTGCTGATCAAACCGCCCCAGATAATCCAGGGTGCCGTCCTCACGGTAGCGAACACGATCGCCCGTTTTATACAGGCGGCCGCCTTCCATCATATTCACCAACGGATTGGCAACAAATCTCTCTGCCGTCAGCTCAGGCCTCTGCCAATATCCTGGGGTCAGCCCCATCCCGCCAATATAAAGCTCGCTAGCAACGCCCACAGGGACCTGCCTTTGCTGTTTATCTAGCACATAAAACTGAGTGTTATCAATGGGATAACCAATGGGAACGGCACCCTCTGTAAGTTTTTCAGCAGATAGCTCTAATGCCCCTGACCAGATAGTTGTTTCCGTGGGACCATAAACATTCCAAACCTCCTCTGCACAGTTTAAAAGTCGCTGTGCCAGCGTCATGTCGAGAGCTTCTCCACCACACAGAACCTTAAGACCACTTTGACCGCTCCAACCGCTGTTGATCAACAATCGCCATGTAGCGGGTGTGGCCTGCATAATATCCACGCCATAGGCATCTAGATGGGCAATTAGTTGATAACCATCCCGTACAATCTCGTCACTAGCCAACAGCAAACGGGCTCCACTGACCAGGGGTAAAAATAATTCTAAGGCGGCAATGTCAAAGGCCAGGGTGGTGACTGCCATCAGCGTATCGCTGGCTTTGATACGTAAACGACGGGCCATCGCTCCTAGCAAATTGCTCAGACTCCGGTGTTGAATAGGAACGCCCTTAGGTTTACCTGTGCTACCGCTGGTATAAAGCATGTAGGCCAGACTATCCAGGTGACTGTGCTCAACGGGATTTGTTGTTGGCAGACTGGCTAACGTTGTTAAAAGTTGGCTTAAATCAATCTGTTGAATATCTGCATTCACGACTACAGAGCAGGTGGCCTGGTGGCAAATGACCCAGCTAATACCGGCATCTTTTACCGTATGGTGAAGGCGAGCTACGGGATATGTGGGGTCTAACGGTACGTAGGCACACCCTGCTTTCAAAATTGCCAGCAGAGCCACTACCATATCTATGGAACGCTCCAGGCACATGCCAATTAAGGTGCCAGAGATAATTCCCTGTTGTTTCAGGTAATGGGCTAACTGATTTGCCTGTTGGTTGAGCTGACCATAGCTGATGCAGTCACCATTAAAAATAACTGCTGTGGCATCAGGTGTCTGAGACGCCTGATGTGCGACTATATCATGGACGCATTGCTCAGGAGCGTTGTCTGTCAGTGATTTTCCATAGGTTAAAAGCTGTTGCTGTTCAGTCACTGAGAGGATTAAAATATCTTTCAGTATCCTGTTAGGGGACTGCGAGAGACTATTCAAAACCGTTGAGAGATGCCCTAAAAGTCGGCTGATAGTTACCTCAGAAAATCGGGTTTGATCATACAGCAATTTGAAGTTTAGGGCTTTGTTGGCAACAGCAAACAGCGTGAGGGGATAGTGGGTTTGTTCTATGACAGAAACGTCGGCTATATCGAGCTTGTCCATGCTCTGTTGAGGCTGAATGGGGTAGTTTTCAAACACCACCACACTTTCGAACAAGGGCAGGCTTTTCGGCATTTCACTAACGGCCTGAATCTCAACCAGGGGAGTATATTCGTAGGGCTGAATGGTTAGCTGCTGAGCCTGAATCTGCTGCAGCCAGGGAACTAGCTTACTATCCGGCGCTACCTCGACTCGCATGGGTAGGGTATTAATAAATAACCCCACTCGGCTCTCGCTCTTTGGTAAGCTGCTGGGTCTACCCGCACAGGCTAAACCATAGAGGACAGAAGATGAGCCACTGTAGCAGCTGAGAATCTTAGACCAGGCTCCCTGCACCACACTACTCAGGGTAAGTCGATGTTGCTTTGCAAAAGACTGAAGCTGTTGGGTTAGCTCAGTGGATAAAGAAAACTGCCGTTCTTTATAACTAGCGTGGGTGCTTGCCCGCTGGGATGAGCCCCCGTCGATGCCCAGCGGTGTGGGAGCCATGATACCTGCCAGCTGTTTTTTCCAAAACTGTTTAGCCTGAGTTAGATTTTGCTGTTGTAGCCAAACAACGTAGTCCCGATAGGGCAGCGGTGGCGCAATTTGAGCAGTTTGCTGAGTACAGGCTGCCTGATAATAAACCATCCACTCCCTCAGCAAGATCGGTAAAGACCAGCCGTCTAGGAGCAGATGATGGTGGGTCCAAATAATGCGACGGCAGTTTGGCCCTAACTGTATGACAGTGAGCCGCATCAGAGGGGCTGTCGAGAGATCAAATCCTTGTTGTCTATCGGTTCTCAGCCACTCCATAAAAGACTGCTGCTGCTTTTTATTAGATAGCTCTTGCCAATCTAGCCAAACAATGGGTAACGTTGCCCGTTGCCCTACTACCTGCACGGGCGATGCCAGGTTATCCCATACGAAGGCCGTTCTGAGAATAGTGTGACGTTCTATCAGCTGTTGCCATGCCTGCTCAAACGCCTCTAAATTTATGTTTCCTGTGAGGGTATAGCTGACTTGTACAATGTATGTCCCTGATTTTGGCCCATAGAGACTATGGAACAGCATGCCCTGCTGTGTGGGAGAAAGGGGATAAATGTCTCGAACGCTGCGACTCATCGCGACACCTCCTGTTCTCCAGAAAAACTTACCTGGGCTAAAACCTGGTCTAGCTCAGCCTGATCGATCTCAACTAAATTGAAATCATCGGGGGTGTAGTCCGAGTCTTTTCTGGATAGACAGTGTTCAATCAACACGTCTAATCGATGAATAAACTCTCTTGCTAGCTGATGAATGGTTTCAGGGCTTTGATAGCTAGGGTTAAAGGTCCATTCTATGGAAAGCTGGCCTGTTTCTACCCAACCATTGATATCAATCTGGTGTAGTCGTTGATTCATGGCATCTTGATTATCCCCAGGGCTAGCAACGCGTCGGAAGCCGCTGTTTTTATCCATATCTACTAAATCAATCTGTCCCAGGTAGTTGAAGCTAATGGCAGGGGTGATGGCCAGCTCTTGTTGGCCTAGATAATGCAATAGGCCATAGCTCAGCCCTTCTTGGGGAATGGCTTGAAGTTGAGCTTTTATCTCTTTGAGTTGCTCCCCCACGGAAGACTCTGACTCAAGAGATAAACAGACTGGATAGATGCAGGTAAACCAGCCCACTGTGCGAGATAGATTTAATGTTTCTGAGAAGCGTCCATAGCTTTCTAGATCGATCAGAACAGTCGATTGCTGGGTCCATTGAGTGATGGTTTGGGTCAGGGCTGTTAGTAGGGCATCGGTGATCTGGCTGTTGTACACCGATGGCACCCGGTGGAGTAATAACTGGGTTTGCGAAGGAGAAAGCTGGACCGTGACCCGTTTTGCCTCTTGAATAGTGTTTTTGTTTTCAGGGCTTTCACAGGGTAAAGATACGAACTCAGTTTGAGCGATAGCCCGCCAGTATGGGTAGGCGGATTGAGTCTCTGGATGATTGGCAACCTGTACCAAGTGGTTGGCCCAGAGCTGATAGGAGTGGCTCTTAGGGGCTAGATATATGGCAGTTGGTTGGGGAGATTTTTCCAAGCTGATGGCCTGTTGATAGGCCTGTTGAAAATCTCTCAGCAAGATACGCCAGGAGACGCTGTCAACCACCAAATGATGGATTACGATCAGCAGCTGACTCGGGCGAGATGGGCCAAAATCGAAGCCACCAACAGCTATTAATGATCCGGTGTATAAATTGAGACTTTTTTGTAAGATTTTTGCCTCATAGGCGACGGCATTATCTTGCTCCGTACTGGCTAACTGTTCTAAGAACACCCATTGGATCGTTGGTGCTGCTGCTTTTCCATATTGTTGGTGCCAACCCTGCTGATCCTGGAGAAACCTGAGTCTAAGGGCATCGTGGTGTTGATAAACGGCCTCTAGAGCCTGGGCTAACGCTGTCCGATTAACGTCTAATGGCAGTTCTAAACAGATTGATTGATTGAAATGATGGGGGGCAGCGAGGGCCTGGTCAAAGAACCAACGTTGGATCGGCGTAAGGGGCACGTCTCCTGTGGCAAGTTCCTGAGCAATGGGCGGATCGTTGTTGACGCTATGATCTGTTGCCATCACCATCGCTAGTTCAGCGATGGTTTGATGCTGGAAGAGTTGCTTTGGTGTGAGCACTATCCCCACTTGGGCCGCATGACTGACAATCTGCATGGCCAGAATGGAGTCTCCGCCCAGATCAAAGAAATTGTCGTGAATGCTAACTGATTTTACCGATAAGATAGCTGTCCAAATCTCAGCTAGGGTTTTCTCTACCTCGGTTTGTGGCAAAGCAGAGTTGCTACTCTCCCATTGGGGTTTGGGCAATGCTTTTCGATCTACTTTTCCATTGCTCGTTAAGGGTAGCGCATCAAGCCAGATGAACTTGGCGGGCACCATGTAGTCGGGGAGCTGGGTGAGGAGAAACTGCCGTAAGACTTGAACCGGCTGAGGCGTTTGTCCTGGTGCCGAAGTGGGGTGGGGTGGCTGGAGATAGGCAATGAGGCGTTTTTGATCGGCAGCGTCACCGTGGACAACAACAAGGGCCTGTTGAATATCAGGGTGGTGAGTCAGGGCTGTTTCAATTTCACCGAGTTCGATGCGGAAGCCTCGTATTTTAACTTGTTGATCGAGGCGACCCAGGTATTCCAACGCACCATCGTTGCGATAGCGAACCTGATCGCCTGTTTTGTATAGATAAAAGCAGTCACTGCCGACCTGGCGCACGTTGTAAAACGGATTGGGAATAAAGCGCTCAGCGGTTAATTGAGGCTGGTTGAGATAGCCATGGGCCAGTCCGGCTCCGCCAATATATAACTCACCGGGTAGGCCAGGGGGGATCTGCTGTAGGTCGGCATCGAGAACGTAAATTTGGGTGTGGTTGATGGGATAACCAATGGGGGCACTGGTGAGCAGGTCGTCTGCGGTAATCCGGTGGCAGCAGGTAAAAGTGGTGCTTTCTGTGGGACCATAGCCGTTGATAATTTGGGTATGTTTGAGGACGGCTAGGGCTTTTTGTAGGTGACGGGTGGAGAGAACATCACCCCCCGCCAACAGCTGGCGGACGCACTGAAGGCTGTCTAGCTGTTCGTCTACCATCAGGTTAAATAGCCCAGAGGTGAGCCAAAGTGTTGTGACCTGGTGAGAAACAATGGTCTGTGCTAGTTCTTCTAGGGATGGAGACTGGGTCGGTGGTAGTACTAGCTGACCCCCGTTGAGCAGGGCTCCCCAGATTTCAAAGGTGGAGGCGTCGAAGGTGAGGGGAGCGACCTGTAGGAGACTGTCGCGGCTGGTGAAGGTGACATAGTTGGGACTCTGCACCAGCCGAGTGACGCCGTGATGAGGGGTGCAAACGCCTTTGGGCTGACCGGTAGACCCGGAAGTGTAGAGAATATAGGCAAGACTGCTGACAGGAACTTGGGTGGAGAGATTGGTGGTTGGGTAGGTGGATAGCTGGGGTGCGATCGCATCTAGTTCCACCACACTCACCAGCTCTTGAACCTCAGTCAAAACAGCTGCACCATTTGCTAGCACCAAGGCCAACTCAGTATCTTGCACCATCCAGATAAGCCGCTCTGTGGGATATGTGGGATCAATGGGCACATAGGTGCCACCGACCTTCAAAATGGCCAGGATGGCGACAATTATCCCCGGAGAACGCTCGGCCCAAATACCCACCCTAGTCCCAGGGGCAACGCCGCGCTCCTGGAGATAGTGCGCCAGCTGATTGGCTCGATGGTTGAGGGTTTGATAGGTAAGATGAGTTTGACTGTGGACAATGGCAACAGCCTCTGGTCTAGCCTGGGTCTGCGCCTCAAATAGCTGATGAATACAGCGCTGCTCCACTGGCTGGATGGAAGGCTGCTGCCGCCAGCTTTCTAACTGTTGCTGATCTTGTCGCAACAGCATGGGCAGTTGGGAAAGGGGCAATTGGCCATGGTCCGGCAGCGCCTTGAGTAATGTGCGTAGATGCCCTGCCATTCGGTGCATCGTATTAGCCGAAAACAGATCACGACGATATTCAAAGACCCCCACCAGCCCCCGGTTGGTTTCTCTCATCTCTAGGGTGAGATCAAACTTAGCCGTACCTGTTTCGATGCTCAGTGGTGACCAGTCCAAATTATCTAACGAAACTGACTCTAGGGGGGTATTTTGCAGCGCAAACATTACCTGAAATAGAGGTGTGTGGCTCTGACTACGGGGGATTTCTAAGCGATCAATCAGTTGTTCAAAGGGGAGATCCTGATGGTGGTAAGCATCTAGGGCCACGGTACGGACTTGGGTTAGCAGCTCCGTAAACCGAGGATTTCCGGACAGATTCGTGCGCATCACCAGGGTATTCACAAATAGACCGATCAGACCTTCTGTCTGGGTCTGGCGACGGTTGGCAATGGGGGTGCCGATCAGCAGGTCCGTAACGCCGCTGTAGCGATAGAGTAAGGTTTTAAACGCCGCCAACAGCATCATAAACAAGGTGACGCCATTTTGCTGACTAAAGTCTCGAAGAGCGTCTGTTTGTTGCTGTGATAGTCGAAACTCGTAGGTGGCTCCTGCTAAAGCAGGTTCTGCTGGTCGAGGATAGTCTGTGGGTAGCGGTAGTAGTGGCGCGACATCCTGCAGCTGCTGTTGCCAGTAGCTAATTTGTTCACTTAGATCAAGGGACTTTTGCCAGGCTGCATAGTCTCCATATCGAATGCTTAAGGGACTTAGATCAGCTGGTTCATTGGTTTGAAAGGCTTGGTAAAATGCCGTAAGCTCCTTTAGCTAGATACCCATGGACCAACCATCGGCAACGATATGATGTAGTGCAAACAATAGAATATGTTCCTGGTCACCCAATCGTAATAACTGTGCTCGCCATAAGGGGCCTTGGGCAAGGTCAAAATTCTGTTGCGTCTGCTCCAACATCAGACGCTTGATTTCAGCTTGTTGATCAACAACCGCTAATGGACTCAAATCGACTTGTTCGATGGCGATCTGAGCTGCTGCCTCTGTCGCAGGGACAACCACAGGCACAGCGTCTCCATCCACGGTAGGATAGTGAGTCCTCAGAGTTTCATGGCGCTCCACCACTTGGATCAAGCTTTGATGTAGCCCGACCATGGACAATTTACCCGTCAGACGCACCGCCGTTGGAATGGTGTAGGCACGACTGTCAGGAGTCAGCTGTTCCATTAGCCACTGTCGCTGCTGGGCATAGGACAGAACCCTTTGCTCGCTGGGGGGAATGGAGGGTAACGGCTGGCCCTGGGTCTGTTCAATAACAGCGATAAAGTCAGCTAAAATTGGTTGCTCGAATAGCGATCGCAACGGCACCTCTACTTTGAGTATTTGCCGCACTTGGGCAATTACCCGTGTCGCCAAGAGAGAATGGCCGCCAAGCTCAAAGAAATGATCGTCTAAACTAATCTGATCACAAGCTAAAACCCTCGCCCAAATTCCTGCCATCAACACTTCAATTGGAGTCTGCGGTGTAGACGTCCCTGAGGTGACTTTTTTGGGTGAGGGTAGAGAACGTCTATCCACCTTGCCATTGGGGGTGAGCGGCAGTGACTCTAAGATCACATAGGCCGTCGGCATCATGTAGGTTGGCAGCTGCTGACTCAGCCATCGACGTAGATTGCTAATCAAACCATCCGCAGATGAAATCTCTTTAGTCGCGACCAAATAAGCGACTAGCTGCTGATCTCGCAGGATCACCACAGTCTGCTTAACACCAGGATGTGCCACTAAAGCTGTTTCAATATCCCCTGGCTCAATGCGAAATCCGCGCAGCTTAATCTGATGATCGACTCGGCCCAGATAATCTAGGGTGCCATCTTCGCGGTAGCGGACGAGATCTCCCGTTTTGTAGAGAGGGCATGGGGATATGGGGGCATCGGTGCGGACCACCGTCTCTGTATCCTGAACTAGATTTTGAATAAATGTCTCTGCGGTTAGCTCAGGCCGTTGCCAATAGCCAGGGCTAAGACCGCTGCCGCTGATGTACAGTTCACCTGGGATGCCGATGGGCACTTGTCGGTGATCCTGATCGAGACTATAAAACTGGGTATTGGCAATAGGAGAGCCAATGGGAACAGCACCAGACTTTAATATCTCTGGGGTAACCCTTAAAACACTTGACCAAATGGTTGTCTCTGTCGGCCCATACAAGTTCCATAGTTCACCACCATGGAGTAACAGCTGTTGGGCTAGGGCTAGTTCTAACGCCTCACCTCCGCACAACATTTTTAGTCTAGGATTTCCCGACCAACCGCTGTCTAACAAGAGTCTCCAAGTGGCTGGTGTAGCCTGCATCATAGTAATGCTATAGGTCTCTAAGACAGCGGCCAGCTGTGGTCCGTCCTGTACGACGGCGCGGGGGGTGATCACCAGCTGGGCTCCAGTGACCAGCGGTAAAAAGATCTCTAGGGCGGCAATATCAAACGCCAGGGGGGTAACCGCTAGCAGGGTATCGGTTGCCTTGATACCGGGGGCATCTGCCATTGCACTCAAGAAATTGGTGAGGTTCCGGTGGAGGATAGGGACTCCTTTTGGTTTACCTGTGCTGCCGCTGGTGTAGAGAATGTAAGCTGTTTCACTCAGACTAGCCTGAGGATATGGATTTTGAGTGGATTGTTGGCTGATGTTATGAGCTTTTTTGTCTAAATCAAGGGTTAGTATAATTTGGCGAAGGTCCGCAGCCCCATTGATGTTTGATGTTGTTACCAGCAGATCTATTTGGGCATCGGCAGCGATATAGCTCAACCGCTCAGATGGATAGCTGGGATCTAATGGCACATAAGCGCCTCCAGCTTTGAGGATGCCTAACAAACTGACAACCATATCGATAGAGCGGTGCAGACAAAGCCCAACTCTGGTACCTGGTTCCACCCCCTGTCGCATTAAATAGTGCGCCAGTTGATTGGCACGCTCATTGAGCTGCTGATAGGTTAACGCAGCGGCTTTAACCCCTGTTGCATGGGGGGCAAATCGGATAGCTGTCTTTTGGGGAGTTTGAGCAGCTTGGATTTCAAACTGTCGATAAATACAGTAAGGAGAGATATCAGCTACCTTACCCTGAGACCATTGAGCCAGCTGCTGCTGTTCTGGTTTTGTCAAGATTAGTAATTGCCCTAGCTGCTGTTGAGGATTCGCAACAAAGCTCTCTAAGACGACTTCTAGATGGCCCAATAAGCGCTTTGCAGCTGCTTTGGAAATGTGGTTAGTGTCATACCGCAGACTCAGTTGGATGGTATCACCTGGAATAATCACCAGTGTCAGAGGATAGTTGGTTTGCTCATATCCCTGACCATCCTGTAAAGAAAGTCCAGAAATATTCTGGGTAGCGGCCTCAATGGAGGTGGGGTAGTTTTCAAAAACAAGCAGGCTCTCAAACAGCTGTGTGCCCCTGGGGACATCACTTAGGGCTTGGAGATCCGTGAGGGCGCTGTAACCGTAGGTTTCACGATCGCGCTGGTCCTGTTGGAGCTGCTGCAGCCAGGGGAGGAGATGAGTGTTGTGGGGGAGGTGAGATCGCAACGGCACCGTATTGATAAATAGCCCCACCATCGACTCCACACCGGATAGTTCTGGCGGTCGTCCAGATACGGTAATGCCAAACAACACATCGGATAGACCGCTGTAGCGACTCAAGACAACGGCCCAAGCACCCTGAAACAGAGTATTTAGCGTTAGGCGAAACCGCTTAGCAGACGTCTGTAAGACAGTTGACAACACTGTTGAAAAGCAAATTTGGTGTTCACCCTGCGGCGCTCCATTATGATTAATTTGCTTAGCACCTTTTTGAGAGATGCCTAAGGGTGTGGGTACACTAAACCCCTGGAGAACCTGTTGCCAATAGGTGTTAGCCTGGGTCCTATCATGCTGTTGAAGCCACTCAATATAGTTTCGATAGGGTTTGGGCGGCGGCAGCTGCAACGAGCTTCCTCGACCAATTGCATGATAAGTGGCCAGCACTTCCTTAATTAAGACACCGTTGCACCAGCCATCCATTAGCAAATGATGATAGCTCCAGGTAAATCGATGCTGCGGGTGACCCGAGGTATCCTGCCCCAGCTTAAACAGCCCACAGCGCATGAGGGGAGCCTGGTCCAGTCGAAATCCCTGAGTCCGATCCAGCGTTAAAAATGTCTCTAGTTTGTCAGCCTGTTGTGTCTGGCTAAACGACTGCCAATCTTCCTCAACCCAGGGGAGTTCGACCGTGTCATACACGACCTGCAGGGGTTTGTCTGTTTCTTGCCAGTGAAACTCAGTGCGCAATACCCCGTGACGGTTGACGACCTGCTGCCACGCCTGTTTAAAGGCTGTGGCATCTAGATCCCCCTGTAGTAAACAATGGCGTTGCTCAAAGTAAATACCTGTTTCCGGTGCATAAATCGTGTGAAACAACATGCCCTGCTGGGTAGGCGAGAGTTCATAGATATCCACAACATTAGCCATGGTTATGCCCTCCCCTTAGTTGCCAGTTTGTTCATCAACTGGCTAAGCTGTTGCGAATCTACCCGAGCAGCCGAAAAACTAGATGACGTATAGTCCTTTGGACGACTGCAGTGGGCAATTAGCGATTTTAGATTATTTATGTATCGCTGGGAAAGCTGTTCCAGGGTGCTGCTGTGATAACATTGCTGACCGTATCGCCAAACAATTTGTAGCTGATCGTTTCCGGTAGCTCCAGGTTGAATGAGAGCAATGATCTCCATCAAGTAACGGCACTGAGTTTTCGGATGGCGCATCGCTACCACTTTTTCAGGTGCTAGCCCTTGCATGAAGCCTTGAGAGCGATTTAAATTAAATTTACCAAGGTAGTTAAAACTAATCTCTGCTGGAGAACTAAAACAATCTCCCTGGGGTAAATTTGCCCGTAATGCTCCATAGCCGATGCCATGGTTAGGAAACTGGTTCAGGGTCTTCTGCACATAGCTCAGCTGATCGGCCAACGACCCCGCAGGTAATGATAATTTCACCGGAAATAGGGCTGTAAACCAGCCAACGGTTTGGGATAGGTCGATACTGTCACTCCAGCTATGGCGACCATGTCCTTCCATGTCGAGAATAAGGGTGCTATTACGACTCCACTGGTTAAGGGTTTGAGCCAGAGCCGTTGTTAACAGCACATCAGCGGGTAGCTTAACTGACTTGAGTAGTCCTGTTTGCTCGGCATCTAGGGTAGTAGAAATTTCCCCTTGACGATCTACAGTATTAGTTTCGCTAAGGTTATCCACTGGCAGGCCAGGAGTGGCTTCACATACATCTGACCAATAGGAAAATTCAGTTTCAAACTGTTGTGCCTGAATATGGCGTGTCCAATCACCAAAAGCAGTTGTTTTTTGTGGCAGTGTTGGTGTTTGTTGAGCCTCTAGCTGAGCATATAGGGTCAACAGATCAGTTAATAAGATGCGCCAGGAAACACCATCCACAACTAAATGATGGGCGATCAGGAGTAAGCGGCTACCGCCTTCGTTTAGGTGGAGCAATACGCCCCTGAATAAAGGCCCTTTAGTGAGATCCAGACTTGCTTGGAGTGTGGTGACGGCATCTGCTAAATGCTGCTCATCCGTTAGTGCTAGAACGTCAAATGGGACTGTCCCGGCGGGGGCATAGTGCTGCTCCCACGAAGACTGTGCAGTTTGTCTAAATCTCAGGCGCAGGGCATCGTGGTGATCGGCCAACAGCTGTAACCCTGTTTTTAAGTAGTCAGCATTAACCTCTGGTTTGACCACCACCATGATGGATTGATTGTAGTGGTGAGGGTCTACAAGTGCCTGATTAAACAAGTCCCACTGGATTGGTCCCAAGGGAGCATCACCGACTACAGGGGCTGTGATTGACGCTGTAGTCGGTGCCTGCTGGGCAACCGCTGCCTGTGCTGCGATGGTCTGGTGCTCAAATAGCTGAGTTGGGGTAAGGGATAACCCCTGCTGCTGTGCTTTTGAAACAATCTGCATGGCGGAGATTGAATCTCCCCCTAACTCAAAGAAATAGTCATAAATACCCACGGAGTTATGACCTAAAATCTGTTGCCAGATATCTAATAGAATCGTTTCCTTGTCAGTTTGAGGTAAAACGATTGTCTGGAGATTAGATACTTTTTGTGGTTTAGGCAGCGCCTGTCGATCAATTTTGCCATTGTTAGTCAGGGGCAGCTGGGCCAACTCAACAAACTGAGTAGGCACCATGTAAGGGGGCAAGGTCTGAGTTAAATGCTGTTTTAGGTCGGCGCTCAGTTGAGGAAAATCTGTTGATGCAATTCCTGCAGATCCAACAACGTAGGCTACTAAGTCAGTGCGACCCTGCTCTTCACTTAAGATAACTATCGATTGGTTAACCTGGGGATGCTGGCACAGTAATGCCTCAATCTCACCGGGTTCAATCCGGAAGCCACGCACCTTAAGCTGGTTGTCGATACGGCCCAAATAGTCTAAAGTCCCGTCTGCTCGGTAGCGTACCAGATCGCCAGTTTTATACAGAGTATTGCTGTTGCCGGGCCGATCAGCGGTTTGAAGCATTGCGAATGGATTGGGTACAAACCGCTCGGCGGTTAATCCAGGGCGATTCAAATAGCCTCGGGCTATCCCAGCTCCACCGATGTACAGTTCTCCCGGAATACCTACGGGTACCCGCTCTAAGTACTCATCTAAAACGTAAAGCTGTGCTCCATCAATCGGTCGACCGATGGGTAAACTGCCATGGTCTTGTTGACTGACCCAATGCACACAGCAACCAACAACGGTCTCGGTGGGACCATACTCATTAATCAGCGCTATGTCAGGATAGTGTTTTTGCCACAGGTCGATGTGATGCTGGTGCAAAGATTCTCCACCGATGACGAGGGCTTTGGGTAAGCGTTCTTTTGCCAGGGGGTGGGCATTTAGTAGGGGCTGTAGTGCCCTCAGGTGAGCAGGTGTTAGCTTGATCAGGCTCATGCCTGCGGATAAGGCTTGTTGGATGGCTTCAATTTCTGAGACGTCTGGATTGAAGTGCAGTGATTGGCCCACCAACAGCGGTGAAAACAAGCTAGTGATGGTGGCATCAAACCCAATGGAGGACTGAACAAGAACACCTTGACCCTGGGTCAGGGGATAGGATGCGATACACCAGTTGAGATAATTGGTTAACCCTCGGTGAGATAGTAGAGTCCCCTTGGGTTTACCGGTTGATCCTGATGTGTAGATGGCATAGGCCAGGTTGTCAGGACCAATGGTGCCTGGCGGATTCTGACTCGGTTGGGCCGCTAACTGTGCTTTGGCCTCATCTAGAACAATAACAGGAGTAGAAGAATTTTCTGTTATTGCTGCACCCAGAGCATCATCTTGGGCAATCAGTACCTGTGGATGAGAGTCCTGCACCATATAGTGCAGTCGTGCTTGAGGGAGAGCAGGATCTAGTGGTACATAGGCTCCACATGCTTTTAAGGTGGCTAGCAGTGCGACCACCAAGTCAATACCAGGGGATAAACAAACGCCTACCAACTTTTCTGGGCCAATGCCCTGGGCTTTGAGCCAGTGAGCAAGCTGGTTGGCACGTTGATTAAGTTGTTGATAGGTAAGGATGCGGGTTTCAGACTGATTGGATTGGATGCGAACTGCGATCGCATCCGGCGTCTTTTCAACCTGCTGTTCAAAACGCTGAGGGAAACAGCTTTGAGAAGGTGCAACTCCTTTGCCCTGACTCCACTCTCCTAATTGGTGATGCTCTTGCTCAGAGAGAAAATTAAGCTCGCTAAGGGGCTTGTCGGAGTTGGCTAATACCGATGCTGTCAGGGTTTGGAAATGGTTGAACATGCGTTGGATGCGATCGCACTCAAATAAAGCAGTCCGATACTCAACCGCCACCAGCAGTGAACCATCCCGCTCAATCACATGCCAACTCATGTCGAACTTAGTTTGATTTAGCTCAATCCAACCCTGAATGGGAGACAACCCTGGCATATCCAGTGCCAGCTGTTCCGCATTCTGCAGCTGATAACCATTCTGCACCTGAAACATCACCTGGAATAGCGGATTCTGACCGGGAATTCGCTCGACATTCAGAGCATCTACCACTTCGGGAAAAGACACATCTTGATGCTGAAGCGCATCGGCTACGGTGGCCTGCACCACTTTTAACCAATCTTGAAACGTAGAATGGCCAGCAGTTAGCTCGGTACGGAGCACTAAAGTATTTACAAAGAAGCCAATTAGCGGTTCCACATCTGCTGTGTTACGTCCGTCGTAGGGTACCCCCACTGCAAGATCCCGCTGGCCGCTGTAGCGATGGAGCAGTAGCTTAAAGACAGCTAGCAACACCATGAACAAGGTGGCCCCAGACTGCTGTCCGAGAGTCTTGATCGCCTGGGTTTGTTCAGATGAGAAGGTATGGGTGAGGGTGCGACTCGAAAAGTCAATAATGGCGTTGCGAACTGACAGATCGGCGCTATCGTTTGGCAAACTGAGCGGGCTTAAATCGGCTAGCTGTTGTTGCCAATAGGCCAGCTGAGCCTGATAATTAGATGTCTGAGATAACTGCTGCTGGCGTAAAACATAATCAGCATATTGAATGTTTAAAGCTGGCAGGCTGATCGGATGTCCTGCAACATAGCCACGGTAGTAGGTAGCCAACTCTTTTAGTAACACACCCCGTGACCAGCCATCGGCGATCAGATGATGGAGGATCAAAATAAAGTCAAACCGATTATCCTGAATTTGCAACAGACGTGCCCGCACTAGTGGACCTGTTTCTAACTCAAATGGACTATGGGCCAAACGTTCCTGCCAACGATGGACCTCGGTGGATGGATCAGACACCTGCCTGAGATCGCTCACTGATATCTCTAGGGAGAGGTCAGACAAAATTTTCTGATAGGGCCCCTACATTTAAATCCCTCACTAGCTGTAGCGTAATAGCAATGTGATAGGCAGAGGTCTCCGGGTAAAGCTGATGGACCACCCACAGATGCTGTTGAGACGGTGACAGCGGCAACCGATCAGGCCGAGCTATTTTGGAGCTTGTCCCAGACCCCGTAACCTCATCCCAGCTGATGCCCTTTGCTTCCAGCTGCTGTCGTAACAGCTGCTGCTGAGCCGGAGAGAGGGATGAAATACGCTGACGCAGGGCTGATGAATGATGCTCGACCATGGTGATTTAGCTCTAACGGATAGTGGTGGCCATTTTTCGACCCAGGGATTTCCCTAAAATGGCTGATAAGTCGGATTAATAGGCTGTGGCTGGGACCATAGGCTGTGGCTGGACAGTGAGCTGTCTGAGCTGATTGAGATAGGGTAAGGAACCCATGACGGCATCAAAATCTTGAACAAAATCAATCAGGCAAGCCACCTCATCTACGCCTGCTTGTTGTAGCTCTTGGATAAATGGCTGACAACTTTCTGGTGTTCCAATTAAGGAACGACCTTTTATAAAACCCTCCACACCAAATAATAGCAAACTATCTAAATCATCGTCAGAAAAATCAGATAAACTAACGGTCAATCCCATGCCTTTTGCTAAATTTTCTAGCAATCCATAATGGGTTTTCAAATAATCACAAAAGGGTTGACGAATATCTTCTTTTACTTGATCAAAATCCGACCCTAAAAAGGTATGCATCATCATGGAAACGGTGCCAGATTTAGCATCGTGACCATGCTTTGTTAAGGACTCTCGGTAACGCTGAATTTTAGGCGCAACCTGAGCCAATGTTTCGCCCAGGAGTGAGGTCAATACGTTAGCTCCCAGTCGTCCGGCTTCGATAAAGGTTTCCATGGATTGACAGGTGACCCAGATGGGCAAATGGGGCTGTTTTGGTCTGGGCAATGTCTTAGCGTTTACTAAGCGGCCGGTGGCATCGGCGAACTCAACCGCATTGCCCTGCCATAGGTTTTTGACGGATTCAATCCCTTGCCACATAACGGCTTTACGACTGCCGTGGGGCTCTCGCGAGAGGATAAATTCATCCATGGTCCAGCCGGAGGCAAAGGCAATGGATGCCCGTCCGTTAGAGAGCTGATCGACCATGGCCCAGTCTTCGACCACCCGCACCGGATGGTGGAGCGGTAGAACCACGCTGCCCGCCCGCAGCTGAACATTTTCGGTCACCATGGCTAACGCTGCGCTGGTCATGGCTGAATTAGGATACAGTCCGCCAAAGGCATGGAAATGGCGCTCGGGAGTCCACACGGCACTAAAGCCATTCTTGTCGGCAAATTTAGCACTCTCAATTAACAATTTGTATGGATTTTCTTGGGGGTTTAATCCGTCACCATCAAAGTAAAACAGGCTGAATTTCATGGTTAGCTAACGTAAGTTAATAGAGAGGGATAAAGCTGATAGTTAGATCTAAAACTTTCTAGATTATAATCACAGCTTCTGCTCTACTTCTTCAGGGTTCATCTCTTCAATTTGATCTAGCAAGTCTTCTATGGTTGATTGGGTTTCCTCGGGAAGTGTGATTTGGTTGTCGGTGATGATTTTGGCAATCCCGGCGACGGTTGGGGCTTCAAACAAAAAGGCCCGCATGGGCAGATCAACTTGAAATTCCTGTCGCAACCGTGTCACCGCCTGTATGGCCAGTAGAGAATGACCTCCAAGTTCAAAAAAGTTGTCGTTAATCCCCACGGCCTCGATGCCCAATAGATTTCCCATAGCCTGGGCGACGGTTTGTTCGACCTCATTTTGAGGGGCTACATAGGGTGTGGCTAAGTTGGGCCGAGCATGGGAGGAGATGGTATCAGCTGCTGGTGTTTCCTTTGCCGCAGCAGGCGTAAAGGCTGTCTTTAGTCTGGTTTGAAGATTTCGTGGGGAAATGATCAACTGTGGACAACTGGTCTGGGCCAAGGCCCGCTGGGTGGTTTGCCACACCTCATCGGCGGACATAGCCGCTGCCATCAGGGCAGATCCGCCAGCAGCGTCATCTAGCTGACAGGCATCCCAATTGAGACTCAGCCACTGGCTGGGTGAATTGTTATGTTGCTGTTGGTGAGCTAACGTATCGAGATAACAATTGGCGGCGGCATAGGCTCCAAACCCAGCTCCGCCGACAACCGTAGACAAGGATGACTGTAATAGATAAAAGTTAACTGGATGATTGGCCAGGATGTCTTGGAGTACCTGCATTCCTTGAACTTTACTACGGCAGATGCTGTGGCAACTCTCTTCGTTTAGCTCTGCAAGGGCGCAGCTGGCCTGATCCCCCATCACATCCGCATGGAAAACACCCGTAATCGGGCCAAACTGGTCAATGCCTTGGCCAATGACTGTCTTCATCCAGGCCGCATCCGCTAGGTTGCCACTAAACCAGAGAAATGTGTTGCCCTCTGTGCCCAAGGCCTGCAATTTACGGATCAACCGGCTGACACTGTGATTAGGACCATGGGTGGCGAGCCACTTTTCCCAGTCGTTAGATGCTGGTAGACCGGGACGACCGATCAAGATTAGCTGGGCGTTGAGATCTTTGACTAAAGATTGAGCATAGACCATGCCTAGACCGTCCACCAGATCCCCAGCAATGAGATAGGTACTGTTTGGTTTGAGTAAATTGGCGTTCTGTTTTGGTAGGGGTAGGGGGTCATAGGTTTGAACCCAGCGCTGACCATGACGATAGGCGATCAGACGCTGCTCGCAGCTGGATTCCAGACGTAATTCTCGAACGACTCCCTGAAGATCGCTGGCTGGTGTGCCTAAATCAATATGGCGACAGCGTAGACCGGGGTGTTCCTGGGAAATTACCTGGCAGAGACCGAGGGTTTTTGCTTGATTGGGATTGAGGGATTCGCCTCCGGTAACAGCCTGTACGC
>ERZ1740065.635-NODE-635-length-19362-cov-12.846843_pt1 | contig 19362 bp, 19 predicted proteins | sample MGYA00581738_ERZ1740065 | MGnify/ENA primary metagenome ERZ1740065 (study PRJEB43018, sample SAMN04849749) | marine metagenome | isolation source: floating plastic debris | place: Pacific Ocean | collected 2008-09-01 | study: EMG produced TPA metagenomics...
ATAATTTTATAAACCCCCCCCCCCCATGAAGGATAGCAGTTGTTATGCTAAAGATGGTCTTGATATCTAATTGTACTTGAGTTTAGAGGACAATGTGAATGTATAGCGTGTTATGATATCATCATGTTGGATATCATGCACAGTAGTGCCCTGCTCTAGACTAACTCTTCACATGATATGAAGGATATATGATACCACACTGACTACTTGCATAATGGTTCTCTTTGTATGTGGGTGTGAGCATAAAGATCTCCCGTTGTCTCTCCACTAGTACAGCTTGCCTTTTCACTAGCTATTTCTGAGTAATGAGTAATCTCTGTTTGACTAGCCATCTCACAACAGCTTCTCCTTTACTTCCTTGACTCTCGCTTGTTGTCATGGTGACAGCCGAGAACAAATATCAAAGTCAACCTCTTGTCACCTGACTAGAATAAGTACAGCATTATCTACAATATTACTAGAGGTAACGGTTTGAGGGTACTACTCACACCCGTTGCACTGTTTCATAGAGTGGGAGTACTAGAGGGGGGAGGGGCAGCCATTTCCAAGTACTCTATTCAGCCTATGGATCTTGGGTTTTATCAAGGGGCCAGAACACTCAGGCACAGTCCTCCAATCATAGCCTGATAGCCGTTGTTCTATTGACAGCGGAACCTTTCCAAGGACAGCAAACATCAACCAGACTGCTCGAACAGTCGACATTGGAACCAACGCCAAAAATCGTCAACCAAAAACTCGTGTGCACAAATAATTGGCAAGTATTTAAAGGGAAAACTGATGCTGACGAGATGGTAGCAAGTCGAGTGTCGCGCGAGCTGATTCAAGAGTCCGAGGCTAAGAAAGGCAACGTCTGCTGCTATTACATGCGTGTACTGCTGCTGCTATTACTGTGTTCAGCACTGAATGTCTACTGCCTTATCGCGGAGAAGACCCTGCTAGTAGGTACATTCTTGTCTATGGTTGCTGGCATCGGGACTTTGGGGTTCAGTGATACATCTGTCAGAATGGCGTTTGGACACTGGGTGGGCACTACCCTGTTACACTCGGCACTTTTAGAAGTTACTCGTATCGAGGAGGACGGGTTCTGCGCCACTGATGACTTGCTCAGGGTGATAATCTGGTGCTGCATAATCTCGTCATTGTGGGGCATTGCGACAGGTCTTGGCATGAACCCTGGAATGACATCCGGGATCGCCATCGCCCAATTCACAAAATCGACCTCCAAATCGGCGGCGGCCGTTGAGAAGGTGTTCGTCGGAGCCACAGATTTCATTCTCAACCACAACTTGATGTCGTGGCACTGGATCAAAGTCATCATTTACTCCACGATTTGTTGCCTGATCGGCTTTGTCATCGGAAATCTCAGCTCCAAGTTCAAGGTCGTACAGAATGTCACAGCAATCGCTATAGTTGTAGTAATGCTCATGATAGCAACGTCTGTCTGCGATGATGTCCTACAGATCGCAATGCTGCCACACACTCATGTCTCTCTTCAAACTGCCTACCTCATTTCTATCACGACGTGCTACATAGTAGGAGTCGCCTGCCTTCCTCTGGGACGCACAGCCGCGACGAGCAATCAGACTCCATCAGGACTAGATCAGAGCCACCTAGTGTGGCACTGGTTTATAGTACACGTTCCAGGAGTGTTCATAGGTGCGGCATATTGCTATTGGGTACTCAGGTGGGAAATCCCTGTCTGGTCACTGCACAATCTACTCACCCATCTGGCCGTACTACTACTGGTCTTTGTCTTGAGCAAAATATGCCCTCTCAAAGAATCTTACTTTCCTAGAAAGATCGACAATGAGTTAAAAAATCCGGAAAAACTGCACAGCTGCTTCAAGTTCATCGTGAGAGACTTTGCAGGCGACACAGTTTATCATAGCATGCACCAACCATTCCTACCGCGATACGGCATCTTTGTCTGCACTTTTAGCTGGGAGAGAGCAAAGCACAGTCTAGAATTTGTCAATGGGTTGAATGAACCAGGGGCTGTGGATGACACCCTTGATGGAATTGTGTTCTGGCTAAAGAGCATAGCCATGCACCACATGCACCCTCAGCAACTAATACCCCAGGATGAACCAAAGGAAGGAAATATTGATGAATTTGACATAAAGAACATAATCCTGGTGGCCACGCATGACTCACTCGAATCCTGTGGCTTGACACCAGAGGAGAAGGAAATGATATTAGACTACTACTCGCGGGAGATAAATCGCCATCCTCAACTCTGCAATGCCATCAAGATGACCTCAGACAACAAAATCTATGTCACATCCATTGAAAACAGTGACGGTAGCACACAACAGAGTCTGGAAGATCTAAAGAGGCACCTGCTGGATTGTGCTGAGAGCATAATGCAATGTCACTTCACAGATAAACTGCCTATCAAGTTGTGGTGTTGGCTAAGAGACGAGCGTCAGGCAGCGGAGAGAGAAAAAACGCCACCCTATGTAAAATACACCAAGGGACAACACAACGAGTGTCATCTGCCATCTGAACAGTTTGAGCGCTTCGTTAACAAGATGGCCAGTATTGGAGAACTGTTCATAGTCAACTCAACATGCACGGAAAGACAACTCCCATCTAATGTCATCTTCTACGATGTGCAGTTCTTGATTGACTTCATGAAGGATCTCGCAAACATCGACATGGCTAAGAAAAGGCATCGCAAGTGTTCCACAGAGTGGTCAAAATTAGAGCAGTCCGGGAAGGCTAGCAAGTCACTTCTTCAGCACCATCTCAAAAACTTTCTGGATAGCAAGAACATTAGAAGTGAGGTCACCAAGCAGGACGTTCAAGATCATCCACTCATTCAGACCATGCTGCAACTGGACTTCCTGTTTTTCATAAATGATGAGTTTTGTCTGCCGCAGCACCTACCAGCCACTGACACCACACAGCTGAACCAGGGCTGTTTCAGTGATGTGAGCGAACTGCTGTTGGAATATATCTTTGACTTCGGCCAATTTACTTACCACCATGAGTACGTGTTCTACCGCCTGGTCACGAGAATCTCCAACAACACTTCCAAATACACCGTCAAAGACGTCTGGAATAATTGGGCTCATATGGTTGCCGAGGGCGACGACAATCACGTGTTTACGCTAATCTGCGTGAAGATGACACAGAAAGAGAGAGAACACAACTTCATCGTGTTACGAGTGGCAGCGGAGTTCGACAAGGCCAGTGCTTGTGAACTTCGGCGGAGAGTATCAGGTATGAAACGACAACTGTTACTCACTTGACCGCCTTACCAAATAGCATCTAACCATTTAGGGATGTGCAAAGTTGAGGCAAACATCCAGGAATTAGGGAAGCATGTGTGAACTACGTTGTATTTCCAGAGAGAAAATACTTTCCAAAATAAAATAATTGTAATAGTAATAATAATAATCATACTATATAATAAGGTTAAGAAACAAGATGAAAAATTGCAGAAAATTTACTTGGGAGAAGCTCCACAGACGTGTTAGAGTAGATAAGTCGTATACTATATTCCCTCGACTATAAGACATGCCTAAATCCTACATAGACATCGCTTTAATTTCATGTATGATCGTTGGAAAGGAGCCATGTTAGTTTCATAAGAGAATCAATTTATAACTATTAAACAAAGATTTCAAATCAACTATTAGTCAGAGAATGAAGTCTAATTTATGATGACCTCACTTCCTTAGACACGTGTTTTATAGTCGAGGGAATACAGTATCTGCCTTGACTGCTGTGTGCTCTATTTCAGATGCCATTCAAAAAATAACCAGCGATTCGTTTAGAAATCTAACATACAGCACATACTACAACTGCCCAGCAAGAACATCTCTGGTGAGTCTGCTACTACCGCAGCACACAAGGATACACCCACATATTGATCACAATCAGACATTTTCATCACAATGGAGAAGCTTGGTGACCATATATGCAGTTTCAAATCAGGTCAAGATTCCAGTAAAACAACATGAAAACAAAGATTAAGTTCATTTAACCCCAAAAATCATATCAGTTCTACCCAGAACTAAGTCAATCTCATTTACATTGCCAATCCTAGTGCTGAGAGAAAGGAGTAAAGAGAACATTGCTTGTTTAGCTTTACTGGTGCTGTCTGATTTCCACCCCGAAGATAGATTTTCTTCACATGATTGTTTAGGCCTCAATTTAGAACCAAACTTTGTTCTCATGAGAATGGATACCGATGAGAATAGAATATAAATAAACATTCCATGTGTCAAAAATCAACTTCGCTATGCGAATGCATTGCAGTAAGAATAAGTTAATATTTGGGACGTGAAGAAGACACGTTTCCAAATAGAAACATAACCAACTGTGAGAATTTGTTTCAGCTACAAGTACACCCAATCTGTGACGGTGATAGGGATGTGACATGCAGTGCAGTGTGTCGACCACTGACATATCCGAGTAAACAGCAAGTGAGACGAGACCGAAGTGGCCTGCCATATATCAGCGGTAAGTCAGTTTACGTCACAGACTAGACAAGCACCTGCGAGTACCTGCTGTGCAATCGTTATTATGCAGTGGCTGACGACGTGCTACAGTGGTTGGCTAGTCCGGAAAACTTGGCAGATGGCCAATTTGTGGAACTCATGTCTTACGTACTGGACAGACATCCAAGCAAAATCAAGCAGCGACTCCCTGACAGCGCTTCTGTTGGCAGCCCAATGGCGGTTAGACTTGATATACTAGATAGCTGGATCCACAGCAAAGGTGAGTAGTGCCAATGATTTATTGGGTCCCTGATAGGCAGGAGAAGGTAACTCCCAACACTAACAACTTTGTAGATGATGTGACTCTGGATACGATAATTGATGCCCTGGGCGAGTGCACTGGATCGACACATTCATTCGACATGTACCTGAACAGGAGCTAATGAGAAATCAGAAATGTCTGCAATTTCGTGAGCCGTCACCATTGCAATGGCAGCTAGTGCCACCTTGGTTTTATGCCCCCATTGTATTTACGACATTTGTACATTCAGATAAATGACATAAGAAATGCTATCCCTTCCTCTGTTTTGTCTTTCGTTTTTTGTCTCGCGCCATCAAGTTTTTCACACGTTTTACTTCACTATGAAGACCGAAAGCCTCCATGCGAGTGAAGGACATGCCGCGAGATGACTGACTGACTCTGACATCATCTGTCTGCTTTCCCTTCCACTTGCCTTTCCTCTTTTTACTGTTCATCTTGGTTTTTGACCGACTGTCTGACTGGTTGGTTTTATCAGATGCGATGGCCCGGTCGGTGCTGCTGCTCGCGTTGACTGGCTGCTCACTGAGTCTTTCTGTTTCTGGCTGATTTGTCTCTCCGGCATCTTGTTGGGACAATTCAAGAGAGTTTGATGCAGAGTTGTCAGCTGTATCCTTGACGACCTCACTGCTAGCTTCATCGGATTCTTTCTCCCTATCAACGGACGATCAGAAAGTTATATTCTGCGCAGTCAGGGAGGTAAATGGAAGCGCTATACTGCATACTTGAATAAACTGGGCAGCAGACGCTGCTTCTTGGCCTGGTCTCTCCCCTTCCGCCTGAACTTACTCACGTCTTTATACTCCTCTTCGTTAGTTCTAAAATCGGCAAATCGATCTGGAGGCTAGGCAATAATGATAGTGAATGGAATTCATGTCACAAAACATAATAGCAATGATCACAATGATGGTGAGCAATAGCGAGCAGAAAAGTGTTGGCCACACGAGCGATGGTTGTATAGGTCATATGGCTCAGCCAATCATCTGGTATTGTCTGGAGAGCGCACAGTATCAAGCAGGAATAAAATTGTACACAAAATACCTCAAATCATTTCATCGTCACACGGAAGTAGAGCCTAGCAAACCTGGCTCCTACCGTGGCACAGATCGCAGCGGTGAATCATTTGCCATGACGATTTCAGTTCTCATCAATTTTAGGAATCTTGTGTTTAATAGGTGACTCTGAAACTCTTGGCTTTTAGAGGTAAGAAATATTTCATTCTGCCAGACTGTAGAGATTCCTGATACCATGTGAGGGCAGAGTCTGGCTGTACTTGCACACACTTGGTATGATGTCTTTGATGAAAACTTGGTCTAACGGAAAAATCCTGGAACCGCGTTCAACCCGCTAACGCACTGCTACTGCACACTCACCTGTACTGTACTGTCTTCTTTAGTGAGTTCCAGGAGTTGAGCTCCTTGTCCTTCGCTTCCAGTATCTACAGAACCAACAGAAACACTACACTTCTACCTGCTAACACAGAACGACACATATATCTTCACTAGTCATATAGAAACTGGTCGCTATTCTAACTACCAGTTAGTAAGGTACAAGGGGTGGATGTGGTTGTAACACGGCAAAAGATTCGAGTCACTATTATCGTCAACCGTCCTAAAACGATAGAAGTCACTAACTGGCATATATTAGTATAGGCACTCACCTCTCCGACTGTCAAGCCGAAATCGTTGGCGGGTACTTCTCTGTACGGGAACCGGCATTTGAGCTCGCCTATTGTGTCCTCGCACTCGAGGCCGTAAAACTCGTCCAGATACTCTTCAAATGTCTTGTCATCTGTAACACGACAGCATCCCAGAACGTGTCACACACAACACATCAATGTCACACATCAAACATCAAAGTCACATGTCAAAGTCACACGTAAATGTCACTCGTCAATGTCACATGTCACGGATCAGTGGTACACATTGATGTCACACGCCACAGCCGGGCTGATAGCGATAGCAAGTGCCTTACCAGGATCAAAGACAGGCTTCTTTTTCTCCAACGCTTTCCTTAGCCTGTTCTTTTTCCTCTTACCCTTCTTCGACCTGCCGTCCAGGCCGTAGTTTCTATCCTCCAGAGTGGCAGCATTTGGATCATAGTCAGCGTCCATCTACAACGAGTTTGATCGAGGCATTGGCAAGCAGCAGATAATCACAGCAATACCAACGACTGACGACTCACATTAAACTCAGGATCTTCTATATCGACATAGTCATCGGCATCGCCTGCATCCATAGCCTCGTTCCCACCTGCATTCTCACTGACCTTGAACTTGTCCCAGTCTACAAAGTTGCGCTTTACATGTTACTATCAACAAACTCAGCAAGGGACTAAAAGTGAGAAGGGACAGTCACAAACCATCATTATCGTCTATTTCAGGATTGTAATCAAACTGAGGCTTCGTCAAGTTTCCATCGTCTTCCTCGTCGTCATTGTCCTCTTCAGCAAACATCTCCTGTAACACAATGCAGTGTACGCGCGCAGATGGCACACGCAGATGGCGGAGCCTCATACTACTTCACTAACCCGCATCTTGCGATCATGCTCTTCAGGGTCAAAGTCCTCGTCCAGTTCCTCGCTGGTGAATGGCATACTGCTCGCTCCGCTCTCTGCCTGGATCGCTTGCAGTTTCTCCTCTATCTCCTGCCTCTTCAGATTCTTCAGCCGATTAAGCTCCTGCGTCTTCTTCTCCTTCTCCTTCAAACGTCACCAGACTCGCCGCTATGAGCACACGCATCGACGGAGAGAGAATGAATGGTGCTATCTATACCTTTTCCTTTCTCACTCTCAACTTGGCTCGCTTCTCTTTACGAGAGTTTGTCTCCGATCGCATGCTCGACTCTATCGTACGAGGATATGTCTTGATCTACAGTAGCCAATAGGACGTGGCAGTCAGACGCGCACCACGAGACAGGTGACATGGCGTGACGAGTAACTCACGAAATCCGGGTCAGGCTCTTCGAATCTGAAATTGTACTTAAGCTCAAACTTGTCAGCTCGTTCCAGATCTTCGTCTTCTGACAGATCCTGGAACTGGAACGGCCTGTCTGCCTCCGCGTCGGACTCCTCCTCAGATGTGCTAAGGGAAGGTAACTCCATATAAAGCAAAACAGCTGGAAAGTGGTTATGTGGGAAGGGAGTAGCAATGCACTCATGGTGCTACCAATAATGCAAGCAGATCAAAGGCCATCATATTCCTGAGACAACATAGGCTCTGTTAATACAGAGCTACAAGCATATAGAAACGCCAGCCATCTTAGGATATAGAGTCTTCACAATTAAATAATAGCGGTTAACCAAATGAGTGAGGAGACAACTCCTAATATCTCACAATGATTGACTGTTATAGGAAGAGGACTACATCTCATCTCTTGACATCAATGACGAGTAGAAGAGAACAAATTCCCACTTACTTGTCAGAAGGGGACATGTCAGCGATGTATTTCTTCTCCAGAATGTAATCCTTCAGGAAGCGATCGGCCTCGGTCATGTTGTCTCTGTTCCAGAACTCACGCAGTCCAGTCTGCACACAGACCAGTTCACCATTCATACCAACTAAGATACGGAGGCACATTCGGCCATTCAAATTTCCCACCCAATAACTTGCATAGTTGAAAACTCCCAAGGTTTACGGATGGGAAATAAATAACCACCCTACTTACCAGTTCCTCCTTGTCCCGGTCGTCGACGTCTGCTTCGTGACCTTTCACAAACTTCCTGTACTCCTCCTCTTCAGCTTCCTACAAATCAGAAGCGCTTCAGTGGCGGCGTCGGGACATGCTACACGCCACACTGACGCTGCTGTACAACGTACCTTCTCGGCAGCAGTCTTCACTTTGACTGTAAACAGGTCGTCATCATCGTCAGAGCTGCCCTGCTGAGCATCCTTGATACTGAAATCAATTAGGTACTTGCACGATGACATCACGCTGGTGTAAGTATCGGTAAGCCCGTTGATCAGATTTACCTTTTTCGAATCTCTGCCTGCTCTTCGTAATAATTTTTGCTATGAGGGGGCGCTGTGTCGTCATCATCAGATGAATAATCAGAGTATTTCCTGTAGGTAGAGCGATTGATAATCCCGAGACATTGACTACCACGCGACAACGCCGCACACCTACCCGTCTCTCTCGGTGATAACCTTCCGGTCCATGTCTTTCAGAGTAATCTTCTTCTCCTTCTTTCTCTTTCTTTTAGGCTGATTATCCGTTTCATCTAATAAAATGACAGCAGGTCGCAGTGGTACAATCCCCCCTCATACAAGCATCATCCACTGCAGGTGTACTGATGCTCATGCTCATACCAGACAGCAAAACTTTCATGGAAGCTCTAAAGTTACCAGTTAAAATCCTTGTGATTTGTTAACCATGAGAAAAATAAGTACAACATGAAACAATGATCTTGAAACCTCCGTTAACAATCGTTTCTGAAATAAGTACAACATAAAATAGGTGACTATGAGTTTGAAAATGATCTGCCATTACTCATGTGATTAGTATACCCTCGCATTCAAATCATAAATGCAAGGATCACAATGATGCGTATAAATATTGCATAATTATGCTTGGATGTGCAGAAAATAAAAGGTTGTAAATCGTGGGTATAAAGTATACCTTCACTATCAAAGAACTTGGTTGAGTTGTCGTAGAGTCGAGGATCATCACTTTTCAGAGCTGCTAAAGTCTTCAACCATTTCTGCTCCATGGCAGGCGTGAGCTCCTATAGAAGATTAAACCAATGACCTTCCAGCTACGTCAAATGAGGTTGGCTTCGAATAGATGATAATATTTTCTGAATCGACATCACATTCATAGGCTGACTGAATTAGATAGGATTTCAATTTTAACAGCTCTCGGCCTATGCTAGTTCGTAAGCAAACTTGAGTTTAAAGTTTTCTTCATCATAAACACACCTCCAGCGTTGAAATAATGTCAATGTGTTGTATGCATAATGAAATGTGAGCAGAATGTGTTTTCTTTACCTCAGCATCTTCATCTTCGCTCTCAGAATCACTATCTTCCTCGATGTCTTTTAAACTAGCATTGCCATAGCGTGCTTTCACTGGAATTAAGTAAACTCATATCATAGTGATCTCAAAAGTACAGATTTAGTCTAAATCCGCGGAAAAGCCACACGGGAATAACATACAATGCTGACATCGGCCTACGGTTTTACTTACATTTCATCAATTCTTCAGACCGCCGAGACTTTTCGTACTGCTTAGCAAAGTTTTTATTTACTGTCAGTTTAAGCTCTCCTTCATCTTCTGATGCTGACAAGTTCATGGTACTGGTGAATATCTCTACTGTTATAATATTAACAGCTATAAAATCAGAAACCTTATGGCAAAATAAGTGGGGGAGCTTCAAACCCTTCCTGCGCAGACACGCATGTCAGAGTTCTTCTCGGGCGCTGCTTAGTTTTAGTGTAGTTATATACCACCGTGTTCATAATTCGAACTCTATCAATACAATATATTTATTAGTGGCATTTTTGGGATCGATGGTGTAGCGACTATAAAGATCGAACTAGAAAGTACGATAGTCAAATGTTTAATTTGACATTGACCTTAATTGTGGGTGACTGAGGGGTTTAGAAGGCATGCGATTATTGACGAATACGAGCTTTCATTGGAGAGATTCACTTCAAAGCCGTCACATTGATGGACGAACTACGTACTTGCGCAATCTATATAATACCTACTATGTACAATCAAGTTATGAAGAGCGAAGATTCGAAGTGTCCCCCTCTCCAATGTACTGTTCTTCTTCGTACCGTCTGATAAATGGAAAAGAACATCTCAAACGAACATATTAGATCGATGTGTGCATATGCATGTAGCGGTGCTATCCCAGCCAAAGGCGATAGTCTAGTATGGCAGTTTTCTTCCTACGGCTCCTGCAGGGTTTGACATGTCTTGCTGGCATTCATATTTTCTTTCATGGATTCCTCCCCATAAAAACGCACTCGCACATCCCATCGTCAAACAATGTACTAAATGATAGAGTGAGCCATGTGAGCAGAGTTGTCATGGTCGTAGTAGACGCTCTACGGACTGACTTCGTCAGCTTACATACTGGTAAAAACTGGCCATACCTTGAAACGCTGATACGCAATAAGAAAGCATATGTTGCTGACGCCAGAGTTCATCCTCCTACAGTGACATTACCTAGAATCAAGGTGAGCTGTCAGTTTAAAATTCACCAAAAACTTGATCAACTTATCAGAGTGCGTGTATGTCAAGAAAGAGTAGTGTCAAAGGTATGATATGGTATTTTCAGAGAATATTTCTGTTGGGTTTTAGGCCATGAGCAGTGGAGATATTCCCGGCTTCGTAGACGTGATTATGAACTTTGACTCTCCAGCAATGACTTCAGACAATATCTTGCACCGCATGGCAGAAGCTGGCAAGTCTACAGTGTTCTATGGTGATGACACTTGGCTAAAGCTGTTTCCGGACGCATTTTTGAGGCATGAGGGTGTGACATCCTTTTTTGTGTCAGATTACACAGAGGTAAATGAATGAAAACATGCATTTCAGCCATACCTCTGTGCTATTTACATTTAAATGAATAAATATGCCAGGTTGACGCTAATGTGACCAGACATTTGGACCGAGAGCTGGCAGCGTCTGATTGGTCTATGATGATCCTCCATTATCTTGGCCTTGACCACATTGGCCACCTGATTGGACCAAGCAGTCACTTGATCCCTACCAAACTACAGGAAATGGATCAGGTTGTGAAGAAAGTACACACAAGTCTCACGAAGCAGGTTGGCGTACGTTTCAATTGGCTTTTTGCCATTCTGTAGAACCGGATTTGATAGAGACGGTCTACCGGCCTGCGAAAATATCGACAGAAGATGATTGCTATAATTGGAATTCGCTATAGAAATTAGGCCCGTTATACCTCATATAGGAGTTGTCTTCCCATTTATGGGATCACTATCATTAGATCACTATCATTTTTATTTCTTGCTGATTTTGACGGAAAAGCTAACATTTCTGTCGCTATCAAATCCGGTTCTACAGTACATGTGAATCTAAGTTGTAGGTCTCGTGTAGTTGAATAGTTACTAAGATAAGATTACGGAATTTATGCTCTGTGATAAACTTTCTTCTAAGTTATTCTCCCAATAGGTTATAATAAAAGGCTACCTCTCTGTTGCTGCGTTCTTATCGCATAAAACATCTCTATATGACCATAAAGTAAGTAGTAGCAGCCTCAACTATGCAAAGCTTGCTAGACCACTCATATTGATGGTTTAGTGTTCTAAAACAGTATCTTACCATCTGGTGAGTAATACCAGATATGCAGCTCTCAGCATAGCCTGAGAGGAATGTGTGATGGGAAAGAGAGGACAACTCCTCTGTACACTGTATAAGCTGCCGATGATAACATCACACTGTCACAGGGGCTGACTGACTACCTGATAGTAGTATGCGGTGATCACGGGATGGCTGATCAGGGCGGACACGGAGGCGTCAGCGCTGCCGAGGTCCACGTACCTCTGGTGTTCATCTCTGACCGCGATTTCATCTCATCAGGTAATCTACTCTAACCTTTGACCCTTACCTTTGACCCTGCACTAGGCACTTTTTTCCACTGCTAGCTAGTCTCTGCCTACTTGGAGTTTTCCAATGTGCCCCAAAGCTGATAGGATTATTGTCTGTCATTGTAAAACGAGAAATTTTGCTTTTGTCTAATCTTCCCGTTATCCCAAAAATTGAACTCAAATATTTTTTATTTTCTATTGAATGCCTGTACACTAGTTGCACGAAACTGAAAAATCTAGTTTCGATAAATTTTTGTGGCAGATAAAAATGCTAAAATTTCATGTTTGACAGTATTATGCTTGTGTGAAACTGAAACCTGAACCTGCATTGTATATTCTGCATGAGAGAACATCCAGCCATCTTGTATATCGTATCGTTATCCACACTGTCAAGCTGGATATCTGATTGTAACTTACCTGTGAAAGAGGTTAATAGTTAGGTCAGAGGTTAATAGGTCAGAGGTCGCCAGATGACCTCATTCTAGTATCCTCTGCAGGTTATCAGCTGCTCTCTAGTGGACTCTAGATGTTATGGAGCAGCTCCAACCGACTGTAATTTACTCTCTTTGGACACGACTCATTGAATAGTAATAAATGAGTGATAGAGTGTGTCAGGCGTTGTACTGACTGCTCAACAGTTTCATATTTATCAGATTCGAATCTGTTCTAGACTCAGAGAGAGAAGTGTACCAGATAGATCTCGTGCCGACGCTATCAGCCCTGCTCAGCCTGCCGATACCGGACACCAATCTGGGAGTTGCGATACCGCATGTCCTCGAGTCTCTCGCCAGCTTCGACTACATGATAGACTCGATAGTAGACAACTCCAAACAGTTGTCTCGTCTCCTCAGTCAGGAGCAAACAAAAGAGAGAGGTATGGTAATAGCTGTATCATCATACCTGTCAAACCTCCTGTATTTCCCAGGACTATCCTGTATTTCCCGCGACCCTTCTGTATTTTAGATGCTCAAGTTTAGGGTCAGGACTGCTATTACTGATCTCCTGATGTTCCCCAGGCTTATTAGTTAGATCTGGCTGAGCTGGGATCAAATATAGCAGAGTTTTGGGGTTTTGACTTCTCAAAGTTTAGAGAAGTCTGAATATCTCGTACTTTTAGCCTGACAGGTTGACATTGTATTGTTGAGCCAATGGTACTAGTCTGTTTTTTTGTGTTATTATAATATATCAGCAGTATTCATAGCATTCTCATTGTTGAATTTACTGGAGCTCAGATACTGTAGAACAGGAAATTTTTGTGAGCATAATCTTTGCATTTTCGTTTGTGATGAAGTTTTTCTAAAATGTATTTTTGCATTTTTTACTGCTAGTGTAAAATCAACGGAACAAAGAAATTTTTGCTCGTTCAATTTTTGCGATCAGCTGAAAATTCTCAAAAACACAAAAATTAGACGAACACAAAAATTCAGTATTTGAGACAATTGCATTCGATCGCCAGGCAACTCGATCCTCTCCGACAGACAGACACTGTAGACTGTATTTCAGGCCGTTTCACCACTAAAATTTCAGGAGACGGAGAGTGGGGATTTATAGGATCATATTTCCTTCCTGGATATAGATGCAGTCACAGCTCGTAGCCTTGTACTAGCAGATGGTGATTGTTTCAGAGCAGTTCTCACTCCGTCTGGACATGCTGCACACGCAGTATCAGCTTGTCAACCAGTCTAAAGCTACCCACAATTCCATCACTGACAGGAAGCGGAAGCTGCTGAAGGAATACGTTAACGTCTGCATAGAAATGAGAGAGACCATCGCCAGCAGGCTCGTCGACTATGACGCCACAGCTATGACAGTTGGCCTTGTACTGATAACAGTTGTACGTATGACGCTGTCTGTCTGCGTGTCCAGTTCTCAGTTCAGTTCCTTTGTTTACCTCGTTTTCTTTGAGTGCTCAGTCTATATTTGAGTGCTCAGTCTATATTTGAGTGCTCAATCTATGTTTGAGTGCTCAGTCTATGTTTGAGTGCTCAGTCTATGAGGCTATGAGTCTATGAGGTCTATAATGCTTGATGAACATTTTCCCATTTTTTATGAAATGTGTGATTGCTTGCCTAGCTAACTCCAGAGCAGAAGATGTCACATGAGAAGAAACTCCCAAATCAATATGACCATAATTGTTGTCGGAACTTAGAAGAAAACAGTGCCGGAATATTTAGGTATTCTCTTGCTTGCAGACGTTTGGGAGTGTGATATGCAGCCATAGGATGCCTCTAGACAACATGTGGCTGACGTTGGTCGGCGTTCTATTCACTGCTGGACTAGCCGTCTATCAGACGTACTGCAGCAGTCTATTGCACAGCAAAAATGTCTGCAACTTACCTTGGACTTACGGTTATCCTATCCTGGCGTCTGCTCTGGTTGCCAGCATCGGCAGGTCCCTATACGTCACCAAACCGCTGCGGGTATGTATTCACTCTGGCTTAGTATACCGACTACTGTAGACTGCAATTTATTTGTGACGGAATATTGTTGCTAGTATTTGCGAATGTTCGAAATCGAAAAAATATGATTGCAAAAAATTTCAATGGTTATATAGTGATTACAGTCGTGATGAATTTTCACAAGAAATTTTTCAATCGTAAACATTTTTTAATCAAGGCTTCCTAGCATTTTCGCAAATATTTTTCAGCGCAAAATAATTCCAGTCTACAGTATCTCTGCAATCAGAGAAGGCTCATCATCAGGTGCTCAGATCATTGCCAGTAAGCTTGATTTGTGTCTTACTAACTGCTTTTCAAAGATGATAGTTGCTATGAGATGCACCGTCTCACTCGTTTGGTGCACCCATTCTAGGAGGATATAACTCCCCGAGGACATTACAGACTGATGACCTTAGGGCTGCCTGTCCTGCACAGTATCTCCCTGCTGTCGAGCAGCTATATTGAAGAGGAGCATATGCTAGCTTACTACTACTCGTCCAGTATACTCATCGTCCTCCTGCTGTCCTCAATCGCCGGCAGCGGAGTCATCTCCCCTCGTCACGCGCGGCTAGTCTTCGCTCTGGTGCTGATGTCACTTGCTCGCGAGTGGAACCAGACTGGCGACAAGTGGTCTCACCTGCCAGACATTGCCGACAAGCTCAACGAGTGAGGCACCATTGCTTTCCTAAGCCCCTCAACAGAGGGGGAGGGCAGTCACAGCTGTTCCATTACGTGCATTTTTTAGAATTTTAATAATACTGTCTCTATTTCAGACCTGACTACACTGCAGTCAAGAGCAGTTTAGCCATAGTTTCCAATGTGATAGCAATGTATGTTACGGTACCCCGCCGACGCCCGACATTCCTCGTAATAGTATGGCTGATCTCTACTATGTCCACCATCGCATTTATTCTACAAGACATGCGTCTGCTTCAGTTGTCGAGCCGGTGAGCTGCGCTCTATCATCCGTCCTGCTCAGAGTCTTGTACTGAGAGAGAACGGCCAATCCGCTTCAAGAAACCAATTCCAGTGTTATAAGTACAACCGCACTCTTGCATGCGTGTGGTTATGATGAGACAAAACGGTGGATCATGCCTTGTCTGATGAAACATTGCCGTCGCTGAAGTCGGGCCACATTCTCTCAATACTAGACTCTGGTCCAGCTGACTAATAGCGACGTCTGCTTACTGATCGTATCGGCGTTGCAGCGGGACAGTCGAGGCTAACGTGGTGTATGTCTGCGTCGCTGTCACTATTACTGTGGCGACCTGCTACTCGCTGACAGGGAGGTCAGCGAGTACAGTCAGCGAGCTGATCAGATATTCATGGCTCATGCTGACGCTGTTGCTCCATAAGGCCTCCAACGTACCGGTGATGTGCCTGGTGACGCTGATAGACTCTCTCATCGGCAGCAGCCTGCGTACGTCTGACCTACCGCTGCTCCCCCTACTCTACTACTGGCTCGGGCAGGCCTTCTATTTCTATCAGGTCACCAGAATGGCACGCAGACTTGTACCAGTGTTTGGGATTTGTGTTGTCATGCAAATTTCTGCTTTGATAGGGGAATTCTAACCGCCTGAGTTCTGTGGACGTGGCCGCTGGTTATAAGGGAATGATAGCGTACAACCCTGCTATCACAGGCTTCCTCATGTTCTGCTCCACCTACTCTGGACCTGTCTTCTGCTTTTTCAGTCTCATAAAACACACAGATAAACTTGGAGCGAGGTAAGTGACCTATTTAGACAATATTTGTCCCAATCTGTGGTAAAAATGTGTTACATCCAGCTTGGTTAATTTCAGGGCCACCTCAATCATCAAGGAGTTGTCTTCACTTTATTTTGGTATGAAACTAGCCGATATGATGGTGCTCATGTTTTTGATAATCATCGAACGTTATCACTTGTTTATTTGGACGGTGTTCGCACCGAAGCTGCTTTATGAAATTGTTTGGCTGACTCTCTACACAGTCTTCTATACTCTTCCATACAAATAGAACTGCCTTGTTCAGCTCATTGATAATTGGCGTGGCGTTTTAATGACTGTACTTAGCGTGACACGGGACGTTTTCTCCGGGAGTGACAACCCATTTGGCGACGACCAGCATCAATGCGAGGCAATTGTGCCAGAATGGCTGCTAGTGGAAATATGCATACCCTCATATATTCTCATCAATTCCTGCTATTGGCTGCGTCTGCTTACTGCTCGCTCTAGTCTCACTGTAGCATTCCTCTCTCTCCAGAGAACCGATTCAACAATGGGACATTGATTCTCTGTTTGTTCGCTTATTCAGCTTGTGAAGACGGTTTAAAACGACATCGCGAATTACGACATCACTTCCAGTTCCACGGATGAGTCACTTTCCTTCCAAATTTTCGACTAGGAATGCTCAGGAAGGAGCCATATTTCTCCATCGTCTGTCGGAAACAAACCACCAGTGTTTTTCAGAGTTATCTTCCCATGGTTGGTATTTGATGCATGCCTCTGGGCCGTATGTGGTGCTGCCACCATTGTGGGATGACGAGTGAAGCGTGTAATATCCAGTGATTTGGTATTTTATGGACCGTGCTATTGTTAACACCGTCTCCTTCTGGCATCTTCGCCTCACTGCCTCCGCCTCTGGTCTTCTCCTATTCAGCCGTTCCGCTGCGAGCGCGGCGATCACTAATCCATAACTGCACTCGCAAGTCACTTCCTGTCCTAATCACTTCGCCGCTGCCAACCCCACAGCATCTCGCTTTCACCACTCTGTCATGCTGCTGTCTCCTTGCTGTCACCCTTGTCTCCCACTGGTGTCTCCTCCCTGGACAGCCCCCTCGCTGCTAATCAGTCCCCTGTTCCTCTTCCTTGTGCAGCAGCTGTTTTTGTTTGGCCAGTAACCCAGTTTCAGTTTCGCCCCACCGGCTCATAATATGAGATGGTTTTACCAGACGTCCTGTCGGCTGTTGATCGGTTCTCATCTACAGTATTTGCCCTCATAAAACTCTTTGACTTTACTGCCCTTACGTCACCCGTCCTAGGCAGAGAACCCAATAAAGTTTTTGTGCAAATACTAGTATCCTAATCTACGTTTTGGAGCACTAAATCTGTCTGGAACTAAACGTCCCGTGACTCAACCTGTCCTCGGCTGTCCAAATTAACTGTATTACACTGACCATGATGGGTGTCAACCTATCTCTTGTAGTGAGTCACACGCCACGCAGTGTGTCGTCATATTTGATGTGTAGTTGAGATGTTGCGTAGCCGATGCCACATGACGAGACGCATTAATGCAGTTTAGTATCTGTATTGACACTGCACTTGATATTTGAAGAGTCGTCTTTCTTTTAGAGTTGAATGGCTCGTAATGTTTTATGACACTGAATATAGCATTTCTATGAAGGATAGAGTATAACTGAATTGAAGCTTCCTTTTGTTCAGTTCTTCTGGTAATGTGTCGCAAATGCTTCCCTGCCTACTATTCTGACTATACAGCCAATAAAATTGCAACTTGCCTATCTCTCATTGGTCAGATATTACATCTGGTTTGTTTATACGTGCACTTGCCCAGTAGTGCGTGCAATGCTATTCAACCGAAGACAGGCAGGGCTTTTCTCCACTGTGTATTAAACTTCCTTTTATTCTAGTGCACATGTTCATTGGCCGAACGCTGAGCTATCTGTGTGACTAGCAGTCGTACGTATCTCTCTCTGACCGTGAGCCTTATCATTGTCATATCTCTGCCTAGCAGCTCGAGCACACACGCTTGCATGCACTCAGTCGTTAGTCTCCAACGCTCTAGCCAGCTTCTACTCTCCTACTCTCCGCAGCAGCGAATCAGTTATAACGGCCTCTTTCTCTCTCAGCAGACTATCCTGTACTGAAGAGCGACATTGGCACAGTCTCGTTCATCGTCGTCGGGTAAGGAGAGCAACTCCAAATCTCGACCATTGGTCGCGTCTGCATCGTCGTTGGCACCAGCTAATGGAGTAGTGTTGTCTTTGAAACCTGGTCTCTGAATAAATAGGTTTAGCTGGCTCGTTGTGTTGACCGAAGTACTTTAGATGGACAGTCTGTTTGATGTGGATGTTTGAATGGTACTGAGAACTGGCCACCTCTAACAGTCCAGCACGCCTCCATTGCTGCTCGAGCATCGCGCAATTGTCTTCCTCGACATCTGAGAACATCCTACGTCGGACATTAGAGAGCGCGCACGGTAGAGCGGCGCTCAGTAGCTAGGGTCCTCGTCTGACAGAATGGCTTCATACATCTATGTGCCACAGAACCCGATTTCATACTACGACACACTACAAACCGTACCATCGGTGATCCACAACCCGCAACTCTCTCAATTCGCTGCCGCCCAAGGAGCGCACGCAGCAGGCGGCATCCAACCCATACACCAGCTCCTCCTCAACTCAGGAAGGTCAGTATATCACCAAACTATCTCTCCTTCCTTCCCCCCCTCTCTCTCTCTCTCTCTCTCTCATTCTTCTTCTCTCTCATTCTTCTTCTCTCTCTCACCCTCTCTCTCTTTCCCCTCTCTCTTCCATCTCTCTCTCTCTCAATCTCTCTCTCTCTCTCTCTATCTCAAACTCTCAAAAACAATATCTAAATAAAA
>ERZ1740065.636-NODE-636-length-19358-cov-5.999741_pt1 | contig 19358 bp, 20 predicted proteins | sample MGYA00581738_ERZ1740065 | MGnify/ENA primary metagenome ERZ1740065 (study PRJEB43018, sample SAMN04849749) | marine metagenome | isolation source: floating plastic debris | place: Pacific Ocean | collected 2008-09-01 | study: EMG produced TPA metagenomics assembly...
TCCAAGACGGTGAAGGGCGGTAAGCGCTTTGGCTTTGCCGCGCTCGTCGTGGTTGGCGATGGTCAGGGCCGTGTCGGCTTTGGTCACGGCAAGGCGCGCGAAGTGCCCGAAGCGATCACCAAGGCGACCGCTGCCGCGCGCAAGAAGATGATCCGCGTTGCGCTCAAGGAAGGCCGCACGCTGCATCATGACGGCAATGGCCGCTTTGGTGCCGGCAAGGTGACCATCCGTACGGCGCCTCCGGGTACCGGCATCATCGCCGGTGGTCCGATGCGCGCTGTCTTCGAAAGCCTGGGCGTGGCGGACGTTGTGACCAAATCGGTCGGCACGTCGAACCCCTACAACATGATCCGCGCCACTTTCGAGGCGCTGCAGGACCAGACTTCGCCGAAGTCGGTGGCTCAGCGTCGCGGCAAGAAGGTCGCTGACCTGCTCGGTCGCGGTGGTGCGAGCGCTGTCGAGGCGGAAGCCGACGCAGCGGCAATTGTGGAGTAATAGCGCAATGGCTACCATCAAGATCAAGCAGATCGGTTCGCCGATCCGTCGCCCCGAAGGTCAGCGTAAAATCCTGATCGGCCTGGGTCTGAACAAGATGAACAAGATCGTCGAACGTCAGGACACCCCCGAGGTGCGCGGCGCCGTCGCCAAGATCCCGCATCTGGCGCAGATCGTCGACTAAACCAATCAGAGGCTCCGCATGTGCGCGGCCTCATCCATTCAGCGCGAAGAAAAGCGAAAGCGAGTGCAGTGATGAAACTTAACGATATCAAAGACAACGTCGGCGCCCGTAAGGGTCGCATGCGTGTGGGCCGTGGCATCGGCTCGGGCAAGGGCAAGACCGCGGCGCGTGGCCAGAAGGGCCAGAAGAGCCGCTCGGGCGTTGCCATCAAGGGCTTCGAAGGCGGCCAGATGCCGCTGCACATGCGCATCCCGAAGCGCGGATTTAACAACCCGTTCGGCAAGGATTTTGCTGAGGTGAACATCGGCATGGTCCAGAAGTTCATCGACGCCAAAAGGGTCGACGCCAAGAAGGACATCACCGAAGAGGTCCTGCGCGAAACCGGTCTGGTGCGCGGCGGCAAGGACGGTGTTCGTCTGCTCGGCAAGGGCGAGATCAAGGCCAAGGCCAAGTTCGTCGTCACGGGCGCGACCAAGGGCGCGATCGCTGCGGTCGAAGCCGCTGGCGGCAGCGTTGAAGTGGCGGCTGTGGCCAAAGCGGACGCCGCTGAAAGCGAATAATCGGACAAAAGGGCAAGCGGGGGGTTCGACAACGGGCCTCCCGCTTCCTACTTAGCTGCTCTGAGCCGGTATCGCCCGGCGCAAGACCAGGATTAAAGAGCCCACAATGGCATCACGCGCAGACAACGTCGCCAGCAATTTCAACCTTGGCAATTTCGCGCAGGCGACCGAGCTTCGCCAGCGCATATGGTTTACGCTGGGCGCGCTGATCGTCTTTCGTTTCCTGAGCTTCGTTCCGCTTCCCGGTGTTAATCCGGCGGCCTTGCAGAACCTTGCGGATCTGGCGCGCGGCGGTGTGCTGGACCTGTTCAACACCTTTTCGGGCGGCAGCCTGGAGCGCATGAGCCTCATCGCGCTCGGCGTTATGCCTTACATCACCGCCTCGATCGTGGTGCAGATGGCCTCGGCGCTGCATCCGACGCTGGCCGCGCTCAAGAAAGAGGGCGCCACAGGCCGCCAAAAGCTCAACCAGTACACCCGCTATGGAACGGTCTTCCTGTGCGCGATCCAGGGCTATTTCCTCGCGCTTGGTCTGGAGACGCTGGCGGGCGCGCAAGGCATTCAGGCGGTGGTCGAGCCTGGCTACATGTTCCGCATCGGAGCGGTGATCAGCCTGGTGGGCGGCACGATGTTCCTGCTGTGGCTGGGTGAACAGATCACCAGTCGCGGCATTGGCAACGGCGTTTCGCTGATCATCATGGCGGGCATCGTCGCGCAGTTCCCGACCTTTGCGACCAATATGTTTGAAGGCGCGCGCACCGGCTCGATCTCTTCGGGCATCGTCATCTTCTTCATCGCCATGGTCGTTGGTCTTATCCTGCTGATCAGCTTTGTTGAACGCGCGCAGCGGCGCTTGCGGGTCGAGTATCCCAAGCGCGCCACCCAGCGCGGCATGGTGCAGGCGGACAATCAGTATTTGCCTTTGAAGCTGAACACGGCGGGCGTTATCCCGCCAATCTTTGCCAGTTCGCTGCTGCTTTTGCCGCTGACGATTTCCAATCTTGGGTCGAGCTCGCTCGACACCGATTCAACCTTTGGCACCGCGATCGTGACGCTCAACCAATATCTCCAGCCCGGTGAGCCGATTTATCTGACGCTCTACGCGATTGGGATCATCTTCTTCTGCTTTTTCTACACCGCGGTGGTTTTCAACCCGGAAGAGACAGCGGACAATCTGAAGAAGAACGGGGGCTTCATCCCTGGCATCCGCCCGGGCAAGCGCACCGCCGATTATCTTGAATACGTGCTCACGCGTATCACTGTGGTGGGCGCAATCTATCTGACCTTTGTGTGCGTGCTGCCCGAATATGTGATCCGGCAGACCGGCGTTCCGCTGTTTCTGGGCGGCACCAGCCTGCTGATTGTCGTCAACGTTACGGTCGATACGATCACGCAGATTCAGTCTCATCTGTTCGCGCACCAATACGACAATCTTATCAAGAAGGCTAAGTTGAAAGGCCGCAAACGGTAACGCATTGGGGGCGTTCTCAGAGCAAAAGCCAGCGCGGCCAAGCGCTGCGCGGTAATCGGGGATAGGCATGAACATTATTCTTCTGGGGCCTCCAGGCGCGGGCAAGGGCACGCAGAGCGCCGGCCTGGTTGAACGGCACGATATGATTCAGCTCTCGACCGGCGACATGCTGCGCGCGGCGGTCAAGGCTGAGACCCCGGTGGGCCTAAAGGCCAAGGCCATTATGGATCGCGGTGATCTTGTTTCGGACGACATCGTCTCGCAGTTGATTGATGACAACATAGCCGCGATGGACGCGAAAACAGGCGCGATCTTCGATGGCTATCCGCGCACCGCAGCGCAGGCTGAGCAGCTTGATGGAATCCTTGAAAAGCACGGCCGCAAGCTTGATCATGTGATCGAGCTCGAAGTCGACGAAGACGCGCTGGTGGAGCGTATTTGCGGCCGGTTTTCCTGCGCCAATTGCGGCGCTCTCTACCACGACACCGCCAACCCGCCGAGCGTTGAAGGTGTGTGTGACACATGCGGTGGCACCGAATTCAAGCGCCGCCCCGATGACAACGAGGAAACCGTGCGTAAGCGGATGGGCGTGTACCGCTCGGAAACCGCGCCGATCCTGCCCGGCTACGAAGCGCGCGGTATCGTTTCGCGGATTGATGGCATGTCGGGGATCGACGAGGTCGCGGGCGCGATCGACGCGATCCTGACCTGAACGCAACGTCCCCGCTCGTGGGGGGCTTTTCGAGTTCGGTGGGTTCCCCTAGGTTTGCGCTTCTATGGGAGAGACCAGTCATGACACACGTCCGAGCGGCCGCGACCCTACGCGCCGCGCTGTTTGCTGCGGGGCTTGCTTTAGGGTTTGCAGCGGGCCCGCTGCGCGCCGAAGTCATCCAGACGAGCGATAACGGCTTCATCACCCGCGATGTCGCTTACGTTGACGCGGATCTGAAACAGACCTGGCTTGCGTTGATCAATCCGGCGGGCTGGTGGTCCTCGCAACACACTTGGTCCGCCGACGCGGCCAATCTGCGCCTGACGCCGCAAGCCGGGGGATGCTTTTGCGAGAAGATACCCGAAGTCGATGAGCCCGATCGTTTCACGCTCGAAGGCAGCGTGGAGCATATGCGGGTGATCCAGGCCTATCCCGAAAGCGCTTTGCGTCTGGTGGGCGGGCTGGGGCCGTTGCAGAGCGAGCCGGTTAATGGGGTGCTGACGATTGCGTTGAGCACGGTGGATGTCGAGGGCGGCACCGCGACCCGGATCGTGTGGGAATACAATGTCGGCGGATCGATGCGCTATGAGATACCGGTGATCTCGAAAGCGGTGGACGGCGTTATGAGCCAGCAACTGGAGGGTCTGGCGCAAAAGCTTGGCAAAGTCGTCGGTCCGTCGGATCAACCCGACACCGCGCCGGGGGCGGCGCAGTCGGACACATCCGCTCCGACACCCGCTCCGACACCCGCTCCAACACCGGATGCGTTGGCGGAAGACCCGGTCGTGATCGAAGCCGAGGCGACGTTGAACGAGGGCGCGGGCGACGAAGTCGAGCCCAAGCGGAAGGGCCCGACGGTCGAGGAGGCGTTTGACGATCTGATTGATCCGGATCGATAGGAGCCGCTTGGCAGCTTTTGGCAGACCTAATCGGCGTCAACTCTGGCGCGCAGGCGCACGGTGAACTGCGGCGCGCCGCTGCCCGTGTCGCCGCTCATAAATCCCGACGGACGGATTTGCACAAATCGCACGCCCGGATCGGTGCCGTTGCCGCTGTCCGACGGGGTGTAGGTGTAATTTGAACCATCGGTTGAGAACGACAGGCAATCGCTCGGCGAGCCCAGCGAGGCAAAGGTGCAGATGAGGCCGGTTGCCGGAGTTCCCTCGGTGAAATCCACTGGTCCCGAGCCAGAGCCGCCAATATCAGAAACCAGAAAATCGAGCCCGGTGGGCAGTTCTTCGGTGACAACCACGCTGTCTTCATCGGGCGGGGCGTTTCCGGTGTTCCGAACCGTGATGAGATAGGTCACAACCGCGCCGGGTATACCAAGATCGCCGCCGGTTCCATCGTCGGTTGCCAGGCGGACTTTGGTGACGGTGAGGCTGGCGGTCAGGTTGGCGTGAAAGGGGTCGGAGAACGCAAAGATGGACGCGCTCTCGTTCGTGTGCGAGCGTTCGGTGTCGTTCGATGTGTCTTCATCCACGACAAGGCCGATCTGGCTGCTCGACAAGCTGCATCGCCGCAACCAACCGCCATCGCCGCCATTGCGCGTCACTTTTTTCGCGACAACGACAGCGCTGGCGCTGGTGAGGCCAAAGGAATTGGTGAAACACCCATCGTCCCAGCCTCCGATGTTGGCGCTCGTTGTTTGAGCGCTCCAACTTATGGCGGCGGAATTGATCGCCTGGAACACACCGGTGCCTCCGGCGGGTAAGGCGATCCAACCGATCTCCTCTACGCTCGGCGCGGGCCCTTCATCGGCTTCGCTGCGCTCGAGAGCGACAAGAAACCCGCTTGGCGAGAGCCCGCTGAGCGTGGCGGTGATAAAGGGCCTTGAGGCTTGCGAGGCGACGTTGCGCGTTTCGCTGTTGGCGCTCTGAATCTGGCTGATCACGCTGGGTGTGGTGGGTAGGGCCGAAGAGAAGGAGACCGATTGCCAGCTGGCGGCGCCCGCGACGCCGCTTCCACGCTGGATCGCTGAAGTGACGGTGCGGCCCGCTTCGATGATGGAGCCGCCGGGCAGGACATGCCGGCCCGGTTCGACCGCGATGTAGTGGATGGCCTGCGCGACATGCGGTCCGTCCCAGGCATCGGGCTCAAGGATCAGTTCGTCAAAGCCGGTTGTGGTGACATTGGTGATGCGCAGCGCGGCGGAGTTTGACCCGGCAATATCGGACAGCACAACGACGATCGGAGGCACGTCGAAGGGATTTTGGAAGGTCACCCGACGCGGTGTGGGATCATCGAACGTGCTGTGCGCGGTGAAGGTACCCGCTTCGATGCGGCCCGCCGCCGCCACACTTGGCGCGCAAAGCGCAAGGAGCGCGAGCAAAACAGCGCACAGCGGGGCTTGGGCTGTCCGGAAGCGCGCTAAGGCAAGGCTCCACGTTGAGATCATTCGATTGTGTTACCCGATGTTGGTTAACACTCGCTTCATACACGCCAAGCCGGATCCGGCCGATAGATCGCCGCGCGCAGCGGCAAGGGACGTCGAGTAGGGCTTGTTTGTCCCTTTCGGGTAGCGCGACAAGGCTTGCTTTGACGAATTGTACATAACCGTCTATCTAAGGCTTGAAATCAGACTTGAGCGGCCCATTTGGGCGGCTCGGTTGATTATGCGCAGTAGGCGGTTGACGCGGCATCCGATTCGCCGTAAGCGCGCCCCTCATTCGACAGGTTCGAACCGAGTCCGGCAGGCGGCATCGCGTTGATGCCCCATCCGGACTTTTGCCGTTTAAGGCGGATTTGACCCGGTCTTTTGTTGAGCGATGAGATGGGGGCTCGGCGGCACGCCAAAGGCCTCTGTGGAGCATGGAGAAGTAAGTGGCTCGTATTGCCGGGGTCAATATCCCCACCAACAAGCGCGTGATCATCGCGCTTACCTATATTCACGGAATTGGCCGCACGACGGCGGTGCAAATTGCGGACAAGCTGGGCATTCCCCATTCCGCGCGCGTGCAGGATCTCACCGATGAGGAAGTCCTGCGTATTCGTGAGACGATCGATGCGGATTACCAGGTGGAAGGCGATCTTCGTCGCGACACGGCGATGAATATCAAGCGTTTGATGGACCTTCGTTCCTATCGCGGTCTGCGCCACCGTAACCAGCTGCCCGTTCGCGGCCAGCGCACGCACACCAACGCCCGCACCCGCAAGGGCAAGGCCAAGCCGATCGCAGGCAAGAAGAAGTAAGCGAAGCCGCAAGGCTGAACGCTTTTCCCTTCTTCCTTTAGTTACAAGGATACCAAAACATGGCACGCGAACCCGGCAAGGTAAGACGCCGCGACCGAAAGAATATCAGCAGCGGTGTTGCGCACATCAACGCCAGCTTCAACAACACGATGATCACCATCACCGATGCGCAAGGCAACGCGATCAGCTGGTCGAGCGCGGGCATGATGGGCTTCAAAGGCAGCCGCAAGTCGACGCCTTACGCCGCGCAAGTTGCGGCGGACGACGCCGGTAAGAAAGCCGCCGAGCACGGCGTTCGGACGCTGGAAGTCGAAGTGAAGGGCCCGGGCTCGGGTCGCGAAAGCGCGCTTCGTGGTCTGGCGGCTGTTGGTTTCAACATCACCTCGATCCGTGATGTGACGCCGATCCCGCATAACGGTGTGCGCCCTTCAAAGCGTCGCCGCGTCTGACCCGATCCGGAATGGCGGCGCTTTCGGTTGCCGCCAGCCGAGCGGGTCTTGAAAGGCCGTCCCCGTCCGGGGGCAAAAGGCCCGCACCACATAGTTGAACCGCTGATACAGCGAATTAGGGGAAATCCATGTCCGTCAACACGAAGAACTGGCAGGAACTTAAGAAACCCAACGCTCTGGATGTCAAAGACGGCGGAGACAAGCAGCGCAAAACCACGTTTGTGGCCGAACCGCTTGAGCGCGGCTTTGGCCTCACGCTCGGCAACGCGCTGCGCCGTGTGCTGCTTTCTTCACTTCAGGGTGCGGCGATCACGTCGATCAAGATCGAAAACGTGCTGCACGAATTTTCATCGCTTGCGGGCGTGCGTGAAGACGTGACCGATTTGGTCCTTAACGTGAAGCAGATCGCGCTCAAGATGGAAGGCGAAGGCCCCAAGCGCCTGCAGCTTTCCGCGACCGGCCCGGCCACCGTCAAGGCGGGTGACATCGCTGTTACCGGTGACATCGAAGTGATGAACAAGGACCTCGTCCTGTGCCATCTCGACGAAGGAGCGACGCTCAATATGGAGCTGACCGCGGACGTTGGCAAAGGCTACGCTCCGGCTGTGCAGAACCGCCCGGCCGACGCGCCGATCGGTCTGATCCCGGTCGACTCGCTCTATTCGCCGGTTCGCCAGGTGAGCTACAAGGTCGAGAACGCCCGTGTTGGCCAGGAACTGGACTACGACAAGCTTTCGCTGACCGTGGAAACCGATGGCACTGTCACCCCGGAAGACGCTGTGGCCTACGCCGCGCGCATCCTCCAGGATCAGCTGACGCTCTTCGTCCACTTCGAAGACGGCATCCCGCAGCCGCAATCGGCCATGATCGGTCAGGCTGCCGCGCCGCAGGAAGACGATGCGAACCAATTGAACCGCTACCTCCTCAAGAAGGTCGACGAGCTGGAGCTTTCGGTGCGTTCGGCCAACTGCCTCAAGAACGACAACATCATCTACATTGGCGATCTGGTCCAGAAGACCGAAGCCGAGATGCTGCGCACGCCGAACTTCGGCCGCAAGTCGCTCAACGAGATCAAGGAAGTGCTCTCCAGCATGGGTCTGCGCCTTGGGATGGATATCCCGGGCTGGCCGCCGGAGAACATTGAAGAAATGGCCAAGAAGCTTGAACAAGAGCTGCTGGGCTAAACCGGGCTATCGGCGGAGCGCCTTCCAACCGGAAAAGCTCCGCCAGCACTGGGCTACCTCGCACGGGCCCTTTTCGAACGAAGGAAAACGAATATGCGTCACGGAATTTCACAGCGTAAGCTGAGCCGCAAGTCGGGCCACCGCAAGGCCCTGTTCCGCAACATGTCGGCGAACCTGATCAAGCACGAGCAGATCATCACGACCGAAGCCAAGGCGAAGGAACTGCGTCCCTACGTCGAAAAGCTGATCACGCTGGCCAAGCGTGGCGGCCTTTCCAACCGTCGCCTCGCCATGAGCCGTCTTCAGGATGAAACGCAGCTTAAGAAGCTGTTTGACGTTCTGGCTGAACGCTACAACGATCGCGACGGCGGCTACACCCGCGTCATCAAGGCTGGCCCGCGTGCAAGCGATGCGGCGATGATGGCTGTGATCGAACTTGTCGACCGCGACGAACAAGCGCGCGGCCAGGACTCAGGTCCGGTGATGACGGACGAAGACGAGTTCGCGGAAGCTTCAGCTTAAGCCGCGTACGCACGAGATTAGGTGAAGGGCTTGCGGAGCGATCCGCGGGCCCTTTTTCTTTGGCTCTCACGCCCGGCATACATTTCCCGGTTTCTGTCTTGACAGAAATAGGGAAATGTCCGATGTTTCTGACATGACAGAAATAAACGTCGATTCGGAATTGCCGCCTTCGGTCTCACGCTTCGTCCTCCATTGGGGCGATCTGGGCAGCCAATGGGGTGTGAACCGCTCGGTGGCGCAGATCCACGCGCTGCTCTTCATCTCGGACACGCCGTTGACGGCCGAAGAGATTGCCGAGCAGCTGGGAATGGCGAGGAGCAACGTGTCCAATTCGATCAAAGAGCTGCTGGGTTGGGGTCTTATTCACCGCGTGCCCGTGATGGGCGACCGGCGCGACCACTTCGACGCGGAGGCGGACATCTGGGAGATGGCGATCAAGATCGCCGAAGGGCGCAAACGCCGCGAGATTGACCCAGCGGAACAGGCGCTCCGCTTGTGCAACAAAGAAGCCGAATTTGATCGAGCGGTCAGCCCGGAGGCGCGGCAGAAGCTCGCCGATATGCTGGAATTCGTGACCACCATGTCGCGCTGGCATGAGGAGATGACCAAAGTGCCCAAACCCGCGCTCACCGCGCTGATCAAGATGGGCTCGGGCGTGACGAAGCTCATCAATTGGAGGCCGGGCAAACAGTCCGACTAGGTGCAAACCAGGGCAGAAAGGCGGCTGACGTGGAACAGCGTGTTGCAAACGAGGAATGGGGCCCGGCGGTTGAGGCCCGGCCGATCACTCCCGATCACCAGGTTTCGGAGGACACGGGTCCCTATGATCCGCGTTTCCGCAGACTGATTGGTCCTGAAGGGTGGCAATCGCTTCCTGCATCGGTGCAGCGCCGCTTTTCCAAGCGGGTGGTGGATGAACGGGTCGTTCTCTATCCCGGCGTGATCCGCAAAGCGCGCTTTTCGAAGCTGGGCTGGCTGTTTGCGCAAGCGTGCCGCCTGGTGGGATCGCCGCTGCCTTTGGGACGCGAATGCGGGCTTCCGTCCGCCGTCTCCGTCATGGAAGACCGTGAAGGCAAGGGCCAGTTCTGGACCCGCACCTACGCCCGCAAAAGCGGCTTTCCGCAGGTCATTCACAGTTCCAAGCGTTTTGCCGGCGAGACCGGGCTGGAGGAACATATCGGCCTTGGCATTGGTATGGCGCTCAGAGTCAGCGCAATCGATGACGGCATCGCTTTTCGCAGCGATCACTACTTCCTCTGCGTCTTTGGCAAGCGCATCAAGCTTCCTGTCTGGCTCAGCCCCGGCGAAACCCTGGTCAAGCACCGCCATGTGAGCGACAACCGGTTCCTCTTTTCGCTGGAACTGACGCACCCGTGGCTGGGCGAGCTGGTCTACCAGGAAGGTCTGTTTCATGACGGCTAAGAGGCCCTTGAAAGTCCTTTTGTTGGGAGCCAGCGGTGTGTTCGGATCGCGCTTGGCGCGCTTGGCGAGCGAGGAGCACGGCCTGCATCTGACGCTGGCGGCGCGCGGCGTGACGAAGATTGCGGCCTTGGCTGCGCAATTGCCAGGCGATCCGGCCTGCGTGGCGCTCGATCGCGATGCCCTGACCGCTCACGATCTTGCTGGGTTTGACCTCGTTCTGGACGCGGCCGGGCCGTTTCAGGCTTCGCACAGCCGGGTGATCGAATCCGCCATTGCGGCGCGCGTCGACTATCTCGACCTGGCCGATGGGCGCGATTTTGTCCGCGCTTTCCCGCGCTACGACGAAGTGGCCAAAGGGGCCGGCGTGGCCCTCACCGCCGGAGCTAGCTCCATCCCCGCGCTCAGCCACGCGGTGATCGATGATCTGACGCGCGACTGGCGCGCGATCGATACGCTTCGCGTCGCAATCTATCCGGGCAATCGCGCCCCGCGCGGTCTTTCCGTGGTTGAAGGGATCCTGTCCTATGTTGGCCGCCCTGTGGAGGTTTTTCGCGATGGCCGCTGGCGCGCGGAGAAGGGATGGGGTCGCACGCACCGCGAAACGCTGCCGGGTCTTGGTAAGCGCTGGGCCAGCGTGTGCGACACGCCCGAACAGGACCTGCTCGTGGCGCGTTACGCTCCGCGCCGAAGCGCCGAATTCTACGCAGGTCTTGAGCTTAGCGTGCTCCATCTTGGCCTCGCCGCGATGGCCTTGCCGGTGCGCTGGGGCTGGGCAAAGAGCCTGCGGCCGCTCTCAAAACCCATGCTTGCGATGGCCAAGTGGTTCCTTCCGTTGGGTTCCGACCGCGGCGGGATGAGCGTGCTCGCCAGCGGTGAGGGCGCGGATGGGCGCGCGGTAACGCGGCGCTGGTTCTTGAAGGCTGACGCCAATCGCGGCCCTTACGTTCCGGTGCTTGCCGCGCTCGCTATGCTGCGCCGCTATCGCGACGGCCACCGCCCTGAGCCGGGCGCGCGCGTGTGCTCGGGAACGCTGACGCTGGACGATTTCGACGCGGACTTTGCGCGGCTTGGCATGGAGCATCAGATATTCGACGAGCGACCAGCACTCCAAGCGCCCAGTGAGAGTCCGGCACTAGCCACAAAGGAGACCGCGTGGCAGTAGGAGGGCCATGAAAAAGCTCATCCTTTCGGCCGCTCTCGCCGCCGCTCTCGCTTCACCCGCCGCCGCTCAATCCGCGCAGGATCGGGTCGACGCGCGCTATGATCGCGCGCTGGCGGCCGGGTATAAGGCGCTGTTCCTATGCAGCGCGATCGCCAACGCGGAAGCGAACGGCGCGAGCCGCACGCCGGAAAGCGTTCACGAATGGGAGCTCACCGGCATTCAGCAGCCGCTCGACGGCATGATCCGCGAGATGGAGTATGAGATCGTGCGCCGCCCCACCGGGCAGATCGCGCATGTTCAGGTGGGCTGGGCCGAGGATATGCCGGACCGGGTCGCGGTCTATTATGGGCCACTGACGGGGTGCTCGATCCTGCCCATTGGCGCGCCTGAAAACACAAGTGCGCCCGAACAACCGGTCGAAATGCCGCCCAAGCCGGAGGGCGATAAGGCGGGGGCTATCGTCGGGGAGTCACCGCTGCTTAACGGCAGGCGTATCGGTATCACGGGCAAGTCCACTCCTCCGGCCGCGATGTTCACCAAGGAAGTCTGGCCTGTCTTTTCAAAAGCTTTCGGTAACAAGAGCGGCAATTACGGGGAGGGCGCGCGCACGACAGCGGTGCTCGTTCGACAGCTGGACGATGAAGGCGCAGTCGGCTTTCAATTCGAACTCTATGGACCGGACCACAACGCCCTGACCCCGCAGCGCACCTGGTCGGTCGCTAAGAGCATCGCCTCGACCCTTGTTGGTATGGCGGTCCATTCGGGCGAGCACACGGTAAGCGATCCTGTGGGCCTCAATTACTGGCGCAGCGGGGGCAGGCTGGATCAACGCGGGGGCATCACTGTTGATCACGCCCTGCGCATGGCGACGGGGCGCTATTCGGATACGCCGGGCAACCGCACCGATCCCATCTATTGGGGCGGGGCGACCGTGGACGAGAACATGACCAAGTGGCCGCTTATCCATCCGCCGGGCACCGTCTATCGCTACGCCAACAACGACACATTGCTGGCGGTCAAAGCGGTGCAGCAATATCTCGACTATTACTCACCGGCGGACTTGCTGGCGAAGATCGGCATGACCAACACCGTGGTCGAGACCGACTCGCGTGGCAATTATGTGCTTTCGAGCCAGGTCTGGTCGACCGCGCCCGATCTCGCCAATCTTGGCCAGCTCTACCTGCAAAACGGCGTGTGGGAGGGTGAACGGCTGCTGCCTGAGAACTGGCGCGACTATGTCTCGGACCCCAGCGGACCGCAGCCTCAGGGGACGCAATGGGGCTATGGCGCGGGCTGGTGGACGTTCAATCGTCCCGATTTCAACGCGTTCGAAGGGATCCCCGATGACGCCTTCGCCGCGCGCGGCAATCGCGGGCAATATGTCGTCGTGGTCCCCAGCCGCAATGTCGTGATCGTGCGGCGGGGTGAGGATAGGGTCGGCACGCGCTTCGATATCGCCGCTTTCACCCGCGATGTTCTGGCTGCGCTCGACTGACCCAGCGACATGACATTCTAACACAGTGTTCAGGTAAAGTGCCTTTTACCTGAACAACTGCTGCAAGGATCGGTCAGGCTCGCCTCACCGCGAATCATCCATACCGACTTCGACGCCGGGCAATCCCGCCCCGGCGCGAACCCGAGGATGATACCCATGACTGATCTCACCAAGACCATCGCCAAGGGAACGCTCGGGACTGTCGCGGTGGGCGCGATGGCTCTGGCTTCCGCAACTCCGGCTCTCGCCGACACCTACCACCATAAGGATAACGGTATCGGCGCTGAAGAGGTCATCGCCGGTGCGCTGGTGATCGGCGGCATCGCCGCCTTGGCGGGCGCCTTTGATGGCAAGCGCGACCGCAACCATCGCTACGCCTACAACACCCGCCACCACAACGGCGGCTACGCCAACATCAGCCCGCGCCGAGCCATCAATCGCTGCGTGCGCGCGGCTGAAAACCAGGCCCGGCGCTTTGGCGGCTGGCGCTTTGCCGATGTGACCCAGGTGCGCGATGTTGATCGCACCCGCGGCGGCTTTCGCGTCAAAGGCCGGATCGAGGTCCAAGGCAACCGCAATTTCCGCCGCAACTTCGATCGGGGTCGCTTCACTTGCTATTTCAACGGCCAGGGCCGCCCCTTGATCGATTTCGACAGCGTGCGCGGCCTGCGCTGACCGCGTGAACCGCTGATTTTCTGAGACGAAACGCGCGAGAGCGCCGTGATCCTTTCCTATGGGTCGCGGCGCTCTTCGTTGCGGTGCATGGCGCTCAATATGTCGCCGATTAGCGGGCCCGCCACGCGGATCCGGGGGATGTTGACCGGGATGCGGCGGGTGGTTGAACCGCCGGTTTGGGATGCGTTTGCGCTGTAGACAAAGTCGGCCCGGGCGTCCTTGGTCTGCATCAGCGCTTTGAAGAATTCGGCTGAACCTTGCGGTTTGCTTTGAAACCGGGTCGCGTCGCCCGCGAAACCGTATTCACGCGGGACGGGCTCCAGGGGCAGTGTCTGCCCGACGCCGGACACGGTTACCGGTTGACTGGTGTCGATATTGGTCACGCGCCCGTTATAGTTGCGGCCCGGATAGCTCGCCAGATGGAAGTAAAACCCGATGTAATCCGGCTGGTTGCTGACGACCCGCAATATGCCGCCGCGTTGAGCGTCCATATACAGGTCGCAAAGATACGGCTTCTGGCCTCCACGATAGCCCTTGCAGTCCATCAGGATTTCGTCCGCGCGCGGCGCACGACCGGCGAGTTCGACCTGAAAGGTGCGCGCGGGATCGTCGTAGTTCCAGATCGTGAGCGTCGAGTCGTCAAGGGCGAAGCGCAAGCCAATCTTGATAAGCGCTCCGCCTATGTAATCGGGCGACACGTAGCAAACGATTTGCGAGCGATCGGTGTCATAGACCCGTCCGTTGAAGGGTACGCTTTTTGATGTGACCGGCATCTCGCGGGTGACTTCGCTTGCGTAGATCGTGTTCTCACACGGCAGATCGGAGAGGGTTTCAGCCACGCTGGATGGCTGCGCGTAGGCGGCTGGTGCGAGGGTTACGCTCAAAAGCGCGAGCGCCGTAGCGAGGCCCAAGCCTTGTATCATCTCACCCAATTCCCCCGAATCGCGAACCGTAAGGATGCCCCAGCTGCGCTGCACGTGCAAACACCCTTCCGCTTTGTCGCGGCGTGTCGCAAACGGTTCAGCCCAGCGTAAGCAAAGCCGGGTTAATGACGCGCTTATCAGGAGCGGTTGGTGGTCGCTCGCCTCTGGAACTGGAACAGGAGGGAGCTTTATGGCTCGCACCACACCGTTTGCTGGCGCTCTTGGGCTCGCCGCTGCGCTTTCAATGACATCTCCCGCACACGCCGCCGCCGTGCCCAGCGCGCCGCCAGCGCCGGTTTCTGGATCCGCGCTGCCTTTGATCGATGGCTTTTCCTCCAGCGCCTATGACGCTGACACGCAGATCAACGAATGGCGCCGCTGCGGATGGTACGGGTGCTATCGGCGGGGCTGGCGCGGTCGTCGGGGCATTGGTGTCGGCGGGGTGCTGGCGGGTGTCGCGATCATCGGCGGTATTGCCGCGATCGCGAGCGCCAACAACCGCCGTCGCAATCCCGACGTCGTGGTGGTCGAACGCACCGTCCGCGACGATCGGCGCTATGATGATCGACGCTACGATGATCGGCGCGATGATGATCGGCGAAGCAATCCGCGCAGCTCGGGCGGGTCGGGCATCGACAACGCGGTGTCGCAATGCCTTACCGCGATTGAGCGCGATGTGCGCGTCGACACGGTCGATGGCGCGACACGCATTTCCAGCGGCTGGGTGGTCACCGGCAGCGTCTTTGATGGTTCGGGCTTCACCTGCGAGATTGGCAACAATGGCCGGATTTCCGACATCTCCTTTGGCGGCTTTCGCAGCAGCGGTGTAAGCGGCGCTGCGGGCCCAATTCAGAGCCAGGCCCCCGGCCAGCGCAGCGATGATTTCTACGCCAACGCGCGCGCTTCGGCAGACGCAGCCAACGCGCCGGACGAACGCCTGGCCCCGGACGAACGCTTGGCCCCGGACGAACGCTTAGCCGCGGCCGAAGCGCCCGATGGTGAACCGCTTGTGCCGCTCACCGCTGAGCGCCTGCCCGCTTATCCCGGCGGACCGGTTCCGGTGGAATAGCGCGCTTTACTCATCGCGCGCCGCGCCCGCACCATAGCTGGGCAGGCCCCAGCGAAACTGGATCGCGGCGGCGCGCAGCGCAAAGCCTGAGGCAAAGCCGGTGGCCCAGACCCAGCCGTCGGCGATCCCTAAGCTCGGGGCGAGCGCCATTCCCGCCACGGTGAGCCCCGCGCTCAGCGCAGCGGCGGTGACGTAGAGTTCAGGCTGCATGATGATCGAGGGCCGCCCGGCCACAACATCGCGGATAATCCCGCCAACGCATCCTGTAATGATGCCCATAAGAACCGCCGGGATGGGGGGCACGCCATAGGCCACCGCCTTGGCGCTCCCGAGCACCGCATAGGCCGCCATCCCCGCGCCATCACCGATGTCAAAGGCTTTGCCTTGCCACAGCCGCACCGGCGTGAACCACGCCAAAGCCGCACAGCCAAGACAAATCCCGGCGACCTTTGGGTCCGAAATCCAGAACACCGGTGCATCGATCAGCACGTCGCGTATGGTCCCGCCGCCAACCCCGGTGACCAAGGCAAAAAAGGCCATGGTCACAAAAGTCTGCCGCTCTTTGGCCGCCACCGCCGCGCCAGACAGCGCAAAGATAGCGATGCCGATCACATCAAGCAGGTCGAGAATGGGGGTGAGATTTTCGCCGTTCATCGTGTCTTGCGCCTGTGACGCCAAGCGGTCAGCGGTGCAAGATATTCCCGATCTGATCGGCTGTGTGGATGCAGTCGAGATCGCTCATGGACGGCCCGATCACCTGCATGCCGCACGGCAGCTCTGCGCCTTCATACACTCCGCTGCCCACTGGCAGCACGGTGGAGGGCAGGTTGGGGAAGGTCGCGATCCCGGCCCAGGCAAGGCCGCTCGCGCCCGGCACATCCTCGCCGTTGATGCGGATTGCGGTGTCGAAAACCCTCCCGCCCTCGACATGCGGCACCGCCAGGACCGGGGCGGGCGGGGCCAGCACGAAGTCGTAGGACCTGAACAGACGCGCCCATTCCGCCTCTTTGGTCGCTTGCGCGTCGAGCATGTCGAACCAGTCGGTGGCGCTCGCGCGCTTGCCGTTGGGCGCCGGCGCGCCGCGCGCCATAGCGGTGTTGAGCATGCGCATATAAACCGCTTGCTGGGCTTCGAGATCGGGCATGAGGTCGCCGGTGACGTCCTGGACGCGGTCCACGCGCACGCCCGCCGCTATCAGCGCTGCAATCGCCGCTTCGATCGGCTCCGCGACGCTCGCATCTACGGGTGCGCCGGGATACTCGGTTACAGCAAGGAGGCGACATTCCATCAGCGGCTTACCTCTGGCCTCCAGCGCGTAACGCGATCCGATACGCGTCAGGACCGCCAGATCGTCCGCGTTGCGCGCGAGCGGTCCGGCTATCGACAGCGCGCCATCATGCCCGGCCACAAAGCCAGTGCGCCGCGCCATAAGGGGGTGATCGTGGCCTTGCTTGGAGACGATGCCCCAGGTCGTTTTGTGCCCCCAGATGCCGCAGAAATGCGCCGGTACGCGGACCGATCCGCCGATGTCGGTGCCGTATTCGCACGCGACCATTCCGCTCGCCACCGCCGCCGCGCCGCCTCCGGAGGAGCCGCCGGGCGAGCGTTCGGCGTTGTGGGGGTTGGTGGTGCGGCCATAGACGGGGTTGGCGCTCTGCCAGTCAGACAGGTCGACGGGCACGTTGGTCTTGCCCAGGATCACCGCGCCAGCCGCTTTCAGCCGCCGGACCAGCTCGCTGTCGCGCGGGGCGATGTAATCGGTGAGCTTTTCGTGGCCCCAGCAGCTCTGCAGCCCTTCAACCTCAAAGCTCTCCTTCACCGTCATCGGCACGCCGAACAGCGGTTGCGAGCCCTGAGGGCCCTTCATGTCCAGCTCCTTGGCGCGCGCGCAGGCTCGCTCAAAATCGGGCACGGCCAGCGCGTTGACCGGCCCGTCGAGCTTCTCCAGCCGCACAATCGCCGCATCGACCGCCTCGGCAACCGACAGGGCGCCCGAGCGGATCGCCTCAGCGGTTTCAAGCGCGCCGGGTTTGTCGGTCAATTGCGGATAGGCCATGCGTGTTCCCCTTGGGTTTGAGGCCTGCCTAGCCGGTGTCTTCGTCGCGCGAAACCCGCCCGGCGCGCTGGGTGCGACGTTTATTCGCCGCGCGCTTGCTCCAGCAATTGCATCCCCAGCTTGTTCGCGGAGCCGCCGTTCAGATTGGCCAAGACGACCACGGTGATGTCGCGATCCGGATCGTGGCCCAGCCAGGCGTTGAACCCTTCAATCCCGCCGCCGTGCCAATAGGCGGTGCCGCGCTCGCTCGTGGCGATGATGACGCCGTGCGCGTATTGAAAGTCGCCGATCGCGGGCAGGGGAGTGGGCGTCACATATTCGGCAAGGCTCTCTTCCGACAACACCGCCCCTGCGAACAGCGCGCGCTGCCATTTGAGCAGGTCGCCTGTGGTGGAGTAGAGCGAGCCTCCACCCAGAGGAATACCCATATCGACATAGGCTGCGTTGACCACGCCGCTTTGCGAGGGCGAATACCCCGCCGCCCGCTTGGGCACGATCTGTGCGGTCACGTCAACGGCGGTGCTGGTCATGCCGATGGGATCGAACAGGTTGCGCTTGACGAAGTCGGCGTAGCTGAGGCCGCTTACAGTCTCGATCACGCGCGACAACAGCAGATAGCCCGAATTGGAGTAGGCCCATTTTGACCCGGGCTCGAAATCGAGCGGCCGGTCCTTGAACAGGGCAATCAGATCGTCCTGCGAGATCGGTGTGCGGCTGATCTTGGCGAATTCCGGCAGCGAGGTGACGTTGGGAACACCGGCGGTGTGCCGCAAAAGGTTGCGTATAGTGATCGCCTGCCACGCTTCGGGGGCCTCCGGAAAATGCTGAGCGATCGGGTCATCCAGGGTGAGCTTGCCTTGCTCCTCCAACAGCAGGATCGAGACCGAGGTAAACTGCTTGGTGACCGAGCCAATGCGGAACTTGGTGTCGGTTGTGTTGGCGATGCCCCACTCCAAGTCCGCTTCGCCCCAGGCCTTATCAAGGATCACGGTATCGCCCTTTGCGACCAGCGCGGCCCCCATATAGGCGCCGCTTTCCGCTTCGGGCGCGACCGTTGCGGAAAGCTCGTCCTTGGTCTGCGCCTGCGCAGCGGTCGACGCAAAGGCCAGCGCAAGCGGCGCGGCGGCGGTGAGCGCTCGGGTGAAAGTGTGCATGCGTGCCATAGGGATCCCCTCCTGTTATCGGCTGTGCTAGTGTATCAAGGTGGCAACACACATACTGGCGACGCTCGGCCAGGCAAGCCGTTCGGGGGGCGCGCTAAAGCCGTTCGTCGAAAAAGCGATCTTCAGCGTCGTAGTCGAACGGCTCCGAGCTCTGATCAAACCGGTTCGATGGGCGCGATGGTCGTGTTGACGTCACGCGCGCTCCCGCTTCCGGATGGCTGGCAAAGCGAGGGCAAGCCCGAGGATGGAGGCGGCGCCATAGCCAACGAGCGGAGTCGGGTAGTCGGCCAAAAGGGCGGCGAGGATAAACCCGCCAAGCGCTCCGGCGAGAGCAAAGCGCGGCGCTTTCGGCGCGTAAGGAGCCGTCAGGATCAGCGCGACGCTAGCGATCAGGCTGAGTGAGACGAGGATCGCCATTGCGGGCGATGCGCTCCAAAGGTCCGGGATGACCCGCTCGACATAGGCTTGCGGGGCGGGGTTGGGGGCAAGGATGGCTGTGGCGGTTGCAAGGAGCCCGACAGCGCCAATCGCGGCGGCGCGATGATCTCTGTCCGCCGCCGCTGCACCGAAGGCGGCGCCCGCCAGGGCAAGCGTCGAAGCGGCGTCGGGGGGGAGGGGCGCGGC
>ERZ1740065.637-NODE-637-length-19333-cov-12.376803_pt1 | contig 19333 bp, 7 predicted proteins | sample MGYA00581738_ERZ1740065 | MGnify/ENA primary metagenome ERZ1740065 (study PRJEB43018, sample SAMN04849749) | marine metagenome | isolation source: floating plastic debris | place: Pacific Ocean | collected 2008-09-01 | study: EMG produced TPA metagenomics assembly...
CAGTAAATTGCTATCTTTACTTGCCATGTTCATGAAAGGATTCAATAACACCTTTATAAGAAATACATCGCTCGACACATTTTCACTGTAAACATGGACAGGCCGACCAGCTGATTTTTGTCAATAATTAGGGGTCACTACTATTACATCATATCCGGTTTTACGGCAACGGGTGCCACTCTCCCTAGCGCCGAGCATCAGTACTTGCGGTAACGCTGTACAATGACCTGCTGTGATACATAATGATATATATCAAACATATAAATGATAATGACTGCTTATGTGCTGAATTCATTGGTCTAATGTTCCTTTAACTCAGCAAGATCTGACCAATAAGCCACAGAAAAACTTCAGGGAACCAATAATAGCAATGTCAGTTCAAAGTTCGGAATGCGAAAATACGGGAGGCTCCCGGTAAATATAGGCGACTCGTCATATATGACACCTGAGGCATGAGGGCCCAGCAGGAGGGCTGCATTGGGATTGATCCTACAACCTTTCAACACTTCTATGTCTTGAGGTGCAGGCTCTACCACTGAGCCCTCTGCTACTCTTTTATCCACTAAGATTGCAACTTATATAGAGTGTAGCAGCCTTGCTAAATCGTATTGTAGCTCATGCTTCCATATTCATATTCCTTCCATGTCAGCCATATTTGAGAAGTCATGTTTTGTCTGAGAAATAAGCTGATATATTTTCTGACATATATCTCACTGTATCTCATCAGGGCAGACTATCAGTACAGGATTGAAGAAGTATCAGAGCTTAACAAATCATACGATGTTATAATGGAAGATCAGAGCATGCCGGGGCACCTGCTAATGTTTGACACTTATACAACGTTGGAGAGAATGAGTCCAGAGGGGGTGATAACTTCTGTGATGACATTGTCCCATGCCATGCGGTAAGTGTTTCTCACAGCATTAGCATGAGGTGATTGAGTATAGTTCGGACTGCAAATACCAAGGGCAGAGGTGGGTTAATGCAACTAATGCCCCTGCGCCAATACTAAATGTAACAGAAGTAGTTTTTTTTGTCTAGTAGTAAATCTATTAACGCCATTTTCGGATAGCTGATCGACTCCGTTGATTTAGCAGGCATGCTAAATTGAGAAGTCTCGATTTGAGTTGATTTGCAAGCCGTCGATTCGCTCTCGATTTGGGCTACACTCGTTGATTAGGGCAGTAGGAAAAAATAAGACGATTCTCTAGTGTGGTAAAAAGTTCAAGGTCACATGAATAATGCCTACATATAAAAAACCCAGGTAGAAATATGTGATTTATCACTAGTTTGATGACAGAGTAGTGTGGATCACAGGTCACTGCTATTTCTTTTCGGTAAAACCAAATGGCTTCAGCAAGCTCAAGAAAGCTTTGACTAGCAGATTTCATAATGCTTGCAGTATTTTCAAGGTCGATAGTTTGTGAATCCAACATGAAAAAATATTGGGGAGAGACACAGAGACTGAGAAAGCCATGCGCGTTTGCACTAGTCAGGTCATCTGATGATGTAAGGGCTAGCGAAATCGATGAACCGTTGATTTAAGAAATTACCTAGCTTTCGACCATTGATTTAGCTTGCTAACTTGCCAACCCCTGCGTTGATTTAGTATCCGGAACGCCCGGCCTGATGTTTTGCTTTTACGGTTAAATCAACATTAAATCGACTATCTGAAAACGGCCGAAGAAACCATTGCCACAATCATCCTACAGCTACTCAAACAGCAATCATAATTGCTGTGCAATAAGTTATTCAGTCAAGAGAAAGAAATTGCTCCTTGGATGACTGCAGGGCCAGTCAGAAGAATTGATGGCTCCAGCCCTGACTGTCTTGTTGGTCGGATATTATGATATTTGATAAAGAATAAGTGCTATTCATTTGCATAAATCCACATAGAACTGAGAACAGCATATTATAGTGCTTGGCCTGTACTGGGAGCCAAGAACGATATTCATACCGAAGCACAGAGATTCCATACTTTCGATACTCGATACCGATACCATGGAGCTTCGATACCTGCTAAATCCATTCGACACTGTTCATCCTTGTTAGCAATCAGAGCTAATTCTAGGGCAAAATGGGAATATTTGTGGTCAGCAAGTATCAAAATGATTGCATTTCCAGCAAGTATCGTCAGTATCACGCTGGTGGTATCGAAACCGAACTAATTGAAAGCCCAGGTATCAAATATCGAAGACAGCTAGCAACGCCATACTTTCGATACTTGTAGTATTGGCCACAAGCTTCATCCATCGGCGGATTCATAGTTTATTCTCATATTAAAACATCGACACTTTCCGTCGTCCGTTGATCAGCTCTACGAAATAAATATAATTATTCAGGTATCAGATGGTTTTTATCAACTCCTCACACCTCCTCGCCTCCACTTACAACACAGTCAATGAAGTTAACATGGAGACACTGCAAGAGCAGACATATGCTGGTCTCGATGACTACAAAGGCAAGGCCGTCTACACTGGCCATCGCACCAGAGACGTCAGGTTCTCCAGCGGATACGGCATAACGTTTGATGGAAACCATACCATCTATCTGAGTTTAAAATATGCTCATGCAGTCTTAGCTATTGACACCGAGTCAGATGAGGTCAAAGTTGAAGTAAAGTCTTCATCATTATACCCGCACAAAATCTACTTTGATGCAACAATGAATAGTCTTCTGATAACCATGTATGACACGACCTGCGCACGAAACAATATTGGAAAGTGGAATCTTGTGAACAAAGAAATTTCGTTACTTTTGCCCTGCACATTCTTCAACAGTTCTATCACTGTATTTGGGTTCGAACTTCAGAACCTCTGGCGCACTGATCTCGTGCATGTTGATGGCTCTGTGTGGATGGTTGGCCAGTACTACACAGACATCAGGTAATGGATTTGCTTCTGCTTAAACATACTGCATAACTTGATAGTGTATCATTTGATAGTGAGGGTCCAACATCTGTGAAAATGGCGACAAAAAAATTATCACTATCATTAGAATTTGCTATGGAAATTATATCTGTTATACCTTATATTGGAGTTGTCTTCTCATTTATTGAATCACTGTAATTTTTATTTCTGAATGACTTTGAAGGAAACTCTAAAATTTCAGTAGCTGTAAAATCTGTTTCTACAGCATGTTGACACTTACAATGATTGGGCAGGTAGGCTAACACTGTTCCTCAAGCAGGGAGATAAGGCATTCAGGTACACTGTTCAGCCGGCCTGGTGCATCTTTGCTCCGCTTCATTGGTCACAAACTGAGAAGTTGTGCTCAAATAAAAGTCATGAATGTCGCTTCAAATCATAAAGACCTTCACCTTCATCTACATACTTCTTAACTTCATTCATGTCATCTTGTACTTACAGCTTGTTCATGATAGATGTCATATCTGGAGAGGGATTCCACATATTCTGCTGTGACAAGAGTGACTCAAGAATAGATTTCCAGCATTATGCTGCTGTTAAAGCAGGCGGTGAGATGTACCTCCACACTCGTACTAACACCAGTGGATTGAGATATCACGCCGGAGTACTGAGTGGTTCGTACATCGACAACGTCTGATAGCTTTCTCCCACCGACAAATCTGCAAAAAAGTTTTTTTTGCAGTCAGAGCAAGTCAAAGAGAAGACTGGTCTATGTGTTCTGATCACTCAACAACTGGAGAGAGAGTGGAAGAGTCCTGCAGTGTGGTCAAAGCCTGCCCGGGTAAGGATATAGATCGTAAACATCTGGAATGTTTGCTTAAAGTAATCAACCTCTGACAGCCCATGTGGTCAGAAAAATCAATATCATCAACTCAATTTTTACATGGGATGTTTAGCATCATGAAGCAGTGGTATAATGATCACTAGGCCAAGCATTTACGAGCATTCATTGATCATGAAAAATGATAGGTCAGTCATGACCTATAAACTAAATGAATAAGTTTGTAATCACTTACCTTCCCTCGTGTGAGCATTTTGCATAAACGTGCATGAAGCCTGGTTAACGTACGTCTCGTAAGCCTTTGTGCAAGAGCTAGGCGGTATTCATGTGAACGCTTTCGCATGATGGCGTGTGCTATCTCAAAAAATTCAGCCGACTGAACTTTGAGTGGATATTGCACAGCGGCTATGACGGCTTACGACGGCCACAATCGTGCAGGCAGCTAAGATCTATTTAAATGCATATTGTAGGATAAAGAATGCCTTGCTCCTAGTGCTCACGCAAGAGGCTACGAGATGCGTGTGAACCAGGCTTTATAATATTCTGTTTAGTTCATATAACTCACCATATTATCAGATGTCATTCAGTCACACCTTGTGAAAAACTCAACAATTACCTGCGGATTCATCTCGGAGACGCATGAGAGGACCAATCTTAGAAAGTGCATGCTCTGGTGCCTGACATTGAGCAATTGTGCTGGATACTTCCACAAAGCTGAGAGCCAAAGCTGCATGCTGAGAGGGATGGCTGGAAACCCAGAAACCTGCCCTGGAGGAGAGTTTGCTTACTGGAATAGATACAGCTTGTCGTAAGAATGTTTGAGAAGTAGGCTAAAACAGAGGAGCAGTCCTGAAGACTAGGAGGCAAATATGTAGCCATATAATTCCATTCTTAATCCAAGAAGCATTATCTGCTTTTATCGTTTATTATAGGCCTCTCTGTGATTCATTTGTTGGATCATTCATAAGTGAATAGCTGATTCTCTCAACCTGTCATCAATAGAAACATTTAAACCTCTTAACATTTACAGCGCTAGTAAACAGTTTGAACTGAGACTTTAATGCCTGTAATGCTGAACACCGAGACTTTAGTTGTTTTCTTTATATAACTTTTATAATGTTCATGCGGATATGCCAACGTCTTCGAAATTTAAGCTCACTGCTGCCTGGCTAAGCATTGAGTTATTATTTGCATAGATGAGGGGGTGGTGTGAACCAATGGGCTGCTGACTCAGCTCTATAGTCAGCTAATCTGACTTCCCCCAAAGTTTAGCTTTTTCAAAGGAGAATACCATTGTTGCCAGCAATAGCCAGCATCGCTCATAACATCACCGCTGGTGTAGAGTCAACGCTAACTGATTGTAGGCATTTTTTACCAGTGTGTGCTTCCAAAAAGCTATTTCAGTAATTACGTCAGATGTTGAGAAGCCCCAGTGAAGTCCCTGAGAAGTCCCTGAAGAAGTCCCTGAGGGAGTTTCCTAGGGAGTTCCTGAGCACAACCGGATGTCCCTGAGAATTCCTGCCTAAATTCCTTTTCGGAACTCTATCAGGGTCTCTCTCAGGGACTTAGGAGTGCAGGTAATTTACATGCAAAAAGGTTTTCCCATGTTGTGTGTAGCTACTCATGGTTAGTACTATTGACAGGCCTCCCAAGGGAAAAGAATCTTCTCAACCAAGTTTGAAAAAATATCTATTTACCTCATGTTTTATGCTCTTCATCTCATGTGGATGTGCTTTCCATTCAATTTCTTGTGTAAATTTTGATGATCATGTTAATAAAACGCTTGCTATTCTCGAATAGTTGGTCTTGTCTGATTGGATAAATAAAGCCCTGGGCACACTAGCGGATAATTGAGTGGTGTTTGCCGGGCCCGTGAGACATGCATGAAGTGTGGTCAAAGCACGCCGCGGTGAAAACAGTGTAGCGCTCGGCAATGTGTTTTTCCACGTGATAAGTGTTAGCCAATAGCCTGCAGCAGCTGTTGTTTGACAATAATGAGAAGTGAAAAGTGGAGGCTCGTTGCAGCCAAAGTTTTTGGCTAATCAGCACCACGTGTAAAGCAAAATATCTAGCAGTGCTAGACACGAAGCGTAAGTGCGCGTTTTGGTCTTTTGACGCCTACACATGATCGCGCACCAAAAATTTTAATCGATTACATGCTAGTGTGATTCAGCCTTTCAGATCTTTCTAAGTCTGAAATCAGCTTGTTAAATGGACTTCTACATCCTGAGATATCGGTAGGAGAAACTCTCTCCGCAAGATCGTTTTTCATGTCCACACAGAAGCAAAATTGCTACTAGAGCATCAGCAATTTTTTTTTTTCGTTTCACGAGGGAATGAATTTGATGCATAATATATGGGCTGAGCTCTATATTTCCTGAAAAAAAAATTTTTTATGATGCTCTGGCAGCAATTTTTCTTCCACGCGGACACGAAAAAGGATCTTGCGGAGATAATTTCTCCTACCGATATCTCAGGATTTAGAAGTTCATTTATCAAGCCAATTTCAGAATAAGAAAGAGCCTAAGTTATTCAGTCAGACAAGACTAACTATTCAAGGATATCAAAAATTAAAAATTTTGGCCTGGAAGACGATCGAGCGTAGTACTAGTTTTACGGTGTTTTATAAACATGATCATCAGAATGTACACAAAAAATTGAATGGAAAGCACATTCGAGTGAGATGAAGAGCATAAGACATGAGATAAATAAATCTTTTTTCAAGCTTGCTGGAGAAGATTCTTGTTCCTCCAAAGACCTGTTAATAATCCTTATCATGAGTAGTTATATGCAACATGGGAAAACCTTTTTGCATCTAAATTACCGGCACTCCTGAGTCCCTGAGGGAGTCCCTGATGAAGTTCCGAATGGGAACTTAGGCAGAACTTCTCAGAGACATCCGGTTGTGCTCAGGAACTCCCTAAGGGGCTCCCGTAGGGAGTTATTCAGGGACTTCTCAGGGACTTCTCAAGAACCCCTGTTCGAACCGAAAGGCGTAATTACCGACATAGCTTTTTGGAACCACGGTAATAGAGCTAAGCCAGCACTTGCGTATATAAAACACAAGCTTTGCAGTAAATGTCAACATGAAAAATGAAAAATGTGAAAAACGTGAACAAAAAAGTGACTAGTGACAGTTCAATCAACGAAATGTAAATATTTACAAGAACTTCTAAAGAATGAGAAAGTTTGTAACCTTCTGACATGTCCGGTTTGCCAACTAAAATATTCAAAAATATTCTGATCAGAATATCTTAATAACTATGTGACGAAGTGGTGAGACAAGGGAACCCTACTCGACAGGTTTGCGATTTTGACTTTCACTTCTTTTAAGGAATAGATGATCCATCCGAGTACTTAATTTTTGTTGTCATGAGCTTATGCTCTATGTCGACTGGCAGTCGTAAATACTGACTAAGAGTTGTAAATACTGACTTACTGACTTGGTAGGAGGCACTGTCTACGCAGGCTTTCGGAGGTCTTCAGGTTTTGCAGGGTTTCGGAAAACTCACAAGAAGACAACTCTTCAAAAATTTATACTTCCCAGTACGGCACTGAGCTCATGCTCAGGATACTTCCATGTTGTGGAAAGCCAGAGTTGCCTGATGAGAGGAATGCATGTAGTGTCAGAAAACTGTCCGGGAGGAGAATTCATTTTCTGGAACAGATACCGTGTGGCTTACATTTGGTCGGACCTTCTAGTCACAGAGCGAGAGGAAACTTTCTGAAATTTGGCAGAGTTAGATGGGTCACCTGGGATAAATTAGTGTTTTTCAATTCTATGTCGGTATGCATGCCTGTGCCTCATTTAGTTTGCACTTAGTACCGTTGTATATGACACAAAAGTAAAACATGCCAATATATCTTCATCCGGCTGTCACCGATCATTCTGAGTGTACTGCCAATAATTCTCCAGCCCTCAGTTGCTTCAATCGTGATCAAAATGTTCCCCTGCGCTTGCTTACGGGGCGCTTATCGATTGGCCACTTTATTGGTGGCAGGAGCATAGTGATAATGATTACTTATGAGTCTGCTTAAAATGGCGTCATACGATCAATCGGCTTCATAGATTTTTACAGCTGGCTCTTTTACAAGTTGTGGCCACCAATTCCATAATGCAGTAAGACTGTGTACGTCGAGTTGACATCCGTGACTTTTCAATTACAATAGACCCCTTTGTGGTCAAACGTTCAGAATGACTGGTTAGGAAAACAACTCAATGCACCCATCACCATAATCTTTACTAATAGAAATGATCTGGACTTCTTTCTGAGACAGCTTGCAAGCATCTCATCAATCCCTTGAGTTAGTTTTGGTGTTTCAACCTCCATTGAACTGTCATAACCTTACCATCGTGATCCGTGACTTTGCAGAATGATGATGTCATTTTTTTCTGTCTGGTTTTAGGAAGTGCCTGTATGTCCTCGCATTGCCGTATACAAATATTGTCCTTCTTATATATGATTGACATCAAGCCTGTTCCCTTCAGCTGAAACTTGTGTTATATAGATCTAGAAATGATTGTAAAATAAACAACAACAATAAGTTCAGTAACTGCCCCTCAAATTGTTATAGAAGCAAGCTCATTCGTTATGATGGTGGGATGCACAGGTTCTGTTAATTGCACTGATCTATGGAAATTTCTGTCGCTGCATTGTTTAACACAAAGTGAGGCTCTTTGTGATAAACAATCAGATAAGCGTCGAGCCTTGTGCCTGTTCATGGTAGATGTCCTCAGACAGCCAAAGCTCACCGACGAGTTTTATCACTCTGTCGCTGTATTCATTTGCTGTGATAGATATCTTATTTATCCCCGAGTCTGACATCATTCAGCTTATTCTGGCCAATGAAAAATGGTAGCGCTCATGTTCGGCTTCGACCAACTGCAATCTGTGTAATAAAAAACCTATCAAGCATCCGGTATACCATAGCTATAGCTATCGGCTGAGAAAACAAACAATATTTCAACACCCAGCGATTAGGCAGGTATACCAGTTGCCCCAACAGTAGATCTTTGAAGCAGATGAAAGTGCAGTTGTCCATACTAGGAGCACAGCTTCTCGAGGACAACTTCTCCTCTGTGTAGGGATCCAGTGGCCAATATGGGCAGACTACCCAGCATACAGGGTAGAGAGGCATCATCCAGCATTGTTTCCAGTGTTGTTCTCTAGTTACCCACATAATCAGATCCAAGTTTACTGATTATAGAGCACCGATATGGCTGAAATTGGTGGATCTGCATAATTATATGTAAACAATACAATAAAAAGTGTTATTAGCCAAGGAGATACTGGCTTGCTTTGCAACAGCTGGCATCCCAATACTTCAGTCTGCTCATATATGACAAGAGAGGACCCCTGTCTGAGGTCAGAAGCTTTCCAAGCATTGCATTGATGTGAGTAGGTGTGTGCTCCATTATCTATTTTTTCGGTGCACAAGAGAGACCTTGCAAATTTAACCAGCTTTAACCAACAAGACGTCACTATATGGGGCGAAGTTACATTTCAATGTGAGTATGTGATACAGGCAGTAGAAATATCCAGCACACACCAAAGACTGTGGCAAATATAGTTACGATAACAGTAGCAAAGAATGTTGTATTTGGACCACCACAAAACGAATCCTATCAGTTAAATTTCGGTTGTCAATTCTTATCCATGTGGTTGCATTCAATGACCAAAGAATGAATTTGAATTAATTCCACAATACCATTGATCTCTACCTTTTTTATATCATGAGTAGCCAAATTAAATACTCAAAACAAATGTAACGGTGTTTGTCATTCTCCTGTTGGTTTTCGTGCTCATTCCTATACCTATCCATGCACACTCCTGCTCACTTCCGCTCACTCCCGCTCACTCCCGCTCACTGCAGCTCACTCCCGCACATGCTGATGCACAAATATCTACCAGAGAATGACAAATGCCGATGTGACTCCAAATATAGTGTAGTAGTATACTGGAACTATCAGCTGTAGTCACACACCGCACCCCAGTGAGTAGCGCGATAACGGTAATCGACAAAGGAGGTAATATTTCACACAATCAACAGCAGAAGTAGTTCAAACGCTGTAGTCAGCTAACACAAGAAGTTCATCCGTGTTATTTTACCAAATCAGGCGCCAAATTGGCAGCGAAGATACAGAGATCCTACCGCTCACTGTTTGTCTGTAAGATTATTGCTATTTTTCAAATCTTTGATCAAGTGCGATATGAGATAGAGCAAATAAATTAAAATGTAATAATAAATTCAAATATACAAATTCAAATAAACCTTGTTGGCAGCATTAGCCGGATTTGCCACAGCATCCGCTTTGCATCAAAAATGGTGACGCGTCTGTTTACTTATTGGATTAAATCTGGTAAGACCCTTTATTAGAATCAATAAGTGATTCACTGATATTGTATCTCCTGAAGGATTTTAGTTGAGCACGGATAAACTCACGAAAGTTTAAAATTTTGCCTACATAATGAAATTGTGCATGGAAGTGATCCACAAACAAAGCACTAAAGTGATCCAAAGTTTTATGGGATATTAGAATAACAATACATTATCGGTAATACATTGTACGGTAATACAATATCGATGTCGTAATTTCCGCTCATTTGATGGCTAGAGGCGGTCAGCTGTTTTCCTTGTGGAAGAGCGACAGGAAACATGGCTTCAATGAGAGTGGGAGCTCTACTCCAAGTATTTCTGTGTTTATTTGGCTTCGGTTCGTGTCTCACCATCAATCAATGGTAAGTTCGACACACATCATTATTTGGGAGAAATTAACTTCAATGGGACATGCATAAATATCTTAATGCTTCATTGGAAACTAACAGAGCATGGTACAACCTCTAGTCCACCTATCTCGTTTTGAAACGCAGAGTTTTGAGAACGTGAAAACACCAAGGCTTTCCTTTATTCATCTGTTTGCTTGTCGCCTACGTGAAACATATTGTTAATACTCTTATTCACCTCTCTTAATGCACTTATCCAATGACAGGAGCTCACTGAGCTTGACAAAGGATGAATGATAGTAAGGACTATTTTCATTTATAGTGGACAGAACACAAGTTGTACAATTTTGAGGGTATGACCACACAACACTCATGATCACGAATTAGAAGCCACAAAGCATCTTCTTGCGCTGGCCATGAGTCAACACAGCTCATCCTGCAGTCAAAAGACGATTAACCAACTGAGCAAGCTTTACCCATTTAGATTTCACCTTATTTAGAGGGCGGCAGCTTTTTTCAATCGTATTGTAACACATACTTGCCATATTCATATTCTTGCCATTTCAGCCATATTTGATGAATTCAGATTTGTCTGATAGCTAAGCTGATGAATTTTCTGACATATATATCACTGTGTCTCTGCAGGGCAGACTATCAGTACAGAATTGAAGAAGTATCGGAGCTGAACAAATCATACGAGGCTATAATGGAAGATCAGAGCATGCCGGGACACCTGCTAATGTTTGACATGTATACAACGTTGGAGAGAATGAGCCTAGAAGGGGTGGTTACTTATCTGATGACACTGTCCCATGCCACGCGGTACGTGCTTCTCAAAACGTTACGGTAACGTGATTAAGTACTGTTCAGGTTGCAAATACTAAGGGCTGATTCATACTCATTAAACCTGCCTTGTAAAAGTATGCCACCACCAGGATTCTCCCGCTTGCAGTATAGACATGCGAACCACTAGACCACCGCAGTTTACGCTTCATTACATGCCTGAACTACTTTTTTGTCTAAGGTAGACGAGGCAGATTATAGATGATGGTAGATAAATACCGGAAACTACGACTGCAATAATTCTTCAGCCACTCAAACAGTAATAGTCATTGCCGTGCAATAAGGTATGCTATCACCAAACACGAGTTATTCTTTGGACAGTTATGAGTGGAGGACTTTGTGCGCAGTCAAAAGAATTGCCGGATTTGTTCCTGACTGTCTCATTGGTTGGATATTACAGAAATAAAAGGATCTTTGGCTTTCTTCATTCTCCTGCTGATATGCCTGTATGCAGTACGCGTGGGAGTGTCCGTGCCCATGTGATCATGTGTGGGTGCAATCCTCCACAATCCAGCACACTTATGCGGGAGTGCACCCACATATGTGCGGGAGCGTGCTCAAAAATCGACAGGAGAATGGAAAAACTCGATATTCCGAGCTATTCTTCATCAAATATATTACCTGGTGCAGTTTAGCACTGAATCAAATTGCTTATGTTACATACCAATTGCTGAAATCGATATGGATGCGACAACTAAACTTATCAGAAGCTTCATAATTGATTCTCGTGTCCAGATATGACACCCTCCGTCACCCTTCATCAGCTTCACAAACAAGATTAACTTTTTCAGCTACCAAATGGTTTTTATCAACTCCTCACACCTCCTCGCCGCCACATCTGACACAGTTAATGAGGTCAACATGGAGACACTACATGAGAAAACATATGCTGGTCTTGACAATTACACAGGCGCAAGTGTCTTCACCGGCCATCGAATCAGAGACGTCAGGTTTACTAAGGGATACGGGATAACATTCGATGGAAACCAAACCATCTATCTGAGTTTAAGATATGGCCATGCAGTCTTAGCTATTGATATTGATACCGATGAGGTCAAGGTTGAAGTACAGTCTTCACCCATATACCCGCACAAACTCTATTTTGATACAGTAACCAATGATCTTCTGATAACCATGTATGACACGACCTGCGGAAGACACAACATTGGAAAGTGGAATCTTGTGAGCAAAGAACTTTCCTTACTGTTGTCCTGCACTTTCTTCAACAGCTCCATCACCGTATTTGGGTTCGAAGTTCAGAATCCCTGGCGCACTGATCTCGTGCATGTTGATGGCTCTGTGTGGATGGTTGGCCAGCACCACACAGACATCAGGTAACCGCTTTCACTTCTGATTGACTGTATGGTAGAACAGGATTTGATAGTGACGGTCTAACGGCTGCAAAAATAGGGAGAAAAAATTATTGCTGTCGTAGGAATTCGCTCCGGAAATGAGGCCTGTTATACATTATATAGGAGTTGTCTTCTCTATTTATGGGATTGCTATCATTTTGATTTTTCGATGATTTTGAAGGAGGCTCTAACATTTCTGTAACTATAAAATCCGGTTCTACAGTATATCCGCATGTACGATGAATAAACATGTAGGCTATCACTGTCCTTCAGACGGGGATTTAAGATGCTCAGGCAGACGGTTCAGTTCATCTGGTGTATGCAAAGTGCTCTTCATTGATGACTAACTAACAATCCATTTCCAAATAAACGTCCTGAAGGTTGCTTCAAGCCTTACATACCTGCATCTAAGCACTCGATCTAAGTACTTGCTAATTTAATTCATGTCATATAGTACTTACTCATCTATGTGCTTCACGCAATATGCTTTCTGTCATCTCTAGTGCTGCAACAATGCATCGATCGGTTTGGTTAATCCAGCAATTATTAGCCTTAAGTTGATTATTTCGATTATCAAATTTTATAATTCAATCAGTTAATCCACTGACTGCGGCCATACAGAATACGAAAACCCATTTCATCCCATTGAATGAGTACATTGCTCCCATTCTGGAGACATTAATTACCTAAATGTGTGTTTGAGGATACCACATCGTGGCAGCTGATAAAAACAAGTTGGCAAGTGAGAACCTGTTTGTATGTCTTCAAACCAGTATCGTTGTAAGTATGCTGCCATAATCACTGCCATACTAGGATCAAGTGCATAAAGGTGGTTACTATCTACATGTGGGATCACATCAAGTCATGCAATTCCTCATACATTGTAAGTTCTGCTCCATTGTACGTGGAAACTGACACAATATAGAAGAAATTACCTCACCCATAGAATCATTCTACTTTGGTGTGACAAAACAAATAGAAAATGGTTCAAACAAGACACAGCATGTTAGAAGTAGAGTAGCTCTTCAAACTGGCAAACTACGGACTAGCTGTAGATATCAGCTTGAGCGCTGAGAGTGTGTTCTCATCTGCTGGTGAGATGTCAATATAAGATGCGGTGCACCATGGAGTGACGTTGTAAACATATTGCTATTCTTGAACAAAAGCTACGAAGCTAAAGAACAGGATTGCTATTCTTCTGACTTCTATTTATTATGATATATAAATGAGGTCATAGTAAATAATCAATAATCGCGATTATCTGGCACAAGTAATCGACAATCGAACTGAACCTCAAAGTTGATAATTGTTACAGGCCTAGCGATCTCGTATTTTCAGCCTCTTCATGATAGATGTCATATCTGGAGAGGGATTCCACATCTTCTGCTGTGACAAGAGTGACTCAAGAGTAGATTTCCAACATTATGCTGCTGCAAAAGTGGGCAGTAAGATATATCTGCACACTCGTGAAAACACTGGTGGATCGAAGTACCGCACTGAAATACTGAGTGGTTAGTACATCTATGATGTCTGGTCCGAGTTCTCACGCTGACGTGTTTGTAAAAAAGTTCATTTTTTAGTCAGAGCAAGCCGGAGAGATGATTGGTCTGCATGTTATGGTCACCCTACCTCAGGAGAGAGAGTGGAAGAATCCTGCAGTGTTGTCAAAGCCTGCCCAGGTGATTATACGAATCGTAAACATATGAAATGTTTGCTTGAAGTAACCAACCTTTGAAAGCCCACTTGGTCAGAAAAATCAATATTTTTAAAATCAATTTTGAAGTGAATGATGTTTAGCATAAAAAAATTAGTAATATAATGGTCGCAGACGGCTGATGGACGAATTACTCGCAACTATTCATTTATGATGAAGAAAGATGGATGAAGTGTGGGCTGAAGATGGAATGAATTACTATGTAATCGCTTTCTCCTCTCATGTGTGCATTCTATAAGACGCAAACGATGTGCATGAAACCTGATTCAAATACAATGCGTAAGCCTTTTGTACGGGTCATGTGATGGCACAAGAGCTAGATGGGATTCATGTGAATGCTCTCTCACGATGCCATGAGCCATCATGTGCTATTATGCGCTATGGCAGAAAAGTTGAACCAGTTGAAAGTTCCTGCGATAGCAGCTCGGCGGCCATGACGGCTAATGACGGTTGGGATTGTGGGGGCACAGCTACAATCTACGTGAATGCAGTCATGGAATAAACATCGCTTTGCTCCAAGTGATAGTATGATGGGCCGCAAGATGTCAACAAACTAGGTTTTATCGGAGAAAAATAGTCCTATCCATTTGATAAACATATTGCTTTCCCAGGTGTTATCAAGTCACACTTTGCAAAAGACTCGTCAGCTACCTGTGGATTCATCTCTGAGAGGCATGAGGAGACAAATCTTAGATAATGTGTGCTTTGGTGTCTGACATTGAGCAATTGTGCGGGATACTTCCATAAAGCTGAGAGCCAATACTGCATGCTGAGAGGGATGGCTGGAAATCCAGAAACCTGCCCTGGAGGAGAGTTTGCTTACTGGAATAGATACAGCTTGTCATAATAACGTTTGAGAAGTATGCTACCAAGGAGAAGAACTTCTAAAGACATGCCTTGTAACCATTTGACAGTTCATGTTATACATAACTGTGACACATTTGTGATATCATTCATAAGCTTATTGCTTAGTCTTTCATTCAGCCTTCAACGCAGACATGTAGACTTCTTAAATTTTACACGGCTAGTGAACAGTTTGAACTGAGACTACGCTGTCTGTATTGCCAAACACCAATGCCTCAATTATGTGTACCAGTGTACCTAGCAATATCCAGTATCTATCTTATATAGCGGCTGGCGTTTCTTCGGATGCTTGTGTAGTCAACCCTGACTGAATGTCAGGGGGGGGGGTATAAAGGTTTTTAACTTTTTATCCGATTTGATTACGATTATTCTCCAAGACTTATCTCCAATTCTGCGATTTGATTATCTAATTAGCGATTAATTTATGTACATAAAATTGAACTGCCAATATTCTCAGTAGCAAGTGGAGCTCTCTTCACGCTGATCAGATCTGCGTTATTTATCAATATCTCAAACAGGCTGCTCAGAGTCAGAACCCAGCGGGCATAAATGCCTCCCCCTGGATTTCCTGGGAGACTCCCATAGCATAGCTCTCAGGGTCTAGGGTCCAAATTGTAATTGGATTTCTAATGAAATTTTTGAAATCACTAAGAGAGCACTAGCATATATCCTGTACTTGCAATGTTGTAATGACATATCAAGGGCAGATTCGGGTTAATGCGACTGATGCTCAAACGCCAGTCAAAATTTCTGGCTCAACTATTATTTTCCAGCGAGTAGTAAACAGATAAAGAAACCACGACTGCACTCATCTCACAACCACACAAACCTCATCACTAAACAATGGGTTATGCACTCAACAGATGCAGGTTGCGCCTTGGGCAAGTACTAGCTGATGAATCGAAGGGCAGTCAAAAAATCCCAGGATCTTCCCCTGGGACTGGCCCTGAATCCGTCCCTGCCCATATGAAAGCGAATAGCAATATATTTATCAATAAAATTCAAATGTTAAACAGAGGTTCAAAAGATCAGAGATCTTGGATCTCTATTCATGTCACATTTCTTCAGCATCTGACAGTGTGCAAGCACTGGCCTATGCGTGTCATCACAGATAATAGGCAGGTGACCTCTCTGAAATGTGAATTGATCCAAAAATGAAAGCTAACGTACGCGTAATGCGTGTGTTAGCAGTACTCTTACCTTACAGACATGTGATATTTGATTTGTTTTAGCCAACAGCTGCGGTGGTTTGACAGACGATCAGCAAAAAACATCATAGAAATTGTGAATGCTATGAATTGCAATTAGGGCATACTGTTGTGTTTGCCACATGGTACCAATGCTTACACAAGGGCTTCATACAGCTGCAGCAGTATGACATGTAAACATGAATACACCTATATTATCTGAAGCTACAATACGCCGCAAAGAGGGTGTAGCAATCATTTAAGCGAGTTGAGTGAGGCAGGAACCACCATGGGTTCTCTAAGAAGAGTTGAGAGTTTCGGAGCCTATATGCTTTTCTTGCTACCCGGTGCCATCTTTGCGCTCACCATCGATCAATGGTAAGAAGACGATCTTCATTGTTGCATGACACCTGAACTCTCCACCTCCAGAGCTTCCCTCTATCGAATAGGATTTATCAGTCAAGCAGCTATATGGTATTTAAATAATTTAGTTGAGTAAATATCATCGCTCCGGATACCTGTGACAGTTTTCTTCGCATCCATTAAGCATGCCTTAAGTTACTCAAAAATCCCAAGGGTGATCTTGATAAAATAATTTTTTCATCAACGCGTGTACATATTTTGATGACAGGAAAGATCAAGCGTTCACAGTTGAGGAGCTATCAACTCTTGGTAGATTCTATGAGTTCATGATAGAGGATCAGAGCATGCCAGGGCACCTGCTACTGTGTGATGCGTGTACAGGCCTGTACAGAATGAGCCCGGAGGGTGTGGTGACATCTGTGAAAACATTTTCAAGGTAAATCGGCAATCATAGTTCTGCATGATTCTAAAAAAACTGAAGTCAATAAAGTCACATGCATAGTTATCGTGTACCCATCATTTTCTTGGACTCACAAATATATGAGTATTTTTTTCTTCAACGGCTTCATTATTAGGTGAATTCGTGACAAGCTCCATTTTGAAATTGAATTTGGAAATCCCAAGAGATCTGGGGTGCAATTTTTGCTTGGTCACAAAAAGAGTTGGAATCCAAAACATCAATAGGAAGTAGAGATGATGTATATTTAAGGCTCAAAGCCGTTCAAACGTAGCATTATTCAACTACTACTAGTAGTCTCTGCAGTCGCCGGTGACCTCAGCTTCTGAGCGGCCCTTGTTAGAGTGACCGGCTTTTAAGCAGATTCAATCTAATTAGGGTGAAGAGACCTTTGCTCGCTATTGAGAATGTTGGAAGGTAATTTGATACCTTTAGGGTTTAATTGTACCCAATACCCAACACCATCTGTACTCATTGAATTCCAGAGCAGTTTAGGATTATATGATCAAATTGCTGAATCAGAGATTATCTGCTTAATCCTATCGTAGTCGAACTGGATTGAAAGTTAAGAGTTATTACAGCCCTAGGCTCCCTAGCGTTGTGCAAACCTTGCATTGTTCCCATCTCGTGTCTTGTATGCATATCAATACTTTGAATTTCGACCGGTAGATGCAGGTACCAGATAGCGTTTATTAACTCTTCCCGCCTCCTCTTTGCCGCTCTCGATATCGTCATTGAACTCGACATGGAAAAATTCCAGGAGCAGATATACGCCGGTATCAATGAATACAGTAACACCTCCGTCTACACTGGACACCGGATAAGGGACGTCAGACTCGATTACGCATATGGCATGACATTTGACGGCCATCAAACCGTCTACCTTAGTCTTTATTTCAGCCGATCGATCTTAGCCCTAGATATCTATACAGACGAGGTCAAGGTTGCAGTACAGTCATCATCCATACAGCCTTACAAACTCTACTTTGACGCAGTAACCAGCAGTCTTGTAATGATTTCATACGACTCAACCTACAGAAGACTGAATCTTGGCAAATGGAATCTTGTGACAAGAGAACTGTCGTTCCTTCTGCCCCGCACTTCTGTCAACAGATCTACCACCACCTTCAACCTTGAAATTCGGAATGATTGGCACACTGGGGCTGTACACATTGATGACTCTGTATGGATGGTGGGCCACGATGACAGGTGATCAGTTCTATTCTCAAAGTAGTGGTATACTACCTAACTATAGAAGGGGAGACCTTATAAAACTTGTGCATTTTTTCATACCAAAATCTGATTCACTGTTATTGCGCATGCAGCCGTGTATCACTCCTTCCAAAGAAATAAGCTGTCTAAAAGCGATACTAAAAAAGATTCATAAACCTTTGAAATATTTCGGTAGATGTTGAATTTTGCAAAGGCTTTCTCCACTGACTATACCCTTCATTTCAAAGACTTTTGTCATTCTCCCGTAGATATTCGTGCATCAGCACCTGCGGGAGTGAGTGGGAGTTAGCGGGAGTGAGCGCTGATAGGTGTGGGAGTGAGCGCAAAAATAAACAGGAGAATGACAAACATAATGCTGCTCCCAGGACAGCATACGGAGCAGAAAAATACAGTGAATATAGATGGAGTTATAGCCAAAGAGAAACCAGGGCAGGTTTGGGAGAGGTTTCCCCCTCAGAAGGACCTCTTCTCAAGGATTCAAACTTTCAGAATTCTCTGTGAGTGAGTTCTAAGCTACGTTCTGGATTTCATGTATGTGCAAATAGAATGAGACCAGTAAAAGTTAGGCTTGTGCAGTATGAAAACACGACTATACTACGATTTGGTTACTAGTACATTTCATGACCACAGGAAAACAAACAGGCTAGGTTATCAGCTTTGAATGAGTGCTGTATACAACATATATATAATATATATATCTGTATGAAATACATGCAACTGGTTTTTTGACTGCTCCAACCGATAGAATAATTAACCTTCAAGAACATTTTCACTAGATTTTCATGATCCACCTGGCATTGCGACTTGAAATGCATATTTTGAAGAGCCTAAAAAACTTATAACACAAAACTGAAGACTCTTACTGACAAGGATCACAAAATATTTGA
>ERZ1740065.638-NODE-638-length-19317-cov-17.266172_pt1 | contig 19317 bp, 15 predicted proteins | sample MGYA00581738_ERZ1740065 | MGnify/ENA primary metagenome ERZ1740065 (study PRJEB43018, sample SAMN04849749) | marine metagenome | isolation source: floating plastic debris | place: Pacific Ocean | collected 2008-09-01 | study: EMG produced TPA metagenomics...
TGGCCTTGCTCGCGGGCAAACTTTTCAGTGTTGCGCTTAACCTTGCCCCGGACAAAGCCAGGAACTCGCTTCAGCTCGGTAAGACCATCGGGGCTCCAGCTTAGATCGGTGTCTGCCGATAGTGTCTGGGTAATGGCTTCTTTGGTGTCGTGGCCGCCAAAGATTTCCAGCAGGTGGTCTTCCATACCTAATGTAAATGAGTTGTAGATCAGGTCTACAAGCTGATTGGCTCCTTCATAGCCAAGGAAGGGGCGATAGCCAACGGGGAAGTTTTGCACATGGATGGGGGCGGCGATCACACCACAGGGGATGTTGAGACGCTTACCCACGTGCCGTTCCATTTGGGTGCCAAAGATGGCGGCGGGTTCTAACTCGGCAATTTTATCTGCGATCGCACCGTTATCCTCACTAATCAGGACCTCATCGCAGTAGCCTTCCACCTCCTGACGGAACCAGGCTTCGTCATACTTGCAGTAAGTACCCGCTAACACCACCTTCAGACCCATTTCCCGTGAGAGCACCTTGGTGAGAGCGGCAGCGTGGGTATTGTCACCAAAGACAACACAGCGCTTGCCCGTTAGGTTCTGGCAGTCGATAGAGCGAGAGAACCAGGCCGCCTGGGAAGCAAACCGAGTTTGCTCATCAATAAACCGGTCGTAGTTGGCAGCTACACCGCGCTCATTTAGAAGCGTTTGAATGGCACGAATACAGCGAGCTGTTTCCACCACCCCCATGGGCGTGATATCCACATAGGGCATCTCAAACTCCCGCTGTAGATATTCGGCCGTTAGGGAGCCAATTTCCCGATAGGGGATCAGGTTAAACCAGGCTTTGGGCAGGTTCTTCAGTTCATCGACCGAAGCCCCTTCGGGGATCACGGCGTTGACTTCAATCCCCAGGTCCGCCATCAGCCGCTTGAGCTCGGTGATGTCGTGGTTGTTGTGGAAACCCAGGGTGGTGATGCCGATGATGTTGACCGAGGGCTTTTCTGTTCTTCCCTGGGGCAGGTTTCCCTGCTTGGCCGCTTTCTTAAGATAAAATTCAACAATTTGTTGTAACGTGCGGTCAGCCGCCTGGAGCTCATTGGCCCGGTAGTGGTTGACATCCGCCAGCATGACATCGCCCTGGGCATCTAGCTGAGCCCGTTCAACAAAGTTAGCCAGATCCTCTTGCAGAATGCTGGAAGTGCAGGTAGGGGTAAGAACAATCAGGTCAGGCTGCTCTTCCTTATCCTTGCGGGTAATGTTGTCCACCACTTTCTCTTGGGAACCACGGGCCAACACATGGCGGTCAACGACGCTGGTGGTTACGGGGGTAAAATCTCGCTCACGGGACAGCATGGAGCGCATGACATTAAAGTAGTCATCCCCCAATGGGGCGTGCATGATGGCGTGAACATTCTTAAATGAGCTGGCAATGCGCAAGGTGCCAATGTGGGCAGGTCCTGCATACATCCAATAGGCCAGTTTCATAAAAAGCGCTCCAAGAAAAAAAATCTAGCTTGAGTTAGGGCATGGCCCAATCCTCAGAGTATGGGAGACGTCCGGGCGCCGCTTCGATTGCTCAACTATTCGCAACGGTTTGTAAGAATGAGTCACAGTTAGCAGAATGGTGAATGCGGCTGAATGTTCACCATTCACGACTAAGGACATAAAGTTTCTATATAGTTCTCAATAGGTATCCAGATTGTTCTGGAACTCTGGCGTTGCTTCGTGGAGTATCCCTTAGAGCAACGTTCGATATTCCTTAAAGGAGGCCTTATGCGGTCTATAGTCGGTAGTCTAGGTGTAATGGGTGTACTGTTAGGATTGGCCATGCCCGTGTCAGCTGAAGTACTGCTACAGGCCGGTGCGACAGAAACAAAGCTGGTGACGGCTGATGCCTATCGGCCCATGCGACATCGGCTGACGGCTGAAGCGGGACAGACGGTGGCGATTAAACTCAAGTTGGCCAACAATAATCCTGCCATTGTGAGTCGTGTGGTGGTCTATGCTGCTGGCAAGCGCACGCCGTTAGTAGTGGATAATCAGGCTAGCTACCGCGTAGTGGACCCGACACAGAAATCAAAAATTAGCCATCTCATAGTGTTGACCCTGCCCGATGCACACGCTGGTGAGCAGGGTGGCGTACCGGTGACCTATGAAATTGAGCCCCTGTTTGATTATGACGCTGAGCCCCTGTTCGCGTTGGGGACTAATAATTTAGAAGCGGCTGAGGAGGTAACTGTCGCTGAGGATGTTTTAGCCGCGCCGTCGACGGTGCGCTATCGGATGACGGTGGAGACGGCGACCGTGTCCCAGCGTTTATTGTTAGAAGCCCAGGCACGCCAGGCGGAACAGGACTATGAGGGAGCGATTGCAACCTATACCCGCGCCATTAGCCTCAATCCTGATATTGCCGACTTCTATGCCCAACGGGGTCGTGCCTATGTTGCCCTCGGGGAGCAAGTCGACGGGATATCTACGGTGCAGCAGGCGATTGTCACTGACTGGGAAACAGCCGCTCAGCTCTATGAGCGGGTGGGCCACGGCAATGCGGCCAGTGCGCTCCGTTCTCAGCTACAGCAGGTTGTTGAAACAGCTGACTAATTTCTGACCCATTTTTCTAACCCACTACCGTGCGGCGGTCATTCCCAGCGAGGATTGGCAACGCTTAAAGATTTACAGCCGGAACTAACCGAAGTGATGCCAGGTCCGGCACAATACGGTTAGTTCCGGCGTTGCTGGTTTAAAGGATGCTTTTATCTGCAAGATGCTGGCCCATGGCCCGTCTAGACGATGGGTTCATCCTTTAAATTAGCAACGGTTTAATTCCTGCTGTGGTTTTTGTCGTCATGGTCAACACTATCTTTCGGGCTTCGGGTTGGGTTTGGGCCGCGCTAGTGGTAGTCCCCCTGTGGCCCGGTGCCAAAGCGACAGCTGCCCCATCGACGCAGGCTTTGATACCAGTAGAGACAGCGATGGTGTCAGCCAACCAACAACTGGCCCAGGCCCCCGATAGTATGGATGATGCCCCCGGAGGACCCGAATTAAATGCTGAGGGGCTTGCCCTTTACGAACAGGGTCGCTTCCAGGAGGCGTTGGTAATCTTTGAGCAGTTGCTAGCCCTTCGACAACAGACCTTAACCAACGACAACCCGCTTCTGGCCGTGGCCCTCAACAATGTGGCAGAGGTCAATCGGGCGCTGGGTAATTTTGCACTGGCAGAGCCGATGTATTTGCAGGCGCTAGAACTCTACGCCATCAGCTTGCCAGCGGATCATCCAGAACTTGCCACACCGCTTAACAACCTGGGTTTAATTTACATGCAGCTGGGTCGCTATGGCGAAGCGGAACCCCTGTTTCAGCAGGCAATTGCGATTCAAGAAAAAGCGGGGGGCTCTGGGTTGTTGGCCCGAGCCTACAACAACTTAGGCGAGCTATATCGCCAGCAGGGGCGCTATGTTCAGGCTATAGACTACTACCAGCAATCCATTGAGCAGACAATCCAAGTTAGCGGTGCCGATGCGCCGGATGTGGGGCTGGCCAGTAGTAATTTAGGGCTGGCCGAACAACAACGGGGAAACTATGCGGTTGCAGAAGAGTTGTTTCTGCGAACAATTGAAATTTACCGAGGTGCGTTTGGAGAGACCCATCCAAACCTGGCGCTGGCGTTGTTAAACCTGGGTAGTGTATACCAGATCCAAGGGCGTTATGATGAGGTGGAAGCGCTGTATAAGCGGGCGTTAGCCATTCAGGTAAATGCCTACGGGGAACAGCATCCGGCCGTGCTCAGTACCTGGGGTAGTTTTGGGGCCTTGTATCAGCTACAGGGCGACTATGGTGAAGCAGAGCGTTACTTTAAAGACGCTTTAGCGCTTTCACAACAGATTTTTGGCTTGGAGTCAGTACCCATGGCCGGTCTTTTAAATCGATTGGGAGACTTGTATCGGCTGGCAGGGCGATTTGAAGATGCCGAAACGACGGGTGAGAAGGCCTTAAATTTGCAAGCAAAAATCCTTGGGGAAAATCATCCTGAATATGCCCTTACCCTCAACAACCTGGGTTTGGTTTACAGCGCCCAGGGGCGCTATCGCGAGGCGGCACCCCGACTGGAGCAGGCCGCCGCTATTCTAGAAAATACCCTGGGTCCAGAGCATCCCAGTTTGGGGTTAGTCTTTAACAACTGGGCTGAGCTGTATCGCAATCAGGGCAACTATGGGGCAGCACTGCCTCTCTATGAGCGAGCGCTAACAATTCAGAGTCAGGCGCTTCAGCCCCTCCATCCTGATCTGGCCACTACCCTGAACAACATGGCTCTGTTGGCCTACGGTGTTGGTGAATACGACCGCGCCATTGAGTGGCAGTCGGCGGCGTTGACTAGCTTTGAAACCAACTTTGGCGATGAACATCCCCATGTGGGGTTAATGCTCAACAACCTGGGTGAAGCCTATCGTATTCGTGGGGAGCTGCCGGAGGCAACAACCTATTTAGAACGGGCGTTAACTGTGCAGCGTAAGGTGTTTCCTGATGGGCACCCAGAAACGGCCCTTAGCTTGAATAACCTGGGATTAGTCAGTGGAAAACGTAAGCAGTATGATCAGGCTGAGGCATTTTTTCTAGAGGCATTAGAGATTATGCAAACCACCCTGGGGGACAAACATCCTAGGCTGACGCTGGTGCTCGATAACTTAGCCAGGCTGTACTACAGCCAGGGGCAGCCCCAGCGGGCTATTCCCTATCTAAAACAGTCTCTGGATGTGGAAAACTATAATCTCAATTTGGTGCTATCTACGGGGTCTGAATCTGCTAAGGCGTCATTTTTTAATACCCTACCCCGGTTAGATAGCTATGTGTCGTTTCACCTCAACCCAGCGACGGCTGCCCCTGGGATTGAGAACATTGCGTTTCAGGCAATTTTGCAGCGCAAGGGACGGGTGTTGGAGGCGGTAACCGATGGCCTCCAGGCACTACGTCAGGGGTTAGAGCCTGCGGACCAGGCCCTGTTGGATGAGTGGGGGCAGGTGCGATCGCAACTTGCCACCCTCGTAGTCAGTGGTGTCGGCACCCTATCCCCAGACGAATACCAGACAAAAGTCAACACCCTAGAAGCCCAATCCAGACAGTTAGAAAACACCCTGGGCAATCGTAGTAGCCGATTTCGTAGCGCCTCCCAAGAGATTTCACTGGCCAATGTTCAACAACAGATTCCCAATGATGCAGCCCTGGTGGAGTTTGTTGCCTATACCCCCAGTACTTTTAACGACCAAGGGGACGAGATCTTTGGTGATTTGCGCTATGCGGCCTATATCCTCAAACCATCGGGAGAGATTGCCTGGAAAGATATAGGGGATGCCGCCGCCATCGATGTTACGCTGGCCGACTATAGACAGCTGTTGCAAGTCCGAAGCCAGCGCCTAAAACCCATAGCCCGACAGTTGCATAGTGAGCTGTTTGCCCCGCTAGCATCGGAACTAACGGGGGTAGATCATTTACTATTGGCCCCCGACGGTCAGCTAAATCTGATTCCCTTTGCGGCGCTAGTAAACGAGGACGGTCGCTACCTGTTAGAAGAGTATCAGATCACCTATCTCACCTCGGGGCGCGATCTGTTGCGGTTAGATGGGACGACGGCAAGTCAGCAAGAGCCGGTGCTGATAGCCAATCCGGACTATGACACGGCAATGCAGTCGGTGGCATCGGCTTCAACGCGTGGCAGCGGGGAGCGCTCAGCGGATCTGAGTAGTCTCACCTTTGGGCCATTGGCAGGAACTGCAGTGGAGGCCGAAGAAATTTCTCAGCAGCTGGCAAAGGTAACGGTGCTGACGGGCGCCCAGGCAACAGAGAATGTGTTGAAAGATGTGCAAGGGCCGCGAATTTTGCACATTGCTACCCATGGGTTTTTCTTAAAAGATCGAGTAGAAGAGACACCTGACCCCAGCCGTCAGTCTTTTCGGGGTGGTGTTGCAACTAGTTCTTTAACCGATCCGCTGTTGCGGTCGGGGTTAGCGTTGGCTGGGTTTAACCAGCGCAGCAGCGGGTCTGAAGATGGGGTGCTAACGGCGCTGGAAGCGGCAAATTTGAACTTAAATGGAACTCAGCTGGTGGTGCTATCGGCCTGTGAGACGGGGGTGGGTGAGGTACGAAATGGGGCCGGGGTATATGGTCTGCGGCGGGCGTTTGTGATGGCAGGAGCACAGACACAGATTTTGAGCCTATGGCAGGTGAGTGATTTGGCGACGAAGGATTTGATGGTGGGGTATTACCAGCAGCTACAGGCGAAGCGGGGACGCAGTGAGGCCTTGCGAGAGATTCAGCTGGCGATGTTGGAAGGGGACTATGCCCATCCGTATTATTGGGCAGCGTTTATCCCGTCAGGGGATTGGACGCCAATGAGATAAGGGTTGATAGAGTTAGTCAACAACGCGGGTTTGGATAAATCCATAATTACCTTGGGCAAAGCGAACATGGATCCATGGCTCTCCGGTGTCAGCCAGAATAAACTGTTGCAGTACAATAATTCTGGCAGGTGGCTCAAACGTGGACGTCTCGCCATGCCCTGGGGCTATCCATACGGTGGCGGGTTGTCGAAGTTCTGCCAGCTGATAAATTGTCCGAATATCTTGGATCCCATTTTGGAAAAACTGGCGAAATCGGTAGGCTTCCTGACAGTCTGCTTGTATGGCCGGATCGATGATGGCGGCACAGCCTTCAGCGGTTGGGGTAAATAGGTCTTGAGCGTGGGCTTTGCTGTTAGCTACGATAGCTAGCAGGGCTGTAAAGGTAGCCAGTAACAGAGTTTTCATAAAGAGAGACTCAAAAGATTTATTTCTATATTCACAATATTCGCCGCTAGAGATTCTGTTCAATGGTAGCAAGACGATAGCTGGTGCTGCGTCCACCGCCAGGATTTTGGATGAAAATACCTCGGGATACAAAATCCTGAATATCCCGTAGTGCTGTATCTGTTGAACATTTAGCCAGCTTGGCATATTTCGAAGTAGTCATATAGCCCTTAAAGTTGTCCAGCATCCGGTTCAGAATCAGACGCTGTCGCTGATTCACAGTTTGCTGGTTCACATAATTCCAGAGCTGAGCTTTATAGAGGACATTTGCCAGGGTTTCATTCGCATTAGTCAGGGCACGTCCCAAACAATCCAAGAACCAATCTAGCCAGGTCGTCACATCAACTGTGCCACGCTGTTGTCGTTCAAGCTGAGTGTAGTATTCTTTTCGCTCCAGCTCGATTTGGGCAGACATGCTGTAGAAACGCTCGCCCAGATTATCCGCCCGTGCCAGAGCCAGGTCAGCAATCGCCCGAGCAACGCGACCATTGCCATCCTCAAACGGATGAATCGTCACAAACCACAGGTGGGCCAGCCCTGCTTTTAAAGTTGGGTCCATAGTCCGCTCCCCATCAAACCAGGTGAGAAACCTAGTCATTTCCGATTCAATCCGGGCCGCAACAGGTGCTTCAAAATGAACCGTTTCACGACTAATGGGTCCCGAAATGATCTGCATTGCTCCCGCTGATTCTGGTCGCCAGCTGCCAACGGTAATCTGATGCATGCCGCTCCATCCTGTTGGAAATAGTGCCGCATGCCAACTAAATAGACGCTCCGGTGTTAGGGGGGCCCTATAGTTCTGAGTCGCATCCAGCATCATCTCAACGATGCCTTCAATATCTCGACTGGTGGGCATTAAACCGCCAATGTCGATTCCTAGCCGTTGAGCAATAGACGAACGAACAGCGTCTGGATCCAATATGGCTCCTTCAATCGCTGATGATTTGACAACTTCATTTGTCAGGATGCTCAGGCTGGCCTGTTGCTGTAAATCAAACCCGACAGACGCCATCCGCCCCAACAACCATCCTTGGCGATAGCGGATTTCTGCTAGTTTTACAGCCAGCGCTGAACTATCCCAGATAAAGCGAGGCCAGTTTGGATGCTCATAAATCCAGGTCATAATCGCCGCACTACCACTGATGATTTAAGGTTTGAACCAAGCTGTGAAACGTGCTGTTTACTAATCGCCAATGGTTAATAATAGTTCGAATCGGTGATTCACCGCACTTTCTGCGGTAATAGCAACGGTGATTCACCGCAAGGGCAATTCGTTTAGCGCTTCCATCCATGTCAAAATTTTGAATGGGTGAATAGGGTTAATCCTAATGAAACAAGCAGATTTCGCAGCTTCCGATAAGCACATCAAACAGTCTGTCATTCAAGTGGATGCGTTTACTGATCAGCCATTTGCGGGGAATCCGGCTGCCGTATGTGTCAGTCCAGCACCGCTAAACGAAACCTTGATGCAGCGGATTGCAACGGAGATGAACCTGTCGGAGACGGCATTTCTCTATCCGTTAGCGGAAGCGGGCAACTATAGCCTGCGCTGGTTTACGCCGACGGCTGAAATCGATCTCTGTGGTCATGCCACCCTAGCCAGTGCCCATGTGCTGTGGACCGAGGGTCATCTGGCAGCAGGGATGACCGCAAGGTTTCAGACGAAGAGCGGTGAGCTCTTAGTTGCTCCGCAGGGGGAGCTATTGCGGATGGATTTCCCTGCTCAACCGGTCCAAGATGCATCGGTTTCGCCTAACTTAGTCGGGGCTATGAACCATGCTGATATTGTTCACTGCTCGCGCAATCGGGTAAATATTTTGGTGGAGTTGCGATCGCACAAAGCCGTTGCTAATCTCACCCCAGATTTTGACAAATTCAAAAAACTGAACTGCCAGGGTGTTATCGTCACCAGTGCAGGCGACGCCCCCTACGATTTTGTCTCCCGCTACTTTGTTCCCTCCATGGGGATTCCAGAAGATCCGGTCACGGGGTCTTCCCACTGTTCCTTAGCCCCCTACTGGCAAGCCAAGCTGGGCAAAGACAAAATGGTGGCCTACCAAGCCTCACCCCGTGGAGGGGTGATTCATGTAGAATGTACTGCTGAGAGAATTTACATTAGTGGTCAGGCGGTTACCGTGATGCGAGGAGAGCTGTTGTTGTAATGTCAACCTAGGCGACTCGTTTTAACATCACCGGACTCTGACCTAAGGTAACCCCACGGCGCTGTGGTTTAACCGGGCTTTTATTAACCAGTGCCAACGACGTTGTTGTTAATACCGTACTCAACACTAGCTTTAACTCCATTAGCGCTAGCGCTGACCCTACACAGCGTCTGACTCCGTTCCCAAACGGAATAAACTCATAGGGTGAAAAAGTCTTCTCTAAAAAACGGTCGGGGTTAAATTCCTGAGGGTTGTTATATATCTCTGGATGCTGGTGGATCAGATAAATGCATCCCATGAGCAGGGTGCCCGCTTCGATGGGGTAGCCCATTAGTTCCAAGGGAGTTTCTGCCCGTCTAGGAAATGTGAGTGCGGCTACGGGGTAGATGCGTAGGGTTTCATTACACACGGCATTTAGATAGGGCAGTCGAGTGATCGCTAGGGGATCGCTACAGCCGTTAAGTTCATCCATCAGCCGGCGGTAGATGTCTGGTCGTGAATAAATCCAGTACAGGGCCCAGGTCAGGGCGGTGGCCGTTGTTTCATGGCCCGCCACCAGCAGCGTCATCAGCTCATCGCGCAGTGATATATCGTCCAGCCCTTCGCCCGCTTCGTCCCGAGCGGTTAATAATAGCGAGAGAACATCGTCTCGGTTGCTAATATCCTGGCTACGGCGCTCACGAATTTCGTCGTAAATGATGCGATCGCACATTTCAGACATTTGCTGGACTCGGTGTCCCGGACTCCAGCTACCCAGATCTTTGCTTAAAAACGGAAAAAATATCAGCAACGAGGCCAATGGGCTAGACACCATATCAAGCCGCTGAGCTAGGGACTGTTGTAGCAGCTCATAACGCTCTCCTTGAACCAGACCAAACACCGCCTGCAAAATTACCCCCATCGTAATTTTCTGCATCGACGTTCGTGCAGAAAACGGCTGATCCAATTGCCAGGAGGCCGTCATCTTCTTTGTAATAGTGCAAATCAGTTCGCTATAAACCTTCAGCCGCTCCCCATGGAAGGGCGGCATAACCAGTTTGCGATGGCGACGGTGGTTAGCACCGCTGAGTAAAATCAAAGAGCGGCTGCCCAATAGGGGTTCGACAATACGATTCGCTTCACCGGGGGCCGTAATCTCAGATGTGGTGTCGTGGGTCAAAATGTATTGCAGGGCCTCTGGATGGTTCACAAACACAAAACGATCCTGTGTTGTCGGAGAGATCGGGGCAGCAAAAAAATTCCCATAACGCTGCCGGTTGGTTTCCATATATCCAATGGGGTTCAGCGCCCACTGCATAATTTGTAAGCTTTTGGGCGTAGTTGAGTGTTGGATAGTTGGCATAGTTTGGACCGTAGAGACCAATAACAGTAATTATTTTAACCGTTCAAAATTTGTTGTCTATCCAAGACAAAGAGCCTTAAATATCCGCTAGTGTCTGCCGGTAGCTTAGCGACATAGCGCCATTTGTCAGAAAAACCTTAGCCCTCAGCTATGGGGCATTCAGCTTGTATGTTGTACAATCAATACCCCGTATTCCCTGCATCACAGCCATAATTATGACTGCCCTCAGCGTTAACCTTAATAAAGTTGCCCTGCTCCGCAACTCTCGCACCCTTGGCATACCCAGTGTGGTCACAGCGGGGGAAACGTGTATTCGAGCCGGAGCCTATGGCCTGACGGTACATCCCCGCCCAGATGAACGACACATCCGCCGTCACGATGTCTATGATTTAGCCGATCTTCTAAAAGACCATCCCACCATTGAGTTTAATATCGAAGGCAACCCGCTAGAAGCCGGGTTTATGGAGATTGTGCGCGATGTGAAACCCAACCAGGTGACCATGGTACCTGACGATCCCAAGCAGTTTACCTCCGACCATGGCTGGGATATTGCTAAGCATGGCGACACCCTGGTGCCAATCATCAAAGAGATCCAAGCTTTGGGGGCACGGGTGAGTCTGTTTATGGACCCAGACCCGGAGCAGATTCGTTTGATCAAAACGCTGGGGGTAATGGAGGGACCAACAGAAACCCGCATTGAACTCTATACCGAACCCTATGCGACAGCCTCCCGTGAGGGCACCCAGGATGAGCTAGAGACCCAGCATACTAGCTATGTGGTGGCGGCAAAAGTAGCAAAGGACTGCGGTCTGGGGATCAATGCTGGCCATGATTTAAATCTGGAGAATCTGCCTCAGTTTTTGCGGATTCCCAATATTTTGGAAGTGTCCATCGGCCATGCGCTGACGGCAGATGCACTAATGATGGGTCTAGAAACGGCAGTAAAAGCTTATTTGGATGTGATTGCAACCGCTAATCAGCAATACTCTTAGGGAACAACTATGGATAACCCTCCTATCTCTCGTCATTTTACGGGGACTCCCTGGGAGCCCCAGGTAGGATATTGTCGCGCCATTCGAGCGGGTAACCAAATCTTTATTTCAGGGACAGCCCCCGTGGATGATGCAGGCAATACCGTTGCCCCTGGCGATGGCTATACCCAAGCCAAGCGTTGTTTTCAGATCATTCAAGAGACACTGCGGGCAATGGGGGCAGATCTGTCAAATATTGTGCGAACTCGCATGTATGTGACAGATATTAGCCGTTGGGAAGAGTATGGTCAGGCCCATCAGGAGGCCATGGGCGCTTATCCACCGGCAACTGCCATGGTAGAGGTAAGTGCTCTGATTAACCCAGATATGCTAATTGAGATTGAGGTAGATGCTCTGGTGTTTTGAGCTATTGCCAAGCCGCTAGAGCACGTTCTGCAAACCAGATACTGCCCATCAGAATCATCAAACCTGAGATGCCATAACGGAAAATAACGTCCCCTTTCTTATTCTGTAAAAGACGGAGTCCGTAAAAGACTAACACCACAATTGTGATTTGTCCCAGCTCTACGCCGATGTTAAAGCTAGCCAAAGATAGCAGCAGATTGCCTTGACTTTGGGTGAGGTCTCGCAAAATGTTGGCAAAGCCCAATCCGTGAATGAGGCCAAACCCAAATGTGAGTAGGGGGCGATGGTTAATCTGTTTTCGCCACAGATTTTCCGCCGCCACATAGACAATGGATAGGGCAATGACACTTTCTACCAGAGCGGTTGGTAATGTGACAATATTCAGCACAGCCAGGGTGAGGGTGAGGGAATGGGCGATGGTAAAGGCCGTAACAATTTTGAGTAGCTGAGATAGATTGCCTCCTGGTAAGAGTAGGGCGACTAAAAATAAAATATGATCGTAGCCGGTAAAGATGTGCTCTACGCCGAGCTGGAGGAAGCTAACGATCTGCTGGTGCCACGACAGGGAACCTGATGCTATGTCTACTGTGTTGTTTTCAGGTGTAAAGACAATATTGCGAGTGCGGTTCCCTTGGGTAATGGTGGCCAGACATTGGGTTTGGTCAAGCTCGGGGGCAAACAAACCATAACGGATTGAGAATGTTTGTGGAGGGTTGGGCCATCGATAGGTCAATGAAAAAGTGCTGTGGGTGATTCTCTCATTAGACTGTGAAGATACTGCTGGATCCAGGATGAAGGTTCCTGGTACGCCGGTCTCATTGGTTAAGACAATGGTGCTGCCTAGATGTTGTTCCAGTTGGCGATAGTGCTGGTCGATCTCTAGCTGAGATAGGGCCTTGTCGCCATTATCGTCGGCAAAGTCTAGAAGTGTGGTTGGGATAGAGAGGGTGATTTGGGCATCTGTGTCAGCTAAAATTACGTCTGCTACGGCTAGGTCGGCCCAGTGGGCGCTGGCGGTTGCGATCGCAAGATTGCCAATCCATACAATAGCCAGCATACTTAAGCAGCTTTTTTGAAAAAAGCGAACAAGGCGTTTCATAGGACTATTGAACTAAATACAACAATTTTTGAGGGGAAATAATGGCTTCTCCCCTTAGACGAAATGCTCAGAAGACGGTGTGGGCTAATGGCTAAGCCCCCAGATCTGCCGATCTCGCTGACTAAACGTAGGATCTGTGGCTTGAGCAGATTGAAAATATTGGCTAGCGGCCGACTCATTTCCCAGCTGTTGTTCAATTAATCCAGCACGATAAAAACTCACCGCATTACGACTCCCCTGGGCAATCACTGTTTGCAACGTCTGTTGAGCCTCTTTCCAACGGTCTAACCGCATCAGTACCCAGGCATAGGTGTCTAAGGTCTCTGCATCCTGACGTGTTTGGAGGTCAGCTTCCATTAGTTCCAGGGCTTCCGGCAGATCGGCTTTATTCCCTCGGGCTAATAACAGCTGAGCCAGGGCACGACGATGGCCAAAGGTCTCTAGATCCTGATGCTGTCTGAACTGATCTTCAGCCTGTTGCCAGAGTTGCTGAGCATCTGTTTGATTCCCTTGGAGATTGGCAACTTGGGCCATCCCCTGGAGAGCCACATGGTCCCAAACATTGGCATAGTCTTGGGACGTAAATACCTGGGAATAAAGCTTTTGGGCTGAACGGTAATGGCCTTGACGAGTCTCTAGCGCTGCCATTTGGACTAATGCCAAAGGATATCGAGGCAGAATTTCTAAGGCTTCTTGGTAGAGTTGACGTGCGGTTTGGTGGTCACCACGACTGGCGTAGAATCGACCCATTAAGGTACGAGTCCAGGCAGAACTGCCTGCTTCCTGAGGTTCTTCTGCCTTGAGAGCGGCTTCAAAATCTCTAATAGCCTCGTTATCTTGGCCCTGGGCCACATGGACTAGACCTCGAAGCGTCAAGGCACTGAGGGTCGGTACTCGTTCTACTAAGGTATTCGCTACTGCTTGAGCTTCAAGTAGGTTACCTTTACCCAGGTGCGCCGTGATTAAAATCGATTGAGCCTGTTCCGAGTAGGGATGGGTCGCAAGGACCTGGTTAGCCAGAAAAATGGCTTGCTCAAAGTCGTGACGGGCTTCAGCGACTTTAGCTTGAACCAGTTGGGCTCCCTGGTTATTAAAAGGGAGTTTTTGCAGAGATTGTTCAGCAGATTGTTCAGCCAGCAGATACCAGTTGGCGTCGCCAGTGGCGCGGGCTAGCTTAAGGTAAGTGCTGGCCAGGTCGGCTTGACTAAGACCGTCGGTTGGCGTCTGGCGGATGCGGCTTTTATGAAACGCCAGCTCTTGTTCCAGCTGGCCCGTAACATCAGTCTTATTAGGAGAGGAGAAAGGGTAGTCGTAGGGCGTTGACGACAGGAGTGGTTTGAGTTGGTGCAGCGTGGTGGCAATAACGAGGATGCCAATGCCCCAAATGAGCTGTCGACGACGGTTGTTGTAGAAATGAAGTTTTAGGGTTGAAAGCATGGTTATCTAGGGGATAACAATGTGGGTGACTTATCTTACGGTTGATGGTGTGTTACGCTGCTCCACATTTTCTCCACACCATCAGAGAGAAATTGTCTCTCTGCGAAAAATTGGAGCAGCGAGTTCTAGCATCCCTCTCTCTAAGAAGAAAAGAGAGGGATTTAGCAGAGGCCTAGTTGGGCAATGCCAAGTAAGGAAAAGCAGGCTCTAACGGCTGATGTCCCTGGGCAGGATTTCCAGGTTCCCCTTCATAGGAGACATTATCTGATGTAATTGCCCCATCAGAAAGAACACTTAGCGTAATGTCAATGACGTCATCTTTTAGCATGCGACCGCGAACGGGACTGCCTAGGGTATTGAGATCATTGGCGTAGCCGCTGGGGCCGCTGGTGTCAATGCGCATAACATCCGGGAGGAACGCCCCTAGAAGGGCATTGGCCCGCTCTTCACTATTACCCAGGGCAAGCAGAGTATTTTTAGCTTCGCTGACGATGGGGCCAGCGATGTCGGCGGCAGGTTGTTGGCCTGCTAGGGCAGCGGCTTCAAAGTCAGGGCCGACGCTATTGAGGGCATTTAAAAAGTCATTGGTGAGAACGAGACCTTCATTAATGGCAGGGCGAGCCAGGCGTTCGACTTGAACGTACTTACCATCGGCATTAGGGGTGGAGATAGTCGTCCAGATGTCAAACACATCGCTGTGGGTGCGGCCTTGTAATAGCTTTTTAGGGACACGCACTGCAATGGTGTTGACGTTATAGCCAGTCGTGAAATCGACAGCTTTGCTGGCGTCGCGGAAGCCTACCGCAGGCCCGATGCCAGCGGCTCCAGCTCGAACGCGGAAGAACTGTTCAACATCAAAGAAGAAAGGATCTTCTCGCAATCCGGCAAAGACTGATAGATTTTCACCACCGAGTCTGACATTTTTTACACTAGCGGAGTTATTCAGTAGAGGGGTGGTAATAGCTTGACCCTTGATAGCTTTACCGTTTTTGATGGCAGTGACGGTGACTTCTTGTTCATTTTGGTTGTTAGGGGCACCAAACTCAAAACGCAGGGTCATATCTGGCTGGCCAGCGACGGTTGCATCTTTGTTGGCAACAGAGTCAATGTGGAATTCGTAGCGGGCGTTAGTACTAAAGTAATATTGTTGTCGAGCTACAGAACGGGGATTGGTGTTCATCACGAGAATCAGATCATCCTCGGAGGCATTGGGATTTTGATCTTTTTCTCTAAATGCATAGACATCAGTAATGTTAAGGTTACGACCCTTAACATCAACTTCTCCATCATCATGGTCAGAGGCACTAATAAACGTAGCGGCTCCACCCAGGGTAAGTGTGGTAGCCAGAATGACACCGCTGAGTTTAAGCCAGGTGTGGCGCTTGGTGAGTTGGCCTAAAGTGTTTTGCAAAGAATTTATCATGGTTCACTTTCTCCTGTTGGGAAACGAATAGAATAGGATTTGAGAAATTGCACGCATTTCAAAGCAGACCCGGTTGCTTGGGAGCATGGGCCATGACAACATATAAAAAGTCGTCAATACTGTCAGAGCAGTTGATTTCTGCCTTTGTTAGTAGCGATGATTTTGTTCAATCTGAATGGGTATACGCCAGGTCTGGCGAGTTGGATCTCTCGGTTTCAAAAAAAAGTTGAAATAAATGGCCAAACTACAATCCAAGGATGAAACCGAACTCATTCAACGCATGGTGCAAGGGGACCAAGGAGCCCTCAGCCAGCTTTATGATCGCTATGCTCGAGTAATGTATTCGTTGGCGTTCAAAATATTGGGCTCGGTGGAAGAGGCGGAGGAAGTGGTCCTGGATGTGTTTGCTAAGGCATGGCGAACGGCAGCCCGTTATGACGCTAGCCGCAGTCGAGTGGATTCTTGGTTGTTTTTGATGACCCGCAGTCGGTCGTTAGATCGGTTACGGCAGCGGCAGCGGCAAACCAAGGTAGTTGAGGCGGCCACTAATACGGCTCAGGTGAGTTCGTCTAATCTTCCTGATGATGCCCTAATGATTGACGAGCGGCGAACATTTGTGACTGAGGCGCTGACTAAGCTACCCGATGAGCAACGTCTGGTGATTGAGCTGGCCTACTATCAGGGCTACAGTCAGTCCGAAATTGCAAAGCACACGGGGTTGGCCCTAGGGACGGTCAAGACGCGGATTCGATTGGGCTTGCGCAAGTTGAAACAAACATTAGCTTAGGATCAAAAACGTTAAGAAAGAATAATAGATCCAAACTAGGATGGCGAGCGTATACCTAATTAGCCGAACTCTATATATCAATGCTTATTCCTCGAACGCCGGGTTATTATTAAAGACATGACATCTCCTGAACCTTACCCAAATGTTGACGCCGCTGACACGGCTGCCCTCTACGCCCTAGATGCGCTAGAGGCTGATGAGCGTAAGCAATTTGAGCAGGTTTTATCAGATAGCGGTGAGCTGACCCAGGCGGTTCATGAGTTTGAAGAGACAGCGGCAGTATTGGCGTACAGTGCTCTGTCTGTGCCGATGGCAGAAAATTTAAAGGAGCGCTTATTCCAGCGCATTGCCGCTGAACAGGTGGGACCGAGTTCGGCCTTGATAAAACTGCTAGATTTCTCCATTGCTGAGCTAAAGCAGCAGATAGCTAAGTTAAGCTGGTCATTGATGCCGGGGAACTCAGGAGCAGAAGTTGCGACCTGGCAAGTAGATAAAGGGGAGCGCGAAGTTGCTTTTTTTGTCCGTAAAGCCAGTGGCGGTTTATTTCCGAATCATGCCCATGCTAGTGGCGAAACGGTGCTGGTGTTAGATGGAGACTTTGTTGTAGGTAGTCAAACTTATGGCATAGGAGAACGAGTGTCATCACCTGGGGGAACAAGCCATCAACCGGAAACGCAGCATGGTTGTCTGTTGTTCTGTGTGTCCTCGATGGACGATGAAATTTTAGATACTTGAGCTCTTTTTAACTTCCCTTTCCCCTTTACTTCCTCTGACTATCCTTCGCTGAAACATCTGTTTAATCTAATCTCTAACTCACAATATTCTCATCCCTAACTAACAATATACAGATATCAGATGTCGATTCTGATTTTGTCGAGTTAGTATTAGAGACATGAATCCTTCTGAGCCCTATCCAAATTCTGATGCCGCAGCCGCGCTCTATGCCCTTGATGTGCTAGAGGACGACGAGCGTGAGCAGTTTGAGCAGGCTCTATTTGATAATGTAGAACTGGGTCAGACGGTGCGTGAGTTTGAAGAGACGGCAGCGGCATTGGCCTATGGTGTTCCGCCTATGGCGCTGGCAGCTGATCTGAAAGATCGGCTATTTCAACGGATTGCCGATCAGTCTATTGGGGCGAGTTCGGATTTATTAAAGCTATTAGAGTTATCCATTGCTGAGCTAAGGCAGAAAGCCGCTGAATTAAGCTGGTCTTTGTTACCTGGCAAATCAGGGGTAACGGTGGCCACCTGGCAGACAGATGAAGTGTCTCGAGAGTCGGCATTTTTTGCACGGAAGGTGGGCAAAGGTCTGTTTCCAAATCATTACCATGCTAGTGGGGAGACTGTACTCGTATTGGAGGGAGACTTTATTGTAGATGGCCACGCATATCACACAGGTGAACGGGTGTCTGCGCCTGGGAAGACGAGCCATCAGCCGGAATCGATGAGTGGATGTTTGTTGTTATGTGTGTCGTCGATGGATGATGATATTCTGGATGTTTGAGAGCTTTTTCTAGGAGGTATATCTTGGATTCAGTTGTTATTCTGCTAAATATTTGATAGAGATAATACTTGAAAATAATTGTTGCTAACCTTTGATTCTTCTTATGTCACGTGCATTTCAGACTGAGTATATATTCATAGCTTCGATTTCTAGACCCAAATTTTAACTGACTTACGATTAGTGATGGATAAAAAAGCTGTTGCTGATTTAGAGGCTGAACCGATCAGTTAACTATGTCGTAGGGCAGCACCTTACAGATAAAATCATTCCGAGGATCAGCCACGCCAGAGATATGACTAATTGGCTCTTTACCGCTCGTCAGCGTTTTGCTCCATGTCAAGCCAATAACTGGCATAGCTACATCCAATTCTCCGGCTTCACCCACGTCACCGAAGTCATTACCCTAGACAGCATTCTTTGCCCCGATCTCATCGATACTCTCATTGATGAAGACTGGTCTCATAATGTTCAAGCAAACTACCGTATCACCTGGTTCACCAAGCTCGATTATCTCCGTCAACGCATCAGCTGGCGACCAGGGAAAGACCAGCTACTTGCCATCCTTGAACACCCCACCCACATTTACGACGTTCCCCCCGCATTCGCATTCTGTGGTTTTGATATCCTTGATGGTGATGACGGCAATAGTGTTTTAACTAACTGTGGGCAATTTCTAGAGCGAGACGCTGGCTTTGTTCCCTCAGATGTTAATCAATTTGGACTGCTATCAGACCTGGACCATGCCAATACTGTAGCTGCGAAGCTTCGTTCATCATTTCCAGATGATCCGCATTGTCGGAATTGTCGCGTTTGGCAAATTGCTCGTGATGTAGAGCTTTGTGAGTAGGTTGTATTGAAGGTGACTATAAAACTGAGAGGCTTTGCTGAAATAGAGACGCAACAACAACGAAGAACACATCGCTCAGGGGCTTGGATACGGCGTTCGTGCCGGTAATGATGATGGCAGGCATATAGAGATACTGCGCATAAGTTTGCGCGTCAGCCAGCATCGGAGCTTCCAGCATGAAGCCAGGGGCCAGATGCGATTAGTTTGGATAAGTCTGTGCGCCCGCGCGCTCGGTCATGTAGAAATCATACCCTTCGTACATGGGATCGTCTTTTGGAAGCTTCCCTGCTTCTTCAAATCCCAATGCGTCCATATAGTCAACTTCGCCGGTTTCGTAATACTTCTAGCGTGAGGCGTTCGACACTTGAGGTTCAGATCTAACATGCTTGGTTCCTACCGATATGGTTTGACTTGCAGGGTCTTCAGCACAGTTCTCAAGGTCTCTCAGAGAGTATTGATAGTCTTAGACTGTGCCCGCAAGACCTCTATTTGTATT
>ERZ1740065.639-NODE-639-length-19315-cov-11.906646_pt1 | contig 19315 bp, 9 predicted proteins | sample MGYA00581738_ERZ1740065 | MGnify/ENA primary metagenome ERZ1740065 (study PRJEB43018, sample SAMN04849749) | marine metagenome | isolation source: floating plastic debris | place: Pacific Ocean | collected 2008-09-01 | study: EMG produced TPA metagenomics assembly...
GCATGTTGTTGCTATGCATGTTGTTGCTATGCATGTTGTTGCTATGCATGTTGTTGCTATGCATGTTGTTACTATGCATGTTGTTGCTATGCATGTTGACTCAGTGAAATGGTTCCTATCTTGTTATATAGACAGTGATCGGCTGGCCGGTGGGCGGCCCAACGGCGGTGGCAGACGTACCGACTCCGCCTCCTCCACAGCCAGAACTGTATCCCACTCCTCCAAGGTATGCCAGCTCCACTGCTTTATCAGCACGGAAAACTAGACAAAAAACTGCTGCTGAGTTTGATCCTGTGTGAATATTTTTGTTAACAACTTCCATGTTTAAGATCAGCTCTCGTTGGGCTTCAAGAATAAATGTCACCATCTGCTTAGTGTCAGTAAGAATCTGTACCAGTCAGACATGTTCCCTGCGAATTCTGACTCTTATAGAGGACAGAGCTACAGTGAGAGCGCTCAGGGCTTGTTTCTGTATCAAAGTTGAAGAGAATCACTGAATATCACTGAAAAAACATCGAAGTCCGATTACTGCTGGCCCGAGTCCAGCAGTAGTCCAATATTCGTATGATTTTGAAACACGGCTAGTTTTGTACCTGAACAGGGAAATGAGTGCTGTACCTGGTCATGTCACGAATGATGTCATAACGGCGCTGCATATAGGCAGCACATAGTGCTTCCTCATTCAATTCTTTGGACTGTATCGATGCCAGCTTATCTTCATTGTATATAACAAACCTCACCTGTCCATTTTATTAGTGCAATTTCCCAACACGCCAAAATGGCAGTTTCAAAGCTTGTTTTCATTTCGAAATTCAAAGCAACTCAACTTTTCCTCTCAGAATGTCACTCGATCTGAACCTATTCTTTGACTCTTCCTACTTCTATTAATTTTAGCTGAATGATTGCCAGCACTCCATAAGACGAAGATCTCGCTCTAGGTCACCGAGACGAAGATCTCGCTCTAGGTCACCGAGACGAAGATCTCGCTCTAGGTCACCGAGACAAAGATCTCACTCTAGATCACCAAGACGAAGATCTCGCTCTAAGTCACCAAGACGAAGATCTCGCTCTAAGTCACCAAGACGAAGATCTCACTCTAAGTCACCGAGACGAAGATCCCGCTCTAAGTCACCGAGACGAAGAAGAAGTGGCTCTAGGTGATTTATTGACTATGGGAATTGCAATATTGGGAGTCAAAGGCAGGTTAAGACGTAAGTTAGAAATGTGTTGATCACTTAAGTTGTCATTTTATTCAAATATCGAATTAAGTACTTGATTAGTATTCAGCGATTCCTCCTCCAAAGTGTCACAGCTGGAAAAATCTCACTTCAATCTTTTTTTGTTGACAGTAAAAATTATCATTGAAACAAATTGTGCTCGTACGTGCCAATAACCTATGTTGCTACGCGTCAACTCGTGTTTCGACTTCTGTCGCGGTATCGGTTGACTCGGTAGCTGTGTCTGCCACACCGACTGCAATGGTGCTGCTGTAAGCGATACCTCTCCCGCTCGTGACCGTTCATCGAAGACTTTCCTGTTTATATTTCTTAATGACAATCAGACACCGTAAATAATTTCGACATACGATCATGTCATTTAGAGAAACCGAGATACGAACGACACACTCGACGCTGACCGGAATCGAGAGCGACGGGCTCATTGTCTTCTGCATTGACACGGAGGCCGAATTGCCCGGCCATGATTCATCAGTCGTTACTGAGTAATTAGGCAAATAATACAGGTACTAGAGAAAGGCCCTGAACAGTACTGCGGTTTTAATGAATGTGCGTGAACATTCAGCTCTTGTGGCCAGTAACAGGGAGCTTTGCAGTATCATAAGCACCCAGTGCAATAATCAACCAGTCTGAGCAACATGATACGACCGCATGAATCACACCTGCAGACACCTTGCACCAGCCTACACTAGTCCAACTTGGAGGGAGGGGTGCTTTAACTGTCTCTAATGAAGATTCATTACGTCTATCTAACTACAAATGATGCGCTGCGCTGCAGGGAATTAAAACATTGACGACTGCAAGTTGCTGTTAGATTGGAGGATCGTGTGAACAGTCAGGTCGTCGCTCTTTCTCTCATGTAGTCCGATAGGTGCCTGCTGTCACTGACTCCTCCCGGCAAGCATTTATACACTCTGTGCCGCCAGTCCACTGGCTCTCAAAGGAGTTTGAGCTCAAAGACAGGATGTGTGATGTGCAGAGTAACCGGGCGGCGGCAGCAGCTGCGGAAAGCTGCCGGTTTCTGTTACTCATCAAGGTGACAAGCACTGACATCAGTTCTTAGGGCGTGGGCTGGTCCTTGTGGCCAAGACTTGAATGCAATGTTTACATGCTGGAGATAGTATTTTGGAAATTTGATGCCTCCATAAAGGGTGGGCGCAGATGTTCTGAAACCTCATAGCACCAGTGTAGCAATACGGATAACACTGATGTCTAATTACTTCAGCCCGAAGGTGTGGCTTACACCTATCCAACACAGCAACTTTGAACTGTCACTAAGGGCTGAGAAATGGTGATAATTGGCAGTCATGATTGTTTTAGCAACGTCACCAGCCAGTAACATTGCAGCTAGGCACTAGGCGCTGCTCTGTTTGCTTCGTTTTGTGGATTTTTCCCGTGTTTGCGGCGAAAAGGTATTTATCATTTACAAAGAAAACCAGCTTGTAGACACTCTCCTGTTTGTTGCAACTGGTCTTTATGCGGTGGAAAAAAAATTAGCTTTAAGAGTTTGCAACCATCTAAATAGTTGGATGTGTTTGTGTTACCACAATGACCGCCACTGTGTAATCCAAACCGGGCAGACAACGGATGGCAGAGCCGCTAAGCAGAGTGCAAGAGTTTGCATCCAATTCTTAAAAGAATGACAGATCCGTGCAACACAGCAGGAAGATGGGCGATTAGTCCTTGGAAGGTTGTGTCTGCAATCTGCATAGGATTATCTCCTACTGTAACAGATCGGAATGGGCGGCATGCAGCTTGTGCATGTCCTCTCTCAACAATCCACTGTCGGATCAGCGTCAGCTATTCCATCTTTAGACATAATCCAAGTCTTGGTTCATTTTTTTGCCTTTTAAGTGGCACATTGATGCTTTTATTACGTTATCTCGCCACTGGATTTCTGCTGGAGAAATTCTTTTCAAGGTGCAATACTGGACACTGATACATTGCGACACAAGAGCTGTATAAATTCTTTGAAGGCCGCTCAAGGAAGTGTTGTCATACCTGAAGAATTGTGTGTTATGACCGGACGGCATCTCTGAACACGGTCAGAATATTTGGGGAATAGTGTTGAGCTGCGGATAGCAAGGCATTTGATATTTTCAGTGAGAAAGATGCTTTACTGATGCAGGATGTTTTCATCTCCTTAGCGGCGGTATTTGACTCACTCGGCCCTCAATTTCCTGTGGTGTAAATATGATTTGGCTGATTCAGTCCACACGCACCAGCTGGCACTATTGCCATGTCAATTCTCACTTTCAATAAACTCGGATGCTATTACGTGATTTATCACGAATTTATGCAGCATCGCCACGCCGATTTGCCTATGTATGTTTTTGATCGCTAATGCGTTTGTACCAAATTATGTGTAGTGGCGATGTGATTTACCATGTTGTTTGGGCAAAGGTTTGAACATAAATTTGCATGTACGGACGAATGCATTATTGCTGTGAAAGAAGTCGGACGTGTGGGGCAGAGCCAGTGCCTGTTGCGAGATTCCACCAATCCTGCTCAGACAACGTCTCTCAAATACTGACCACAGCGTTCCGTCGTCGCGCCAACCGTGAGGTTTTCTGCATGTAAATATGTGTGACGTGACGTGACCCGTGTCAGAATTTGATAACTTTTACCACCTGGTTGAGAAAACGCCAGCACCTCGAACCACTGCCCATAGCCTTCATATGTATGTCAATGAGTGCAGAGTATGTGCGACCGGTGTTGAAGAAAGGTGGGGCCATATCATATACAACCTGATTTATTTTAAGAACTTGGGCATAATATACGCATTTTCCAACTCGTGGTAAAGAAAAGTGGTTTAAATTTCTGTGAATTTGTTGCAGATATTTGGTTGCCTAACTGACCTTTTCTAGCTGTCATCGGTCTATGCCACGCACATGAAACCATGACACTGCGCCTAATTAACTTTTAATAGCAATAAATCCATGAGCTATCTGAATTCGTATGCCACTCTTTACTGCATTAATGTGGCGATCTTCCTGCACAACCGGGTGCTGGATAGTAATTCTGTTTACTTATGTCCAGCAGTGGACCTCTCAGTCTCTGTCTCAGTCTCAGTCTCAGTCTCAGTCTCAGTCTCAGTCTCAGTCTCAGTCTCAGTCTCATACCAAAGTTATTAAGTGATGTATGATGAAAAAATTAATGGTTTTGTTTGGTTACTCATATGTATATATGTTTTATACAAGGTTTGATTGGCTGATCTACGCGCATCAGACTATCACCTACCCGTATAACGGTAGCATAACGTAACGGTAACAGAGATGCTAGGTTAGTTTCTTTTATTGTAGGAGACAGCTATTCCATTCTTTGCATTTCTCTCATTCTAACCCTTGCCCAATATCCATCTCATATTGTGGGTCATATGATGTTAAGACTTTGTGTTCAATCCTGCTCCAATTAGCTCTGTGTCAGCACGTTGCACCTGCTCCCCATCGCTCACTGATCCGCAATGGCACTGGAGCAGTCAATCTCTTTACTACTGAAACTGGTGTGCATGGTACCTGGTACTTGTGCTCCATGTCATCACGTATTGGAATACTAACGCCGCCCATGTCACTGTCATATGCATTCTCGTGCCATATGGTGCTGTTAATCATACAGATCCCAATGTCACGTAGAACTAGAACCTATTAAAATGTAGTTGACGTACACTAGCCATCGACACTTCTATATACTGATCTTGTCTTAACTCTTTTACTCCTTACATGTCAGAAAAAGGGCACAGTCATATAAGATATTTGGGATTGTTGGGCTCATTATAGGATATGTTATCATGTCACCAGAATCTCCGCCGAGATTTATTTACTCTGTGAACACTGGCTAATCATGGTCCCGAATCCATCATAGATAGAGGACTGTCAGCAGGTGTTCCTACTACACAGCCATATGGTGGTATGTGCCACTCAAACCATAAACCTAGAGACTATTCAAGCCGGAAGCTTTTATGCAGCAGCAATGCCTGGAATGGCTCCTGCCACACCTGCTCTCCCAGGCATTTCTCTATGCACTCCAGTAGCCTGTCACTAGCATTTGGTACATGTTATTATGAAGAGCAATTCAAAAAATGGCTTGTATGCTAAACACTGATCATGTTTGGTACATGAATGTCTGTCTGTCTACTTGATGTAAGTGCCAACTCCGTTATCAGAATGAAATGCAGCTGCATTCGCACATAAACGCTAACAAGGAAAACTGCCGAGTTTAACTCATCCCCTAGAAGCATTCATGATATCGAATGACAGGAAGTTTATTCAGACAGCGATAAGGTGAAGTATCAGCTGATTGTTAGCAATGACTGACGATCACTGATAGCATCGTTACTGACAGTGCACGCACCCTATCGCCACATACCATTGTTATGTCGTGATATGCGAGCTATGTCTGCCTGTTCATTCACTGTTGTCTGTGAATGACACAGTATCACTCACTACCCGCTACATGTCGTGACTGTGTGTCACAGCATGTACGTATTACCATAATGTCCCTGCGGCTGACGGTGCCATTGCGGCATGCGAGCACACCAGCTACCGTTGGCGACAGGAAACGGTATTTGGACCAATCACGAATAATATTGGTCAAGTTATTGTACTGAAAACTCGTATATAATCAGCACTGCACGCTCTCTCGTGTTAATGATATGGCACTGGTCCCACATTGAATTGGAAAGAGGAAATTGTTAATTTCACTTTACAAGGTTTTCAGTGATGTGATTGGTGATTTATGACATTCTGGTGCATCGTCGCTACTCGCTGGTCGATCATTGACTCACCATGACAGTGTGTATTTTTATATCGGCCCCGCCATTGCTTCTCATTGGCTGTATTCGAGGAAGTTTTGCCACTACAGGCCAAGTCACTATTTGTTACCTCAATTCAATGAAGCTGTCCCGTCAGTGGCTACGTGTTGATATTGCTGTGTCATGAACCACAGTCATGGCAAGGATAGGAGTAGTTGGTGTCCACCTGGTGCCTCAGTCAGCCACTCTACCCGTTAGACTCAACCCGCTAGCAGTATATGGCGTGATGCTGTAGCTATCTCTTTGCTTCCGCCGCTCATTCAGTCTCAATGCCAGATAACATTAGATATTAACAATGTGAATTGTTCAGTAAACAAGACTGTCTGCGCCTATCTGAGTCACGAGTCACCTGATCACCTCCATTAGATACATCTCGCGCCATGCATTATGTAGATTGTATTCAAACAGGTGCTCTCTGGCCTCACTGCTAGAATTCAAAATTTTAACAAATGCGGAGGGATCAGGCGATGGCAGAGTGTCAGTCGCTCTGCACCTGCTCAGCCGATGTACTGTCCACACCCCAACGCTGTCTCAGAGATATCAGAGATCATGGTCACTGGTTGTCTGGAGTACTGGGTGGGCCTGTCATGGTGAGCTCACTAAGACCCTATGGAAATAATTGAAATGGCCATTAGTGTCCGAATCTGTTCTCCCAGCGGTCTTATAGCATCTGGTGAACTCATTGTCAGCTCCTACGGCTGACCGCAGACAGCAGTAGTGACGGAATTATCTACAAACAATGAGCTTCATTTCGACCTCAACCGGCCTCTAAAGTACTGGACTTTCCTTCCACAAGAGTCCGACACGCCCTTCAAACTACGGCCGAACATGCGGAAAAGTTCCGTCACAAAGTTTCATTTGACAGAAGTAGAAAAACCTTATGATCACTCCCGTTGGCGCATTACTGGGGTGGTTTTTCCAAACAAAACAAGATTATCATCGCATGAGCTTCTATGTGGAATTTGCTTGCAGAGATTTATTGGTCTAGCACAACTTGTTGATAGCATTCCTTCAGCACGACAGCTTTTCAACTGCATTCAATCAGCAAGATGACGTAGTAGCATACATATCATGAAAACCTGTAGACCTGCCCGCCTGTGCCTTCAATCGCAAGTCAGACATGTCGAAGAGCCAACGTACATCCGGCTGATCTTTGCGAGCATCTCTCTGTTCAGAAGCAAAACAGCAAACTCTTTTTCCACACGATGATCCACAATAGGGCACCCTAAAAGAATACTGTGTTCTGTGAAGTTTGGTCTGAGATGAAATACACCAGGAAGAGTTGCTTCTTGACGGATGCGCGACTCAGCGTCATCATTCCTGGCATACTCAGTTCCCTGCGGGATGGTGCTAACTAGTGGTCGCCCTGACGCAGCTGTGCCACGTTCACTTCTTGGTAGTGATTCGCACTCATGTCCTCCATGAGCGCAATGATTTACCAATATTCTGCCAATTAACAGTGTCCCTCATCCAAAAGAATGTCAGAGCAGAGGTATGTGATCTTCCCTACATACTTGCAAGTGGTTGACACACGCAGATCCCCGGATAACATGAGGCACATGAAGTCGCATCTCATCCTTGTCATTATTTTCATGCAAAAAAAGTGGTCAAGAATGGAATGACTTCAATCTAGTCTACCTCTCTGCTGCTGTCCGTTTTTGCCCATGGAAATTCTTATTAGTTTTTGGAAAATAGCTCCTTCGATGCCAATAGTCAACAGCAAGTTCACGGTAGGTGCACTAGAGTGTGCATGCCAAATGCCCTTTAAACCTGCATTCTTTCAGATTGTTTTGGCAACTATTGTTACATGGTAGTTGAGTGTTTATTGTCTTATGATATGCGTACTCTGTAGGCGCTGCGCATCGCGATACAGAAGTGTCAATACCGGGTTATGGTTTCTCACATTCTCCTAATTCAGATACTATCTCACTCTGCAGTACCAGAATGTCAATCATTCTGTATACCTGCCTACCAGTCTGCCACTTCTCTGACGTCTGCCGCGTCTTCGATTTCTGCTCAGGAACCCAATCCCCTCCAGGATGTGATCCATCTCTCACTGACAGCTTGCACCAGCAGCTCACACCAGCATCCCCGGTGGTTTCGTAGTCTCCCAGTATTATTTCCCGTTATTATTAATTTTACTATGTTCACTTTCGATTTTTGAGTTGGTGCATTCCTCTCGCACAGTTTTACATTACATACAGTGGCGATCTGGTGCAGAGACATTGATCGCCAATAGATTACTAAGAAAATCTACTTCAGACACCCAATGCAGATGCACTCACTAGACTAGTGTAGAGAGTTCCCTCGGCCACACGCAGTAACCCTGCAGCTCTAGCCGCTCGGCTCCCATTAACCTGGTAATACTAGACCAATACTGGACTGAGGAATGTTCAATTATATTTATTCATAGCTGAAGCCGCAAATACTTTCCTCACGATTTTAGGTTGACTTTAAGTTCATCAGATAACAGAAATTCCCCTATGCAGCAGTCAATAGTAGCAATGCTCCTGCGGGCCGATGCACAAGAGGGCCTTGTCTTGTTATCCAGCCAGGCTTGCACCAGTGGCTGCTGCAGCTCCTGCAGCTCCTGCAGCAGTGCTTTCAGCTCACCATACTCTACCAGCAACGAGCCGTGCCTAGGCATCCCAGTCTCTTCCTCCTCTACTCCTAGACTGCTACAATAACATATTAACTCTTTGTTTCTCTACAAACCAGCCTATGTCATGCAGACAACCCAGACTGTTGTCTTGGGCTCTCTGCCATCCACCGGTCTGATTGGAATCTCGGCCCTGATTACGTGTTCTTCATGCTTCCGTCGCTCACTCGCGATTGGACTGCACACAGGGCTTCAGTCCCCCACCTTCCTCGTTTGCATAACCTCGGCTACTGCCTTGGCACAGTTCATGTTAATTCAATTAACACTGTTGAACTCTTGCTCTCCAATTCTCAGCGTGTCACAGGTTTAGTGAGTATGTTATGGTCTCTTTCTTGTTTTCTCATTCGTCATGACCTTAAGGTAGCCATTTTGAGGAAGACAAACATGTTTTGTACCGAGTCCCTTGCTTGCACCTTGATTATCTCTGATTACTCGTAAATACACACAAGCTAGTTTTCAACCTTCTGAGACTGTTGGTCAGCATCTGACCTGTTGAATCAGATGGAACTGACTTGGCCATCAACTCCATACAAACAGAGCACTGCAGAGCTCTGCACAAACATGTTTTGTATTATAGAAAGTGCTCAATCAAAGCCGCATTAGCTTCAAGACTGTCTGCTGTCTTCTCCAACTAGACAAATTGTTTCTGAGCGCAGCACCCTCTCCAACTGCTGCCAGCAGTTCTTGTTCTGATGGCTACTGTTCTACAGACGCCCGTCGTCCGCACTGCTGCTCTCGAATCTGCTCTTCCGGATCTTATTCAGCGGAGAGTCAACTGTTTGATTCTTTTTTGAATGTAAAACTTGCAAATTTATCCTCCTTCAGAATTGAAATACGAGACGGATGTGTAGGCTGCCAAGTCTTCGTATGCCGCTCTCAGTTGCCTGTGTGTCATGAGTAAATGGTAATTAATACTCGTGTTGCCGGTTAATTCGCTTCAAATAGTGGCACAGCAGTTTGGTGACGTCTTTCCACTATCCAATCAGTCGAAAGTGTATTCATTGACAACTCAGTGCAAGCAGTTGTGCAGCCAAGCAGCCAAGCAGCCAGACGCCGATGGACAATCGAGCCGATAGATAGATGAGGCGCTGTAGAATACTGCTTCATACGGCTCTCTCGCCTTCAGGTGCCCTTCAGGTGCCCGGGTCATCAAACAACAAGCTGAGAATTCCTTGTGGTCTTACCTTGCTGAGGATGAACCAAAAATAGGTGGAAATTATAAATACAGCATCAATTAAATTGACAAGGCTGGCAAAGGTGCTGGAGACTGGAGGAAGTTAATCCCCACATTAATATCTATGGACTGGATGGCTGCCTGCTCCCATGCTTACAGGCTGTTTATTCAGTAGGAGCTGCTGTATAACCTTACAGCAGCTGGCTGATCCTTGCCAACATTTCTGTCATCAAACTCGTGTAAGCCGGAATCAGGTTATGTTTTTCGTTAGGTAGCAGCGTACAGGTGCTGTTGACTATACGCACTGGCTCACTGTACTCTTTGTTTTGCACGGAGGCATGATTCACCAGTAGCAGCAGCAGCGGTGGAGAGGGAGCAATGCGCACTCAGCTTACCACTGGTTAGTCATGTTCGCCTAATCAACGAGCCCTACCTCCAACTCAAAACCAGCCGTGATGTCCAGAGTGGTCAAGTGTTGGTTTTTGCGTCATGGGCTGTCTCCTTCATTACACCCTGAGTGCCGGAGCAGAGGCCTAGAGAAATGATCGTTTGTACGTTGACTGCTGCATGCATGAGTCATGATAGCTACGTATATGGATTATGCTATGTCTCACGCAGGGGTTATAATTGCAGTTATTACCCATCCATCCCAGACGCACTCGGTTTTCTTTAATTTTTTATGCCACTAATAACAGTGATACTCAGCAAGAGCAGTGGGATAGGCTCAACTTCGGAACACAATAGCAAATGGATTTATGACTCACCTGGCCATCACCTACTCATACGGTCAGTACTAAAGGAGATTTAGGTTAGCGCTACCGCTGCCGCTGCCGCCTTGCGTCATCAATTACGCTTCTGTGCACGTTATACCTGTCCACCTGGCAACTGGTTCCTCTCACTATCGCTTAGCGACAGCAGGCTCAGGTAGACTGGCCTCTCCACCTAGACACTGGTAATCTTCTGTCGCATGCAGTGCTGCACTGAAATCACCCAGTAGGAATTTTTATGATCAGTGGCTCCCGAATTGTTCCCTCTCCACAGCGCTGAATGAGGTAAATTCTCTGAAGGTATTTTATTGGCTATTGGCTGCTACTTTATCGGGCCAATTAAGATTTTTGAGAGCACTAGCCGAACATTATTAAACTGCGTGACCCGTTCAGTGCTGATAAATGAAACATCAAACTGAAATTTGGCCATCAGGAGCGATGCAGGCTCCGACAATGTTGTGATCGTTCACGCGATTCAATGAGCAGCGATTGATTGGTCAAATGGAGCATTGTATAGGTCGAGTGGGCGGAGCTTGAGGACGGGTTGAGTAAGCATTAAATCCGAGCATGCCCGTGCCTATCTCTCAAACCAGCGCCAAGCCTCAACACGTTAAATTCACAGGATCACTGCTAGAGTAGTTCAGTTATAACTCGTGGTTCGTTCACTGAAGATGCACTCTCACTCCTACTCTAAGGATCGTATCGGAGGTCTCGTTACTCGAAAACTCAAGACTAGCATGATGCATATCGTCGATCTGCTCAAGGCACGCGTACCAGTCAAGGCAAAGAGGACGCGACACACCAAACAGAGGAGCATGTCGCAGACGGCGACACCCACATCTCCACCCGTCAAGCAGCCTCTGCGCCGCACCCTCACCGCTGACGAGATCACGGAAGCCGAGCTCGCGCTCAAACGACTACAGGCAGAGAAGAAGCGTCTCGAGGATTTACTCAACACTGCCTCGGATAGACATCTGGTTTATCAGCAGCAGCAGCCGTCCGACGATGAAAATACTAACAACAACGTCAAGAAAGAGCTCATCCGTGTGCCGAGATATCAGCAGAAAGTTGCTTTCATGCTGCACGACGTTTTCTCCGCCGAGGTTAGTATGTCAGCATTACATTAGCATAGGTAATTTGATTTTGCACATAGCAATGCTGAGTCAACGAGTTTAAGGTTTTTCCATTTCCTCGTGATCACTGAACGAAACTGACTCAAGTTTTCCTTATCACCTGGCTGCGGGTAATACCAGTGGACTGACCCCTCTGTCATCATCACGCTCTCTCACATTTGGAACTTTGAACATGTGACCGACAGATTCCATTCCTGCCCGGCCTGCGCATCACCTGCGATTCTGGCACTCGTTCAAAAATTGTTTTCAATGAGATTCCTCAACCTCACTTGTTTTCGATGGAAATGTAGCTGCCTGAAGAGGCTAATGTATTTACTGTTTAGCTGTACTTAACATGTATAAGTCAATGGGTGGCACAGAGAGGTTAACCATGATTTGTTTACTCTTTGCAGGATATGAAACAACTGCTCAAAGAGTTGGAAGCAAACAAGGAAGACAGTAAATGCATGAGTCAATGCGAACTGACCACTACACACAGTGAGACAATGGCCAAACGCCTGTGGCCAGTCCTCCAGGGCGAGGTTCCAAAGACCTGGATGGGCAACAGCCTCCTCGGACTGTCCAATAGGTGAGCGTCTCAACAAGTCAGAAAGAGTAGCAGAGCGCAGGGGGAGGGGGTAGATTGAGCAGCACTAGTGATTCGGCCTTTGTTGGTTATGTTAGATAAGCGATGCCAATCCAGACTGCCTTGGGTTCGAGCAAACATGATTTTCTCTGGGCCTCTCGGCGAACGTTTCCCTGTATTTACTGTCTGGGATGGTTATTTGGTGCTTTTGGCTACCATCCTACAGTCTCAGTACGACGTACTTGAGGCCGAGTGCGCAGTACAGTCTGTAGCCATGCATGCCACTCATTGATACAGTGTCAAACTCTCACTTACGTCAAACATTACCCAGTGCCTACTGGCTAACAAAGCAGTGTTAGCCGTATTAGTCATGTCGCTGTCTGCCCCAGATACCGTATGCTGACCAGCCCTTTCCTTGTTTCAGATGCACAGTTGAGAAGCAGTCTGAGGGCTACAGCCACAAACCCCATATGGATGAGGCTTACGAGCCAGTAGAAGGCAAGGAGAAGAGCTTCTTCTCAGTCTATGTCTTCCTCAATGACGAATTTGAAGGCGGAGAGTCGAGCTTCCTCAAAAACTGGCAGCCATCTACCCACGACGTGCAAGTCAAACCTAAGAAAGGTGAGCATCCTTTGATAAACTAATCACCAGTAACCGCCTTCCTCTCTGTGAGCAGCGAATCAGTGGCTATAATGAATCGTCTTTATTTCAGGAAGTGTACTTGTACATCAGCACAACTTGCTGCACGAAGTAACCAGCGTCACGTCCGGAGAGAAAAGCGTGGCAAGACTGGACGTCATGTACAACACATCGAAAAGGGACTTACTCTCTGAAATGTATGACTGAACGGATTGGAGTACCCGAGCATTGAAACAGTCGAACTACCTCAGCATTCCTTCCCTGCGCCTCTAATACGTGGAGTACTGAGACACTTGTGCTACCAGCTCCTCTCTCTCACTCGTCGTGTGCCAACTCTGCGTCCGCGTCCGCTCTTCCAACGTCTGAGAGGCATTTCCTCCAAAGTCTCAAACTATGCATCAAGTGCTCTTGTACTCAATTTTTATTTAAATTAATTTGTGATTTTTTATTGTTGCTGTGCTCAGCACGCACTGGTGAGCTCTTTCAGCATGGTGGCTGGCTCCATCACGTCGTAAACTGCTCAACACACCCACTCGCCCAAAGTCAATCACTTCCTATGCAATTCTTCATTCTACTCGTTTATTTGTATATATTTGTGTATTTACTGTAGATTATTTATTTATTTTCTTTTGATTTTTATATTTATTGATTTTCTACCTGTACCAAAGGTATTTTGTGCAGGAGGTGGAAATAAAAACGAGCTAATAACAATTCCGCGATACATTATTCTGATCCATTACTCTGATGAGCGACAGGCAAATTTATGGTCACTACGTGGGAAGGTCGGTGAGAGACACGCTGTTCGGTGTGAGTCACATACTCATCGGTCTCCAGGATGAACAGATTAACGCTGGTCATTATTACTGATCTCTAATTCTGTAAGCCACAGCATCATGTAGACCGTGTGAGTAGTTACCCTAGGAGAACATCCGCCATGGTCAACAGCTCTAAAAAATGAATCACGTTTGAAGAGGGCCGAGATCTAGTGCCTCCAAATGTCACACAGAGAGGGTAACAGAGTTTAAACATTTGTAGCTAACTGTAAACACACCCATCCAACCTAAGGAGCCACTATTCATAGTGAATAGCTCTCTCCCTACCTCTCCCTACCTCTCTCTACCTCTCTCTACCTCTCTAGGTGAGGCTGTGCAAGTCACGGACTATGCTCCCTATTTGTGCTGAGATGATGACCATTCTATCACGAATGACGTCAAACCAATGTGTATAGGTTAGTAATTTCCTATGGGCACTCTAACACCTCTCTGCATCACGACTAGCTAAGACTGGAAGAAACATTCCTTCGAAGCCTGAATTCAAGCTTATCTTGGCAAGAGAAGGCAGCGCGCCCTTGTATCTAGCAATCAGCTCTTACGTAGCCACCTATCTAGCTAGAGGTATGAGTCCGTCCAGGTGACGGTGTTCATTTCTGTTCAAACACAGACATAGAGATAGACATAGATATAGGCGAGAAGTCTCTCACCACGTGTAGCAGTATGCTTTGTGAAGCTGATCATCTCATCATCAATCACTATTGATCATTGATCATCAATAGTCAATTATCTCATTTTTAAGCAAAAAAGACGAAGTTAAGCTACTGAGCAGCGTTTGGCACTGTCATATCGGTGTGTACCGGACGGAATGTGACATCATCTGTGTCTGCAGGCTAGAGATAAGCTCTTGTTTACTCAAATTATGTGGTTACCGCTCTGTTATATAACATGAAATGCCCACAAACTTTAGATTTGAAATCTGAGTCATAGCCTCCATACACAGCTGCACAAATACACCGGCTCCCAGCCCACATTTGGCTTTTTCGGCTCATCCAGTTTTTGTGTGGGTGATAGTTTTTGTTTTTTTCAGGACCCATAATTATCCGGCTAAATGGCAGGCTTTGAGAAGTGACGTAGCTTCCCGAACAAAAAGACGACCTACAAGATATGCCTATGCAGAGCTTACCGGCTAGACGGATCATTGCCTGTGCTCATTAGATGGCGAGATAAAACATGGCTGATACATGCAGCTATAGACAATGGGAGTCGTCTCGACCACAACTCATTTGCGCAGACGTGTGCACATCACGGAAATCGAGTCAATTTCTCGGGATGTTTGCAACTCGCTGGCGTTGCGGATCATTACCGTCTTACTCACGCTTGTCACCAGTGATGATGTACTCATCCTGTTTTCATTAATCAAAGCGAGTGGGTTAGTGGGTGACCGACAGTGTCAGCGCTCTCAGTCCCCGAGCCGCTAGGCAAAGAACCCACATGGCCCTTCCTACATTCCGGATTATTGAAAACTATCAGTTCTCAGCCAATGCAAAGAGAACCACGTTTTAAATCATTCATGACTTGCATGTTTTCTATTTTTGTGGCGCCTGACTTGAGGAAATGAAGATCTTTGTCCTGCTCTGTTGGTTTCGGTTAAGGCTGATGCGAAGGAAGGATGTGGGGGTAATCAATTAAAGACTTAGTAAATAGTGTCGCCATCAATCATGGAACAACAAAAACGTAATTGTAGACCAGGCGGTAAGCCTGGCCTGGCCTGCAGCTAGAGCGGTTCCAGTTGCAGAGCATCACTTCTGGTCCACTTTGATTGAAGATCTACGCGCCACGATGTGCACTTTCACTCATTTGCACAGTTTTAGTGAATTTTAATTAGAGCTTTTTCTGCCCGTTAGCACTGTTGGTATTACGATTTAGTTCATTTTTTCCCTCTTTCTTCTTGCCTACCCCCTCCCTCCTCTCACTCCCTATACACACGGTGAACTATACCGCAGCACCCACTTGCTGACACATCCCTGTCAGCTGTGGTAGTCTGTTAATGAGGATGCGACACAAATCACCTACAGATGAGCAGTGAGTCATTGACTGAACTGCTGCTCTGTTAACAATTTGATGAACGTTAAAATCGAACTTCCACTGTATCCTTACAAAGTCTCAATGTCTAAAATTAGCACAATACAATCATTGCCAGCATGTGCACAGGTGAAGTTATTTAGGTAGACAAAGTGACAGCGGATCACGAGTCTGTGCCATCCACTGTTCGACGCTAGCTGATATCGCTGCTCCACGGGTTACGGCCCAACTGTCAGTCTTGCCGCTTCTACGTTCGATAAGGAGAAAAAAATGAAGTTAAGAATGAGTCATCTGGGTCATTATTAACGCTGATCATCCATGATTTACAGTTCCTGCAAAAAGCTGTCAGTAAAAAGATCAAATCTGCCTCAAAAGGCATTAAACTAAATGTCTGATAACACATTTCCGACAGTGAGGCACTCGACAGCGTTGACAGGTGCTTGATTCTGATAGCAGATAGAAATATCTTGCTGCTGAATACTGCTGTGTATGCATTGGACATGAGTTGCTGCAACATGAAGAGTGCAGATGAGCTTGCCTGCTGTAGAACAGGCATGGAGGCACGGTATATAACAAGTATAAAAGTACGGTAAGGGACAGGCACGGTGTGGAACGGACACGGAGGTCTGGTTTGGGACGGAGACTTTCCAGACATATCTGATGAATGTTTATTGGAAACAAACTAAAATTGGATGGAGAGACTAACGTACTGAAGTGTAATCAATGACTAAGACAATTGTCTCCGAGGATTAACAGCGAGGATGAGAGGATTAGGCTAGATGTGGCTCTATATACCAGCTGGATAATACTCGAGCTTAACCCCTATCTGCACCTGGCTGCAGTCCTTTCGTAGTCACACCGCAAAATTGTATCGAATGTCTGGTATGATGAGAGGGAGAGGGAGAGCAGACGGTGCTGTCAGCGACTCACAGTTTAGATTCGCCTCAATCTCTTCACTGCGCTGAGAGATTGATAGGGATGTGGTGAGACCGATGGTGCCGATGATATTTCTAGAATGTAAAGATTTTCACACCAAGTTTCTGCCTGACAGTTGTGTGAAGAGGGTGGCTGCAATTCCTTCCTCCCTCCCTACCCTACCTCTCTCTATCAATCTATGATCTCTATCTCTCTGTCGTTGGATGTAAAGCCAGGGAATGTTTGATGGCGAGAGGATGACGATGCTCACCATGAGCAGATGATCTGATATGGATTACCGCGGCTCATCTGTATCCGCCTAAATCCATCCTGCAGATAAGCAGACTGCAGCGACGAAACCCTCGCAGGCACGCCAACGTCGGTCACAGCTGCGCCTCCATCACCCCGACTCTCATCACGTTTTACATCCCACTCTGATATGCTGCGTGATTTTGACCTTACACAGATCCAATGAATGTCTCACCTGTCCAGTGCCAGCGTTGGAGGCAGCAGTGTCGGTCAGTGACCAATCATCTACACCAACAGGGTCTTTGTTTCAGACGAAACAGGTGTGTGCGTTCATGTAGGTGAGAAGGTGCAGGGTTCTACGCAACCGATTTGATAGAGCTGCTGCTATTTAAGGCCAAATGGTTCATTTATGGTTTGTTGATGACACAGGGCGATTATTCTTCGACTCATCCGCCCATAGGCCACCATCTGTGAACACCCTAAACGCTGTGCTGGATGCTCATTCCAGCTGCTAAACCTGCTTTACATAAAAATCTTACCTGCCACTGCTTCCCAATCCCACGAGGAAGCTGGCAGTGAAAATTGGCATGAAACCTCAGTAGTTTTAGTTTATAGTTCAGTGCACATTGCCCCCATTGATTGAGTACGAATTATAGAATTAATTTAATCAGATCTCAATCTGCCAGCAGTAATTCCCTCAGTATCTCTCTGCCGAGAGTTAGATCTGCTGTAGATTAACTCTTATTCCTTCAACAAGGAAATAGTGACTCAATGCAGCATATCTCTGGAATGTACAGTTGTGAGCATACTTGTTGTGAGCAGGTGAAGTCAAAACACTGTCATTGGCACAGAAACTTAGATTTGTTATCATCAAGCTGTGAACACTAGTGAAATTCTTGTGTCAGCCAGTGATTTGGCAAGTAGGATATTGGAAGGGTTTGTTTACCAAATGCACTGATGAAATACCATAAGTCACATCCACCTAGCGCTGGCCTTTCTCTTATCCGGAGCACTTTGAAAAGCAATAATCTTATCTCGTTTCCGAATCTACAGAAATGAAATTCCATCTACAATCAAAGGGCTGGGCAGGTTTGATGAATTAGCTGTCCTGAAATACCCGGAGACCATGAGTAATACAAGAGGTCATGTATGGGTGAAAAAGAAAGGTGGAGAGAAGGGGATGGAGAGGCAGAAATAGAGAGAGGGAAAGGCAGAGAGGATGGAAGGAGCAACAGAGATGAGGAGGGGGAAGAGAAATGAAGAGGGGGAGGGGAGAGAGAGGTGGAGAGAGAAGATGAAGAGAGGAAATAGAAGAGAGAAGGATGGAGGTAGACACAGAGATGGGGGGGGGGGGGAGGGGGGGGGGGGGGGGGTTGGGGGGGGGGGGGAGGGGGGGGAGCGGGGAGGGCGACCGGGAGGGGGTAGAGAGGAGAGGTAAGGGAGGGAGATAAAAGCATCGTAATACTGGTGAGAACATGCAAATAGCGATATCAGCTGATTTGCACAGCTGACAGATACTTGGTGACACCTGCATCAGCTGGTCATTGTGTGACTAGCTGACCCTGCAGCAACTCATCCAATCACGCCGTTATCAATCAGAGATCTCTTTTATTTACATTGAATGTATCAACATGTGTCAGTGTTGCTGTACCAGCGGCTTCAGTTATTCTACCATTAAGACTAGAATATGCTGAAAGGCAAACAGTGACAGCCTTGTTAAGTTCATCCTATGGCGGTGTAAGATAACAACTACCACGCTGATATATGTACAATTAATGGCTTCAAAGTCTAGACTTCCTCTCTGCTGCTGCACAGAATGCCATCCGATGGAAGGCATCGCTGCTGCTGTCACCATTGTTCGCTGACAATAAATCGCAGCTGATGGAACAGGAAACAGCTGGCACAGCTGCCGACTGCATGACTCGGTCAAAGGCTACCGAGAGTAAATAAGTCAACGGATGATTATCAACTTTATATGTGGATTTGAATGATTTGACTATAGACAGTGTAGTAGGGCTGGTAACCGTGGTGATGATAGAGGGGAGAAATGAGGCTGTCATCAGCACGGGCGGCGATGACAGCCCCATACCACAGAAATATTTATGGATTGACACTCTAAGTCCAAGCAGGCGGCTATACAAAACAAGTGAGAAACAGCATTAAATATCAAAGAAACAATAAACGCCTTAATAATCAGTACCAAGCCTCACTTCTCCACAGTCGGGAGTTGTGCTCTCTCGGTCTCAAAAGGGAGGGGAGATTGTGAAGACTGAGGGGGCAAAGCCACAAGCCGATGTAATAAAATGAGAGAGAG